>Ga0209609_10002204_pt1 | contig 11215 bp, 8 predicted proteins | sample LakKivw325mmetaG_FD_184136 | JGI IMG/M metagenome (GOLD analysis project Ga0209609, IMG submission 184136) | Anoxic lake water microbial communities from Lake Kivu, Rwanda to study Microbial Dark Matter (Phase II) - Lake Kivu water 325m metaG... | ecosystem: Environmental > Aquatic > Freshwater...
GTGGTTTTGTCAATGCTCAACAACCAGGGGCAGTACCGGTACCAGCAGCACAGCAACCAGCAGCACAGCAACCAGCAGTACCGGTACCAACAGCACAGCCCCAGGTTGTTACTCCCTCTCAACCGTCAACGCCCCAGACAGTACCAACAGCACAGCAACCAACATTACAGCAACCAACAGCACAACCCCAGGTTGTTACACCCTCTCAACCAGCAACGCCCCAGACAGTGCAACCGCAATTAACCCCTCAGCAGGTAGAGACACTGAAAGGATTATCACCCGAGCAGCAGAAGGCTATTCAGACAGAACTCGGTAAGACAGGAGGGGTTTTGACCCCCGAGGCACTGGAAGCCATAAAGACCAGACCGGAGTTTAAGGGTTTGACCACTGAGGAAATTGTAAAAGGTAAGGAGATACTCGAGAAGAAAGGGATTGAAGTGAAAGAAGAGGTAGAAAAAAAGCCTTTTGAAATTGTTCCAGAAAAAAAAATGATAGGGGCCGAGGAGGATAAAACACTTTTTGAGCGTTTCAGGACTACAGGTGAATATCAAGACATATCGATGTTCATAAGACCCTTCGGTTATAACTTCTTCCAGGAGGCAGCGGTAAGGGTTCTTACAGACAGGAAGGATATCCCTGTACCGAGCAGGTATATAATCGGTCCCGGTGATGAAGTGAAGTTGCTTTTCTGGGGTAGGGTAAACGCACAATACAACCTTACTGTTGATAGAAACGGGAATATAACCATTCCCCAGATGGGCCCGATTCAGGTTGCAGGAATGGCCTTTGAAGATATGTCAAAGCACCTGATAAAACAATCGGAACAAATAGTTGGGGCAAATGTAGATATTACAATGGGTTCTTTAAAAACTATCCCGATATTCGTGCTTGGGGATGTGAGAAGGCCGGGTGCTTATACGGTCGGTTCCTTTGCAACGATCACAGATGCGCTTCTTATAGCAGGCGGGCCAACAGGTATAGGTTCGATGAGGGACATACAGTTAAAAAGAAAGGATAAGGTTGTAAAAACCTTTGACCTCTATGACCTGCTTTTAAAGGGGGATAAATCAAATGACAAGATACTTGATGCAGGTGATGTGGTTTTTGTACCGGTTGCAGGTTCGCTTGTCGGTATAGCAGGAAATGTGAAGAGACCTGCAATTTATGAACTAAAAGGCAGGTATGACCTTCAAAACCTTTTCGACCTGGCAGGCGGTATTATCCCAACGGCATACACACAACAGATACAGGTTGAAAGGATCATCAAAAATGAAAAGCAGGTGGTTGTCGACATTGACGATAAGCACCTCTTAAAGGCAAAGGATTTTTTACTTCAGGATGCAGACCTTGTGAAGGTGTTTAACATTGTTGAAAAGGAAACTAATGTGTTTTTTGTAAGCGGAAATGTGAAGAGACCTGGTAAATATGAATATAAACCGGGTATGCGTATCTCCAATGTTATAAAAGATTCAACGGATTTATTAGCAGAGACGCAGTATGACTATGCCCTCATTAAAAGATTGGTGCCGCCGGACTTAAAGCCAGAACTTATCCCTTTTAATCTCGGTAAGCTCATATTTGATAAAGATGAAGCCAGCAATATAGAGTTAAGACCGCAGGATATCATTTATGTGTTCTCAAAATGGTTTTTTAAAGAAAGACCTTTTGTGACCGTTGAGGGAGAGGTAAGAAAAGGTGGTAAATTCTCCCTTTTCGGCAATTTCAGGGTGAAGGATGCTATTTTGGCAGCAGGTGATTTGTCAAAAGAGGCATACGTTGAAAAGGCAGAGATAATACGTATAAACGATAAAAGAGAATACCAGGTAATATATTTCAATGTCGGTAAGGCAATGGCAGGTGATCCCGGACATAATATTATGCTCAATGATGAAGACAGAATAATCATACATTCAATTCGCGGCTATGTATACAAAAGGACTGTGTCTGTTGACGGTGTGGTACTGAAACCAGGTGCTTACCCGTATATAGAGAATATGACCGTAAAAGACCTGATTTTCGCAGCAGGCAATATACTTGAATCCACATATCTTGAAGACGCGGATGTTTCCTTCCATGTTGTTGAAAGCGGTAAAGATGTAAGGATAGAGCATAAACGAATAAATCTAAAAAAGGCAATAGAAGGTGATAGCGAACATAATCTTGTGTTACAACCTTACAGCAGGCTTTTTGTAAAGCAGATTCCGAGATGGAGGGACGAGGAATTTGTCTCAGTAACCGGAGAGGCAAGATTCCCAGGTAAATATATAATAAAGCGAGGTGAAACGTTGTCATCTCTACTGGAAAGATGTGGAGGTTATACAGAAAAGGCATATTTAAGGGGTGTGGTATTCACAAGGGTGAGGGTGAAAGAATTACAGCAGAAGACCCTGGATGAGATGATTGCAAGACTTGAAAAAGATTTGGTGGCTCAAAGCAGCCTGAAACTGTCGACCGCTGTATCACAGGAGGAAGTTGCAGGGCTGCAAGCACAACAGCAGGGAGCACAGAGATTGCTTGACGCACTGAAAAAAACACCGGCTACTGGAAGAGTAACAATAAAACTTGCCCATTTGAGGCTTCTAAAGGGCAGTGAGTATGATTTGGAACTTGAAGACGGTGATACCCTCCACATTCCAACAAAGAATAACGTGGTTAATGTAGCCGGTGCCGTGATGGCCCAAGGGAGCCATCTATATTCTGAGGGGTTAACTTACGATGATTATATTGAAAGGGCAGGTGGTTTTTCACGATATGCGGACTCAAAAAACATATTCTTATTAAAAGTTGACGGAAGTGCAGCGAGGATGTCGAGAGGCTTTATATCATGGAGTCCAAAAAGGTCAAGGTGGGAACTCAATGCCTTTGGTGATGAAGTAAAAGACCTTGAACCAGGTGATACGATTGTTATACCTGAGAAGATAGAAGCTACAGCATGGATGAGAGGCTTAAAGGATATAACGCAGATTCTCTCGAATGTGGGAATATTTGTAAGCGCTATCCATTATTTATTTAACCAATAGAACTTTTACATAAATCTATTAGATAGATATGGAATCAGTGAGATTGGAATTTTTTTTTAACATCATACCGCTGTGACAGGAAATAGTGCTGAAGGGTTTCTATAAATTTAGTTTTTTTATTTTTTTTTCACTTTTCACTTTTCACTTTTCACTTGTATCTGCCTCTGACGAGCCTTTCACCGGACCAACAAACTGGGGTGGTACAGGGCTTATGGAGATTCCATCAGCGAGGGTGCTGAAAGAGAATCGATACAGGGTTGGAGCAAGCCAGATAGACCCATACAGGTACTACTATATTGCAGTCAGCCCCCTTAAGGGTCTTGAAATTGATGGAAGGGTTACAGAAATCCTTGGGGTAAAGGCAAACCCTGGAGACCCAAATTGGAGAGGTTATGGTAATGAAAAAGATAAAGCAGTTGATGTGAAGTATAAATTTATTGAGGAAGGGAAATATAGCCCTGCCGTTTCTATAGGTATCATGGACCCTCATGGAACACGGCTTTATGCATCGCAATATCTTGTGGCAAGCAAGCAGATATATCCCTTTGATTTTACGTTAGGGTTCGGCAACGGAAGATTTGGAAAAAGACCCTTACCATCCCAGGGGGAAGGTTTTAAGATTGAAATGTTCAGCGATACAAAGGGGTGGTTAAAAGACTCGCAATTCTTCTGGGGTATACAATTTGCCCCTTCGGAAAAGATTGCCCTCATGATGGAATATAATCCTATTCGATACGAAAAACAAACCAGTGATCCAGCCCAGTCGAAATATTTTAATGAACCTGTGCCTTCAAAATTTAACTACGGCTTAAGATTAAAGCCGTGGAAGTGGAGTGACATTGATTTGAGCTACCAGAGAGGAAACCAGGTGGGTATAAATCTTTCTGTGGCATTCGACATCGGGCAACCGCTTATTCCAATATACGACCGTCCTTACAGGGAGAAGCAGGAAGACAGAACAAGCCCGTTACATAAGCGTTTAATTAAGGCATTGAATGGGTCGGGGTTTAGTAACATTGGTATTGACATTGAGGGGTATGATTTATGGATAGAGGCACAAAATGACACATATTTTTACAGCACAAGGGCGATTGAGGTAATTCTTAAAATTGTTAACGAGATAGCACCGTTGAATATTCAAAAAGTCAAAATTGTACTTACCAATAATCTAATTCCGGTAATTCAGGTTACAACAACAAGACTTGACATAATGGAATTTTACAGGGAAAGGCTTACCTTTAATGAGTTTTTCTATTTATCGAAGATTAACACGGATGTCCTTGAGGTGCCCGATGTTAAACGCGAGCACAGGAAGTATTTTGACTATGGTGTCAAACCGGCCTTCAGGATGTTTCTGAATGACCCGTCTGGTTTTTTCAAATACAGACTTGGTGTTTATCTATGGGGAAGTTATAGCCCCTGGAAGGGTGGATCCTTTATCGGTGGGTTTGAAGGCTTTCCTTTAAATACTGTCTCAACATCAAATGAGCCTTTATCAGAGCCAATAAGGACGGATATTGTGCCCTATCAGAAAAAGGGGGTCTCCTTAGGCAGGTTAATGTATAATCAGGTATTTAAGACAAGCCATGAATTATATGGAAAGATTGCTGCCGGGCTGCTGGAGATTCAGTATGCAGGGTTTGATGGTGAGGTCGCCATACCGCTACGTAACGGAAGGTTTATGGTTGGTTTAGGTAGCAGTGTAGTAAAAAAAAGGGATGTTGATAATCCCTTCAAATTAAGCAATGAGTATACAAAGACGTATACCACGGCATTTTTGAATACACGGCTGAATATACCTGAATATGAATTTTCTGTTGATCTTAAGACGGGCAGGTTTCTGGCAGGTGATAAGGGTACAAAGTTAACAGTTTCTAAATTTATAAAAGGTGTGGTAATTTCAGCCTGGTATAGCTGGACAGATACCTCAATATTTAAAGACCAGTTTAACAGGGGGTATCATGACAAAGGGGTTATGCTTACATTCCCACTTAGACTATTCAAAGGGTCTGACAGCAAAACTACCTACAGTTATGCAATATCGCCCTGGACAAGGGATGTTGCCCAGGATATAGACCATTACAATAACCTCTTTGATTTTATGGGTAGAAATACAAAGATATACCTTGACAAAGATAAAAATGGTTTGTATAAATAGAACACGGGGGTATTTATAATTCATGAGAAGGAGGTACTAAATGAAGTTATTTAGTGTCGTATTATCGGTATTTTTTTTATTGACCGTTATTGCGCCTTCGTTAACATATGCTCAGGCTGAGGGTGCGGCAGGTGCAGCAGCGGCAGAAGGAGCAGGAGCAGGTGCAGGTGCGGCAGGTGCAGGTGCGGCAGCAGGTGCAGGCGCAGCAGCAGGTGTTGGAGCAGGCACAATTGCAGCTGTAGCGGTTGGGGTAGCGGCAGTAGCAGCAGGTGTTGCAGCAGCATCAAGTGGCGGCGGCGGTGGGGGAGAAGTAACACCAACGCATCATCACTAAGAAACCTGTTTACTTTATGGGGCTGGGGAAAATCTTTCCCCAGCTTCTTTTTTTCATATGAAAAAATATTTTTATATTAATCTAATTATATTGGTGCTGTTTGTGACTTTTGTCTATGCAGATAAACAGGACAGCACATATGATGCTATCCTCTCTTCTGCAGAATCCTTTTTTAAAACGATGAAAGATAAGGACTATCCGAAAATATGGGCATACCTTACATTAAAATCAAAAGGTATTATAGTAGGTGATGTATATAAAGCTGAGGTTAAATCGGGTATTGAACATTCAAAAGAGGATATAGGTAGAGACTTTAATACGGGTGGTCTTTTGTCCCGGTCTTACTGGAATAACTACCTTGAAGTCTTTAATCCTGACACAGTTTTAGAACAGAGCAAGTGGGAAATGGGTCAGGTTAAAAAGGACAGGGCTGAAGTAATAATCAGGTACAAAAGGTCTGAAAGGCCTGCAATATTACAGATGTTCAGAGAAGATGGTGTGTGGAAGGTGGGTCTTGAAGAAACATTCGGTATATTAAAGAAGTAAGAAAAGGGACATTATGGGTGATTATGACGATGAAAGACCAGACTGGCGTGAGATAGATAGAAAAAAGGACAGAAGCAGGTATATAGGCAGAGGTGAAAAAAGACAGAAAAAGGAAGGGCACAAGGATAGGTGGCAGGAGGGCAGGGTAAAAGAGGCATTGGATAGGCTCTTTATGGGGAAGAAGGGAACCGTTGAGCACGATAAACTCTACAGAAAGGTTCATGATTCTTATGGGTCTGAGAGATTTCTGGTGAATGTAAAAAAATATATTGAAAATTATGGGTTACCGGATGATGCATCAACACTGATACTCATTCTGGATACAAAGGAACAGGGTATAATCATTCAAACCATTGAAAAGCTTAAAGAGATTTATCCAGCCTTATCTGACAGGCAAAAAGAGGATGTAAAGAGGAAGCTTTCAATTATTGCCATCACGGATAGATCGAGAGAGGTAAAATCAAAGGCAGAAGAAGTAATGAGAGAAATAAATCAGTAATCAGGGGTTAGAATAGAGGACTGTTTACTCCCTACTTTATAAAATGAGTGTGTTTGACCCGTTTGGTATTATATAGCATATCTGTTCTTTACTTTTGTCTGCTAAACCTATTGCATCCTTTATTGTCTTTTTTGGAGTTATACCCATCCTTTTTACCTGTCTTTCTTCAAGTTCTGATACAAGGACAATATTGCAACTTTTTGCTTTTAACCTTGTTGCGTAGGCAGTCTGGGCATAGACCTTATCGCTTTTTCTCACGTGGAACTCCATATCCTCTATTGTTGGATATTCAAACCACCTTAAGAAATCATCGTTTCCAAGACCATCTTCACATTTTCCGGCAACAATAATTGTCCCCTTATCTCTCACTGCCCCCATTGCATGTTCAATGGCCTTGTGTGCCTGAATAAAGTTTATATCCTTTGGAAAACCTCCCGCACTTACGATTGCTATATCACCCCTTTTCTCTATACGACATCCGAAGTTTTCCATAAACCATTTACAGCCGGCCACATGGGCTTCATTTATATTACCTGTGAATATATTGAGCAGGTTACCCCTATCATCAAGCACTGTATTGATGAGAAACATAGGTGTTCTAATCAGGGAGATACCTTCCATTATCTCCTCATGCATGGGGTTTCCTTCAAGGATGCCTGATTTTGCCAGGGCGTGTTTGCCGGATTTTTCTTTATTGAAGACCTTACTGTGAATGCCGAGGATTGTTTCATAACCTGAGATGCCGGGAAATATTGTCTTTCTCCCTCCCCCGAAGCCGGCAAGGTAATGAAAATTTATGGAACCCATGACGATGGCAGCCTCAGCTTGAATGAGTGATGAGTTTAGAAGAACCTCAAGCCCTGAAGATGTTCGTCCAACAGATGTCAGGTTATCCTTGTTAAAGCAGTCATGGTCAAAACAGGGGATATTTTTATATATGAGTTCAGAAACAATACCTTTTTTTTCATCTTCAGTGTGCCTTCTATGATTTCCGAGGGCAAATATGCATTTTACGTCAATGTTTTTGAAGAATTTTTTATAGAGAATGGGTAGTATAAGTTCTGTACCTGCGTATCTTGTTATGTCAGGGACGACTAAAAGTATGTTTTTAAATTTGCTAAGCCAGTCAGCAAAGGGTTTTTCATTAATAGGGTGTTCAAGGGTATTTAAAAGGGCCTCCTCCATGGGAAGGGGCCCTAATTCTTTATGTTTTAATACTGTTGTATGCCAGTTCCCGGGCAACTCAAAAGAAATTATATCTTTCCCATATTTAAGGCTGTATGTGGACATAACGCTTATTAGCTATCAGCCATCAGCATAAAGATAAGAGTACTTTTTGGTTTTTATATAACTAATAGCTGACAGCTAAATGCTTATTTTACTTCCTGATACTATAAAATACATCCCTTCCACCGAATATTGCCAGATCCCCTAATTCTTCTTCTATTCTCATCAGCTGGTTATATTTTGCGATTCTTTCACTTCTGGAAGCAGAGCCGGTTTTTATTTGTCCTACATTTATTGCAACCGCCAGGTCTGCAATGAATGTGTCCTCTGTCTCGCCAGAGCGATGAGAAATCACGCAAGTATACCCGGCCCTTTTTGCAATCTCAATTGTGGTCAGTGTTTCAGTAAGTGTGCCTATCTGGTTTAACTTTATAAGGATACTATTCGCTATGCCCTTTTTGATCCCTTCCATAAAGATTTTCGGGTTAGTAACAAAAATGTCATCGCCGACGATCTGGATCTTTGAAGCGCATTGGTCGGTGAATTTTTTCCAGCCCTTCCAGTCGTTCTGGGCAAGCCCATCCTCTATAGAGACAATGGGATATTTACTCATGAGTGATTCGTAGAAATCGATAAGCTTGTCACTATCCCACGTATTTTTATCAATATGATATTTACCTTTTTTATAAAGTTCACTTGCAGCAACATCTAAGGCTAAGAAAACATCCTTTCCGGGCTTATATCCTGCCTTTTCTATGGCTGTCATTAAAGTATCAAGTGCTTCCTTTGTGGAAGATATCTGGGGGGCAAAACCACCTTCATCGCCCACGCCTGTTGTGTGACCCTTATCTTTCAAGACCCCCTTCAAGGTATGGAATACTTCTACCCCCATTCTTATCGCTTCTTTAAAGCAGTCTGCTCCAGCTGGCACTATCATGAATTCCTGGACATCGAGGGTGTTTTGAGCATGGGCACCGCCGTTTATCACATTCATCATGGGAACCGGCAGCTCCCTTGCCCTTATACCACCTATATACTGATATAGTGGTAGGGCTACATACTCTGATGCCGCCCTTGCAACTGCCATTGAGACACCGAGGAGTGCATTTGCACCGAGATTGTTTTTGTTTTCTGTTCCGTCAATTTCTATCAGGAGGTTATCAATGTATGCCTGGTCTATTGCATCGAGCCCTTCAATTTTAGGGGCTATAATGTTATTCACATTATCCACTGCTTTGAGCACACCCTTTCCTTTATATCTTTTTGTATCCCCATCCCTTAGTTCAAGGGCTTCTCTTTCTCCAGTAGATGCACCAGAGGGAACAATTGCACGTCCCATATACCCGCTCTCCAGCGCAACGTCAACCTCAACCGTTGGATTTCCCCTGCTATCGAGTACTTCTCTTGCAAAGACATCATATATAGTTGACATAAGTACCTCCTGTTTTATATTAGGGAATAAAATAAAACCTGCCTTTGCAGAATAACACAGGATTGAAAAACCTTCAAATATTTTATGAAAGGGTTAATTCTATAGCGAGTAATATATTGAAAAGGCATAAAGCCAGAGTGAAGGTTAGGGAAATTTCACAATCCAAGAAATTGGATCGCTATCCCGCAAAGAAATATGGTTGCACCAGCAAGGGCATGGTTGTATCGTTCCAATCGTTCCATGGGAAGAATATTTATACCAAGACTTGAAATCAAGACAATACCGAGCATGGTCATGATTGTTACTCCCCCGAATACGCTGGTTACAAGTATAAGGCCTGAGAGGCTACTTTTTGCCGCTGGATACATCAATATGGGGATTAATGGCTCGCAGGGACCGAAAACAAAAATTGTAAATAGAATCCAGGGTGTAATATTTATAGCACCTTCACTGCTATGAACATGAACGTGTTCCTCGGTATGTATGTGTTCATGAACGTGATTATCTCCATCTTTATGGAAATGCGGATGTTTGTGCGGTCTATTCCTTAAGGCCCTCCGCAATCCCCAGACGAAATACATCAACCCAAAGGCAATGAGACCCCATGCTGCAAGGTTGCCCCGAAATGATTCTAAGGCCTCTAATTTTGTAACAGCGATACCCAGGGCAATGCCCACGATACCTAATAAAACAGAACTCCCTATGTGACCAATGCCGCAGAGAGTAGTTATAAAGGTTGTTTTGATCAATGACCATTTCTTTGCCTTGGCGATTACAATAAATGGTAGATAGTGGTCAGGTCCAAATAAGGTGTGAAAAAAGCCTATAGAAGCGGCGGTAACTGTAAGGATTATTAATTCTTGTGACACTTTGATAATCTCCCTTAGCAGATCCTTGGTAATGGAGTACCGGTGAGCATATTCAACCTTCTTGTCCCCCCTAACCCTGTCTTTAAGTAGACATTCCCTTTCCCGTCCTTAATATTACCAATTATACACGATTCATGGAGAAATAACCCTTTTTTTAAGTATATCAACATATCATCTGCTTCTTTTTCTGAAACGATAGCAAGAAATTTACCTTCATTTGCAAGATATAGAGGGTCAAGACCAAGTATCTCGGTAACCCCCTTCACATTTTCCTCTACAGGAATGCAAGCTTCGTTGAGCCAGATGTCTTTACCCGAAGCTAAGGCAATCTCCTTTGCATTTGTTGCGAGGCCACCTCTTGTCAGATCACGCATAAACTTAATGCCCTTAAATTGTCTTAAGAGCTTTTCTGTAATAGTGTGGAGAGGAGCACAATCGCTCAACACCTTAGTGTCAAAATTAAAGGATTCTCTTTCAAGAAGTATTGAAAGACCATGGTTACCAACAGGACCGTTCACAATAATGAAGTCGCCAGGTTCGATACGGTTGTATCCCAGATTTGCTTCAGGGAGCACGTAGCCTACACCTGTAGTGGTAATATAAATTTTATCTGCCTGTCCTCGTCCAACCACCTTGGTATCTCCTGCGATGATTGCCACACCAGCCTCACGGCAGGTTTCTGCCATAGAAACAATGATCTGTTCTAAAACAGCAACCTGCAATCCCTCTTCAATGATGAAGGAAGCAGTAAGATAAAGAGGTTTAGCCCCGCTCACCGCTAAATCATTGATCGTGCCACAGACAGACAGCCTGCCAATATCCCCGCCGGGAAAAAAGATAGGGTCAACGACAAAAGAATCAGTGGTTATTGCTATTTGCCCCGGTTTGACTGGAAAGAAAGCCGCATCGGTTAAGGGTCCAAGCAACTTGTTATTGAAATGGGGTAAAAAATATTTTTTCAGGAGTTGGTGGGTAAGCAATCCGCCATCACCATGGGCAAGAAGTATCACATCTTTGGTTTTTTTAAAATTCATCTTTTGACCTCATTATTTAACTATTCACCATTCACCAATTGCTAATCACTGTAGTTGTAGTACGCAGCACATGCGCCCTCAGTTGAAACCATACAC
>Ga0209609_10002205_pt1 | contig 11213 bp, 11 predicted proteins | sample LakKivw325mmetaG_FD_184136 | JGI IMG/M metagenome (GOLD analysis project Ga0209609, IMG submission 184136) | Anoxic lake water microbial communities from Lake Kivu, Rwanda to study Microbial Dark Matter (Phase II) - Lake Kivu water 325m metaG... | ecosystem: Environmental > Aquatic > Freshwater...
CCCCGAACCAGGGACACTTCCCACATTTCAGGCTTCGGCTCAATTCTCTACTGAGGCCTGGTCCAAAGCGGTGCGGAAACGGACGAGAGGAAATATGGGAAGTGTCCCTATTAGCGGCCTTGATTCTTGCTGGTCAAACCGTAGGATAAGCAGTCCCGCTAACCAGACACAGGAGGTCCAGTTGCCGATTCGCTATTCGATGCCCGAAATCATGGAAATGGCCGTCGAGACCGAGAAGAGCGGCAAGCAGTTCTACGAGGCCGTCGCCGCCGAGACAAAGGAGCCGAAGCTCAAGGAGTTGTTCTCGTTCCTTTCCGACGAGGAGAACCGGCACATCGCGGCTTTCCAGCAACTGGCCAAGGACCTGAAAGAACGGCCCGAAGACCTGCCCTACAACTGGGAAGAGGCTGCGCTCTACCTCGACGCCATAACTCACTCGCGTTACTTCCTCGGCAAGGGCAAGGCGCTCGACCTGGCCAGAAGCGCGAAGACCGCGAACGACGCCCTGACCCATGCCATCGGGTTCGAGAAGGAGACGCTCCTGTTCTACAACGAGGTGCTGGCGATGGTCGCCGAGCGCAACCGGCCGACGGTCAAGAAGCTCATCGGTGAGGAGAAGTCGCACGTGGTCAAGCTGACCCAGTTGAAGGGAACCCTGGCCTGATGGACTCATCCGCCCTGGCCCTGGCGCTTGCGGCTGAGAAACAGAGCATCGGCCGGTATCTTGACCTTGCCTGGCAAACCAATGACCCCGGCGGCCGGGCGATGTTCATAAGGCTCGCGACCGACGAGTTTCATCACATGCGGCTCCTGGAAAGCCTCGGCCCAGAACTGTGCGAGAATACCGCCTGCGCTCCGGTCGAGGTGCCTGAGTCCGCAATCGAGCGCCTGGTGCCGAGCTTGAGCCGGCGCAGCATCCGTATCCAGGGATTGTCCGGCCAGAACCAGCTTTCAGCGCTTGAGGCCGCGCTCGCATCCGAGCATTCGGCCCGCGACTTCTACAAGGCGCAGTCCGGACAGGGTCAGGAGCCGGTTCGGGTGCTCTTCTTGCGTCTTTCGGCAATCGAGCAGGCGCACGCCGACCTGCTCCAGGCCGAGATTGACAACATCACCGAGAACGGGTTCTGGTTCTCGGTTCCGGAGTTCACGCTCGAGTCCGAACGCCCCCAAGAACCGACATAGAACATAGGTGTCACCCTGAGCGAGCGTAGCGAGTCGAAGGGTCTCTCAGGCGAGATTCCTCGACTCCGACGAGGACGCCTCCGCTCGGAATGACAGCACCCATCAGGTGACAGCGCCGAACACGGATGGCCAAGCGACAACCCGGACTTAGTCAGGTTCTATATCGGGATTCGGGACGCCCGGCCTGATTGACTTCACAGGTTCGGCTCGTATGATTTCGGCCCCATGAGCACAAAGGTCATCGGCATCAGGCGCGAGGACAAGAACGTCTGGGAGCGCCGTTCTCCGCTCATCCCCGAGCAGGTCGGCCAGCTCATCGGCGAGGGCCTTGGCTTCGCGGTCCAGTCGTCGAACATCCGGACCTTCTCAGACGACGAGTTCCGCGAGGTCGGCGCCGACGTCAAAGAAGACCTTTCCTCCTGCCCGGTCGTGCTCGGGGTCAAGGAAATGCCCGAAGGGTTCTTCCAGCCCGGGCACACCTACGTATTCTTCGCCCACGTCATCAAAGGCCAGCATCACAACATGCCGATGCTGGCACGTCTGATGGAGCTCGGCTGCAACCTGCTTGACTACGAGAAGATAACCGACGACACGGGCCGACGGCTCGTGTTCTTCGGCCGGTTCGCCGGCCTCGCCGGAATTGTTGACACGCTCGCCGGCCTGGGCCGGCGCCTTGAACTCCGGGGCATCGAGACCCCGTTCGCCCGGGTCCGGCTCGCGCACGAGTATGGCCGCGTTGACCTGGCGCGAGCCGCCTTGGCCGAGGTTGGCCGCGACGTCGTAGAGCAGGGCCTGCCTGAACAACTGTCGCCGCTCGTCATCGGCGTCACCGGGTACGGCCACGTGGCTAAAGGCGCGTGGGAGATGCTCGACGCGCTGGGAGCGACCGAGGTCGAGCCGGTTGACCTCGAACCCCTGGCTGCCAGGGGCGACCGGCATGCGTTGTATCGAGTGATGTTCCGCGAAGAAGACATGGTCGAGCCAAAGGAGCTCGGGCACCGCTTCGACTTGAAGGAGTACTTCGCCAGACCCGAGCTGTACCGAAGCCAGTTCGAGCGCTGGCTGCCGCACCTGACGATGATGGCCAACTGCATTTACTGGGATGCGCGCTACCCCAGGCTGATCACGAAAGACTGGGTCGAAAGGAACTACTCGGCCGGCTCGACGCCGAGGCTCGCAATCGTAGGCGACATCTCCTGTGACATTGACGGCTCGGTCCAGGTCACGGCAAAGACCACTGACCCGGGCCAGCCGTTCTTCGTGTACGACCCTGCGACCGGCCGGGCCTTGGACGGGCTTTCCGGTCCGGGACTGGCGGTCATGGCGGTGGACAACCTGCCGTGCGAGTTGCCGTTCGACTCATCGCGCGAGTTCGGGCTCGCGCTGCTGCCCTTCATCCCGGCCCTGGCAAGAACCGACTTTGCCCGGCCGCTGGAAGAACTGGGCCTGCCCGACGCGCTCCGCCGCGCGCTCATTCTCCACCGAGGCAAACTGACGCCTGAGTACCAGTACATCGGACGATTCCTGAGCGGACAGCCGCCAAGAGCGCCATGACAGAACGAGCAGGGACTGACCAAGGACAAGAACGCCAAGACTCCGTCCGATGGTCGCTTCCGCTCCGCACGCCAGGGCGTCCTGCTCAAGTCCGTGCTCACTCAACGAGCATCCGGACAGAACCTGCCAGCGAAGTGGATGTGCTAGCACGTCAGGCTATCGGCGCGGCAATCGAGGTCCACCGCATCCTCGGCCCAGGCTTCTCGGAATCGGTCTACGAGAGTGCGCTGTGTCACGAGCTGCAGCTGCGCGGAGTGCCGTTCGAACGCCAGTCACTTGCGCAGGTCCGATACAAAGACGCCGAGGCGGGCGAGTATCGCCTGGATATCCTGGTCGGCGGCTCGCTGGTCGTCGAGTTGAAGGCCGTCGAGCGGTTGCTGCCCGTTCACTCTTCGCAACTCATCGCTTACCTCAAGGCCTCCAATCGGAAACTGGGCCTGCTCATCAACTTCAACGTGCCACGTCTGAAGCAGGGCATCAAGCGTATCGTAGTGTCATGACTCTTCCGCCTTGGCGTGCTTCTCACCGTCCTTCTTGGTGTTCTTCGTGGTTCTCGTCTCCGCCTGTCCGCCCCTTGGCGTGCTTGGTGGTCGCCCCTGTTCCTCTTTGTGTCCTCTTGGTCCGCTCTTGGCGTTCTTGGTGGTTCTCCTCTCCGCCTGTCCGCCCCTTGGCGTGCTTGGCGGTAACTCTGAAAGGAAGTGACAAATGAAGCAGGTATTAGTGCTTGGTGCCGGGCTCGTCGCCCGGCCGATGGTAAAGTACCTTCTAGGCGACAACCTCGCAGTCTGGGTCGCGAGCCGGACCGTATCCAAGGCTGAGGAACTGGTCGGCAAACACCCGAACGGCAAGGCGCTCGCGCTACTGGCCGACGACGAGCCCGCGCTCGACAGGCTCGTGGCCCAGGCCGACCTCGTTGTCAGCCTCCTGCCCTATACCCACCACGTCAAGGTGGCGAACCACTGCCTGAAGCACCGGAAACACCTGGTCACGACCTCCTACGTCAGCGACGCGATGCGCGCGCTCGATGCGGATGCGCGCCAGGCCGGGCTCCTCTTCCTGAACGAAATCGGACTCGACCCGGGCATAGACCACATGTCCGCCATGAAAATCATCCGCGCAGTCCAGTCAGCCAAGGGCAAGGTTACGAGCTTCATGTCCTACTGCGGCGGCCTGCCGGCGGCTGAGGCGAACGACAACCCGCTCGGGTACAAGTTCTCATGGAGCCCGCGCGGCGTAGTCATGGCCGGCCGGAACCAGGCCCATTATCTGAAGGACGGCAAGGACGTGGTTGTGCCCGGCGAAGCGCTGTTCGGACACCGCTGGAAGCTCGCCGTTCCCGGCGCGGGCGAGTTCGAGGCATACCCTAACCGCGACTCGATGCCCTACGTCAACATCTACGGCCTGGCCGGGGTCCGCACCATGTTCCGCGGAACCCTGCGCAATCCCGGCTGGTGCGAAACTCTTGAGGCGATTGCGATGCTCGGCCTGCTGAAGGATGAGCCGATTCCCGGAGTCGAGACTATGACCGCGGCTGCGTGGCTGCGCCGCCATGTTTCCGGCTCAGCCGACCTGCGAGCAGGCGTGGCGGCAAAGCTGGGACTGCCGGCCAACAATGCCATCCTGACCCGGCTTGCCTGGCTCGGGATGTTCGACGAGACTCCGCTCGGCCTGAAACAGGGCTCTGACCTTGACGTGCTCGCCAAGCTGATGCTCGACCGGATGGCGTACAAGCCCGGCGAGCGCGACATGATTGTGCTCCACCACGAGTTCGAAGCCGAGTACCCGGACAGGAAGGAACGCATCTTCTCGACCCTGGTTGACTTCGGAATTCCGAACGGCGACTCGGCCATGGCCCGGACCGTGAGCCTGCCGGCTGCGGTCGCGGTGCGGATGATACTGTCCGGAGGAATCAAGCTCACCGGCGTCCACATCCCGGTTGACCCCGCGGTGTACGAGCCGGTACTGGCCGAACTGGCCGGTCTCGGCGTCAAGTTCACCGAGCGGACACAACAGGTACAGAGCTGACTCAGAGAAAGCAGAAGTCAGAAACCAGCAACTGGAGACCAGCGATACACGCAAAGTATCTCTGGTTTCTGCTATCTGATTTCTAGCCTCTGGTTTGTCGGGCTACTTTAGCCCGCGAGGATACTGTCCAGTGAGTAAAGCCCGGGCTTGCGGCCTTTGATGAAGCGAACCGCGGCCAGGACCCCGGATGCGAATGCCAGCCGGCTCTCGGCCTTGTGCGCCAGCTCCACCCGCTCGCCCGGCCCGCCGAAAATGACCGTGTGCTCGCCCACCACGTCGCCGGTGCGCACCGAACTGACCCCGACCTGGCACTCCGGCTTCTGGCCGTTCTGGCCGGCCCGGGAAAAGCAGGCGCTCGACTCGGCGCGCGCCTGGCGCACGATCTCGAACAAAAGCTTCGCGGTCCCGGACGGCGCGTCCTTCTTGCGCCGGTGGTGGACTTCGACAATCTCCACATCAAATTCCCTGGTCAGAGCCTTGGCCGCCTGCTCGACCAGCCGGCGCAGCACCGCGACCCCGACCGAGAAGTTCGGCGCGTGCAGCAGCGGAATACCGTGGCTGCACGCCTTGAGGATTGCGGTCTGGTCTTCGGTAAGCCCGGTCACCCCGGAAAGAAACGGCTTGCCGGCCTGGGCGCACAACTCGGCATGGGCGCAGGTGACCGCCGGAACCGTGAAGTCCACGACCACGTCCGCCTTGTCCAGCACCTGGGCCAGGTCTGAGACTATCGTTCCCTTTCCCAGCGCCGTGCCGACCGCCGGATGGTCAACGCGTTCGACTCCTCCGACCAGTTCAATGTCCGACTGCTCGGCGAGGACGCGCGCGACCTCCATGCCCATCCTGCCGCCCGCGCCACAGACGACGACGCGAATCATGACGGTGACCTCGCCGACTCCGGAGTCATTCCCGATGACCGGCAATGCGAGACCGGCTCATGTACGCCAAAGACCACCCTCACCCCTACCCTCTCCCCTCAAAGGAGAGGGAGTTCGGGCGCCTTGTGTCTCGTCCGACTTCGGGTTTGGGCTTCGGCCCGATTCGTGTCTTCGTGGCTCACTTCCTGGGCTTGAGGCCGTATGCCCGCAGCCGCTCGAGCACCATCGGCCGATGTTTCTCACTCAAAGGCAGCAGCGGCAGCCTCGGCTCGCCCGCGGCCATGCCGAGCGCGTTCATCGCCCACTTGACCGGTATCGGGTTCGACTCCACGAACATCGCCTTGATGAGCGGGAACAGGGCAAGGTGCCGGCCCGCCGCCTCGGCGATTCTCCCCTGCTCAAAGAACTCAATCATCTGCTGAACCGCGTGCGGCACAATGTTCGACACCACTGATATCACTCCGCATGCGCCGACCGCGAGCATCGGCAGGGTCAGCGAGTCGTCGCCAGACAGCACGGTCAGCCGGTCCGAGCATCGCATGATGATGTCCGAAACCTGGTCCAGGCTGCCGGCCGCTTCCTTCACCGCCACGACGCTCGGGCAGTCCCTGGCAATTCGCTCGACGGTCCCGGGCTCGATGTTCACAGCGGTCCGGCCCGGAATGTTGTACACGATAATCGGCAGTTCGGTCCCCTCGGCCACAGCCCGGAAGTGGCGATACAGCCCTTCCTGCGTCGGCTTGACATAGTAAGGCGAAACCACGAGCAGGGCGTCAACCTTCTGCCGGTTGAGCCACGCCACTGCCTTCAGGGTCTTCGCGGTGTTATTGGTCCCGGTGCCGGCAATGACCGGAACGCGACCCTTGGCCTCGGTTCGGACGGTCCGGATTGCCAGCTCAAGCTCGGTTTCGGTCAGGCTCGCCGCCTCGCCGGTCGAACCGGCGACCAGGAGCCCGCGGCAGCCCTGTTCTATCTGGAACCTGACGTTACGGCGCAGCCCGGGAGCGTCCAGCCGGCCGGCCCGGAACGGCGTTATCAGTGCGGTGATACAACCTGAGAACATTCCTGTTCCTTCCTGCTCAGTCCTCGGCGACCTTGTCTGCGCCTTTCTTGGCGGGCTTGGCGGTATCCGGCTCCCCGGTTTCGGCCGGTGCCAGCCCCAGCACCTTGTCAATCTCGTCACCGGCCAGGTTCTCCTTCTCCAGCAGCACCTGAGCCAGCGCGTCGAGCTTGGCCCGGTTCTCGGTGACGATGCGCTTGGCCCGCTCGGCTTCGGTCTCGATGAACTTGCGGATTTCTGAGTCAATCACCCGGGCGGTTTCCTCTGAGAAGGTCCGGTGCATACCGAGTTCCCGGCCAAGGAATATCTCCTCGCCCTGAGAACCGTATGTCAGCGGCCCGACCTTCGAGCTCATGCCCCACTCGCACACCATCTTGCGCGCGAGCATCGTCGCCCGGTCAATATCGTCGTGTGCGCCGGTCGAGAAGTCGCCGAATACGTGCTGCTCCGCGGCCCGGCCCCCGAGCATCACCGCGAGCTGGTTCAGGCAGTATTCGCGCGAGTAGATGCGCTTGTCGTCCAGCGGCAGTTGCTGGGTGATGCCGAGCGCCCGGCCGCGCGGGATGATTGACACCTTGTGAATCGGGTCGGTACCCGGAATCATTCTCGACACCAGCGTGTGCCCGGCCTCGTGGTAGGCAATCCAGCGCTTCTCCGAATCGCTTATCAGGAGACTCCGGCGCTCGACGCCCATCAACACCTTGTCCTTCGCGTCCTCGAAGTCCTGCATCGCGACCGAGGTCCGGCCCCGGCGCGCGGCCAAGAGCGCCGCCTCGTTGACCATGTTCGACAGGTCCGCGCCCGAGAAGCCGGGCGTACCCCGCGCCAGCACCTTCACGTCAACATCCCTGGATACGGTAATCCGGCGCATGTGGACCTTCAGGATGCCTTCGCGTCCGCCGACGTCCGGCCGGTCAACCGTAATCTGCCGGTCGAACCGGCCCGGCCGGAGGAGCGCGTGGTCAAGGATGTCCGGCCGGTTGGTCGCGGCCATGATGATGACGCCTTCGGTGGTCTCGAACCCGTCCATCTCGACCAGCAACTGGTTGAGCGTCTGCTCGCGCTCGTCGTGCCCGCCGCCCAGCCCTGCCCCGCGCTGCCGGCCGACCGCGTCAATCTCGTCTATGAACACAATGCAGGGCGCGTTACGCTTGCCCTGTTCGAACAGGTCCCGCACCCGGGCCGCGCCCACGCCCACGAACATCTCCACGAAATCCGAGCCGGAAATCGAGAGAAACGGCACTCCGGCTTCGCCCGCAACCGCCTTGGCCAGGAGCGTCTTGCCGGTCCCGGTCGGCCCGACCAGGAGCACGCCCTTCGGGATTCTGCCGCCGAGCTTCTGGAACTTCTGCGGCGCTTTGAGGAACTCGATGACCTCGCGCAGCTCTTCCTTGGCCTCGTCCACGCCGGCCACGTCGTTGAACGTCACCTTGGGCCGGTCTGAGGTCATCGCCCGTGCCCGCGACTTGCCGAACGTGAAAGCCCGGTCCTGGCCTGACGACATCCGGCGCATGAACAACACCCAGACCCCGACTATCAGAATCCACGGCAGGATGCTGATGATAATCGTGTCCCACTGAGATGGCGGCCGGGCGTTCACTCTCACTCCGGCATCGAGCAGCCGGGAAACCAGTTGCGGGTCTTCGGGCACATAGGTCTTGAACTCGCGGTACTTGACCGTGCCGCGCGCAGTCGTGACCTGGGACTCGGCCTTGAGCTTCCCGCTCATGTCCCGGTCAATGATTGTCACTTCCTGGACGTTGGCCTTGCCCAGTTCGGCGATGAAATCGGTGTAGTCAATCGCGACCCGGCCGGCCTTGCGAGACGAGAAGAAACTCCACGCCGCCCAGGCGGCGAGGAACACGACCAGCCATATCAACAGCGGCCCGAAAACCCTGCGTCCGGTAGAACTCTCAGCCATTCAACACTTCCAGTTCCAAAGTATGTCCTTTTCTTGTGAGCCTGACGCTTCCTGACAGCTTGATTGCGCCTCTGAACTCGGGCGCGCAGGCATTGAGCACCCGGCTGATTGCCGATGAATCCAGCCCCAAGTCAAGCTGCTTGAGCATTCGTCGCTTCAGGACAATATTGTACGAAACGAACCGGCGAATGTCAACTAAGACACGCTCTTTCCGATGCTTGGCGACTCGGCGCAAGGCGGCCGCGGCGAGCGTGTCAAGGTATGAATCCTCTTCTGACACAAGCTCTGCCGCGCGGCGCGCGTTCCTCACCGCGGCCGGGTTCAGCTCCACCAGTTTCGGCACAAGCTCAAGGCGCAGGAAGTTTCGGCTGAACTCGGTTGAGGCGTTGCTTTCATCCTCGACCCAGGTCAACCCACGCGAACCAAGGTAGCGCAGGATGTCGGCACGCTCAATGTCAATCATCGGCCGCACGAAGATGCCGCGCCTGACCGGGATTCCGGAAAGCCCGGACACCCCGGTGCCCCGCACCAGGTTCAAGAGCATGGTTTCGAGGTTGTCGTTGGCATTGTGACCCAGGCAGACACGGCTGCACTTGTGCTTCAGAGCGGCCCGGCTCATCTCAGCGTATCTGAGTTCACGTCCCGCCTCCTCAACGCCAAGCTTGTGCCTTCGCGCATACGCTGCGACGTCATGGCGAACCACTGCCGCCTCGACCCCGGCCCGCTCGAACAGGCCTCTCACAAACCGCTCGTCTGAATCCGCGCCCGGCCTGAGCTGATGGTTCATGTGGAATCCGACAAGCGTCAATCCGAAACGCGGGGCGATGGTGCGCACGAGGTCGAACAAACACACCGAATCCGCGCCGCCTGAAACCGCGACCAGCACGCTGCTGCCCTGCGGCAACAGGTCATGCACTTTCACGGTTTCGAGGAACTGCCCAAGCACGGACAACTGCTTCTTCTTCGCCATCAGCCTGCCTTCGCCTGTGCGATGATGGAAACCGCCTGTTCAATCTCGTCTGCGGTCGCGACCAGCGGGGGCCAGACGCCGATGCTCCGCCTGCCGACTCTTGCCAAGAGCAGCCCGCCGGATAGACACTTCCCTGCCAGCTTTTGGGCAGCGTCCGGGGTCGGCAGCCGCAGGCTCAGCGCGAGCCCGGCGCCGTACAACTCGGCTCTACCTGCGATAGCGGCCAGCCCCTGTTTCAGCTTGCCCGCGATTACCCGGCCGGACTCGACAAGGCCCTGCTCAAGCAGCCGCAGGTACTCAAGCGCCACGGCACTTGCCATCGGCCCGGGCCCGCTGACGGCCCTATCCCAGTGCCACGCTGCTTTGCCGGCAATGCACGCGCCGATTGACTCTCCGGCGGCAAGACCGGTACCCAGCACCACGAAGTCCGGCCTTGCTTCAGTCCACTCGATGGCCAGCATCCTGCCGCTTGTGCCGGGCGCTATCAGGCTTTCGTCGTCAATCAGCAGCGTTCCGCTCGCGGCGCAGCTCTCGGCGACCGACTCGACCCGCGCGTCAAACGGGTGAACAATCACCGCGGCCTTGTCAGGGGAAACTCCCGGTCGCTGCTCGGCGCACTCGGTCAGATACATCACCCCGCGCCGGCCGGTAACCTTCTGGGCAAGGCAGATTGCCTGGCCCAGGGCCTCCCTGCCGGTCTCGCATAGCATCACTCTGCGGTTCATTCCGCCGGGCGCGATTTCTGCCAGCTTGTGCGTGAGCGCCAGCCGCTCCGGCCACTCCTGTCCGTCGCCGGGCCGGGTGTGAACGGACTTCGCCTGCGCCTCAAGCACGGCCGGGTGATTGTGCCCGAGCGGCAGCACTCCGCCGCAGGAGAAGTCAAGCAGCCTCCTGCCGTCGAGAGTCTCTACCCACGCGCCGTCAGTCCTGGCGAGCACCAACGCCGGCTTCGCGTCCGGGCCCAGCGGCCCGTGTCTTCGCTGCCACGCGGCCAGATCGGCCGCACCCGGACTCTCAAACATCCGCCAAGCATAGAACCACGCCCCTTCAAGTCAACCGGCCGGTAAGCGCGCTGCCCAACGTTCCAACTTGACACTGCCTGCGTCCTACGCTAGATTGGATCCAATAGGAGAAGACATGACCAAAGCCGATATTCTGGACGAGATCAGCAAGCTCAATCCATCCGAACGTCTGGGCCTTGTCGAAGCGGCACTCCACCGGATGCGCGAGGAGTTCGGCTGCCCCCCCCTGCCCGACCGAGTCGCTGACCGCCGGGCCCGGATGTTTGCCGCCGCGAAGACCCTGTCGTCCGACTACTCGCAAGACGTCGAACTAACCTCCTTCACGACCCTCGACGCCGAGGATTTCCATGCGCCGAGGTGAGATTTGGCTGATCAACCTCGACCCGACAATCGGCCAAGAGATCAGGAAGACGCGCCCAGCCGCCGTCGTCAGCGACGACAGCGTCGGGGTCCTCCCACTCAAGGTGGTGGTCCCGATCACCGCCTGGAAAGAACGCTACCGAGTGGCGCCGTGGCTGGTGCGTCTGGACCCGTCACCTGAGAACGGCTTGGACAAACCCTCAGCCGCCGATGCCTTCCAGGTGCGTTCTGTTGCACATCAGCG
>Ga0209609_10002207_pt1 | contig 11203 bp, 7 predicted proteins | sample LakKivw325mmetaG_FD_184136 | JGI IMG/M metagenome (GOLD analysis project Ga0209609, IMG submission 184136) | Anoxic lake water microbial communities from Lake Kivu, Rwanda to study Microbial Dark Matter (Phase II) - Lake Kivu water 325m metaG... | ecosystem: Environmental > Aquatic > Freshwater...
GTTTTAAAATATTAGCGATGGCAATGTTTTTAGAAAATTTTACAAGTGAAAAGCAGTGGCAGCAGTTTATAGAAAAATATGAAAGAGCAAATACTGAAGATAAAAAAGGTGAAGGTGTCAGTCTTGATACCTTAATTGCTGATGAGAATATCTGGCCTTTTACAATAAGTGCTTTTTTAAAGTCTTTCAATATACCGGTTCTGGTAATTACATCGACCCTGGAGAGAGCTTATGAGCTGGAAAAGGAAATAAAATGTATTATTCCAGAGGTTAAAATATTTAATTTTCCCAGTCTTGGAAATAGCATTTTCTATAAAAACAAAATCACTGCTGCAGAAAACCTTTCAAGAAGGCTTAATATCGTTAAAAACTTATCGAATATTAATAGTTCCACCAGTCCATTTTTTATTATTGCTACCAGCAATTCTTTGCTAAATTTAATGCCAGAATCCAAAGTAGATAGACTGGAAAGTATAAAAATATTGGCTGGCAGTGAATATGATAGGGACCAGTTGATATCTAAATTTACTAACAGCGGTTATGAGAGGGTACACAGGGTTTATGATAGGGGAGAATTCAGTATAAGAGGAGAAGTCGTTGACATTTTTGATATAGCTGGCGAGAATCCTGCAAGGATTGATTTTCTTGGAGATGAAGTAGAGAAAATATTTTTTTATGATATTTCAAGCCAGAAGCTGGTAAAGAAATTGGATAAAATCTCTATTTTTCCAAATACAAATCCCTGGAAGATAAAAGAGATAGGCAGCATAAAACTACCTGAAAAGATGGTCTCTTTTATTGATTTGCTAAAGAAGAATATTCCAAAACTTGCAGTCATATTTTGTGATCCAATAGAAATTTATCTGAAAATAAGAAGCGATATTGATATTCTTCATAAGGTGTTTGATAGAGATAAAGATATACTGGCAACTGCAAGCAAAGAAATTGCAAGCTCCTATCTGGTGAAAAAAGATTTTCTGGAAAAAGAGGATTTTTATTTAAAATTAAATATAGTTTCCACCAAAGAACAAGCCACCAGTAAAAGTGAATTTAATTTGCAGAAAATAACCAGGCAGAAAAAAAGTTTTGGAAATTCCATTGTTTTTATAAGGAATATAAAAGAAGATTTAAAAAGCGGCAAGAAGGTTATTATTTCTATTGATGGAAGTAAAAGAAGAAAGAAGATAGAAGAATTATTTTTAGGCAGTTCCGTATCCTATAACTATTTAAGAACCGGAGTTGAAGTTAAATATAATTTACTAGAACCGAGTGTTGCCAGTATCTCAGGCGTACGGTTATACAGGGGTTACCAGTCCAGAGATATTTCATTATATGGGGAACTGGATATTTATGATCAAATGCAGTATCAGATCTCTGAAAAAAAGATTTCTACGGGTAGTGAGTTTGAGTATTTTAAGCCCGGGGAATATATAGTTCATAAAAACCATGGTATTGGAAAATATATTGATATTATCTCAAAGCAGATTGGTGGTTATAAAAGAGAATATTTTTTAATAGAATACGCAAATAATGATAAGCTATATGTTCCAACCTGGCAGGCTGACCGCATCAGTAAATATATTGGGGCAAAAAAACCGGTAGTAACGCCTCTTAATTCTAAACAGTGGGATAGTCTTAGAAGAAGGGTCAGGAGATCTGTCTATAAGTTTACTATTGACCTTGCTAAATTATATGCTGAGAGAGATTCCACCAGTGGTTATGCATTTCCTGCTGATAGTCCCTGGCAAAAGGAGATAGAAGATTTATTTCCATTTAAGGAAACCCCTGATCAAATTAAAGCCATAAATTATGTAAAGGATGCAATGCGCAAACCCAAACCAATGGACACTCTGGTAATTGGAGATGTAGGATTCGGGAAAACCGAGGTTGCTGTAAGGGCAGCTTTTAAGGCAATAGAAAATGGGAAACAGGTTCTGATGCTGGTCCCGACCACGATTCTTGCTGATCAGCATTACCAGACCTTCAGCGAGCGGTATAAAAACTACCCTGTCATTTTAGAAGTCTTAAGCAGATTTAGAGCAAGAAAAAAACAAAAGGACATAGTTAAAGATTTTAATGATGGCAAAATAGATATGATAATTGGAACACATCGCATCCTCCAGGAAGATATAATGCCTAAAGACCTGGGTCTTATAATTGTAGATGAAGAACAGAAATTTGGAGTCGGAAGCAAGGAAAAGATAAAGTTGTTAAAAACTGAAGTAGATGTACTAACATTAAGTGCTACACCTATTCCCAGGACACTGTATATGTCTCTTACAGGAGTCAGGGATATTGTATTAATTGAAACTCATCCGGAGGGTAGGAACCCAATAGAAACTTTTGTGGGCGAGATTGACTATCAGGTTGTAAGAAGAGCTATAGAAAGGGAACTAGCCAGGGCAGGGCAGGTATATTATGTATACAATAGAATATCCGGTATAGAAAATAAGAAAATCCAGCTGCAGCAATTAGTTCCCGAAGCAAGAGTTGCCATGACTCATGGTCAAATGGACGGCAGCAGGATAGAAAAAATAATGAGTGATTTTATAAATAAAAAATACGATATACTGCTGACCACTTCAATAATAGAATCCGGAATGGATATTGGAAATGTAAATACATTAATAGTTGAAAATTCACATCTGTTTGGATTATCTCAGCTGTATCAATTGAGGGGCAGGGTGGGTAGGTCTTTCGAGAGAGCTTATTCTTATTTATTCTATCCTGGCAGGGGAAATCTAAGTCTTCCTGCGTTTCAAAGGCTTAAGACTTTGAAAGAATATACCGACCTTGGTTCAGGATACAATATAGCAATGAGAGACCTGGAAATAAGAGGAGCAGGGGAAATATTGGGTCCAAGGCAGCACGGTCACATAAATAGTGTGGGTTTTGATATGTACTGCCAGATAGTAAAAGAAGAGATTGAAAAACTTAAAGGTAAAAAGATTGAAGAGGATATTAATGTTCAAATTGATCTGCCAGTAAGTGCCTATATCCCAAAAAGTTATATTGAAAGTGAAAGAGACAGAGTTAATATTTATAAGGTATTGGGAAATGCAAAAAGTCTTAGTGAAATAGACCAGGTCAGGAAGAACATGAACTTGCGATATAAAAAAGCGCCACTGGTGGTAGATAATCTTGTAAATATAGCGAAAATAAAATATTTACTCAGGAAAGCCAGGATAGAGAAATTTATTTTCTCCCGCGAGAAGGGAATTTACTTGAAAAAAGTGGATATGTCTCAGAGCAGGGCCAGAGAAATGAATAGAAAGAATAAGGTTCTGTCATACGAACCGGTTTTGAGACAAATAATAATAAAAGAAGTCAGTAAAAATATTGATTTAGATTTAGTCTTAAGCAGCCTAAATGATATAATGAGTTTCATATAATATTCAATAAAAGGAAAGAAGGTAAAGATTGAAGAGAAGCGTTATCTGTATAATTATGCTATTGATTTTCGTTTTTGTTTTTTTGTTTGCTGGCTGCAGCAAGACAGTAGCCAGAGTGGATGGAATAGAAATAAAGCAAAAGGAAGTTGATGCTTATATTAATTTTTATAAAAAACAGAGTACGGATGGGGAATTAACTCAAAATGAAGAGGAGCTAAAAACTCTGGAAGCCAATATAATTGATTCTCTTATTGTTACAAGACTTCTTGAAAAATACGCAGAGGAAAATAATATTACTGTAAGCAGTGAGGAAGTTGATAAACAGATGGGAGTGATAATAGGCACCTATCCTTCTGAAGAGGATTTTGAGAAGGGTTTAAAGGATATGGGCATAGATAAAAAATTTCTGGTAAATTACTTCAGGAGCCTGATGCTCAGCAGTAAAATTTTTAATATAGTCACTGCAGATACGACCGTTACTGAAGATGAGGTAAAGCAATATTATGAAGATAATAAAAATACATTATTCTTAGTTCCGGTCAGGGTTAAAGCAAGCCATATTCTGTCCATATTCCCATGGGTAGAAGATAATTCTGAAGAGACCGAAGAGGGAAGAGAGGAAGCTCTAGAAAAAATAAAAAGAGTGGAGGATAAATTAAAGGATGGCGGAGATTTTGAAGATCTGGCCCGGCAGTATTCAAATGATACCACCAGTGCCGAGAAGGGGGGAGATCTTGGTTTTATAAGTAAAGGTCAGATGGTTGAGGAATTTGATAAGGCATTATTCTCTCTGGATGTGGGGGAAGTAAGTGAGATTGTTGAAACTAAATATGGATTTCATATAATAAAGGTTTATGACCGTCAGGAGGAACATATTCAAAAATTTGATGAAGTAGAAGAGTCCATAAACACATACCTGCTGAATTTACATAAGGCGGAAAAATGGGAGGATTTTATTTTTTCATTAATAGAAGAGGTTAATATTGAGTATTTTACAGATGTGGAAGGAACATTGAATAGTACTGATACCGGAACAGAAGATAACACAGATACGGGAACTGAAGAGGAAAGCGAATGAAATTCCAACTAAATAGCAGGGATTTAGAAAATATAGACAAAATCAATGACAGCAGCGAACTATTTGCTATTCTGGTGGATATAATGAGAAAGCTCAGATCGCCTGATGGTTGTATATGGGACAGAGAGCAAAATCATAAGACTATCAAGAGGAATTTAATCGAGGAAACTTATGAGGCTGTTGAAAGTATTGAGAATGATGATTATAAGGGACTTAAAGAAGAATTAGGTGACCTGCTGCTTCAAATAGTTTTTCACAGCCAGATTGCAGCTGAAAATAAAAAGTTTAATATAAGTGAGGTACTGCGAAGCATTATAAAGAAGTTGATAAGAAGGCATCCTCACGTTTTTCAGGGAATGACTTTAAACAGTAGTGATGAGATATTGGCAAACTGGGAGGATATCAAGAAAAAAGAAAGAAAAGAGAAATTTAAAAAACCTGATTCAATTTTTAGAGGAATCCCAAGGTCTCTACCGTCTCTCCATTATGCTTCTGAAATTCAAAATAGAGCTTCGAGATTGGGTTTTGACTGGAATAAGGCAATTGATATATTTGACAAAATAAAAGAAGAGTTGACTGAACTTGAAAAAGAAGTAAGGGAGGGCAGAAAAAGCCAGGTATTTGACGAAATTGGAGATGTCCTTTTTAGTATAATAAATTTCAGCAGGCATTTAGGCGTAGATTGTGAAGAAAGCCTATATGAAGTAAGTAAAAAATTTGTAAGAAGATTTAATTTTATGGAGAAATATGCTGATGAAAATAATTTGGATTTTAAAAAACTGCCGCTGAAAGAAAAAGACAAATTATGGGAAATTGCAAAAAGAGAGCTGCCATGAGAAAGACCAAAATAATTTGTACTATTGGACCTGCGAGTAAAGAAGAAAATATTTTAAGAGGGCTAATAACTGGTGGGATGGACATAGCCCGGATAAATACTTCCCACAGTGACTCCGAAGAGGTTATAGAAATAGTGGAAAAAATCAGAAGGGTTTCGCAGGAATTTAAAAGAAACACAGCAATAATACTGGACTTGCAGGGTCCTAAAATCAGGGTCAGTGATTTAAAAAATAAGATAAGACTGGAAAGAAAACAAAAAGTTATTTTTGCTGTAGCTAATAATTATGATTATGGTCAATCCGGTATAAATAATATAATTAAGGTTACTTATGATAAATTTATAGAAGATATTAAAAAGGGCAGCCGTATTTTTATCGATGATGGTTTGATTGAGTGCAAAGTACTGGATATTAATATACCCAAAAAGTCAGCTGTTTGCGAAGTTATAACCGGTGGACTGCTGAACTCCAATAAGGGAATCAATATTCCGGGTGTACCTATAAGTGTGGATTCGGTTACCAAAAAGGATCTGGAATTTTTAAATCTTGGTTTAAAACTGGAAGTAGACTTCATAGCCCAATCTTTTGTAAGAAATTCTTATGATATAGAAAAAATCAAAAGAGTAATAAGCGGTAAGAAAAGTCATGCAATGGTTATTGCAAAGATTGAAAAAAATGAAGCAGTCGATAATTTTGACAGTATTTTAAATTCAGCTGACGCTATTATGGTAGCCAGAGGTGATCTGGGAATTGAAATGAATCCGGAAGAAATCCCCAATATCCAGAAAAGGATTATAAAAAAAGCTAATATGCTGGGTAAGCCTGTAATTACTGCTACACAAATGCTGGATTCCATGATGAGAAATCCCAGGCCTACAAGAGCCGAAGTAAGTGATGTGGCAAATGCAATTATAGATGGTTCGGATTCGGTTATGCTTTCCGGGGAAACTGCGGTCGGTAAGTATCCACTGGAATCCTTAAAAATGATGGTTAAAATAATAAATAAAACCGAAGCTTCTCTAGATTACGATACCATTTTAAGGAATAATACTATAATGAGAAAAAAATTAAAGATTGACCGTAATACTATTACGGAAGCCATAAGCTTTGCTTCTTGTGAAATTGCCAATATGCTAAATGCAAAAGCTATTATTTCTTCGACCGAATCCGGACACACAGCCAGGCAGGTTTCCAAAAACAGGCCCAGGAGCATGATAATTGGCGTCAGCCCCAACCAGCGGGTAGTCAGACAGTTGATGATAAGCTGGGGTGTTGTTCCTGCAAAGACAAAGTTTACAAAAAATATTGATATGATGATTGACGAGTCTATAAATGTTTCGAAAAAACTTAAATATATAAATATAGGCGATAGAGTGGTTATTACTGCCGGTGTTCTGGTAAATAAACCGGGCAGCACCAATCTTATAAATGTGAAAGAGGTGGAATAAGCTATACCAGGGACGGTTCACACAGTTTAGTCTTCTGTGAACCGGAGTTTTCTTAACAGTTTGTTCTCTCCAATTAATGTCAGGACATCATCTTTCTGGAATTTATAGTTGATATCAGGAGGAGACATAATTTTGTTTTTACTGTTTTTTATACTTATTATAGTTACTCCATATCTGTGCCTTAAATTTAGTTCGATTAAGTTCTTTCCAACCATCGTTTTAGGTGCAGGTATTTCAATAATACTTACATCCGGACCGACACTCAGAAAATCAATAATATTGGAACTTACCAGGTTTCTTGCAACTCTTTCCCCCATATCTTTTTCGGGATATACTATGATATCTGCGCCGACCTTTGAAAGTACCCTTCCCTGTGTTTTAGTTCCTGCTTTAGCAATTATCTTTTTTGCGCCTTTTTCTTTAAGAAGCAGAGTTACCAGTATTGAGTTTTGGATGTATTTTTCTCCGATGCATACAATAACTGCTTCATAATCAGAGATACCCATAGATTCCAATATATCTGCATCTGTTGCATCGCATTTTATTGCATCTGCTATTTCTTCAGAAACCCTTTGAATCCGGTCTTCAGACTGGTCTATGCCTACCACGCTGTGGCCGGCTTCTGTTAATGTTCCAGCAACACTTGCTCCAAATCTTCCCAATCCTATTACTAAAAATTGTTTTTTCATGTTTCCTATCCGATTGTTATTGTTTCTTCAGGATAAGTCATTTTATAAATAATACCTCTTATTGCAATAGCTAGAGATAAAGTGCTGATACCAATTCTACCAATATACATAGTAAGTATCAATATTATCTTGCTTGGTGTAGAAAGTGCCGGTGTAATTCCGGTACTTAATCCTACGGTGCCGAATGCTGATACTACTTCAAATAAAACTTCTTGTAAATGTAAAGAATATCTCTCGAATACCAGTATTCCGATTGTTGAGATTATAATTAATGCAGTTGCGGCAATAGTCAGGGTTAAAGCCCTGTATATTAAACTTGAGGGCAGTTTTCTTTTAAGTAATGTGACTTCACTTCTCCCTCTAATGGAGCTCAAACCACCTGCAGTCACAGCAATGAAAGTAGTAGTTTTTATGCCGCCTCCTGTTCCTCCTGGTGATGCTCCTATGAACATTAGAAGGGTTAGGAAGAGAACAGTTGCAGGGTTTAACCTTCCAATGTTCATGGTGTTAAAACCAGCTGTTCGTGCTGTAACTGATTGAAAGAAGCTAGCTAAAATTTTGGTTGATAGAGTCCTATTTGCAATAGATTCGGGATTTTTAAACTCAATAAGGAAAAACACAACTGCCCCTGCCGCTATCAAGCTTGCAGTTGCAATCATAACCACTTTTGCATGCAGGGAAAAATGTTTTATTCTCCTGAAAGTAATAATCTCGGAAATTACAGGAAAACCAATTCCTCCAAGCACAATTAAGGTCATGAATACTAAATTCAGAGGAATATCGGAGGCAAAACCCTCAAGGCTGTTTGAAAATAGGGAGAAGCCAGCATTATTAAAGGCGCTTACGGTATGGAATAAACTAAAAGTCATCGATGTTTTTATAGAATAAAGATGCTTAAAATGAAAAATAGCCGACATAATAATGAATGCAATGAATTCTATGGTAAATGTAGTTCCTGCTATTACCATGAAAAATTTAGATGCGCTAAACGGCTGTTTTGAGCCGAAACTAGTATTGATATAAAATTTGTCTCTAATTTGTATTTTTCTTCCAAGAATTAATCCAAAAATGGAGCCGACGGTCATGATTCCCAGTCCACCAATCTGAATTAGGATAAGTATTACAATTTTACCTAAGTCAGTAAAATATGTCGGTGTATCCTGAACTATCAGTCCTGTAACACAGATTGCTGAAGTAGAAGTAAAGAGTGCATCTATATAGCTAATTTTTCCGCTCTGCGTCATCTGGGGGATTGATAAAAATAGCGAGCCAAGTATTATAGCTATTGCAAAACCAAGCAATACCTGTTTGGCGATTGTTTTTTGTGTCCTGGAAGAAAATAAGGGTATGTCTTTCATTACATTTTTGAGTTCAATTATTGAATAAATCTAACATATAGGTTGATATTTTAGTAAAATTGGCAATTAAAAACAACAACTTTATTTTTTCAGTCTTAATTTATACAATACTACTAAAATTTACAAGATACCTATTGGCATTATTGTAGCATATGTTATACTTACACAAATATGTGAATTAATTTTAGCAAGCTGTCATTTAATGTAGTAAATAAAGAAGTAATATAAACATAGCAACAAAATTAAAATGGATGATAATATTAAAATTGTCAGCAGATTTTCCAGAAAGGCTAAAATAAATATTTCTATTACCATCTTCTTAATTTTTATCGTAATTATTATCCTTACCTCTATAAATCAGATAAAAAGTATTGTAGAAAAAAGAGAAAAGATAATAGAGCTGGAAGAGAAACTAAACTGGGAAAGGAATGAGAATATCAATCGTCTGGCGCTTGAAAAAAGCTTATATGGAGAAGATGCTATAGAGCTTGAAGCCAGAAAGCAGTTTAATATGACTGCAGGTGATGAGACTAATTTTTCTGTAGTTATTAAGGATGATGAATCTGAACAGAATTTTAAAAATGACAGTAACCTGGCTTCCGGTAAGGATATTTATTCAAACTCGGCTTTATGGGAAAATATAAAGATCTTCTATAATAATGAAATCAGAAGTAACTAAGCCGGGATTAGAAAAGGTATATAAGTAATTTTAAATGAAATTAGCGTCTATTGATATCGGAACCAACTCCACCAGATTACTAATCACTGATTACCAAAACAATAAATTCATTCCCCTGGAAAGAAAGATGAAAATTACCCGTCTGGGTAAAAATCTGGACGAAAATAATATGATTGGTAAAGATTCTGCCAGTATGACTGTCGAGGTTCTTTCAGATTACCAGCGTTTGATTGAAGACTATGATGTAAAAAAATTCAGGGTTGTAGGGACAAGTGCGGTAAGGAAAGCATCAAATAGTGATTGGTTTATATCTTGTGTCTACAAACATCTGGGGATGAAAATTGATGTTGTCAGCGGCCAGGAAGAAGCCCGGTTGAGCTTCTACGGCGCGGTAAGAGATATGGATTTAAATTATCCGGATTATAAGGCGGAGCTCAACGGTAAAATTTTAGTAGTGGATATTGGGGGCGGGAGCAGTGAATTCATACTGGGTGATTGTAACTATAACCTGCAGTTGGTTGAAAGTTTAAATCTCGGATGTGTCAGTTTAACTGAAAAATTTATTGGCTCCAGTATATCCAGTATACCGGATACAAATAGTCTAAGTCAGATGCAGCAGTATGTTGTAAATGAGCTGGAAGAAATTACCGGGAAAATTAACCTATATAAGCCCGCATTTATAATTGGAGTAGCCGGCACCATAACCACTCTGGCAGCGATTGATTTGAAACTGGCGGCATACAACAGCGAAAAGATACACAGGCATATTCTAAGTCTTAAAAAAATTGAAAATATTTATAAAAATCTCTGCAGGCTGAATCTGAAAGGCAGAAAAAAAGTAGTGGGGCTTCACCCCGGAAGAGCAGATGTCATTATTGGTGGTACAGCAATTGTTCTGGGAGTTTTAAAACTGCTGGATGTTAAGGATATTCTGGTAAGTGAAAGAGATATTTTGGACGGAATTATTTACACCCTGATTGATTTTTGATAATATAAATCAGCAAATCAGTCACCTGCCCGAGTGGCGGAATTGGTAGACGCAACGGACTTAAAATCCGTTGAGGTTTTGCCTCGTGCCGGTTCGATTCCGGCCTCGGGCACCATCTTACTTCTTTTTTGTCTTTCTGGCTACCGTCTTAGCTGGTTTAATCTCTTTTTTGGAATCCACCTCTTTTTTTATTGAGGTAATTTTTTTTAAGATTTTTACAGCAGAATCCAGATCTTCTCTATATCTGGTGACATCTGCGGGATTAAAAAACCTGTTACCCCGATGGTATTTGGTATCGGAAAATGTCAGTTTTTTAAAATCATTTATGTCCTGAATGAAATCAGGGGGGAGGTTTCTTAGAATATTTATGGTACTAGCATGCCAGTTTTTAAACCTGAAATCTTTACTACTCAGGTTTCTAATTGATTTAACTTCTTTTAATTTTTTTTCGATTTTTTCAAGTAATTCTTTCATTGTCTTCTATGTTCTCATGTAATTCGTATAATAAATTTAAAAGACATTTTATCATACTCTTTATTTATTATGAATTTCTAAAAAGTTAATTTATTGCAGTGAGGCAGTGAGGATTTCACAGTCTGATTTTAATTTAACTTACGAGCTGGGAAGTCCCCTTGAGATAGCTGGGGGATTAAAGTTCACTTGACATTCTGCCGAAAGGCTTATATAGTCATTTATATAAATAAGTAAATATAATATATAAATTATACAAAGGCA
>Ga0209609_10002208_pt1 | contig 11202 bp, 6 predicted proteins | sample LakKivw325mmetaG_FD_184136 | JGI IMG/M metagenome (GOLD analysis project Ga0209609, IMG submission 184136) | Anoxic lake water microbial communities from Lake Kivu, Rwanda to study Microbial Dark Matter (Phase II) - Lake Kivu water 325m metaG... | ecosystem: Environmental > Aquatic > Freshwater...
CGGCAGGGCCTCGACAAGCTTCGCGGTTCTGCAGCAGGAGCTTGAGCTTGCCAGGACCGGGCTGAATCGGGAGCTCCTGGAAAGACTTGCCGACGAGACCGGCGGGCGGTACTATCCTGCTGAGAGCGTGCCGGCAACGGCCATTGAGCCGGAGTTGGCCCGGGCGCACTATCGCCTCAAGTTCGAGCCGAGGCGCAGCCCGTGGGTGTATGGCCTGATTGCGGTGCTGGTCGGAGTCGAGATCCTCTTGAGAAGAAGAAAGGGATTGATGTGAGAACACCTGGCCTGAGATGTCAGATGTCAGATGCTAGATGCCAGATGTCAGAAGTCAGACGGAAGCGCGTGGCCTCCGGCAATGCGGGCACCATTCGGCGCTTGGCGTATTGCGTCCTGGTGCTGTTGCTGACCGGGGTGGCACTAGCCCAAGCGCCGGTAGACTCCACAACTGCCGGTGCGAAGCTGGCTGACTGGCTGCAGGCAAAGGGACTCAGCCCTGAACTGATTGTCCTTCTCATCGCCATGCTGCCGGTAGTTGAACTGCGCGGCTCGGTACCGGTCGGCATCCTGCTTTTCAACATGCCGTGGTGGCAGGCGGTGTTGTGGTCGGTCATCGGCAACATTCTGCCGATATTCCTCGTGCTGCTGCTGCTGGAGAAGGTGGTGGCATGGCTCGGCAGGTTTCGGTTGTTCCGCCGCTTCTTTGACTGGCTATTCACCCGCGCCCGAAGCAAGAGCGCTGCCGTGCAGAAATACGAGTTCTGGGGACTCGCGACCTTTGTCGGCATACCGCTGCCCGGAACCGGAGCGTGGACCGGCGCGGTCGTGGCCGTGGTGCTCGGCCTGCGCTACTGGCGCTCGCTGCTCGCCTGCTTTGTCGGCGTGCTGATGGCCGCGGCGGTGGTGACGTTCCTGTCAGTGCTCGGGAAGCAGTTCCGCGCGGTCGGCATCGGGCTGGTCGTGCTGCTGGTGCTCGGGTTCGTCTACGCCGTAGTCAGTATTCTGAGAAAGTCCAAAGGACAAGGGACAAAGGACAAAGCAATAGAAAAGTGAGAAGGACCAAGTCGGACCGCGGCAGGCGGCAGACGGTGCGCGGTCAGGGGACTACGCGGCTGCGAGTTCGGGTCTGAGCGCGGGCGACTTCGACTCTGGGCACGCGAGGTTGCAGGAAGGCCGTAGTCCGGTGCAAGGGTCAGGCCGGTAGTTCGGAACCAGCTTGCTCACCGCCTTCTTGACGGCCAGCGGGTCGAGCCGCTCAAGGTCTTTGTCCAGGTGCCTCACGCTCTCCAACAGGTCCGGGTAGCAATAGTCCCTTGAAATCCGGCACTGCTTGATGCGGTCGTGCTCGGTCGCGACCGTGCCCTCTTCCGCGGTTAGGAGTTCTTCGAACAGCTTCTCGCCCGGCCGCATCCTTCCTTCGACAATTGGGACGTCGGTATTGGGCGTCAGGCCCGCCAGTTCGACCATTCGGTGTGCTAGGTCCCAGATTCGGACCGGCTCGCCCATGTCGAGAACGAATACTTCGCCGCCTCTGCCCTGGGCCGCGGCCTGGAGCACGAGCAGCACCGCTTCGCTCGTGAGCATGAAGTAGCGCTTCATGTCGCGGTGGGTGACGTGGAGCGGCTGGCGCTTGGCGATTGCCTCGCGGAACAGGGTGGTGACGCTGCCGCGCGAGTCGAGCACGTTGCCGAACCGGACCGCGATGGTGCGCATATCGGCAAGACCGTTCATCGAGGTCGCGACCATCTCGCCCAGGCGCTTGGTCGCGCCCATCAGGCTCGTTGGGTTGACCGCTTTGTCGGTCGAGATGTAAACCAGGCACTCGGCGCCGTAGCGCACCGCGATGTTGGCGAGCTGGTGCGTGCCGATGACGTTCGTCCGCACCGCATCCGCGGCGTGGAACTCAAGTATCGGCACGTGCTTGTACGCCGCGGCGTGGAACACCAGTTCGGGCCGGTACTGGGCGAAGCAGCGTTCGAGGTCACGGATGCGGCTCAAGTCCCCGAGGAACGGCACGACGTCAAGGTCCGGGTTGTTGCGGCGCAGCTCCCGGTCAACGTAGAACAGGTTGGTGTCGTCGCGCTCGAACAGCACGAGCCGCGAGGGGTTGAACCGCGCGAGCTGGCGGCAGAGTTCTGAGCCGATTGAGCCGCCCGCCCCGGTGACGAGGATGCGGCGACCCGAGAACACGCGGCTCAACTGGTCAACGTTGATGGTGACCGGCGGTCGGCCGGTGAGTTCGTGGATGCAGAGCTTCTCAAGCGCTCCCATGTCCGAGCGGTCTTCGAGCACGTCGAGCAGCGAGGGCATGGTCTTGACCTCGACCCTGCCCAGCCGGTGCAGCCGGGAGTAGAAGTCGCCGAGGTTGAACCCCGGGTCGGTCTCAAGCATCACGATGACCGCTTCGGCCCGGTACTTTTCGACCAGCGCCTCGATGTCGTCGGTCGTACCCAGGACCTCGATGCCCTGCTCGAAGCTGCCGACCTGCGAGCGGTCCGGGTCAACGATGCCGACGATGGTGTTGCGGAAGTCGTGCAGGCGGCGCAGCATGTTGGGCAGGAAGTAGGCGTGGCGCGAGGACATGACCACGAGCGTGCGCTTGCCGCCTGAGTCGGTGTACATCGGCTCGACGAGCAGGCGCTTCGAACCGCGGAAGGCGGCGAGGGCCAGAAACAGGCTCATGCCCCAGAGCATGGAGCTGGGCGGCGCAAGACGGGCGACGAGGCCCGTGCTCTTCAATCCGAACAGGACCAGGGTCACAAGACCCGTGGCAACTGCCAGGCGGCGGAGGTCGGAGAGGGAGAAGGTTACCCATGCGAGGCGGTAGTTGCCGAGCAGCAGGTTGGCGAGGATTACCAGAAAGCCGGCGATTCCTCCAAGCGCGAGGCTTGACCCGATTGAGGGACTGATGCCGGACACGAGGTGGTGGACGGTTGATGTTGCGACTATCGCGGTCAGGCCGTCGCCGACGAGGAAGAATGTGTCGCGGTGCTTTCCGGTCAGGTGCAGGAATCGGCCGAGCGACTTCTGCAATCCTCCGACTACCTGTTGCCATGCTTCGAAGACCGGGGTGGTCGGTCGAATGCCCGGCAGGAATGCCGCGTTCTCCGGTGCCCTGGTCCCGTTCATTGCGCCAAGTGGGCCGCGCTAGCGACCCGTGTTGCTGCACACATGCTGAATGAAAATCCCTCCGGTGTGATGGGCTGGATAGAGCAAGGTGCGTGCCCGGCCGGAGAAAGTCGTGACCGGGGCGCAAGTTGCGACAAACCAGAAGGTTGCAGTGAGGGGTGGATGCGACCGCAGTTGCGACGCTTTCCAGTCCATTCGCGCTGTTCCCACCTAACCATCGTGATTCCGGGATGCTACGGGTGCGACCGGCGCAGGCCGTCAGTCCGACCGCGCGCCACCCTCACCCTCTCCCTCCCCCTTCAAGGGGGAGGGAATGAAAGGGAGGGGGTGTCAGTGACCGAGTTGATTCAGGAACTGCCTGACTTTGGCGGTTTCAGGGGAACCAGGCTCAAGTTCAAGGAAACGCTGTAGATAGCGCCGGCTGGAGTCCGGCTGGCGCGAGAAGAAGAACAGGATGCCTTTGTTCTCGACTGCGCTCGGGTAGTCGGGAAAGTACTCAAGGGCGAGGTTGAAATCCCCAAGAGCGCCTGCGGCGTCGTCGCGGGCGAACCTGCGGATGCCCCGGCGGTTCACGGTCGCGGCGAACCTGCGACACAGGTTCTGGGTTTCGGCATCGCGGAAACGCGTGACCCGGTAGCGGTTAGTTCCCGGAAAGGTCTTTGCCGCGAGGTGGCCGCTGGTATCCGGCGCTGTGCTGTACTGGTACGAGAGCCCGTGCAGGTGCAGGAAATACTCGTTCCACGAGTCCGGCCAGGACTGGAAGTCGCGCGGCAGCCAGTACACGTCGTGCGTGCCAATCCAGGAACGCACGAGCAGCAGCTTGATTTCTTCGACCCGGGCCTTGGCCAGCTCGCCAAACTCGGCCCCGCGGACTCCGCTGCTCCAGAGTTCCCGGCTGAGCGCGACTGCGCGGTCCGGAACCGGGAGTCTCGACTCCAGTTGCCCAAGATACCAGGGAAAGGCAAGATGGTGCTCGCTGACCACTGTCAGCCGGCCAGCCGGCGAGTCGGCAAGGACCCAGCGCATGCCCTGAAACGCGCTGTAGTCGTCCGTGAACAAGACCGCGCCGGCAGGCAACTCTTTCGTGACCGATTCGCTCAAGTCAGCGAGGCCGCGCAGCCGGGACCGGTCAAGCCCCGGGTACCAGAGGACGAGCGGCAGGACCAGTCCGGCAAACGGCAGCCAGCGCAGGATTCTGCTACGCTGGGATAGCCAATCGAAGCCGAGGCCAATGAGGACCGCGCATGTCAGGTAGGCGGGCAGCAGGTAGCCTTCCTTGTCCGGAATGTTGTAGGCCAGAGTGAAGCCCAGGGTCAGGACGAAGCCGAGCGCCAGTGCGAGCAGTAACCGCCGATTGCGCGCCAGACACCAGATGACACCCGGGACAACGAGAACCCAGATGATGAGAAACTGCTTTCCGAACAGCGCCGGCAGCGCGGACAACTGGGTGCCAAGATACCCGGAGGCACCGGCCAGCAGGCGATAGCTGTAGGTGCGGGCGGTGACGAACCGCACGAAGTCACTGAACGACGCGATGCCGCCCCAGCCCTGCGCAGGGCCGGGCCGGGCAAGGACCGGTACGAGCAGGTAAAGCAGCGGGCCGACTGCAAAGAGCAGCGCGGCCAAGGCCCATGTGCGAGGCCGCGTGTCGCGCAAAGGCCGGGAGAAGAGCAGCAACAGGGCGGTCGGCGCCCAGAGTACAATCGTCAGGTGGTTCGCCAGCGCAAGGCCGAACACGCCTGCTGTACAGAGAAGGAACCGGTCGTCGCCGGATTCTTGCCAGCAGACCAGAGCGTAGAGCATTGCCGAAAGCAGAAGGGATTGAAGAGCATAGACCTCAAGCGCGGTCGCCTGGCTCCAGAGTTCGAAGCTCAGCCCCCAGGCGAGTGAGGCGAACACAGCGGGAAGCCGCCTTGACAAGAGCCTTCGGACGGACAGACACACGAACAGGCACGAGCCGGCGGCGGCAAGGGCCGAGACCAGATTCAGACGGAAAGGGAGCGCGAAGACAGGAATCAGCGAGAAAAGCCGCAGCAGGGCGGTGAGCAGCGGGTACCCGGGCGGATGGGCGAGTGAGAAGAACCGGCCGCACAGCGCCAGCTCGGCCGAGTCCATCCAGTACAGGCTCCGACAGCAGGTCAGCGAATACAGGGCAAGAGGAACAAGGAAAGATGCAAGAGGAGGCAGAACCGAATGACTCCGGCCTGCCGGTCGGTCACTTTCGCGCACCGGCCGATTCTATGGCCGCGCCCGGGTGAGTCAAGGCTCGGGTTGGCGCCTACTTGACCCGTCTGGTGACCGAAAACAGGCTGTCCTCGCGCAGGGCGACGAAACGCACGATGCCTGGTTCGGACAGAGTGACCTGTCTGATTCCGTCATACTCACTAGGCTGTTCAGCGCCATCTATCACCAGGACACGCTTCCTGCCCTGTGCCGCCCCGTAAGCGTAGTGCCGGCTGTCGGCGCTGAAGAAGCGCGGGGATTCGACGACGGCATCGTACCACGGCCCCTCTGAACCATCCACGACCACGGTCCACTTCGCTCCCCGCTGAGCTGCATAGCCCAACCGCCGGCTGTCCGGGCTGAACTCGAGCCTGCTTACCGCATCGTACGGCGGTCCGTCACTGCCGTCGACAACCGCGTGTTGCCGGCCAGCACGCTCTGCCATGAAGGCAAAACGCAACCTGTCAGGGCTGACCACCATCTCGCCAAGCCCGAAGTAGGAGGCCCTGCCGACCTCGGCATCGGTAACAAGACGCCAACTATCCCCGAGGCTCGCGAGAAAGGCGACGTGGCCGTCGGCGAGCGGCGTCACCTCATAGACGAGCCGGTATTTTCCGAGTTCGGACTCGTCGGCAACCACCACCCAACTGTCGCCTGATTTCGCCGCGTAGGCCAAGAGACTCAGGTCCGCCAAGGCAGCAATCCGCAATACCAGGTCATAGGGGCGGGACGCTTTCTCGTCGCGCACGACGAACATCCGTTTGTCAGATACTCCGATATAGGCTTGATGAGTGCCTTCGGCGTTTACCAGTATCGGGCTGCGGATGGACTGATAGCCGTTGCCTACGTTGCCGTCTACCACCGCGAACCAGAGTGATTCGCGCCGAGCGGTATATGCCAGATGCCTGCCGCCGCCGGCGAAGTAAGGCGGGTTGACCTCCTCGAAGTCCGCCTCGGGCTGTCCATCCAGCACGACACTCCAGTGGCCGCCGGTGCGGGCCAGATATGCCAGCCGTTGGCCGGCCGGGTCGAGCGTGGGAAAGGAAACCTCATCGTACTCACCGATCACCTTGCCGTCGGTGACCATCATGCTGCGACCTGCTTTTCGAGCCGGATACGACAGGCGGTCGTTGTCGCGGCCGAGCAGAAGCTGTCCGACCGCGTCGTAGGGTCCGGTCTCAACCGTGTCCCTGACCACGAACTGCCGTCCGCCGCGCGTGGCTACGTACGCCAGATGCCCGCTGTTCGCAATCAGCAGATTGCCGACGGCATCGTACGCTTTCCCGCGTCTGCCGTCGAACGCGACCCATTGCTTGTCGGCCTGCTCTGCGACAAAGGCGACGTGTCTGGCATCGTCAGAAACGCGGAAGCGGTCAGGGACCACGCCAGGTTCAATCTTGCCCAGAAAGCGCGCGCCGTCGGGTCGCTGACACGAGCCGCCAGCTGCAACCAGAGCGGCTGCAACACACCAGAGATGCAGGCGGTGCCGGTGACGGGCAGCCATCTAGGCTATCATGGGAAAGGACTTCGGTGGGCCTCGGAGAGCGGCTAGCGAGCCTGAACGACTCGCTGCACGTGATGCACACCGCGGACCGAGACTACGCAGGCATAGGTTCCCGCTCTGAGCCTCCGGCCGTACAACCCTGTCTGCGGCCACCTCAGCCAATAGTCGCCATCCGCATACGGGGCCAGGCGGCAGTGATAGGCCGGTACGCCAGAGACGTCCAAGAGCGTGAGACTTTCAGCTCCGCGACATCTTACCCGAAAAGCAGCGCCGGGAACAATGATGTTAGGGCTGACTTCGAACCGATGCTCCGCGGGCGGCCGGACAAGTCCCTCACCAATGGCACTCTGCTCTGAGAATCTGACCTTTGGCTCCACCGGGTTCACTTTCTGGAACACGAGCCATGAATCCTGAACGAGCGGAGCGAATACCTGAACGTCAGGCGTGCCGTCAATCACGCAGTACAGCGTGGCAGTCAGCGGCGGCCGGGACATGCCGGTGAACAGAAAAGTGTCCACTTCACCTGAGTCGGCGTGCCAGTCTGGGGTCGGGAACGACTGTGTGCCGAGGACTGCTGAGTCAACCTGAACCGAGTGGCTGCCGCCGTCCAGCTCGCCGCGAATGGACAGCATCGCCGACGTCGTCCCCGGCAGCATCAGGGCCAGCAAGCAGCGTACCAGACTTGCAGCAGTGTGATTCATCATGGGTCTCCTTTGTTGGTTCTCTTTCTGCATCAGATTGTATGCGGCACTGTCTGACTGTCAACAGCCCGACAAGCGTCATGGTAAGGATTGACACGGCGGGAGACGGGGGTATCATCAGTTGGCTGACGCGTCAGGGTTACACCCAGATGACAACCATCGGTCTGGAGTCATATTGGGAGGACTCGTGAGCATCAGGACGGCGCTTGCGGTTTCGTGGCCGCGGCCACGTTTGAGAGCGTAGTGAACGCGGCTTCGGTTTGACGTCCTTGATGACAGAGTCATGGACCCAAACCCGCCGGCCATTCGCTCACGTGAGCGTCCGGTAGCCCTCTCGCAGTGGGTCGGCTGCCGGATGAAGAGGCAGGCACACGCCTGCATTGGCTGTAGAGGCTGGTCCCGCTTTCGTGAACACACTCAAGCAAGCAGGACCAACAACCAACTAGGAGGCCCGATGTCGAGAACGACATCAGTAGCGATGGCATTCTTGGCGGTACTGCTTGTTGGCAGCGCCCTTGCGGCGCGAAGTGCAATGCCAACCAGTCCGCCTCCGGATGCCATTCCGGACCAGCAGCAGCAGTTGCTGGAACTGAAGAAGACAGACCCGGCCCAGTATCTCGAACTGCTCGGAAGCCTTATCAGGTCTTCCCCGCCGCCCGACGCTGAGACGGACCTGTCGGGAGGACCGGACGCGGAGGGCTACCTGTGGGTAGATTCGGACGAGCCGGGTGGCCCGGCGTACAGCTGGGACAGCTACTGGTCCAATTCGACTTCCGGCGACGACAACGTCGTGCAGTATACCTTCGGCTGGAACTTCTACTACCGCGGTACCAACTACACGAGTGTCTACATTTCGACCAATGGCTACATCACCTTCGGTTCGGCCGGGTACAACTACTCCTCCACCGGTTCATATCCGAACGCGAACTTCAATGCGGCCGAAGTGGGCGCGTACGTGTCGGACCTGTACGTTGACGGCAGCACTGGTACGCTCCGTTACGGTACATACGGAAGCGTCGGCAGCCGCAAGGTCGTGATTTCGTGGGAGAACATCCGGCACCTGGCCTACCCCGGCCAACTGATGAGTTTCCAGCTCATCTTGAACGAGTCGGACAAGTCGATTGTAGCGCAGTACCGGAGCAATAACTACGGCTGGAACTACTACTCGGGCCGCCAAGGCATGCAGAATACCGCCAAGACGGTCGGGCTCAATATCCTGCGGACCCAGCTCAAGGACAGTTACGCCATCAAGTACTCGCAGCCGCCCACGAGCCAGAACTGGACCGGTGCGGTCAGCACCGACTGGAACAATACAGGCAACTGGAGCGCGGGCTGGGTGCCGACCGGTAGCATGGACATTACAATACCCGGCGGCCGTCCTAACTACCCGACCACCAACGCGGGCTCGGCCTACACCACCAAAGGGTTGACGGTACAGTCGGGCGCGACGATGACCGTGGTGACCAGCAAGACTCTGACCTGCAACGGCGCGTTCGCCAACGCCGGCACGTTCACCAACAACGGCACAGTTGCCTGCAAGTCCAACTTCACCAACACCGGCGATTTCTCGTCCGGCACCGGCAGCGCTTTCCGGCTATCAGGCAGTTCGGCTGCCAGCGTGAACACCGGCGCGACCGACGCGTCCTGCAGTTTCTTCGACGTGTTCGTGGAGAAGAGCCCGGCGTCGGTGGAGGTCGGCAACGGCATGATCTGGTACCCATACTGGTACTACTACCATGAAGCCTGTATTGACCGCAACTTCGACATCACGCTCGCCGGCACCATAACCCAGTGGAAGGCGTACGTCTATTACTCCGGCGCCTACACCAACATCAAGATGCTGGTGATGCGCGCCGGGTACAACGGCTACGAGTGGGGTACGGTGGCCGCCAGCCCGTTCCACTCGGTCATCGGCACGCAGCAATATACCTTCAATGACAACCTGCCCGGGGTCCAGCCAGGGGACCGGCTATGCATCTACGATGCCTACCCGCTGTTCACCGACCTCTACAACGGTCTGTCGTATTACTACGGCGGCGACCCGGGCAACGGCGCCAACGGCTGGTACTCCTCCTATGACAAGCTGGCCATCCTGGCGACCATCTCCGCTTCGCCGGGGGCCGTGTCTACGTACGGCAACCTGGACATCAACGGCGGGCTGACGGTCAACTCCGGCAACACGCTGAGAAACGTCGGAACTGACCAGGACGGAATCTACAGCGTAGCCGGCAACTGGACGAACAATGGCGACTTCCAGCCGGGCGACGGCGAGGTCGTGTACGACGGCACCTCGACCATTTCCGGGTCCGGGACGCACGACTTCTACGACGTGGGCATCTCCGGCAGTCTGACCGCTCCGAGCACGATGGACGTGGCGGGCGACTGGACCTGCGGCGGCACCTTCACGCACAACGGCGGGCTGGTCACGCTGTCCGGCTCCGGGGCCTGCGACCTCAACGGCGGCGGCAGCGGCGGCGCGTTCAACAATCTGACCGTGAATAAGCCGACCGACGGCACCGTCAGTGCCACCGGGGACCTGGGTGTCCAGGGACTGATGAAGGTGACGGCCGGTACGTTCGAGTTGGGCGAGCATACGTTGACGCTGGGCAGCGCCGGAGCGAGCGGCGCGGTACTGGTCGACGCATCCGGCGTGTTCGATGCAGTCGGAGGCGCGGCAGATGCGCTCTCGACCGTGACCGCGGTGGCTGAGGCCTACCCCTATGCCTTCGGTGTGTCCGGCCAGATTGGCGCTCAGTACGCCGGTTTCCGCTGGATGAACACATCAGGGGTCAATGTCACCGGGACGATAGACGCGACGGACAACTTCTCTCACTCCAGCTTCGACCACGGTGCTGCTGATGGCCCGATGCTGAGCATTGCCAACGGCCAGACGCTCGATGACATCCAGGACCTCGATTTCACCGGCTCGGCCGGGTACAACGTTGGCTACACGTCCGGGACCGGCCACGTGACGGTGACCGGTGGTCAAGGCTCTCGCTGGGGCGAGGACTACGACAACGAGCCGGGCAATCTCGTGGTCTGGGCCGGCCGCGACGTCGGCTGCACCGCGATTCTGGTCCCAGGGGCAGAAGTGGATGAGAACACGGTGGTCTACCCGAAAGTCACGGTCGAGAACTTCGGAATCCAGGTCGAAGATTTCAACGTCCGGGTAGTCATTGACGTCGGGACCGACGCGCTCTACGACGAAGTTGAGTTCGTGGACGACCTGGGAGTTGGCGAGTCGCGGGACGTTGAGTTCACAACGGGCTGGACCGCTACCCCGCTGGGCCACTACGTGGTTAACGCCGCGACCGAATTGACCGGGGATGTCGATGCGACCAACGACGGCCAATCAGGTGAGTTCGATGTCGTCGAGCCGTTCCGCCACGACGTGGGCTGCACGGCGATACTGAGGCCGGCAGGCACGGTCATGCTGGACGAGGTGGTGTTCCCGCGGGTGACGGTTGAGAACTTCGGCGAAGTAGCCGAGACGTTCATGGTCGAAGTGACCATTGAGGACGCGACCGACGCGGTCGTGTTCCAGGAAGAGGAGCAGGTGGTAGCGCTCGGCATCGGCGAGAGCCGGCCGTTCGATTTCACTACCTACTCCTGGACCGCGACGCCGGTGGGCGACTATACGGTGTCTGC
>Ga0209609_10002211_pt1 | contig 11197 bp, 8 predicted proteins | sample LakKivw325mmetaG_FD_184136 | JGI IMG/M metagenome (GOLD analysis project Ga0209609, IMG submission 184136) | Anoxic lake water microbial communities from Lake Kivu, Rwanda to study Microbial Dark Matter (Phase II) - Lake Kivu water 325m metaG... | ecosystem: Environmental > Aquatic > Freshwater...
GGTCCTCCCTCTCCCCATCCGTCCAGGGGAGAGGCCCGGGGTGAGGGTCCTCCCTCTCCCCGTCTGTTCAGGCCGCCGAAGGGCCCCGCTTGACGTGGGGAGAGGGGCCAGGGGAGAGGGGCCAGCAGAACGCGCACACCCTCTGCTGTGTCGTCCGCATGTCGGGCCCTCGCCTCTCGCTGCAGGCAGCGCATACGGGAACCACGAAGCGGTGGAGGTTGGCGATGAAAGCCCTCAATGTCACGGTGGTGCTGCCATGGGAGAGACCCGGCACAGACGCCACAGGATGGGCACGATGCAGCGAGGATTGCGCACAGGAATTTGAAGAATGGTGACAAGACCCTGGAGCAAGCTTAAACGAGATGTAGAGTCGCTCTTTGCTGACAGCGTGAAGGGAAGGGTCACGCTACATGTAACCCGCTATACGAGCAGGAGCGATAGGGATTTCCGGGAATGGATTGCGATCGATGGCCAGCAGATCGTCAACACGATTCGTTGGGCGATATGGACACAGGTCCACTGGGAGCGGATGCGAGCTCTGAGCGATAACCCGGATGAGATGCAAACTGAAGAGCGTCAGCGCCTGTCACAAGAGGCGAGAAGAGCGCTTGCCCAAGAGTCCTTCTTTGAGCAAGGTGAACTGGGCTCAGCAATGCACGAGTACGTGAGCATGTCCATTGACCAAATCATGCATTCTGAGAATGTGATTATCCGGGCGCTTGGCATGCTCGATGGCCGGCTCGGCAAAAGGCGACTCAGAGCCCTGGACGTCTCCAATGAACCAGACCTGGCGAAAATCCTCTATGCCTTCAGGTGCCATGCCGAGAACATCGAAACCGACCTCTCTTCAGAGCCCCGCAATGTCACACCACAACTCGGTCATTATCAGGCCCAGCTGAAGCAGATGGAACGGGAGATACAAGAAAAGGCCGAGGCCAGACTTGAGCGTTCCAAGATGACACGAGAGGTTCCGAACCTGATCAGGTCAATCCGGGCAGGAGCGATTGACGAAGGAGAGCTCGACACGGCCGTGTCCAAGGTTGTCCACCAGGGGCTCGCCGAGGCAGCAGACAGCAAGAGCCTGGGACGGTACCTGCTCTACATCGACTCCAAGTCCAAGCTGCTGGAAACAGAGTATTTTGCCAAGGGTGTCCTCGCTTTGCTGCAAAACAGCACGGACTGGACAAGGCCCCTGGAGACATGGATTCCGGAATCCCACAATACGGACAGGCAGTTTTCCTCTCTTGCCCGCCACCTGTGGGCAAAGTACAGCGTACCCCTGTTCATGGACAACGCATGGCTACAAGGTGGCGCCGTTCAGCAGGGGTGGTTCAAGCTGCTTGGGGCTGGCGGCAATATCCGGAACGCGACTGATCTACCTTTGCCGCTGACGAAAATGATGGCCCATCATTTCCTGAAGGCGCCTGCTACATATTCGATAGGGGCAGCCTTTCGCTGGGGTCAGGCACACGCCCTGGGGGGCAACCAACGCCTGGCAGATGCCTTGCTGGAAACCAGGCTCGTGCGTGACTTTCAGGACAATGACTTTTGGCTGAGCGTGCTGAGGTTCTTTGTCAACAACCCTATGCTGGATACCGTGCACATCAACCCCATCGTTGATTACATCTGGCATCAACGATACGAGCCCCGCGCGATCTTTGTCCAACCCGGTGTGGCAGAAGATATCGGCCCGGAACAGCCCCACTTTTCCATGCATGGGAGGAGGGTCGATGCCCTGCTCAGGGCAGTCGATGCCTGGCACAGACAATTGGGGGGAGAAACGAGGGGCGGCCGCTTCCAGTGGCAGAAGTCGGATATTGCAGACTGGACCTTTGTTGAGGGGGACAAAGAGTCGAAGAACATGAAGGTCTGGAGGATTGCGGAGCTTCTGAGCAGCAATGAGCTCGTGGCGGAAGGGCGACAGCTGGGACACTGCGTAGCGACCTACGGCCGTTCGTGCCATCGTGGGATCTGTTGCATCTGGAAGATGGAGGTGGAAACCAGGGATGGTGTGGCAAAGGCGCTCACTATCGAAGTGGGCAAGGCGCACAGGATGATTCGACAGATTCGAGGGAAGCACAATCGTTTGGCTACTGACGAGGAAAAGGCCGTGATCTCGCGATGGGCGGAGCAGTCGGGCTTGACCCTGGCGTCCTACCTGTAGAGAGCCGCAGATCCACCATCCGCCCAGGGTGAACTCGATGAGCAATACTGAGAAGATGACCCTTCTGGCCACCCCGAGCACCTGGATCGAGGGGGAAGCCGTCCGTCAACTCGAGAGGGTAGCATCCTTCCCCGGCATGAAAAGGGTAGTTGGCCTGCCTGACCTGCACCCCGGGAATGGAATACCAATCGGAGCGGTCATGCTCGCGGAAGGGGAGTTCTATCCACATCTGCTGGGATCGGATGTTGGCTGTGGTGTGAGCCTGTTCGCTACCGAGCTACCATTGGCAAAAGCCAGGCCTGAAAGATGGTCCAAGAGACTGGAGGGCTTGGATGAGCCCTGGGATGGCGACACAACGACCTGGCTGGAGCAACGTTCTGCCCGGCCGGTATTTCTGGAGGCGGTGGGGACCGTAGGCCATGGCAACCATTTTGCCGAGCTTGTCCGGATAGAAGAAATCAAGGACGAAGCTATCTTCCGAGAAATGCGGCTGGAGGATGATGCTCTGTTCCTAATCGTTCACTCTGGTTCGCGGGGCCTTGGAGAGGCCCTCTATCGTGACCACACCCAGCGCTTCAAGGCGGGCAGTCTGAAGGTGGGGAGCGATGAGGCATCTGCCTATCTGGCCGGCCACGACAACGCCCTCCTGTGGGCACGGGCCAATCGCGAATTGATTGCCCGCCGTTTGCTGCAACAGCTGGGCAGCCGCTATCAGGAGATTCTGGACCGCTGCCACAACTCTCTGACCCCTGTCGATCACACGCACTTTCTACACCGCAAGGGCGCTGCCCCCTCTGACCGTGGCGCGGTCATCATCCCCGGCTCACGTGGCTCACACAGTTATCTGGTGAGTCCTGTGGGCAACCAAGAGGACAACCTCTGGTCCGTGGCCCATGGTGCGGGGCGTAAGTGGAAACGCTCAGAGTGCATGGGCCGTCTGCGCGATCGCTACCGGGCCGATTCCCTCACCCGAACAAAGCTGGGAAGCTATGTCATCTGCGAGGACAAGAAGCTTCTCTACGAAGAGGCTCCTCAGGCGTATAAGAACATAGAAGACGTGATCGGGGATATGGTTTCCTTTGGTCTCATTCGGGTCATCGCCGCGTTCTCGCCGCTGCTGACCTACAAGGTAGCGCCACTGTGAATGGCAGACTACCCCTGGCAGGCCAGTTCCCTTCAGCCTCGTCCTCTCACCTTCATGCCAAACAGAAAGCGCGTGACGGCGCTGCGCCTCACTCCGACCTCGTACAGCAGGAAGGTGGCCAGATAGGACGAGAGGCAAATCACCACAAACTTGACCCACGCGCTGGCATGCCATTGCACCACATAGTAGCCGATGCAGATGACCGGCAGTTGGTGCAACACGTAGGCGGGCACCTGCGCCTCCTTGGCGTAGGCGACCAGGCGATACGGCCAAGCCGGCCTGAAGGACTCAGTCACGGCCTGGTCTCCCCCCACTACGTCGGGGTGTGACTCAGACGCGCGCCGGCCCCAGTGCGTGGCAAGGCCCATGATGGCAACCACCCAGAACCAGCTCGCAAAACCCTTGATCGCCCGCGCCAGCACCGCCAGCGCGGCCCGGCTCTGGAAGGAGTCAAGCTGCACCACCTGAACGAGCAGGGCCATGGCGCCAAAGTACAGCAGGAAGCCCGCGCCGCCCAGCGCCAACGCACGCTTGCGCTCGCGCTGCAAAGCTTGCTCCAGGCGCGAGTCGACGCAGAACAGGAAGCCGTACAGCAGGAAGAACGGCCACACCAGGCGATTCCACGCGCTGGGCGGCTCCGTGCCGAGGAGGCCCTCGATCGCCGCAATGGGCAGGGCCAGCAGCCAGATGCTCCAGGCGCGGGAGAAAACGGCGGCGAAGCGCTCCACCCAGCGCTGCCCCGCCGGCCCGGGTTGGGACGGCGCCGGCCTCGACGCGCTGGGTCGAGATGAGGCACCCAAATGCGCCAGCCCCTCCAGCCCGCCCAGGTAGGCAAACAGTGGCAACAGCAGCAGGCTGTAGGCGAACAGATAGAGCAGAAACCACAGGTGCGAGATCTCCAGGATCTGCAGCGGCGCGGCGCCTGGCGCGAGGGTTTGCGGCGCGCCCTCTACGAACAGTGGGAACGCCGCGAGCGAGAAGCGCACATCCCACAACCGCGGGTAGAAGCGCAGGAAGCTCTCTCGGCACTGCGGCATCCTGGACCTGGTCCAGAAGTACAGCATGGGCGGGATGACCAGCAACATGCCCGTGACAAAGGGCACCAGCAGCCGCCGGATGCGGTCACGCACAAATTCGTCCAGCGTCCGCCGGCTCAGCGAATAGCGCAGCGTGAATCCAGCCATGAAGGTCATCAGCGGCATGCCCCACAGGGTAGAGAAGGCGAGGATCGCCGAGGCCAACCCGGTCACCCACAGGCTCTGGCTCGCGGTGTCGTTCACCACCAGTTGCTGGCCCGCAAAGATGCTGGCCGTGTGAACGAACACCAGCAGCAAGACCGCGCCCGCACCGATCAAATCAAGCTCGCCACGCCGGTACGGTTTGGTCGCCTGGCCGGGCGGCATGCATTCCGATGCCACATCCGCCGTCCTATCCGTGTCCATCCGCGTGATCCCTGCAATCCGTGTACTGCTTTGACGCGGATTTCACGGATCAGAATACCAAGGTCTTATCCGTGTTCATCCGCGTGATCCGTGTATTCCGCGTCCCAATTGTACACGGATAAACACGGATTCCACGGATCAGAATACCAGGGCCTTATCCGTGTTCATCCGTGTGATCCGTGTAATCCGCGTACTCTCCATCCCATCTCAACATATCCCGAGGGCCGCACGCTTCTGCCGCACGTACTCCGAGACGTGCTCACCGTAGCGCTCCACGAACGGCTGCAGGTAGTCGCTGCCGCGGATCACCTTGCGGCACTCCTCAGACCCGCAGGTGCAGACAAACTCGGGCATCAACTCGTTATGAAAAGTGGCATAGTCCAGGCTGATCTCCTCCCCTTCCGCGATGGGCCGGCGCGCCACGATGTCCAGGCCGCTCCACCACGCGTTCGGGTCGCAGGAATGACGCATGGGGGTCCAATCGGCGGGGTTGCGGCTGAGCATCACCCAGATCTCGTCGCTCAGCGGGTAGGCGTGGCGCGCGAAAAGCTGCTGCCCTTCTGGCGTCCAGGTCTGCCGCACGTGGCTGAGGCTGACCAGGTCGTGAGGGCGACCCTCGAACGACAGAATGGTCTCTCCCTCGCACAGACTGCGGTTGGCGTACAGGGCGTATCCGGATTCCGCCGCATGCCGCACGACCCACTTGGGCCGGAGGCGCTGCTGCCGGGCCAAGGCGGCTCTGAAGATCAGCTCGAGAAAGCCGCGGTGTCCATCCGCGTCGTTCAGCAGCACCAGGTCCCCGCTGCCTGGTTCGTGCGGAGCATAGAACAGGGCGCAGTTGGGATTGATCTCCAGCACAAACACCTGGCCCGCTGCGTCCACGCGCATGTCGCAGCGGCCGTAACTGACCCCGTTCAGCCCGACGAACAGCTTGCGCGCCGCGTCCGCCAGGCGCGCTTCCAGGGCTGCATCGTCACAGGGCACGGGCTTCAGGAGCTGCCAGTCGTCCCATTTCATGCGCTGGTGCTTAAAGCTCTCGCCGGGAGGGAAAAGGAACTCGATTGGACGGTAGACCTTGGGTTGGGCGGGGTCATCAGGGTTTTCCGCAACCAGAACGGTGAACTCGCGCCCCTCTATGAACTCCTCGATCAACGCGCCACCGTTTTCGCGCATGGCTCGCCGTGCTTGCTCACGCAGCGCCTCGGCCGTCTCCACTCGCGAGCTGGGTTCGATGCCCACGCTGGCGACACTGTTGGGAGACTTGACGATGAGGGGGAAACGCAGCGTGGCCGCGGCGCGCTCGATCTCTGCCTCGCTGTACGCTTCAACGCTCTCCGGAGCGCGAACGCCCTGGATGCGGCAGACGCGCTTCATGTCCTCACGCGAGGGCTCATAGAACGCAGAATCTGCGCCGGTAAAGGCTACCCCGGCATGCTCCAGGACCTTGATCACTTCCAGACCGGGGCAGGGTTCGGTCCAGGAGGCATCGCAAAAATTGAAGAAGACGTCGAAATCGCGCTTGACCAGTTCCTGTACCGTGCGCACGGAAGTCAGCAGGTTGAAGTAGTACGCTTCCCAGTGATAATCGTGCAGATAGTACTCGGGGGTCCAGGGATAATAGTCCTCGTCCGCGAGCACGCAGATCTTCAGCGCGCCCGGCGGTCCTGTGCCCGAGAACGCCGCTTCCAGCATCACGCCCCTCCGTCGAATCAGGGATGAATCATGCTCGCGGCGATTCTACCACACATAACAGCTTGACTCAAACCGTGCCCGCCGGGCATAAGTTTCCCGGCTCCAGCCCTGAAAGCCGGCCGAGGCCGGCTGGGACCTGCGGGCCCGCACTCCCCAGAGCGAGCAGAAGACAGACATCAAATCCGTGTTTTTCCGCGTGATCCGTGTCTTCCGTGTACTATGTATCCTGCTCTGACACGGAACACACGGAAGGCGCGGATTGCACGCATAAGAACAGTGGTGTGAAGATGCGAGGCAGCCACATGGCCGGGGATGACACCGGCGCAATGGCGGCAGCTCCAGCCTTCCCCACGCGAGGCGCTTCCGCGCTTGACTTGCCGCACTTCGGGCGTATCATTGGGGCGCCGTTGGACCCCCATCGCCTCCCCCACATTGCCATTCTGGTGACATTCTACATGAAAGAACACATGGCCTTGACAAGATGTGGGCGATTGGCTATAATGGGTGCCAATAGAAGGGCCAATGGTGTGGCCCCGGCGAGTCCCCAAAAAGGGGAACGGGGGAACCAGTTACAGGGGGTGAATCTCGCGGAAGCGAGTAGGGAAATCTTCCCTCCCGAACCCGTCAGCTAACCCCGTAGTCGTTGGAAGACAGAGCGCTGTCGCGCGTGTCTTCAGAGATTGAAGCACGCATGCGCGCCTTCCAATGCGGGTATGCAAGCCGGGGCAGAGCCTCGGCTTTTGTGTTTCTCGGCCACAGCCAAGAAAAGGGGTGAGGTCCCAGCAATAGACCCGAAACACTAGTCTGATCTCTCCGCAACGTCAATCAAGTTGTCTTGGGCGAGTCCGGCCAGCGCGCGCCCTGCACGATTGAGGGCTTGCCCAGGCAAGAAGAGCGAAAGGAAGGACAGGCACAAAGATGTCTATTGCGGAACTCACCGACCTATATCGCAAACGCAGAATCAGCCGGCGCCAGTTCATGCGCGGGGCTGCGATGGCTGCGGTCTCTGCCGTGCTCGCTGCCTGCGCGCCCAAGGCTGCACCCCTGCCCGCGCCTCAGCCAACACAAGCGCCGCCGACGAGCGCCCTCCCGACTGCGATCCCTACGGCGGCTGGACCACGCAGGGGCGGCACGCTGCGCTTCGGCATGACCGAGGAGGCCAGCGGGCCTTTCAACCCCCTTCTGGCCCTGGCCTCCACATCGTACTTTAACCATTGGGTCTACGAATCGCTGGTGGACGTCGACCCCCAATTGGCCAACGCCATCCCCCTGCTGGCAGAGTCCTGGACGCCGCAAGAAAACGCCCGCGTGTGGACCTTTAACCTGCGCCGCGGGGTCAAGTGGCATCATGGGCGTGAGTTCGTAGCCGAGGACGCGCTGTCCACTTTTCGCAAGATCACCGATCCGAACTACGGAGCCTCGGCGGCCGTGCAGTTCACCAACATCGCGGACATGGACACGCCCGACGACTACACCATGCGCTTCTCGCTGAATGCGCCCAACGCGGACTTTCCCATCACACTTGCCTACATCTATTCGAAAATAGTCCCTTACGATCTCACCGAGGAGCAGATCGAGCACGAACCTCGCGGAACTGGACCGTTCAGAATCGACCACTATGAGGCCGCCGACCGCATCGCCTTCTACCGCAACCAGGACTACTGGATGCCCGGCATTCCGTACCTGGACGAGGTGCAGTTCGTGAGCATTCCCGAAGCAACCACCATGGCCAACGCGCTGCAGGCAGGCGAGGTGGACATCTACTTGCTGGCGCCCGGCCAGATCGTGCGCATGCTCAAGGACGATCCCAACATCGTCGCTGAGGACACCGTCCCGGTGTCTGTCAACGAGATCTACATGGACCTGTCACAGAAACCATTCGACGACGATCGCGTGCGCCGGGCGTTCAAGCTGATTGGCGACCGCCTGGCCATGTCCAAGGTGGCGTGGCCCGATTTGCCGGTACGCGTGGTGGACGACAACCCTGTGCTGACGACCAACCTCTTCCACATCGACACCGACATCTGGAAGCAAGACCTGGCAGAGGCCAAGCGCCTGATCCAGGAGGCAGGCTACACCAACGGCCTGGAGGTGACGCTGTGGGCCATCAACGACATCCCGGGCTTCCTCGAGTTCTCGCTGGCTTTCGCCGAGTGGGCCAAACAGGCCGGCGTCACGGTCAAGGTGGAGAGCGTCCCGGCAGACCCCTACTACTCCGAGCAGTGGATGGTGGAGCCCTTGGGCACGGTGGAGTGGTGGACCAAGCCGACGGTGGACCAGGACTTGCGCATCCCCTACTACTCAACGGCAGAGTGGAATGAGACGCACTACAAGAACCCGGAGTTCGATCGCCTGCTGGACGAGGCCCTGGGAGAGCTCGACAAGGCCAAGCGCGCCGACATGTACGCCCGACTGCAACGCATGCTGATCGAAGAGGGAGGGCAGATCATTGCCTATCATGCTCCCATGCGCTGCCTGGCGCGCAAGCGCGTGCAGGGATTTGTGCCCCATCCGAATGCTGGGCTCGATCCGCGCAGGGTCTGGTTGGCGGAGGGCTAGAGCATGCAGAACCTCGAGGGGAGGCAGCCTGCCTAGCCATGGATGGAGGATGGGTACGCTTTGTGGCCCGGCGCTTCGGGCTGATGCTGCTGACCCTGTTCCTGGTGACGTTGCTGATCTTTGCCATCACCTCTGCCATGCCGTCCGACGTGGCCCAGCTCTTGCTGGGCCACAAGGCGACCGAACAAGCCCTGGCCGCTCTGCGCGCGCGGTTGGGGCTGGACCAGCCGGCGCCGATCCGCTATGTCAACTGGCTGTCCCATGCCGTGCGCGGCGACCTGGGCTTCTCGGGGTACCTGAACGGCGAGATCACGCCAGTGCTGCTCCTGCGCCTGCGCAACTCGCTGTTCATGGGCGCGATCGGGTTTCTCTTCTGCATTCCCACGGCCCTGGTCCTGGGCGTGCTGGCGGGCGTGTTCGCCGGCCGGTTGGGCGACCGCTTCATCTCGATCACCTCTCTGATCGGCCTCTCGCTCCCCGAGTTCGTGAGCGCCGTGTTTCTGACGCTGCTGTTCAGCACCTGGCTGGGATGGCTGCCCCCCTCCAGCCTCATGGATGAAGGCACCGCGCCGTGGCAGAACTTGCAGCGGTTGATCCTGCCAGCGCTGACCGCGACGCTGGCCATCCTGGCCTACATCGTGCGCATGGTGCGCGCCAGCGTGGTTGACGTGCTCAACAGCCCCTACGTGCGCACCGCCAGGCTCAAAGGGCTCCCATACCACGAGGTGGTGATCAAGCACGCGCTGCGCAATGCCCTCTTGCCCACGGTGACCGTGATCTTCAACAACCTGGCATGGCTGTTTGGGGGACTGGTCGTCGTGGAAACGTTCTATGGCTACCCCGGCGTAGCCCGCCTGCTGCTGGCAGGTGTGGAGAAAAACGACGTTCCCTTGCTCCAGGCCACGACGCTGGTGCTGGCCACCATGATCGTTTTTGCCAACTTTGTCGCGGATGTGACCTACGCCTTGCTAGATCCCCGCATTCGCTACGTATGAAACGGCTCAAACCATACAAGCAGTCGGCATTTGCGGCTGGCCCTATGCATATCAGGCGCGCAACCCCTGGCGCAGGGGAGCGCTGGCGCGCCAGGCTGTCGTTCCTCTGGTCGGATTGGTCTGTCACGGCCGCAGCAGGCGTGCTGGTGGTCTTTGTGCTGTTCGCCGCTCTGGCGAACGTGATTGCGCCTTACCCTGCGACCGAAATCCACTTCGATGCACCCACGCAGCCTCCATCCAGCCAGTATTTGCTGGGCACAGACAACCTCGGACGCGACATCCTGAGCCGGGTGATCCATGGCACACGCGGTATCCTCAGCACCTCAGTCATTGCAGCGCTGCTGGGCGTTGTGCTCGGGACCCTCCTCGGTCTGATCAGCGGGTACGCCGGCGGGTGGGTGGACGAGATCATCATGCGCGTGGCGGATGCGTGGCTGTCGCTGCCGAGCATGCTGCTCGCCCTGCTATTGCTGGCGACCCTGGGCCGCACGCGCATCCCCGTGATCCTCGGAGTGGGCATCGTCTACATCCCCGAGATCGCGCGAGTCATCCGCAGCGCGGTGCTGGCGGTCAAAGACCTGGAGTTCGTGCAGGCGGCGCGCCTGCGAGGAGAGTCCACACCCTACATCCTGTTCGGCGAGATCCTTCCCAACATCTGGAGTCCAATTGTGGTCGAGATCTCCATCCGCGTCAGCTATGCCGTCCTGCTCACCGCGTCTTTCGGCTTTCTGGGGCTGGGCGTGCAGGAACCTGACCCGGATTGGGGCTTGATGGTCAGCCGCGCGCGCGCCTACATCCAGATCGCGCCGTGGATGGCCCTCGCTCCGGTGATGGCGATCTCCCTGCTGGTGGTATCGGTGAGCATCATTGCCGACGCGCTGGAAAGCCAACTCAGCGCCAGGCCCGAGCCGCACGGGTGATCCGAACCATGATGGTGACATAGTGTGATGAACAAACAACCGGTCATCCAGGTACGCAACCTGTCGGTCGAGTACAACAGCCATTCCGAAGCCGTGCGAGACGTTTGCCTGGAGATCTACGCGGGTGAGACGCTGGGCATCGTGGGGGAATCCGGCTGCGGCAAGTCCACGCTGGCCAGCGCGCTCATCGGCGACGTTCCCGGCGGCAGGGTGACGTCGGGCAGCGTGGTGCTAAACGGCCACAATGGCCACCAGCAGGAGGCAGTGGACCTGGCCTCGGC
>Ga0209609_10002212_pt1 | contig 11194 bp, 14 predicted proteins | sample LakKivw325mmetaG_FD_184136 | JGI IMG/M metagenome (GOLD analysis project Ga0209609, IMG submission 184136) | Anoxic lake water microbial communities from Lake Kivu, Rwanda to study Microbial Dark Matter (Phase II) - Lake Kivu water 325m metaG... | ecosystem: Environmental > Aquatic > Freshwater...
GGTGAGTTCAAGTTCTCCAACAGGGTGCTGCGGTATTCGGTTCATTAGTGATACGTATGGTGGAAGTAAAAATGAAGGATCCGGCCAGAAGATACTTTGGCTCAGAAGTCACCGACCGAGAGCGGGCGATTTTCGAAGGGGCGATCACGCTCGGTGCCCTCTACCACCAGTTCATCGGCGCTGCCATCCACGACGCCATGGCTCTGGAGCGGGCGATGGAGCAGGCGGCGATCGCACAGCCGTTCATCGAGAAGGCGGAGGTCAGGATCAAGTGCCCCAAAAGAAAGAGGAAACACCCGTACGTCTACCCCGAGCTCTCGGCTGAAATGCTAAAAATCGCACTCGTCGCGAAATACGGCAGAGCCCGCGTGCGGGTCGGCATGCGCTACGTGCGGGAGCTTGAGTACCCGCTGATGTTTATACGATAACTGAAACTCAAAACATTAAAGAAGCGGGCGACTTCAATACGGTTGGTGTTACGGTGATACTTGACGAGGAGATTGTGCGCCTCGTTGGTATGGGTGAAAAAGCTCTTATGTTACTAAGCGAGCCCGACCGAGTAATCACCCTCAGGCTTCGCAGACACCTTCCGCCGGGATACAAGACTGTTCACGCTTACGTGGTCTACCACAATGCCGCCCGAGGCCCGCCCTGCAAGGGTGGGATAAGAATGTCAAGCGATGCCACTCTTAATGAAACAATTCAGCTCGCGGAGATAATGACCTACAAGAGCGCACTGATGGACTTGCCCTTCGGGGGCGGAAAAGCAGCGATTGTCGCCGATAGCTGGCTTTCCCCCGAGGCCAAGCGAGTGCTCATGGAAGGATTTACCCACGAAATCAGGTACGAACTCATTTCAGGCAACTATGTCCCGGCCCCAGACCTGGGAACCAGCCCTCGGGAGATGGCCGTGATTTTCGGGGAGACACACATTAGAGAGTCGGTGACCGGCAAGCCAGTTGGCATAGGTGGTTTGCCAGGAAGAGAGGAAGCGACTGGGTATGGCGTTGCGGTTGTCGCTGAGCATGCCGTACGCGAGTTCTTGGGCAAAGGGCTCCCCGATGTTACTGTTGGTGTGCAGGGATTCGGAAACGTTGGCTCTTGGGCGTGTACTTTTCTTGCCGAGCAGGGGGCAAAAATCACCGCCGTCACGGATAAGGGCGGAGGAACGATGCACCGAGAGGGCATCGATGTGGAGGGACTCAAAAAATACACCAAGGAGCGTGGCAGCGTGGATGGTTACGGTGGGAAGCACCTGAGCAACCGGGAACTGTTTGGACTAGATGTGGACATCCTAATTCCCGCGGCGATCGGCGGGGTAATAACGAGGGAGAACGCGGGAGATGTCAAAGCCAAGCTCATCATCGAGGGTGCAAATGCCCCAACAAAAAGAGAAGCCGATGAGATCCTTGCAAAAAAGGGCGTAACCGTAGTGCCAGACATCCTCACCAATGCAGGTGGCGTGGTCGCCAGCTACGATGAGTGGCGAAAGGGGAAGTCTGGAAGCAGGACGAAGCGGGAGGAGACCTATGCGACGATAAAAGAAACGCTCCTCGACGTGTTTGAAGAGGTCTTGGACTATTCATCTAAAAAGGAGATCTCGCTTAGGAAAGCCGCTCTGGCTCTAGCCGCAACCCGCCTGATTGACACCATGGAAGGAAGGGGATGGATCTAAGGCTTCTTGACAATACCCGCTGATGTTTGTCGCTGGCCAGGCCAAGCGCTATCTCTTGCGCTTTTTCCGAACGCGCTCGAATCTGCGCTCCCATCGCTCGGCGTATCTGGGCCCCACTTTGATCCCCCAATATACCCACATCGGGCCGAGTATCGCACCCACGACGAGAACTGATGCGAGGAAAATTGCTAGGTTCTGGTAAACGCTGTAGCGGTCGGCGTAGAACGCAAAAAAGATTACGAGGAAAACAAGCCATCCAATGCCAACTGCGATAGAAACTGCAATTCTCGAAGCAAGGCCGGGCGGCATTTTTTCGGGCATCTACTCCTCCTCCGGCTGCTCAGCTTGTTTTTGTTCTTCAGTCTTTTCCCGTGGTTGCCCCTCCTGCTCTGTCCGCTGCTCCGCTTGTTCGCCTTCTTTGGGCTGCTCCTTGACGAGCTCCAAGTAGAGCTTCCTCAGTTCCTCGTCCTTCTGCCTCTGCGCTTCCTTCGACGGCTTCGGCATGCTCAGGCTTTCCCCTGCCTCTTTTAGCTTCTGCTTGTACCTATAAACCTTCGCGGCCCGCGCTAGCTGCTTGGCCTTCACGGCCTTTGCCCCAGTTTTTCGAGTCATACATTCACCCTCATGCCTCCAGCTTTAAATATCTCTACCACCCACACACTTTTACGTGCCTTCCTCTTTCAACCAGTACTCCGCATCCTTCCTCAACTGCTCGAGCGCGAACCTGAACGACGCATACGACAACGCATAAAACGTCTTGCCCTGCGATCGGTGGGTCGAAATCATCCCGGTCTCGCGCAACGGCCTGAGCGCCGCATAAAATTGGGAAAGCTCTGCCGGCTTACTCAGGTCCAGCCCGAGTCCCCCCGCCAACTCACTCAAAGATTTTGGACCCGCACGCAAAAATCTTACCACGATTGCGCCTTTCGCCTTCAACAACTGGCGCTTCGGATGGTTACCATAAACGTAATCCACAATCCTTTGGAGTCCCGCAGCCTCGCGTGAAAGTGTTAGAAGACCTCCAGACTTTAATCCTTTGTTTTTAGGAAAATCTAACACGTAGGTTGAGTGCGGGATATGGATGACTTCATCAAAATAGCTTTTTAGCTCCTTTAGTTTTGAAAGAGAAACATTACCACATTCCACCGCTACCTTCGTACCACCTTTTTTCCAACCAACAACGTCTATCTTGTATTTTTTGAATTTGAACTCTTGGATTATCTCATCCTCACTAAACCCGCGCTCGCACAGGATGTCCTTTGCTTTCTGAACCAGAGAAGGATGGATTCCTGCCATCTCATCCCTTCGGCTCTTCGGGCACGAGCCAGTACTCTGCCTCTTTCCTGATTTCCTTCAAGAACTGGCTGAACCCCTCATAGCTCAGATAGTAAACCGCTTTCCCGCCCGCCCGCCTCGTCGCTATCATCCCAGTTTCGCGCAACGGCCGAAGCAACAAATAGAAATGCTTGCGCGCGCCGGCCGAATTCTGATCCAAACCAAGGGCCCCTAGGAGCTGCTCCATATTTTGGGCTCCACTCTCCCGCAAAGTTCTCAACACTTTTAACCCTTCTGGTTTCAGCGATGCGCTCTTTGGATGATTTCCGTACGCTAGTTCCAACAGCCGATCAACACCGCTTTTTGCTTCCATTTTTTTGCCTCCAACAACCTTCTTGTAGAGTCATTCCTACCTTACTTATGAGTAATTCCCATATTTAAACCTTATCCTGAGTAACAAAATCCCCCATTAAACATCCCAAACCCGGCACCGCCCCCGATTCCACCTCGACCGACATTACTTTATATAGAGTAATTAGCCGACTCGATGCGGATTGATTAGCGCGAAATCGCAGAGGAAGGGCCTCTGATCTTTCGGGTTGTTACTCTACAAGAGTTACTTTCTATCCCACCACAAGCCCAGTGACCTCTCTGGAGATCCAATCCGCCTTTTTAAAAAGCTTTTCTGCCAATTTGGAGATATTTTGAGGATTTTCTTTAATTATACGCTCTAATTCCTCCTTGTAATTATTCAAACGACCTAATACGGACTTTTTATCAATGTCTTCCCTTAATTTGCCCCTTATCTCTTTTTCATACAGTAAATCAAGCTTATACTCCAATTCAGACAGTTTAAAGAGCTCTGATAGGCTCATAATTAAATTGGCGACTTCTAAACCGATTTCTGTCAAAAATACCTGTTTTATTCGCCCCTCTTCATGAAAACTGACTAATTTCAGCTCTTTTAGCACGGAAAGAACTTTTAAGGTGTGTGCATACGTGCTATCGATTTCTTTCGAGATTATTGCCGCATATAAAGGTTTATCTGCCTTTTTTAGTGCCAAAATCGTCTTTACAGGCTTTTCTTGGAAAATGGGCTCTTCTATACCTCCCCTCATCCCTACCACCGACCATATGTTAGATCTACCTGCTTATAAATGTATCGTTGCGAGAATTCAATTAAGTATATATATTATTTAAAGAATCCTTTTTAGAATAGACAAATTGAAAGGGAATTCACAAACAAAAAATATATCAAGCGAGAAAACGATGAAAAAAGGCAACTTGAAAGGTGATGAAATGAAAGAGACGAAGAAGCCGAAGATCGTTACCCCGCCCCCTGGACCAAAAGCGCGGGTATTCATTGAAAGGGATCATGCGGCGACCTCAAAGTCGCTGACGAGGACCGCCCCGCTTGTGGGTGTTGAGGAAGAAGGCGTGTGGGTGAAGGATATAGATGGAAACGTGCTTCTGGATTTCAGCTCTGGAATAGCCGTGACCAACGTTGGACATCGCCATCCAAAGGTGGTAGAGGCGATGAAGCGCCAGTTGGATAAGTTGATGTTCATAAACAGCTGCGACTTTTACACGCTTCCGCAGGTGGAGCTTGCAGAGCGCCTGTTCGAGGTGACGCCCGGTAAGTTCAAGAAGCGAGCGTTCTTCAGCAACTCTGGGACAGAAGCTGTAGAAGCAGCGCTGAAGATAGCGCAGTGGAACACCCGCAATTTCTATGTCATAAGTTTCATCGGAGGTTTCCATGGCAGGACGATGGGCTCGCTCCAGCTGACGACGACTGGTGTGTCAGCGCGCAGGCACTTTAAGGGGATGATGCAGGGCGTCTTCCACGTGCCATACGCTTACTGCTATAGGTGCGCGTTCAGGCAGGAGTATCCGTCGTGTGGACTTTGGTGCGTCAAATACATCGATGAGATCCTGCTGAAGAAGGTCGTGCCGCCGGATGATGTGGCGTGCATGATCGTGGAGCCTATCCAAGGCGCGGGCGGTTACATAGTTCCACCGAAGGAATACCTCCCAGCGCTCGCTGATCTGTGCAAGAGGAACAACATCCTGTTGGTGATGGATGAGGTGCAAACTGGATTCTGCCGCACGGGTAAGTGGTGGGCGTGCGAACACTCCGGTGTCGTGCCTGACATCATGACTATGTCGAAGGCGATTGCCGCGGGTATGCCGTGCGGTGCCACCGTATGTAGATCTGAACTCATGGAGTGGGATCCGAATGCACATGAGAACACGCTCGGTGGAAACCCTGTCGTTTGCGCGGCTGCGTTGGCCGTGCTCGATGTCTTGAAATCCGAGAGACTCGCTGACAACGCCACAAAGGTTGGCGACTACTTGCTAAAGCGCTTTCGGGAGATGGCCGAAAAACACGAACTCATAGGCGATGTCAGGGGCAAAGGGTTGATGGTTGGCGTAGAATTCGTCAAAAACAGAAAAACAAAAGAGCCCGCCAAAAAGGAACGTGACGAGGTATTAGCCAAAGCGTTCAAACAAGGTTTGGTTCTGCTTGGCGCGGGAGTTTCGTCTCTCAGGCTCGCTCCGCCGCTCATCCTAACAAAGGAGCAGGCGGATGTCGGATTAGAAATATTCGAAAAAGTGCTGAAGGATGTTGAGGGGGAGAAATAGCGCCTCAGCAGGTGACGGGTGAACCCCACGTTAGAAGATTACCTGCGCACGGCCATCCTCACACTAGTGTTGCTGGGGGCCGGAATCGCGCTACAACGGGTGAAAGCTGCGAAGCCCGTTTTCCGCGTCATTAACTTGGTCGTAATCTGGGTGATGCTGCCGGCCATTGTGTTTAGCTCCATAGCTTATCAAAGCCTCACGCGAATTTTGGGCGCTGCTGTTCCGCTCGCGTTTTTGGGCCTTGGCGTTTGCTTCATTCTCTCGATGGCCGTGGCGAGAGCGATGCGCCTAGACAAAAAGGCAAGCACAGCAATCGTCCTTAACGCCTCATTTATGAACGTTACTTACCTCGGCCTTCCCATCGTTTACGCTTTAGGAGGTGATCTCGGGCCTGCCAGTTTGTATGCGATGGCAATAGGGATCACACACCTAACGTTCGGTGTTGCGATGGCAACCTCTGCCGCTGGTAAAAAAGTGAGCTTACGTTCAATCGTGCTCGGGGTTCTCACGTTCCCCGCCGCCTTCACTCTAATCGTTGCGCTGCTTTTTGTGGGATTTAGAGCGCTCCCCCCAACTGATATGAAAATCGCTCTCGACTATCTCGCCAAACCGTCGTTCTTCCTCATGTTGTTGTTTGTTGGGTACAAGATACCGCCAATCAATCCACGCAAATACCTGTCCTCTCTTGCCACGGTGGGCATCATCCGTTCGTTGATATGTCCGATAGTCACCTACCTTTGCATCATGGCTCTGCCCGGGATAGAAATTGGGGGTCCAACGGCGAAAGCGGCCCTCATCATGGCCGCCATGCCTCCTGCAGTTTTCAACATGGTCATAGCCAACAAATTCAAGCTGAACCTCAAACTCTATGGAGCACTTGTGTTCTACCTGACTCTGGTGTCACTCTTCCTCGCTCTTCCGCTTATGGTATTCCTACTCGGTTTTTAACGGGCTGTGACGGCGGTTCCGGCATCCTTGAATTCTATCTCACCACAGAGTAATGAATGTAAAACACTTGGGAGTTCCGCTAGCTTCGTCCTAATTTGTGCCGTTGTGTCTCGGTCTCTAATTGTCACCGTATCGTCTTTTAGAGTTTGATGGTCGACCGTCACACAGTAGGGGGCACCTATCTCATCCGCTCGCGCGTATCTGCGCCCGATTGAACCGGAATCGTCGTGTTCTGCCGCGACTCCTTTTTTCCTCAAATTTTCGTATACCTCTTGCGCCTTCTCTGGCAAACCATCGCGGTTGAGCAGCGGGAAAACTCCAACCTCTACCGGAGCCATAGCAGTCTCCAATCGCAAGTACGTGCGCTTCTTTTCCTCAGTGTAAGCGTGCTCAAGCAAGCAGTAGAGTGGGCGATCGATACCATAGGACGGTTCTACGACATGGCAGAGCACCTTTCGCTTGTTGTCTGCGGAGAATATCGTGAGATCTTGACCGCTGAACTTGGCGTGGCTAGAGAGATCGTAATCCGTGCGGTAAGCTAGCCCAGCGACTTCCACCCAACCGAACCGCTCGGTATATACTTCGGCATCCCATGTTTCCGAGGAATAATGCGCCCTTTGGCCCTTCGTCTGCTCTCTGAATCGAATGGCGTCGGCTGGGATCCCTATGTCGCGCAGGAAACGTTTGGTGAGCGCAAGGTAGTAGGCCATCAACTCGTTGCACACTATTTTTTTCTTCACCGCCTGTTCAGCCGTGACCTCGGTTATATGTTCCTTTCCTTTCTCTTGATCGCTCGCCAGCCACAGCCTGAGCCTTTCATTTGCAGCATCCACAAATTTGGGATGGTGGGGGTTCTCTGGATCAAAAAATACTTCTGCCTCTGCCATCGTGAACTCCCGCAACCTTATTATTCCCTGTCTGGGTGAAATCTCGTTCCGGTAGCCGCGACCTATCTGCACGACACCAAACGGCAGCCGCCCGCGCGCGTGACGCTGCAGCCTCTTGAAATCCACGAAGATGCCCTGCGCGGTTTCAGGTCTCAGATAGCCGACCCTCTGGCTTCCCGGCCCAATGGTCGTTCGAAACATCGCGTTGAAATCAAAGACTTTGCCAAACTCTCCGCCGCAATCCGGGCAAAGCACTTTGTAGCTTTTTATGAACTTTTCTATCTCCTCTTTTGTCACGCCTTCGATATCTTTGCCGGAGGCCTCGCGAACCACGTCCGCCACTCTGAAAGCAGTACCGCACTTTTGACATTCCACCATCGCATCGACGAAATGATCTACGTGCCCGCTGGCCTTCAACACTTCCTCGGGCATCACGCTCGGCGAATCTATTTCAAAGAATCCTTCCTCGTACACATACAACTCGCGCCACTTCTGGATTATTTTATTCTTCAAAAGTGAACCGAGGGGCCCGAAATCGTAGAAACCGCCGACTCCACCGTATATCTCAAAAGACGGCCAGATGAACCCGCGCCTCTTGGCAAGGTCCATCACCTTCTCGCTTTTCTTTGGCGGCATCAGCTCACAGACTTCAAGAAGGCACCCGAACCTAAAAAGTTACTCGTTGGCTAGATTACCGCGCGCAACAAATCGATGTCCCTGATTATCCCTATGAGCTCATCCTCGGCAGACATGACCGGGGTCTGCTCGATTTTATGCTGCTTCATCACCTCGGCGCATTTGCTCACGGAAGTGCGCTTAGTGACCGTGACGAGCTCTTTGTCCATGACGTCCTTCACGGGTTTGTCCGGAAGCTTGATCTTCTTCTTCGTGATGTACATCCTGTCCTCGCTGTCCCAAGTCCAGCTGTCGCCCTCGCTTCGCCCGGCCATTTGGCTCATCCTCGACTCGGTCTCTACTTCGCTCAACCCGATTATGTCAGCATCATCGACGATTCCCACGAGTTTGCCCTCTGCATTGATTACAGGCAACGCGCGGAGTCCTGCTAGCGCCATTATCTCCATCGCGGCTCGAATTGGCGTCCCCTCCCATATCGCTGCGATTCTGCGCCGCATGTAATCGGAGGCTGGCTTTTCTGCATCCATCCCGGCGACCGCGCGATACACTATGTCTCTAACCGTGACTATCCCCACGAGTTTTCCATCTTTGACGACTGGCAACCTTCTCGCCCCCGTCTTGAAAATCAAACGCGCAGTATCTTCTATAGAATCCTCTGGGGCGGCGGTTGGAACGTCACGATCAACGAGCATTCCCAGCTGTTCCTCATCCGGGTGGTCAAACAGGTTCCTAAGCGTCACTGTCCCCACGAGTTCTTTGGTATCTCTCTTGACCACCGGGGTCGAACTTATGTTAATCTTTCTCAATAGCTCCAGCGCCTCTGCCCTAGTGCCGGGAACCTCAACATACTTGACTTCCGCAGTCATCACGTCTTTTACCCGCATATTCACCCTCCGATATCCTCCTCAGAGTAACTACACAAAATCTTCAAAAAATCTTCAACTGCTCAGCTTAAATCTTTTACCATTTGCAAAAATCATGCTTACATTATCGGCTCGCGCTCGATTCACCAGCCCCGCGTGCACATTTTTCAACCCGGCCAAGTTATGCTCCCTTGCCAATACTAAAAAAGTCGCTGGGGCACCCTCCCGCAGCGGCCCCCAAGGTAGATCAAAAATGTTGAGGGGTTCGGCAGTCGCTGCACGCAGGAGTTCTCGCGCTTCGTCTCCTCCAACTTTGCTATCCGCACGACGCATACACGCCCAAGCGAACGAAAGCTCGCCAAACATGTCGGGCTGGCAGACCGCTGCATTGTCGGTGCCGAGGCAAAACCTAACCCCCAACTCCAGTGCACGTTGGATGGGTGGCACGCCGACGCCGAGCAAGCTGTTCGCCCGGGCGCAAAAGACAACAGGAACACGGGCCCGAGCGAGCGAGCGCAAATCTTCATCGCCCGCCCAAGTGGAGTGCACAACAAACGATGGGTGCAACCGCAGCGCGCGTTTTATCTCGGTCGCCCCGGTTTTTTTTATTGAAAGTTTCTGGGCTTCCTCCGTTTCCGCAACGTGCGCCGAGAGGATTTTGTCGGCTTCGCGAACTTTTCTCGCAATTTCCGCGAGCGTCCGCGGTTCAAACGCGTCCAGGGATGGCAGGCCTATCCCATCGCACACACGAAGTAACCCGCCCAGCTCCGATAATCTTGATGGTCGCCCGAGGACCACGCTCTTGACCAGCGGAGTAGAAGCCCGCCGGATGGTTCTTACCCCCACCAACCCTCCTTCTCGAAAGTCGCAGTGAGCCAACGTGCCGCTTTTGAACATGTCATGAAGGGTGGTGTGAATCGTTCTGATGAGTCCGTGGCCTGTTTTTTTAAGCTCACGAAACTTGGCACCCTGCGGCCCGACGACCTGAGGTTGAGATTTCCCCAGATAAAGTTCCTTTGCGACTGCGTCTGCCAGATGAGTGTGGGCGTTGACGAAAGGTGGAATCACAAAACCACGTTTGATGTCCATGCCTCTAGTGCGTGGCATTCCCTCGCCGATTTTTTCTATTCTGCTGCCTTCTACCATGATGTAGCCGTGCGAAACATCTAGATCCTCGCCCTCCAACAAGGTCGCATTGTAGAGAACCTGCCTAGCCACTTGCCCACCTATTTTAGCTTAAAGTCTGCTCAAATATAACTGAGAGCATGCGACTCCTTGTGTTCAACGCCCGCGAGTGCGACCCAAAGCGGTGCACCGCAGTACGATTGCATCGTGCTGGGAAAATTCAAATTGTCGACGGGTTGGAAAAACTGCCATCCGGCGCCATCCTACTTGACCCATTCGCACAAAAAGCACTCTCCAGAGCAGATGCCGCTATCGCCGAAAAACATGGACTGACGGCTCTCGACTGCTCGTGGAAAAAAATCAAAAAAATCGAGGGGCTCCGAAGGCGGACGGTGCCACGAAGTTTGCCCTATCTAATAGCGGCTAATCCAACTTACTACGGGAGGCCAACCACCTTGAGCACCGCCGAAGCGCTCGCTGCTGCACTTTTCATTCTCGGCCACCGTGACTTGGCAAAAGCGATTCTCTCCGGGTTCAAGTGGGGACCGACTTTCTTTGATCTAAATCACGACCCGCTAGAAGCCTACGCTGGCGCGAGCGACAGCGCCGAGGTAATCGCCGTTCAATCAGAGTTCCTACCGTAGAAAAGTTTTAACCCATGAAAAATTAGTAAAAAATGGTGTCAATATGCGCAGGCGAGAAGGTGAGATGCCCGCGACAGGGGCCGGCTTGATACGTTACTTCAAGGAGGAGGCCCATGGGTACAAGATCTCGCCGAAACTCGTAGTCGGCGTAGCCATCGGCCTAATAGTTTTCGAAGCGATTCTGCGGATGGGTCTCGGCGAAGCCCTCTTCGGATTTTAGAAATTGCCGCTCGCTGCCATTTCCTCTAGCCGTCTGATCCGCTCTTCTGTTGACGGGTGGGTCGAGAAAAGCTCCTTCCTGAACGGGTTCACGATAAAAAGGTGAGAGGTCGACGGATTTCCCCTCTCCATCGGCTTGTTCTTCGCTGCCGATTGCAGGCTCCGCAAGGCACTTGCTAGCGAGCGCGGCTTCCGCGAGATGCTTGCCCCGTCTCGGTCCGCCCCGTACTCACGGCCGCGGGATATCGAAAGCCTGACCAACATCGCCGCGAATGGGAT
>Ga0209609_10002213_pt1 | contig 11193 bp, 9 predicted proteins | sample LakKivw325mmetaG_FD_184136 | JGI IMG/M metagenome (GOLD analysis project Ga0209609, IMG submission 184136) | Anoxic lake water microbial communities from Lake Kivu, Rwanda to study Microbial Dark Matter (Phase II) - Lake Kivu water 325m metaG... | ecosystem: Environmental > Aquatic > Freshwater...
CTCACACTACGCCGTTCCCGGCCTCTACTTCTACGACGGTGCCGTGTCTGAGATTTCCCGCAGCCTCAAACCTTCGGCCCGAGGGGAGCTCGAGATAACCGACCTCAACCGCGACTATCTGCGGCGCGGACAACTGCGTGTAGAACGCCTCGGCCGCGGTATTGCCTGGCTCGATGCCGGGACCCACGAATCCCTGCTCCAGGCCGCAATGTACGTGCAGGCCGTCGAAGACCGTCAGGGCCTCATGATCGGCTGCCCCGAAGAAGTCGCCTATCGCCGCCGCTTCATCGGCTCCAAGGAGCTGCTGGTGCTGGCCGACCGCATGGGGCCGAGCAGCTACAGCGCGTACCTCAGACAGTTGGCAGAGGAAGACCGAGGACCGAGGACGGAGGACCGATGACCGGTGAGGGAAGACGGATGACCGAGGACGAGGACTCTGAACGAAGAACTAGAAACGAGAAACCAAGAACTGCATTCGGACGACCAAGGACGAGATGACCGAGGACGAGAAGACTCCTGACGGTCGTCCGTCGTCGGTCACCGGTCGGCCGCAGTCGGCCATTCCCGGCGTCCTCCTCACCTTCCTCTCGCGCTTCGAGGATCCGCGCGGCTGGCTTGACGAGCTGTTCCGCTCCGACACGTTGGAGGCGGCCGACATGAAAGACGCAAAGCCGGTTATGGGCTACCTATCGATGACTAGGCCGGGCGTGGCGCGCGGGCCGCACGAACACCGCGACCAGACCGACCTTCTCGCTTTTGCCGGGCCGTCTGATTTCGAAGTGACACTCTGGGATAACCGAACGGGCTCGCCAACATTCGGCCGGCGCGAGACGTTCGTGCTGGGTGCAAGCTATCCAGCAACGCTCATCGTCCCGCCGGGCATCGTCCACGCCTACCGTAATATTGGCGACGTCGACGGATGGGTGCTCAACTTCCCGAACCGGCTATACAAAGGCCCCGGCCGCACCGGGCCGGTAGATGAAATCCGACATGAAGAGAATCCACAGAGTCGGTACAAGGTGGAGATGGACTGATGACTGAGGACCGACGACCGATGACCGAGGACAGGCAGAATGACCGACGACCGATGACCGGTGGAGGAGACGGCCGACCGAAGGCGGACTCTGCCCACGGTCCTTCGTCCTCGGTCTCCACACCTCAGCGGTACAAGTTCCAGGACCTGGAGGTCTACAAGCTTGCGCTGAGATACCTCGACAACATCTACGATCTGGTCCAGAGACTTCCAGACGTCGAGAAGTACAACCTGAGGAGTCAGATCGAGCGGGCTGCAACCTCCGTGGTCTTGAATATCGCCGAGGGGTCCACCGGCCAGAGCGACCCTGAGCAAAGCCGTTTCGTCACGATGGCCATCCGTTCGTATCTGGAAACCGTCGCATGTCTCGATATCGCTCAGAGGCGTGGCTACATGGTTGCTGATGGCTTGCACTCCGCTCTGGAGTCCGGCCGCGAGCTCTTCGCCAAGCTTCAAGCGCTCCGGCGTGCGCTGAGCAGACCAGGGACCGGCGACAAATGACCGGTCACATCCGTCCTCAGTCGTCCGTCCTCCGTCGCTTCATCGCATGAAGCTTCTGATCACTGGTGGAGCCGGTTTCATCGGTTCGAACTTCATCCGTCATCGTCTCGCGTCGAGCGACGACTCGATTGTCAACCTGGATGCCCTGACCTACGCCGGTAACCGGGCCAACCTGCAGGAGTTCGAAGGCAATGCCCGCTATCGGTTCATCCTCGGCCGCATCGAGGACCCGGCAGCGGTGAAGGAAGCACTGACCGGCTGCGACGCAGTCGTCCACTTCGCCGCCGAGAGCCACGTTGACCGGTCGATTGCCGACGCCGCGCCGTTCATTACAACCAACGTCCTCGGGACGCACGTCCTGCTCGATGCCGCGCACAAGGCTGGGGTGAAGCGCTTTGTCCACGTCTCGACTGACGAGGTGTACGGCGCCTTGGGCAAGGAAGGCAAGTTCGCCGAGACCACGCCTTTCCATCCGCGCTCGCCCTACTCGGCGTCCAAGGCCGCGGGCGACATGCTGGCCCGCGCATTCTGGGAGACCCACAAGCTGCCGGTGATGGTGGTCAGGCCATCAAACAACTACGGCCCGTACCAGTTCCCTGAGAAGCTCATACCGGTGATGGTCACAAACCTGATTGAAGGATGGAAGGTCCCGGTCTATGGCCGGGGAGAAAATGTCCGGGACTGGCTCCATGTCGAAGATTGCTGTCGGGCAATCGAGCTCGTTCTCGACCGCGGCAAGCCGGGCGAAGCCTACAACATCGGCGGCGAGTCCGAGCGCCGCAACATCGATGTCGTTCGGCAGGTCATTGAGTACATGGGACTGAAAGGACAGGTTAAGGCTGAGGCTAAGGTTAAGTCAGGAGAGGACACGCCGGTCTCAACCTCAACCTCTCCTTGTGAACAGGTTAAGGCTAAGGTTCAGGTTCAGGCCGGAACTCAGACTCCGTTCTCAACCTCAACCTTAACCTCAACCTGGCTTGAGTTTGTTGCGGACCGTCCCGGCCACGACTTCCGTTACGCGCTCGACAACGCCAAGATACGGCGCGAACTCGGCTGGCAACCGGAGACCCGGTTCGAAGACGGCCTGCGCCGGACCGTTGACTGGTATCGCGAGCACTCGGAATGGTGGCACCCCCTCAAGGCTCGTCTTCCACGTGAAAGCTCCGGCTTCTGGACAAGCCAGAGCAGGTAGAGGCTGAGGTAAAGGTTCAGGTTGAGACCAAGGACCAGGGAAGGAATGTGGCCAAGGTATCGAGAACTACACACCCGAAACCACTAACCTAGAACTAGCGGCATGGACGAAATGACTGGCTCAACCTCAACCTCCCGGCCTCGGACTGTCATCCAGCCTAGCAAAGGGCTGCTCCACACTGACTGGCAAGAGTTGATCGAGTATCGAGACCTCCTTCTGCTCCTAGTTCGACGCGACTTCCTTTCCAAGTACAAGCAGTCAGTCCTCGGCCCCTTGTGGTTCATCATCCAGCCCCTCGCGACCACACTCGTCTTCACGGTCATATTCGGTAACGTCGCCAGACTCCCGACTGACGGCATGCCGAGCGTGCTCTTCTACCTGTGCGCGCTGGTGCCGTGGAACTACTTTGCGGCTAACCTCAGTGCGACTTCAACGACATTCACCACGAACATGCACCTCTTCGGCAAAGTCTACTTCCCGCGGCTGGTGATTCCTCTCTCCGTGGCCGTGTCCAATCTCATCGCGTTCGCCATCCAGCTCCTTACCTTCCTTAGCTTCTTTGTCTATTTCAAGTTCTTCACTGCCGCCGGTCCGCTCATCAAGCCTGGGCTTGAGCTTGTGCTTGTGCCGGTCTTGTTGCTTCAGGCCGCGGCGGCCAGTCTGGGTTTCGGTCTGCTTATCGCGGCGCTGACCGTGAGATATCGGGACCTCGTTTACGCAATGACCTTCCTCGTGCAGCTCTGGATGTACGCAACACCGGTCGTCTACCCGCTGTCCATGGTCACCAATCTGAAGTGGCGCATCATTGCCGCCCTCAATCCGATGACCGCCATCGTCGAGCTATTCAAACACGCCTTCCTTGGAGTGGGCGTCGTCAGCCTGCACTACTGGACTGCCCCCGATTTGCTGGACACTTTCTTTAGGCGGCATTTGCTAGCTCTTCGTACTCAGATGGGCTGAGATAGCCCAGGCTCGAATGCAGCCGCCGCCGATTATAGAACAACTCGATGTACTCAACAATCGCTGCCTTGGCCTCCGCTCTCGTCCGAAACCGTCGTCGGTAGATTAGTTCCATCTTCAACGTCTTAAAGAAGCTCTCCGCCACCGCGTTGTCGTAAGGATTGCCTCTGCGGCTCATGCTCGGCACCATCTGGTGCCGTGCCAAGAGCCGCTGGAAGTCACCACAGGCATACTGCACACCCTGGTCCGAATGATGAATCAGCCCCGGTCCAGGTCGCCTGAGGCCGACCGCCATCTTGAGCGCCGATAGAGACAGCTCGCGTGTCAGTCGACTGGAAAGCGACCAGCCAACGATCCGATGCGAGAAGAGGTCCATCTCCGTCGCCAGGTACAGCCAGCCCTCTTCCGTCGGTATGTAGCTGATATCAGCAACGTATACCCGGTTCGGTATCGTCACCCGAAAGTCGCGGCCCAGCCGATTCGGCGCTATCGGATGGTCATGCTCAGAATTAGTAGTCACTCGGTACGCGCGGCGTTGTACTCCCGCAAGATCGTGTAGCTTCATCAGTCGGGCCACCCGATTGTGACCGCACTTGATGTTGTGCTTGCGTAGCTCCGCGTGGACCCGACGGCTGCCGTACAGCCGCTCGCTCCGAGCAAAGACCTCACCGATCAACACCAATAGATAGCGATTGCGACGCGCGCGCTTACTCTCAAGACGGCCCTGGGAAGCATAGTACGTACTTCTCGGCATCTCGGCCAAGTAGCACTTACGTCTGACCGGCAGCCGGCTCTTATCCGTCACGATGAGCCGGGCTTTCAATGCGCTTCCTTTGCCAGCCAGACTGCCGCTTTTTTTAAGAAGTCCCGCTCCTCCCGCAGTCGAGCATTGTCGCGCCGTAGCCGCTGGATCTCCTCGGCCTGCGAAAGCGCTTCCTTGCTGGCGTTGGGGCCGGCACCCCACTCGCGAAACTGGCGCCGCCAAATATGCAGGGTGTTCTCGTTTATACCCAGTTCGCGGGCGGCCTGGGCGACTTTGATGCCGCCCTCGGTCGTCATTCGTACCGCTTCGATCTTAAACTCACGCGTGTAAGTCTTCCGCGGCTTCTTCTCTGCTGTATCCAATCGATACCTCCGGTTTGATGTTACACCCACTTCCACTGTCCATCAAACCGGGGACACCCCACGCCACGGAGGCGGTTCGTGGAGCCGCGAATCTGCCGTTGACGTTCTATCCGGGCTTGCGCGACACCATCATGGGCTATTTGACCAGTGTCAGCAACGAGAACGTGAAGTCCGCCATTGACAATGGTTCCGGCATTGCGGTCTATCTTGGACACGGTGACTTCGATCGCTGGTACCAGTGGAACACCAAGTCGGGGGATGAAGCCGATTGGAGGAATGAGGAAGTCCAGGATCTCGCGAACGCGTACAAGACACCCGTGGTGTTCAACCTGGCGTGCGACTGCGGCGACCTCGACAAAGACGTGTGCCTCTCCGAAAAGTGGATGCGGAAGAACCTTGGAGGGGCAGTTGCCAGTTTGGCCTCCGACAGCCAAGCCTGGATTGAGCCGGCCAACTCGCAGTGTAGCGTCGCGGTGAGGGCAACGCGTGACTACTGGCCCTTTCAACCCGGGGAGCATGAGGCCCCAATCTTTGATCTGGGGGGCATAAAGATGCTAATGGACGCGTACGTCGCATCAGTGTGGGGAGGGTCGAGCCGCACCACGAACATCTACAGCTTCATGTGGCTTGGCGACCCGGCAATGCCTGTATGGTCTGGCGGGGTTCCGGCGGCGGCGACCGTGAGCTTCCCATCGCCAATCTCGACGGAGCCGCTGCTCTTCCCTGTTTACGTGACACTCGGTGGCTTGCCTGTCGAGAATGCGCGGGTGTGCGTGTCCAAAGCCAACGACTTCTACGAGTCCGGCCTTACCAATGGCAATGGATATGTTGAGTTCATCATTGACCCGACCACGCCGGGACCGTTTGACGTCTGCGCGAGCGAAGGGCACGTGCTGCTCAGCGCGCAGGGGGAGCCACACACTCCGATGCTGCCCTTCTGGGCCAGGGGGAGTGTGACTGGTGCAAGCGGCTGGTCTCAGTACGCCTCGATGCTCAAACTACCGTCAGGCAAGCCCGTCAAGGATGGCGGTTGTATGGCCTTCGATGCGGGCTCGGGCCTGATCTATGCTTCCAAAGGCAACAAGACGGGGGACTTCTACTCCTACGGCGCGCCTCCGGGCAGCTGGGCGTTCAGGGAGGTAATCCCGCTCGGCGCGGAAGGCAAGCAGGTTTATAAGGGCTCGGTGATTTGCTCAGATGGCAACGGCAAGCTCTACTTGACTAAGGGTAACAACACTTGCGGGTTCTGGGAGTACGACGCTGCGGCGAATACGTGGACGCAGAAGGAGAACGTTCCGATCGGTCCGTCGCGCAAGAAGGTGAAGCAGGGCGCAGGAATTGCCTGGGCCGAGTCGTGTGGCGTCGGGTTCGTGTACTTGCTGAAGGGGTATCGAAACGAGTTCTACAGGTATGATCCGGCGACCAACTCCTGGAGACAACTCAAAGATGCGCCGATCGGCGCTGGCAATCACCTGAAGTACGATGCAGGTTCCTGGCTTGTGTCCGACGGCAACGGCTATCTCTACGCCTTCAAGTCGAAGTACCACGAGTTCTACGTCTACGACATTGTGGCAGACTCGTGGCTCAAGACTCCGGTGCTGTCCCCTATGCCGATTCCAGGCAACGCGGGCAACAAGAAGGCAAAGGACGGTTCCTGTGCCGCCTGGTATGATGGCAAGATCTACGCGTTCAAGGGTGGGAACACGACTGAGTTTTGGTGCTACTACCCCCCTGACGACAACTTGTGGCTTGAGCTGTATGATATCCCGCTGTGGGGTGTGGCCGGCGAACGCAAGAAGGTGAAGGCTGGCGCCGCTTTGGCCGGGTGGCCCGGCGTCGGCGTCTATGCATTCAAGGGAAACAAGTCACTCGAGCTCTGGCTCTACACGCCGTCTCAGTCCTACGAGCTCGATGCTGTCACACGCGGTGCCGATGCTGGCGGCGCGTCAACGGCCGGGCGCGGGCCAACACTCGGTGGCGAGCTGCCGCTGATGGATGGACTTGACGCGGCCAAGCCACGCTGGAGCTGGCAAGGCGATATGGTCTGCTACTCGAAGACCGACACGCTGACCGAGCGAGAGCAGGTCTATCAGTGCCACTACGGGTGGTCCGGCCCTGAGCAGCGAGTGGTCGATATGGACGAGGACTGCGAGGAGCCGGTCTACAGCCCGGACGGCGAGTACATAGCCTTCCAGTTGGACGACACCGTGTCGGGGTTCTATCAGCTTTGCGTGACTTCTTCGTCTGACACGGGGATAGGCGGCGGTGCGCTGAAAGAGAGAGGCACGGCTGCGGAGGTTCCGGACTGCCACACCGACGCGACTGGTGACACGTACGCAGTTGCCCCGAGTGCGTTAACGAGGGCTCAAGTACCTGTCGCACAGTCTGCGGCGGCCAGCAGGCGCACGGTCTGCACCGGGCCTGGCACGTCGGGCATCGCTACTTCACTCGGTCTGGTTTGGCAGATCACCTACGCGGAGGCAGACCACTGCTATCCGGAATGGAGTCCGGACGGCGAGTGGCTCTGCTACGAAAGGGACGACGAGAACAACTACACCCAAATCTGGCGCGTTCCGGCTTTTGGCGGGGTGGAACAGCAGTTGACCTTTGACAACGCCGACCACTACCTGCCGAGCTACCTCAACATGAACGAGATCGTCTTCACCTTGAGTCCGGACTCCGGCTATGACCAGATAGCCAAGATCAACCTGCTAACGCTCCAGGTCGCAGTGCTTTCGCAGTTCCAGACTGATCACGACCGGCCGAGCCCTTCCTGGAACGGAGCCTACGTGGCAGCCGAGGCCCTCGACGACAGCGGCAACGCCCAGATCGTGAGGATGGCCGGCTCGGGTGGCAGCGAAACCTGGCTCACAAGCGGCACTAGCGACATCATGGAGCCGGACTATGGCCAGGACAACCAGTCCATATTCGCGGTGCGCTGGGCGGGTATCCCAAGCCAGATAGTCTGGGTGGATGGCGTGTACGGCGGATACACTGCAGTGACAGACAGCTTGGCTATCAGAGATAACCCGGACACGTACGTTGATTCCTTTGTGTCGAACTCATCGGCCGTGTACGAGCGGGAAGCGTGGATGCCCGGGGGTCTGCTCCTTGGGGGCGGAGGCAGGCGCAAGCATGGCTCAGGCGTCTACCTATCCAAGTTCCGGAAAAAGCCGCATTCCTACGAAGGGGCGGAGGGTTCGAGCATCGGCATCCTCGCGTTGGACAACGCCAAACCGAATCCGGCCGCAAGCAGAGTGACGATACACTGGCAGGTGCCGGTTGAGGCCGACGTGTCGCTGTGCGTGTACAACGCAGCCGGGCAAATGGTTAAGATGTTGGCCGGGGGCAAGTGCAAGCCCGGTTCGTACATGAGCGTCTGGAACGGGACGGACGCCAAAGGCCGGCGGCTGGCCAACGGCGTCTACTTCTACGCGCTCGACAACGGCGCGAAGAGAATCAGCAGAAAGGTCGTCCTGACCGAATAGTCCAAGCCCGTCGAGAAAAGGCTGCCCGCGGCGACGCGGGCAGCCTTGGCTTGTGCGTGAGTGCAGAGTGAAGTTCTCGCAGGAATGTGTCCGAGTCGCCAAACGAGTGCGCGGAAAAGCGTTTGGGAGATGCTTGGGCCAAGCGCGGGAGGAACTGCCGGGTCAGAAATGGGGATAGGAGCGGGAGGAATACCGGGGCAAGCAACGGGGGCAGCAAGGGGGGCAGGAACGGAGCAGAGAGCTTGCCCAGCGCTCCGGCAGACAGTGGTGCAAGCTGCGGGGAGAAGAGCGGACGAAACGGCCGTTCCCACAGTCTGCCCAATTGTGGGGCAGAGGATTTGAGGGACTGCGGGTATGGCGCTTTGGTAGATCGTCGGTCAGACGATGGGGATAGCTATCGGGGAAAGATCTGAGCAGACCATGGGAGGAAGCACGTACCCTACTATGGACCCAGGGGCCACCGGGCCGGTTTTCAACGACTTAGATGGCCTCGCTGCTCCGGGGGTGTACTTTCTGAGGGGCGGAGGAGAGAGGAGTAAGGAGGGAGGAGCCGTAATCAGCAAGGTCGTGGTGGCGCGCTAGCGCGAGGGGACCGGGAAAACAGCTCCGAAGTTGGCTCGGCCGCGGTGCCGCGTTCGGTACGGGAAACGGAAACGGCCAATCCGGTCCGAGATTGTAGCACGGATTGCTAATACTCGACTTCCGTCCGTCGCATAACTTCCGCTGAGCCAAGGGATAATGCCCGATATCCGATGTTCCCGCCGGCAGCTAACAGGGGTATGCCCGGGGCCTACCCCCGTACTATCCCCGGGACTGTCCCTGCCGTTCTTCCCGAACGCCTCGGCCGGGCTCTTGGTTCGGTCCTGCCCAGCGTCCGACCGGCCTCTACACAAACAGCCTATGCCGCAACCGGCGGGTGATGCCTCTTCCCGGCGGCTCCTGCCCGCAACTGCCGGGCAAGGGCCGGGCCGGCACGGCCGATACCTCTCGTAGTGACGCCATCCGCAGCTCACAGGTCACGTTGCACGGCCGCCTGAGCGGCAGTTAGACAGCGACGTTCCGCAGGTTCGCTCTCAACGAGCATAAGTCATTGACAAGTCGATTGTTGGGCTGAAAGAGGCGTGGAAAGTGAGGCGTCGGGAATCGCCGTGGGAACCGTTCCCGGAACGGTTCCCGGGGCGGTTCGGATGGGGACCTTTAAGAGGTCACCTACGGTGATTTCCGACGGGATTTCGGCTCCGGTCTGCGCGGGGATTGGGAAGGAGACCTGCGGCGGGGTGCGCAGGGCGATTGTCTGTTCGACTTGTGGCGTGGTTCCTAACGCGAGCTTGAGTTTGACCTTCCGCGTGACGTGGAGAGGGACTCAGAAGAGGATTCGTGGAAGGGTTTGCGCGGCGACTCCGAAGGGGACCGCCAAGGTGAGAGGCGACTCTGCGGCGGGTGCTCCTTACCCCGGCCCTCTCTTCAGAGAGGAGCGGGAGGAAGCTTGCGCTTGGGCTTGGGCTTGAGCCGGGCCTAAGGGACGAGGCGGAGGAAGCGGCGCTTGCCGACTTTGAGGACGGCGGGCGCAGTGACCTTGATGAGCAGGGCCGCGTCGGTGAGGCGCTGGTTGTCGAGGTAGAACGCGCCTTCGACCAGCTTGCGGCGGGCCTCGGTCTTCGATGGGAGAAGTCCGGCGGTGACCACAAGGTCAATAACGTTGATGCCTGCGGCCGGGACTTTGAATTCGGGCATCTGGTCCGGCACCTGCTTGTCCCGGAAGATGCGGTCGAACTCGGCTGCGGCCTCATCGGCTGCGGCGCGCGTGTGGTAGATGGCGATGATATCTTTGGCCAACTCGACCTTGATGTTCCGCGGGTTCTCGCCCGAGCCGAGTCGCTTCTGGAAGTCGGCGATTTCGGCCTCAGGCCGGTTGGTGCAGAGGCGGAAGTAGTCGAGCATCATCGCGTCGGCAATGGACATGACCTTCCCGAACATCTCGCGCGGCGATTCCATGATGCCGACATAGTTGCCATAGGACTTCGACATCTTCTGGACGCCGTCGAGCCCGACGAGCAGGGGTAGCGTCAGTACGACCTGCGGTTCCTGTCCGAACTCACGCTGGAGCTCGCGGCCGACGAGCAGGTTCCAGTACTGATCGGTTCCGCCGAGTTCAACGTCGGCCTGGATCGCCACCGAATCGTAGCCCTGGAACAGGGGGTAGAGGAGTTCGTGGACGTGAATCGGGTCGCCGGCGGCGAGCCGTTTCTTGAAGTCTTCGCGTTCGATGAGCCGGGCGACCGTGTACTTGGCCGCAAGCTTGATGACGTCGGCCCCGCCCATCGGCTTGGACCATTCGGAGTTGTAGCGGAACTCGGTGCGGTCGGGCAGCAGAATCTTGAAGACCTGCTCCTTGTACCGGACAATATTGGCCTGAATCTGTTCGTCGGTGAGCTGAGGCCTCGTCTTGGAGCGGCCGCTCGGGTCGCCGATCATCCCGGTGGCGCCCCCGACGAGCGCCACCGGCTCGTGCCCGACCCGGGCCACGCGGCGCAGCAGCACGAGGGCGACCAGGTGGCCGACGTGCAGGCTGTCGGCGGTGGGATCGAAGCCCGCGTAGACGCGGCGGCCCGGGACGGCGAGCCAGTCGCGCAGGGTGGTGGCGTCGGTCGTCTGGTGGACGAGGCCGCGGGCCTCGAACTCGCCAAGCAGGTCGTGGAGCATGGGCTACCGCCAGAGGTCGCCGTCGGCGAAGGGGTGAGCCGGGCCGCCGAGTTTCGGGGCGGGCAGGGCCTTGAGGGCCTGCTCGGCGAGCCGCAGATCCTCGCGTCCGGTGATCTTGAGATTGATCGGCGATCCGGGCACGACGGTGACGGGATGGCCGAGCTGCTCCACGAGCGAGGCCTCGTCGGTGG
>Ga0209609_10002214_pt1 | contig 11193 bp, 7 predicted proteins | sample LakKivw325mmetaG_FD_184136 | JGI IMG/M metagenome (GOLD analysis project Ga0209609, IMG submission 184136) | Anoxic lake water microbial communities from Lake Kivu, Rwanda to study Microbial Dark Matter (Phase II) - Lake Kivu water 325m metaG... | ecosystem: Environmental > Aquatic > Freshwater...
TGACCCGCAGGTCCTCGACCGGCTGGACAAGGAGGCCTGGGGGAAGGTGATGCAGGCCGACCTCAAGGCCCTGGACATCACGAGCTACGGGCAGGTGCCGGGCATCTACCGCGGGGACAAGCCCCTGCTGGAGCTATTCTTCAACGACCGGCCCATGCAGTTGGCGCGCTGGCCCAACGACGCGTGGTGGACGATGTGGAAGGTGAAGCAGTCGGGCTCGCGGCCGTCGGCGGCCGACCCGAAGGGCACGCCGGGGGCGTTCTATTACCACGGCGACCGGCCGGCGCGATGGCTGAAGAACCCGGACGCGCTGCTGCGGGGCTACTGGCGGCACGACTGGTTCGAAGAGGGCCAGAAGATTGCCGGCATTGACCCCGAGACCAAGATCATCACGTTCACGAGCCCGTGCGCGTACGGCGTGGGCGGCGGGCTGCGGCGCTACTATGCGCTGAACATCCTCGAGGAACTCGACGCGCCAGGGGAGTGGTATCTCGACCGGCCGACCGGGATGCTGTACTTCTGGCCGCCGACACCGGTGGCGCAGGGGCGGGCCTGGGTGTCCACCATTCCGGGACCGCTCGTGAGCCTCAAGGAGTGCTCCTTCGTGAAGCTGGAGGGGCTCATCGTCGAGGACGGGCAGAGCGACGGGATGGTCATCACCAACGGCAGTGACATTGAGATCGCGCGCTGCGTCGTCCGCAACATGGGCGGGTCGGGGGTGTCGGTGCAAGGGGGCTTCCGCAACGCGATCCGCGGGTGCGACCTGTACGAGATCGGCCGTGGGGCGGTGTACCTCAACGGCGGCGACCGCAAGACGCTCGTCTCCAGCGAGCATGTCGTGGACAACTGCCACATCCACCACTTCGGGCGGCTGCAGCGGACGTACGCCGGGGCGGTGCACCTGGACGGCGTGGGCAACCGCTGCACGCACAACCTGCTGCACCACGCGCCCCACAGCGCCGTACTGTTCTTTGGCAACGAGCACCTCATCGAGTTGAACGAGATGCACCACCTGATGCTCGAGACGCACGACGCGGGGGCGTGCTACATGGGGCGGGACTTCACGTGCCAGGGCAACATGCTGCGCTACAACTTCATCCACCACCGCGGCGCCTTCGGCATTGGCTCGTCGGGAGTCTACCTGGACGATGGCAACGCCGGCAACACGATCTTCGGCAACATCTTCTACAAGGGGACGTGGGCGACGGTGCTGGGCGGGAGTCGCGACACGAAGGTGCTCAACAACATCTTCGTGGAGTGCGAGCCGGCGGTCAACATTGATGACCGCGCGTACAACCACCTGGGCGAGCAGGGGACGTTGACGCAGCGGCTGGCGGGCATCCCGTACCAGGAGCCGCCGTGGAGCACGCGCTACCCGAAGCTCGCGAACATCATGGCCGACGAGCCGGGCGAACCGCTGTACAACCTCGTGGCCCACAACGTCCGCTACAAGGGGACGTGGACGTGCCTGAACCGACGCAAGGAGGGCAAGCCGCCGCTGGAAGAGATCACGACCTTCGAGGACAACTGGCTCGAGGGGGACCCGAAGTTCGTGGACCCCAAGAACCTCAACTTCCAGTTGCGCGACAACTCGCCCGTCTACCGGAAGCTGACGGGCTTCCAGCGGATACCCGTTGAGCAGATCGGCTGCTATCAGGACGCCCTGCGCCGGGAGTGGCCCATCGCGGGCTTCGAGCGGGACCGCAAGGAGCCGATGCAGCCGGACCGCATCGTGAACCCGCCCGAGGCGCCGTGGCTGAAGCCCGCGCCCTTCCCGGCGTACCGCGCGACCGCGCCGATGGTGCTGGACGGCGCGGAGGGTGAAGGGGAATGGCCGACCGGGGGTGACGGAAAGCCCGTGACGATCGCGCAGACGCCCGACCGCACGTCCATCCCGCACACGGTGCCGCGCAGCTTCGCGCGGGCCGCGTATGATGACGAGGCGTTGTGTGTGCTTGTGACCAACCAGACCCGGGATGCGAAGACGCTGACGCGGGGCGGGAAGTGGGGCGACGACGACGGTGTGGAGGTGTGCTTCCGCGCGGGGAGCGCGGGGCCGATCTTCGTCATCCACGGCTTCGCGGGCGGGAAGGTCGAGGCGGTGCGGGACGGCGGGGCCACGGCGGAGCAGGTGCGCAGCCTGGAGCGCGGCGGACTGGCGATGAAGAGCGGCATCAGCGCCGGGGCATGGACCGCGGAGTTCCGCATTCCGCTGGCGGCGGTCGGCATCGTGCCGAAGGCGGGGGAGAAGCTGCAGTTCAACATCGGCGTGCGTCGCATGGCGGAATCGGACTGGCTGGCGTGGGCGGGGACGGAAGCGCAGAACTGGCGGGTGGACAAGGCGGGGGAGTTGGTGTTCAAGTAGCGCCGTCGGCAAGCCTGTCCGGGAAGAGCAAAGGGCCGCCGGATGATCCGGCGGCCCTGGTGTATGCCTGTCGCAACGCGAGTGCTACGTGACCTCGATCTTCTTACCGACCTTTTCCTCCTTGGCCTTCGGGGCGCGGATCGTGCACACGCCGTTGTCGCAGGTGGCGGTGATCGCCTCCTGCTTGACCTCGGCGGGCAGCGTGACCGCGCGGAAGAACGTGCCCTGGCGGAGCTCCTTGCGGTAGTAGCCCTCCTCCTTGACTTCCTCCTCCTGGGTCGTCTGGCCGCGAATGGTCAGGATGTTGTCCTGCAGACTGATCTCGATGTCTTCCTTCTTGATGCCCGGCACTTCGGCCTTGACGACGACCTCGTCGTCGTTCTCGTAGACGTCCACGGGGATGCCCATCTGCTGGCCCTCGGCGTCCTCATTCCAGGGAATGAGGCGCGACATCTCGCGGGCCATGTGCTCCATCTGGTCCCACATTGTGGGCATCCTCCGGCCGGGGCGATACCAACGAATCAGCGACATGTTGCTCACACTCCTCTTGCCAACAGTGTTGATGTCGCCATTATAGAGATTGAGCGTATTGCTGTCAAGTATGATTATTGAGAACTATCACCAATGGCTCTGCATGCGAGGTCGCTGCGCCGGGCTCGTGCGGTGGCGATGCGACTTCAGTCACGACGTTCGGGGTGGCCAAAGGCACCGAGGTCATCAACAACTACAATGCGTCGTATTTTCTTGAGGCCATTGCGCAACAGGCCTGTCTAAGCAGTTACCGTCGCCCCGCCCTTCCGGCCACGAGACAATCAGGGCGTGGCGCGGGTTGCAGGGAACCCTGCGCCCGTGGTAAGCTACCAACGGAAAGCCACTGCAGACTGAATCGCTGACCATGAACGGCACACTGCACCGCCAACTGATGCTGGTCCTGACCTTCGCCGCCTGCTCTGCGCTGGCGGCGACCTGTGTCCTGGGCGACGACAGCGACCGGGCCGAGCGCGAGCGCTTCTATCTGGAGAGCATTCGCCCGACGGTCCAGCACCTGGAGTCCATCGCGCCCCAGGCCACCGATAGCGGCGGCATCGTCGTGCCGACTCAGGACACGTACGACCTGAGTACCGGCGACAAGCTCCTCTCGCTGCGGCGCAACTTCACGCGCAGCGTAGTGGATAACGCCGCGGCCGGGCCGCTGGGGATCGCCTTCCAGGAGAAGCTCACCACCGAGGCGGGCTTCAGCCTGGGGCATACGGCGCTCAACTTCTCTCAGACGACCACCGACGTCAAGGACGTGCTGGGCCTGTCCCTCAACCGCAAGCAAGTGCAGGTGATGGGCCTCACGCAGTCATTTGGCAGCGGCGAGGGCCTCTCGAGCCTGGGCTTCACCCGCACGGCGACCACGCAAGCGTTGGAGAGCGGCGCGGTGTCCACCGTGGTGGATGCGGTGCAGTTCCACAGCGGACTGACCAAGTCGTCCGACCTGGCGCTGAAGGCCAGCCGCCTGACGACGGATGCGCCGAAGGGGCTGACCCAGACAGATCTGCAGGCGGTGCTGAAGCTCACGTTCTCCGGTGGCGAGAGCCCGCTGGGCTACCGCCAGGTTCACAAGTACAACGCCACGCAGGACATCGTCACCGAGAAGATGGACTTCGCCATTCCGCTCAAGACGTCGAGTGGCAATGTCCTTGCGGAGTACCATTCCGACTTCACGACCACGAACGGGGTCGAGGTGGGGCAGCGCACGACGCACCTGGGGATGCCGTTCCGCGTTGCCGGCCAGACGTGGATGTTCGACCACCTGATCTTCGGCCAGGACAAAGGCACGGGCCTGGTGGAGACGACGACCACGAGGCTGGTGAGCCCCTTCCGCCTGGGCGGCAGCACCTTCGGGACCGAGGGCACGCGCATTCAGATCCACCAGGCCGGGACGGATGTCGAGACGCTGCAGGCGAAGCTGACGGCCCCGCTGTTGGGCGGGCAGGCGACGGTGCAGCACCAGACCGTGACGACCGTGACAGCCGGCGGCGACACCCAGGTGGACCAACTGGCCGTCACGCTCCCGATGATCCGGCTGGGGCGGGTGGCCGCCTTCACCGGCCAGCGCGTGTCCACTGACACCACCGGAGGGAGCGATCAGGACGTCACGAACCTGAGCATGAGTGCGGACCCGATCAAGCCGCTGCACATCGAGGCGCAGTACCAGTTGTCCGATAGCAGCCTGGCGCAATCGCTGACTAGCCGGCAACTGCACACCAAGTGGGCGATCTGCGACAAGACGTCGCTGACCGGGCGTTTTAGCGAGGCGGACGTAGCGGGGGCGACGACGGCCAACACGCTGCGGCTGGTGGAGTTCGTGCGGGAACGCGGCGACAACGGCATCGGGCTGCGCGCCGGCATCGCTTCCTACGAGTTGCCCGGCGCGTCCGTGGCGAATGCTCGCCGGTTCGAGATCGCGGCCGGGAAGCCGCAGACGCTGGCGATCAGCGCCGCGTACTCGGAGTACGACCCGAATTCGTTCGCGCGGCTGCCTGAGGACGGCACGATGGCGTTCTCGGTCCAGCATGGCACGCCGGACCACGTCAGTGTCCGCTGGCGCTATGAGGACCAGTCGACCCGGGTGGAGCCGCTGCAGGCCATCGAGTTGGCCACCAAGGCGCTGGGGGGCTCGCTGCAGCTCAGCTACGCGTCTAACCCGCTGGACCCGGCCGGGAAGGTCGTGCGGCAGGCCACCCAGTATGAGGCCGCGCTGGGCCGCAAGCTCATCGGTGACATCAACCTGCAAATCGGGTACCGCTACCTGTCCTACACCCAGGACGGAGACGTGGACCAGAACATCCGCATCAAGCTCGACGGCGGCAAGGAGAACGGGTTTGGGAAGCTGGCCGTGGCCTTCCTGACCGGTGATTTCGCGCCGGTCGTCACGGCCAATGCACCGGCGCCGGGCTCGCTGCTGGACGTGTCGTATTCGCGCAAGTGGGGCGAGAACGGCCGCATCAGCCTGTCCGTTCGGCGCGAGACGGCCGCGACCCCCACCCTGGGCGATGATAGCACGGAGGGTCGGCTGGAGTTCGACGCACGCTTCTGATGGGGGGCGGAACCGGCCACGGCCCCTCTTGTGTAGTGCAATCTTAACGTTGACTGAGTGTGGCATTTTCAGTATAATTTGTGTCACTAGCTAAAAGGCCGTGGGGCCCAGGCCTCCCTACGCACTCCTCTTTACACCCCGCAGTGCTCTGGATCCCCCCACTCTCGCTGTTCGAGGGCAGAGAGTCCGTGCGCCGGTGCTCACCGGTGCTCAGGATGGAATCGCCTCATGACCTGGCCCGACTTCGTCACCATCGTCCTCTGCATAGCATTGGGCATTGTTGAGAGCAAGCGCGGGTTCGTGCCCGCCGCCCTTGCCCTGATCGGCTTGGTGCTGGTCCTCGAGATCGCCGGGGCCTCCTACCGCTCGCTCTTCCCCGGGATGTCCTACGCGGGCGGCTATGCCACCACCGTTATCATCGGCATCGTCATCGTCGCGGTCCTCACCGTGCTGGTCAAGCGCTATGCCCCCACCGACATCGGCTCTTTCGACAGCCCGCTGGCCGGGGTTTTGGGCATCGTCTCGGCGCTGATCATTGCCCACGCGCTGTACGGCGCGGTCATCCTGAGTTCGCCCCAGGGCATGAACGCGCCGGTGTACGCCAACTCGGCGTTCGGCGCGTCGCTCTACGAACTGCGGGGCTGGCACGCCTTCCTGGACTTCATGGGCCGCATCGGGTCGAGCGACGTGGCGGGACCGAGCCGGTAGGGCGGGGGCCCCAAGGGTGAACGCTCGTGCATGATCTGGCGCAGGTGGACCTGATACGCGAGCGGCTGGATGTAAGCTACAAGCAGGCCATGGCGGCACTGGACGAGGCGGAGGGGGATGTGGTGCTCGCCCTGGCCCTTCTGGAAGACGACCCTCAGGCGGGCCTGAGGGCATTCGAGGAGCAAGCGAAGGAAGGAGTGAGGCGCGGTCTTTCCGAGCAGCTTTCGCTGATCAGGTGGCGCATTCTGGGGCAGCCGGTGGCAGAGGCACCGGTGGCTCTGGTCGGCGTGGGAGCCGTCGCGTTGGGCCTGCTGGCCCTCCTGATCTCGAGCAGTACCGTTGATGCCGTGTATGAGTCCGGGGAACGAGGGGCTTCGGACCCACAACCCTCCAGCGAGTCACACACCGAGGTGACAAATGGTTAATGCTGCGGAATTCTTTCGCGAAGCCGGAAGCCGTCTGGTAGGCGTCTCGCAGGATCCGCTGTCAGATGAGGAACTGGTCAGGCGAGCCCAAGAGACTCGCGACGTTGAGGCCACCGAGTACCTGCTCTACAGGTATCGCAACCTGGTCCGCGCCAAGGTCAAGTCGTACTTCCTGGTCGGGGCGGAACGGGATGATCTGTTGCAGATCGGCATGATCGGTCTGTGGGAGGCCATCACCGACTACCGCGCCGATCGTCACACGTCGTTCGCCTGCTTTGCCAAGGTCTGCATCCAGCGCCAGATGATCTCGGCGATCAAGGCCGCCACCCGGCAGAAGCAGACGCCGTTGAACTCCTCGGTGTCCCTCGAGGCGCCCCCCAGCGGCGATAGTGAGGATCGCGCCCTGTCCGAGATCCTCACCTGCAAGCCCGAGGTGGACCCCGAGAGCATCGTCCTGGGCCGTGAAGGCGAGCGCCTGCTGCAAGAGACGCTTCGCGAGGAGCTTTCGCCCTTCGAATGGCGGGTGCTGACCGAGTATCGCACCGGGAAGTCCTACCGCGAGATGGCCGAGAAGCTGGACTGCAAGGTCAAGTCCATAGACAACGCCCTGTCACGCATCCGGCGCAAGCTGCCGCAGGTGGCGCCGGAGCAGGTGCAGCGGCTACGGGCGCACACGGCGTAGGGCGACGGCGAAAACGGAAAACAGAAGACGGAAAACGGAAGGCCGAAGCGCTTCCGTTTTCTGCCTTCTCCGCCACTGCCCCGGGCGCCGTTCCCGCCGTGCTGTCTTCTTTTTTCCGTCTTCTGTTTTCGCCTTTCGGAGCACGCCATGACTTTCCAGCAGATCACCAAACACCTGGACGACTTCTGGGCCGCGCGCGGCTGCATCATCGCCCAACCCTATGACGTGGAGGTGGGCGCCGGGACCATGACCCCGGACACCTTCTTGCGCGCGCTGGGGCCTGAGCCGTGGAACGTCGCCTACGTGCAGGGCTCGCGCCGCCCCAACGATGGGCGCTACGGCGAGAACCCCAACCGCATGCAGAAGTACTACCAGTACCAGGTCATCCTGAAGCCCTCACCCGCGGGCATTCAGGAGACGTATCTCGACAGTCTCTGCACCCTCGGCATTGACCCGCTGCAGCATGACTTCCGCTTCGTCGAAGACGACTGGGAGGCGCCGACGCTGGGCGCCTCGGGCGTCGGCTGGGAAGTCTGGCTCGACGGCATGGAGATCACGCAGTTCACGTACTTCCAGAAGGCCGGCGGCATGGTCTGCAGCCCCGTCGCCGTCGAGTTGACCTACGGCATCGAGCGGCTCGCGATGTACATGCAGGACGTGGACCACTACCGCGACCTGCGGTGGAACGACACGATCAAGTTCGGCGAGCTGCGCCGCGAAGAAGAGCGGCAGTTCTCGATCTACAACTTCGAGGTCGCCAACATTGACATGCTGTGGGAGCTGTTCCGGCTCTATGAGGCGGAAGTCGAGCGGCTGCTCGAACTGGACCTGCAGCTTCCGGCGTACGACTACGTGCTGAAGTGCTCGCACACGTTCAACCTGCTCGACTCGCGCGGGGCGGTCAGCATCACGGAGCGCCCGGCGATGATCGGCCGCATCCGCAACCTGGCCGCGGCCGTGGCCAAGGCCCATGTCGCCCAGCGCGAGGCGATGGGGTATCCATTGCTACAACACGCGTAGGCCCGCCGTTCCTCCGGCGGGCGTGTGCGCCGGGGGACCGGCGCACCTACGCGCAACTCCCAATCCAGAACTGGCCACTCCCATGCCTGATCTCCTGATCGAAATCGGTGTTGAAGAAATCCCCGCGGACGTCATCGTGCCGGCGCTGGAGCAGATGCGCGTGGCCCTCGATGAGGGCCTGACGGCGCTGCGCCTGACGCACGGCGAGGCGCGTGTCTATGGCACGCCGCGCCGCCTGGCCGCCATCGTTGCGGATGTGGCTGAGCGTCAGCCGGACGAAGTCAAGGAGATCAAGGGCCCGCCGGCGTCGGCGGCCTTCGATGCCGAGGGCAAGCCGACGAAAGCCGCTGCGGGCTTCGCCGCCAAGAACGGCCTGAGCGTGGACCAACTGCGCGTCCAGGAGACCGACAAGGGCGCGTTCGTGTTCGCCACTGTGACCGAAGAGGGCCGGCCCGCCGCCGAGGTCATCCCCGGCCTGCTCGAAGGCATGATGACCGGATTCGTGTTCCCCAAGACGCTCAAGTGGGGCGACCTGGAGGAGCGTTTCGCGCGGCCCGTCCGGTGGCTCGTGGCGCTGCTGGGCGACACGGTGCTGGACTGGGAGTTCGCGCGTGTGAAGGCCGGTCGCACGACGCGCGGCCATCGCTTCCTCGGCAGCGACGACGTTGAGATCGCGAGCCCGGCGGCGTATCTGGAGACACTGCGGGCGCAGCATGTCATCGCCGATCATCACGAGCGGCGCGAGGTGATCCGGAAGCGCGCGGTCGCCGCGGCGGCTGCCGTGCAGGGCCGGCCGCGCCTCGATGAGGACCTGCTGGAGGAGAACAACTTCCTGGTCGAGTGGCCGTCGTGCCTCCTGGGCGGCTACCCCGAGCGCTTCCTGGAGTTGCCCGAGGCTGTGCCGGTCACGATCATGCAGAAGCACCAGCGGTACTTCCCCGTCGAGGACGCAGAGGGGCGGCTGCTGCCGTACTTCGTCATCACGCGCAACGGCGAGGGCCCCGGTGAAGAGATGATCCGGCGCGGCAACGAGAAGGTCATCGTGCCGCGGCTGGAGGACGGCGAGTTCTACTTGACCGAGGACCTCAAGACGCCGCTGCCCGAGCGGCTGGACGCGCTCAAGCGCGTGACGTTCATGGAGTCGCTCGGCACGCTGTATGACAAGACCGAGCGGATCGTGCGGCTGGTCGCGTGGCTGGCCGAGGCGCTGGACGCGCCCGCGCCGGAGCGCGAGACTGCGGCGCGCGCCGCGCTGCTGTCCAAGTGCGATCAGGTCACACTGATGGTTGGCGACGGCAAGCTGGCGGCGCTGCAGGGGATCATCGGCGGGCACTATGCGGGGCTGGCCGGCGAGGCGCCGGAAGTCTGCGCGGCCATCGCCGAGCAGTACCTGCCCATCCGGCCGGATGATCCCGCGCCGGCGTCGCCGGCCGGGAAGCTGCTCGCGCTGGCGGACAAGCTGGACAACCTCGCGGCAGCGTTTTCGCTGGGGATGATCCCGAAGGGCACGCGCGATCCGCAGGGCCTACGCCGGCAGGCGCAGGCGGTGCTGGCGATCCTGCAGGCGGGGGACTTCCACCTGCCGCTGTGTGAACTGGTGGGCGAGGCGGTCGGCCAGGTAGCGGCGCGATTCATCGCGCCCGAAGACGACAGCGCGACGGCCCAGGGCGCGACGAATCGCGCCACCACAACGGCGGCGCTGATGGACTTCATGGCCGCGCGGCTGGACGCGACCTTGCAGGAGGCCGGCATCCCGTACGACACGGTGCGGGCGGTGCTGGGCGGACGGTGGTCCGATCCGGTCGAGGTCATCAACCGTGGTCACGCGCTGCACCGCATCCGGGGCGCGAGTGAGGAGTTTGAGGGGCTGGTGGACACTGCCACACGCCCGGCAAACATCTGGCGCAGCACGGACTTGCCCGATGAGGTCGCGGTCGAGCCGGGGCTGTTCGAGGACGAGGCGGAGGGCACGTTCTGGGCGGCGCTGATGGCGGCGCGGGAGGAAGTGGCCCGCCTGCAGCAGGATGAGCCGGTCCCGTATGAGGCAATCTGGCAGATCGTCTCGGAGTTGCGTGGGCCGATTGACGCGCTGTTCGAGGCCGTCATGATCAATGCCGGCGAGCCGGCGCTACGGAACAACCGCCTGGCGATGATGCGCGAGTTGGACACGCTGTATCTGCAGCTCGCGGACTTCCGGGAGATCGTGCAGTAGCGGCGCGATTCATCGCGCCCGAGCAGTGAGATGGCCGACCCCGCGGGTCGGCCATCTGCGTTTGCGCAAGGAGGGTGGCGTGATGCCTGAGCCCCGCTGGAGCAAGCTCCTCACCGTCGCCGGTCTGCACGGCCTGATCCCGTGCTACGAGCGGGTCGGCAAGTGGCTGCGGCTGGACCGGGACTATGCGCTGCGGCTGCCGCCCGGCGGCCCGCCGCTGACAGCGCACCTGCGGTCCAGCGAGGCGGCGACACTAAGCCTGGAGCTGAATGCCTACGAGGGCGTCAGTGTGCGGGAAGTCCCCGGTTGCGATGGCGCGGCGCGGTTCAGTGAGTTCGGCAATCGCTTCGAACTGCAGGTTGAGCCGGGCGAGTTCACGCTGACCTTCGCGCGGAGCGGGGCAGACGCGACGGGTTTCAGCGCGCGGCTGTGCCGGGCGGATGGGAGCCCGGCGGATTGCGTCGAGGCTCTGGCCACGCCTGCCGACGCACAGCCCGAGCTATCGCCGTGGGTCTACTTCAACGAGCAGATGAGCCGGGCGGGAGAGCTGGAGTTCTCGGCGGCCACCGACTGGCCGGTATGGCGGGAGGCGCTACGGGCGGAGTTGGCGGAGATGGCCGCCGAGCCCGAACGTGCTCCCTTGCGCCCCTCCGGCGGCCAGCCACTGCCCTTCGACGAGCCCGGCATGCAGTACTT
>Ga0209609_10002215_pt1 | contig 11190 bp, 10 predicted proteins | sample LakKivw325mmetaG_FD_184136 | JGI IMG/M metagenome (GOLD analysis project Ga0209609, IMG submission 184136) | Anoxic lake water microbial communities from Lake Kivu, Rwanda to study Microbial Dark Matter (Phase II) - Lake Kivu water 325m metaG... | ecosystem: Environmental > Aquatic > Freshwater...
CAACAGCATTACTGCCTCGAGATGGAGATTGCCCGTGAGTTCGATAATGATCAATGGATTGAAAGCGTAGATGGCCACGATGTCCGGAGACATAGACAATTTGTGTGACAGTCGATAAAGTAAAAAGATGGTGCCTGCCTCGGCTAAGAGTATGACAAATCTAATAACGATGACGTTACCCAGGACACTGCCTCCGGCAACTTTGGCGGCTAAGCCGAAAATGAGTTCGCACACTGCTGGGTAGACCGTGAAATAATTGGCTGAGTTGAGCTCGGCGTAAAGACTGCTGGTAATACCAGGTACTGAGCCGGCGCTGTGAATAAACTGCGAAGGTATGACCAGATAAGGATTGTAGCCGTGGCTGAATAAAAGCCCGTCCCAGATAAACCGAAAATAATCATCGCTCAGGTTGGGTGTCATAAACAGTAAGGAGACACGAAGCAGCATGGCCATACCCAGCATCAGCGGGAACCCCACGCTGAAAATCTTTCTGTACAGGGCAACTAAATAGACAGCGCACAATAGGCCGAAAAGCAAAACAAGCTGGCCGAAATCGCTCCTTACGGTGGCGTAACCAATCCAGATATAGCCGGTCAATGATAACAGGATAAATGCGGTTAGCAGGATTAGACTTCGTCTATCCATGGGCCTGTTTGGCTGTTATTGCTGTCTGTGATATCGAATAGAAAAAGATGCTGCTGAAGCCCAGGGTCAACATGATGTAAAACGGGAGCAGGCCGTAGTTTTGAAAATATATAGAGAGCAAAACACCTGTAAAAAAATATACGGCCAGCAATGCTTCAAGCATGGTAATAGCGTCGATGTTTTGAACCAGATACTTGTTGGACTGCCAGCTATCGCTGTTGCTCATAATGTTAAATTTTGGCGTTCGGATGAACGGAATCTTTTTGCCGGCGTAACCTTCGCATAATGCTATCGAATTATGGAATGAAAGTCCCATTGATACGGAGAGGAATAAGAGAAATCTGGCCACGAACTTGGATAAAGAAATGCCAGGTCTTTGTATGGCGGCAACCCAATAAAAATAACTAAGCAAGAACAGGCTGAATGGTGAAAACAGAGCATATGAAAATACCTGGGCGTACTGCGGATAGCTGTTTTTTATAAATAGAAGTGGAATACTAAAAACGGCGGCCAGGAAAATACAGATGAACACCGTACAGTTCATGAGATGGAAAATGGCGTGAAGCTTGGTAGCGTGTGAGATGTGTTTGGACTTTAATATCGGCGGTAGGTTTTTCTTGGCGCATTCTGCGGCTCCTTTAGTCCAGCGGAATTGCTGTGTTTTCAGGGCGTTTATAGTGACCGGGAGTTCGGCTGGACTGTGGACGTGCTCCAGATAAAGGAACTTCCATCCGCGAAGCTGCGCTCTGTAGCTTAAGTCAAGGTCCTCGGTCAACGTGTCGGATTGCCAGTTTCCAGCGTCGACTATACAACTGCGCCGCCATACGCCGGCCGTGCCGTTGAAGTTCATAAAGTATCCTCCGGAGTTTCGACCGAGCTGCTCAACGGTAAAATGCGCATCAAGCCCAAAAGCCTGAAGCCTGGTTAACAGCGAGTATTCCTCGTTAACATGTTCCCATTTTGTTTGCACCATGCCGACCTTTTTGTCCTCAAAGTACGGAATTGTTTTTAGAAGAAAATCAATAGATGGTATGAAATCGGAATCGAAAATAGCGATGAATTCTCCTCTGGCACGCCGCAATCCGTAAGCCAGCGCACCGGCTTTAAAGCCGTCTCTGGTACATCGGCGGATGTGCCGAATATTAAGTCCCGCATCCTTTAGCGCAGCAACCTTTGATTTGGCAACATCCACCGTTTCATCATTTGAGTCGTCGAGTACCTGTATCTCAAATCTATTCCTTGGATAATCAAAGGCGGCGATAGCATCGATAATACGTTCCACAACGTATAGTTCATTGTATACAGGCAGCTGAACAGTAACGAAGGGGTATTTAGCTAAAGGAATTTGCGACATTTGCTTGTCTTCCCCACGGTCTATCCGGCGTTTGGCAGTGAGATAGAGGCGTACCAGATGGACCTGCGCCAGGCTGTAGCCGAATATAAATAAAAGTGACAGCCCGTAAATGACGAGAATAGCAATAATTATCGCGTTCATAACGATATCATTCATATGTCTATCTATTTTTAAGTACGGTGGCTAGTATGTTATATCCGGCGCACAGCGTACCCTTTATAGTTCCCGATATTTTTGAAGTGCCGATTCTGGCTCGGTATTTAACAGGCACTTCCAAACAGCGAAGTTTTTGCTTGGCCGCTTTGGTCTGCATCTCTGCCGTCCAACCATATCGTTTTTCCTTCATGCCTAAAGCCAGCAACTTGTTGAATTTGATGGCGCGGAAAGGACCCAGGTCCGTGTACTGTGAGTTATAGAGTGTGTTGATTAAGGCGACGGCGAGCCTGTTCCCGAGCGACTGGTGCCAGTGTAGGGCGCCTTTTTCACATTTACCCAGAGACCTGGAACCTATTACCATGTCATAATCCTGTTCGATTATGGGTTTTACCAGGCCGGTCATTTCCTCCGGATAATCGGAATAGTCCGCATCCAGGAAGACCACGATATCTGCTTTAACATCTCTTGACATAATGTACTCAATGCCTTTCAAGCAGGCAAATCCATAACCTTTCCGGCTTTCATGAATGACCGTGACTCCGAAGCTGCGGGCGACTTGAGTAGTGGCATCAGAGGAATTATTATCGACTACAACAACCTCGGCGGCAGTGTTACTGGGAATGTGGGCAAGTACTTTGCCGATTGGCTTTTCTTCGTTCAGGGCTGGAATAATGACGACTGTTTCTGTCATTATCTATCAACTCATTATATAGTCACCACGTGCTGGCGTAAAATAAGGAGAAATTGAATATTAATGCTATAATTGAGTTAATTCAGGTTCGTTATTGAATAGCATGAAGCCATTACTTTCAAGCAGCGGTGTCATTATCTTTATGCGGGCTCCTTTTCAGGGAAAAGTCAAGACTCGCCTGGCCAAGACAATAGGGGATGAGAACGCGGCTGAATTTTACAGACTGTGCGCCCAAACAGTGATAGCAGAGATTGGACAGTTAGGTTCAAACGTTGCTAAGTATATTTTCCTAGCTGAGCCGACAGACCAGTTACAAACAGACGATCTTGTTGATTTGGAATTCAAGGTCGAAATTCAAGAAGGGCAGAACCTGGGGCAACGCCTGTTGAACGCCTTTAAACGGGTCTTTCATGATGGGATTATGAAGGCGGTTATAGTTGCCAGCGATGTGCCCGACCTATCTGCAGATATCGTTGAGAAGGCTATCGGCAGCCTGGATGATAGCGATGTTGTTATCGGCCCGTGCTATGATGGTGGGTATTATCTGATTGGCATCAAGGAGCCGCACCAGGAGCTTTTTCGGGGCGTTTCCTGGGGAACGGAGCAGGTCTGCCAGCAAACGCTTGTGGCAGCAGATAAAAGTGGATTAGCTGTGGGACAGCTTTCCACACTCATTGATATTGATACGGAAGAAGACCTCAGATGGTGGTCAGAGGTTAATGGGAGCAAGCGGCCGGCCCTGATGGATTTTCTTAAAGTCATTTGTCTATAATTGCTACGGAGTATTATAAATTGTCCGGCATAGCTATCGAAGAGAAGAACTACGATTTCCTGAGTGTACTGGCTCAGAACAACCTCGAGCTTACGCCATTATCTATAGAGACACTCTGGGTAAACGTAACGCGGTTGTGCAATCAGGCATGTCGCCATTGTCATGTTGATGCTTCCCCTAAGAGAACAGAACAGATGCAATTGCCTATTGTCGACCGATGTCTTCAGATTCTGAAGCAACACGAACAAGTTAGAAATCTGGATATTACCGGAGGAGCGCCCGAGCTTAATCCAAACTATGATTATTTTGTAAGGGAGGCCCGAAAGCTCAATAAGCACGTCGTAAGCAGGCATAACCTGACTGTCATTTTTGACGGTAATCCTGAAAACGGTCAAACAAAAGAGTATCTGCCTGAATTCTTCGCACAAAATCAGGTCGAGCTACTGGCCTCACTGCCTCACTATGAATCAAATTATACGGATAATATCAGGGGTCATGGTGTCTATAAAAAGAGCATTGAAGGAATACGTTTGCTAAATAAAGCCGGTTATGGCAAGGAAAAAACAGGTCTTATTCTAAACTTGGTCTACAACGCCGAAGGGCCGGTATCACCGACACAGCGCCTGGAACTCGAGTCGAGATTCAGACAAGAATTAGCGCAGTATGGGCTGGTTTTCAATAAACTTTATGCGGTAACCAATATGCCTATCAACCGATTCAGGGCACTACTTCAGAATGCGGGCACCTACACCGATTATATGGACAGCCTAGTTAGAAGCTTCGACGCTCAAGCTGCCCGGAGCGTTGCCTGTCGCTCGCTTATCAGTGTAGGTTACGATGGCCGGATTTACGACTGTGATTTTAACCAGATGCTTGGTATGCAAATCATGGACTCAAGACGGCTGACGGTTTACGATTTTAATTACGATGTCCTTATTAACAGGACGATTCGTTTCGGTTTCCACTGCTTCGGCTGCACCGCTGGCGGAGGTGCCAGTTGATTCGGGAAATAGCTGCCCGTGTAGGCAGCATTTGGTTCGCCAAATTGGTAGTGAGGTTGATACATTCGCCCAACTTCATTAGTGTTGAGAGAGCAGGGTCATTATTATATAATGCCGTTCTAAAGAGACGTTGATCATTAGCGTTTCATCCCAAGAATGAGATTGATGAATAAAAAGTCAAAAAAAACGCGTAGAAATAATAAGCTGCAGCAAATAGCAAAAGTAGCCACCACTGTATTTTTTGAAAAGGGATATATGCAAACTACGACCAAAGAGATTGCAGAGGCATGTAATATCAGCGTCGGGACACTTTATTACTATATTAAATCTAAAGATGATTTTCCGGTGATATTCGGCGAGATACATAACCGAAATATCAGCAGATGGGAAAAAGAAGTACGTAAGGAAATGCAAGATATGCCGCCTGAGGAGATACTCAAGAAGGCAGTGCGAATATATGTATACGGGGTCGATAAAAGGCAAAAAATGGTTCTTTTTTGGTACAACGCGTCAAAGTACCTAAATGGTGAACAACTGCAGGGCATGCTAGATGCGGAAACACGGGTAGTAACTTTGTTTGAGGAAATGGTCGAACTCTGCCGCCAGAAAGACCAGCAAAATTTTTTTAGTGACTCGTTTGTAACCGGCTACAACATAATGATGCTTTGCCACACCTGGGCACTTAAGCGTTGGTGGCTCAAAAGACTTTATACGATTGAACAATATGCGGAGATGTGTGAGGAACTGGCAGTGGCGATGGCGCACGCGAATACCATCTGAACCCATATCCTACTTGTCCTCATAACTTTAATTACTTGGCTTTCTCTTCATCCTGTAGTATCCGGCGTAACACCTTGCCTACCAGTGTCTTGGGCAGATCATCGCGGAATTCGAAGAATCTAGGCACTTTGTAACCAGTAATCTTTTCCCGGAGGAAAACGTGCAGTTCCTCAGCGCTTGCTTGTTGCCCAGCTTTTAACACTACCCATGCCTTAACTGCCTCGATCTGTCTCGGGTCTGGAATCCCTCCGACGCATACCTCCTTTATAGCAGGGTGCATCATAAGTATCTCCTCCACCTCACGTGGCCACACCTGAAAACCTCCACACTTGATAAGGTCTTTTTTTCGAGATGTCAGAAAAAGATACCCATCTTCATCCAGATAGCCGATGTCACCTGTGTACAGCCAGCCGTGGCGCAAAGTCGATGCAGTTTCTTCCGGACGTCTCCAATATCCTTGCATTAGCTGGGGTGCCTTTATGGTGATTTCGCCTTCCTCGTCTGTCTTGAGTTCCTTGGTGCCATTATCAATATCCATTATACGTACCACTACGTCCATCGTGGGTACGCCCACTGAGCCTTGCTTCCATTTTCCTTTGACCGGGAATGTGGTACCGATTGTTCCTGATTCTGTCAAGCCATAACCTTCGACGACAGGTCCAGTAGTAAGTATTTCCAACTTGTGCTTGGTCTCGGCCATCAGAGGTGCTGCGCCTGAACCTACCCGTGTTAACGAGCGGAGATCGCCGGGCCGCAGGGCGGGATAATTTAGAATAGCTATCAGCGTTGTTGGAGTAACTGTCAAGGCATTAATCCGGTAGTCTTTTATTGTATCGACGATGTTTTTAATATCTCTAGGATTTTGAATCAGCACCTGGGATATGTGGCACAGAAGAAACGAACCGAAGCAAACATAAACACCGAATGAATGGAAGAGAGGAAGTGGTATCAGTGCTTTGTCCTTCCATTCGACTATCACCGATTTATACCAGGTCCTCTGAGCAATCGCGGTGCTGATTATGGATTGGTAGCTGCACATGACGCCTTTAGGTGTCCCGGTGGTGCCGCCGCTAAAAAGTATAAGTGCCGTATCCGACGGTTTAATTTTGGTGCGTGGTCTCCTTGACCCTTCGAACTTAGTTATAAGGTCAGTCCACCACAGGTCTCCTTTTTTGAGCCTGACTGAACCGCTTTCTTTTTGGATCGGCGATTTCGCATAAGTATTCAGGTCCGAGGCGATGATCAGTTTAAGTGTAGTTTGGTGTTGGAAAGACTTGACTGTACCGTAATATGTTGAGCCGACTAAGGCAATCTCGGCCTCCACATCATTTATAGACCGCCCGAGTTCGAACGACGTATAATACGGATTTAGCGGTACCGCAATGGCGCCAGCTTTCCAGATGGCAAAGAATGCGATAAAGCTCTGCGGACAGTTCAAGAAAAGACATATGACCCTATCACCTTTCTTCACGCCATTGGTGATTAGCGCCTTTGCCAGTGCATTGCTGTGTTCTTCTACCTCCCGATAGGATACCTCTCTGCCCTCAAAGATAGCTAAGGGGTGTTCCGGTCTCTCCTTCAGACAGTCCGTTAGCACGTCGATTGGCGTAATATTTGGATATGGCTGCAGAGTATGCGGTACACCCGGATCATAGCTTTTAAACCATTTATAATCTTTCATGAACTCCTCGATGTTGTACCGAGCAGCAGCCGGTAATTCGACGCGTGAATAATAGGTTCTTATTGACCACTAAACTCCAAGATATGCTTTTTTCACATCTTCGTTATTAAGCAGGTCGGCAGTCTTACCCTCAAGGGCCAACTTACCATTTTCTAAGACATAGCCGTAAGATGCTAGCATAAGGCCGAGTCGGGCATTCTGCTCAACAAGTACTACCGTTGTCCCTTCATTGTTGATTTCTTTTATTTTCACGGCCAGCTGCTGCCGGAGTAGAGGACTGAGACCAAGCGATGGCTCATCGAGTAAAAGCAATTCAGGTTGTGCCATTAATCCTCGGGAGATGGCCAGCATTTGCTGTTGTCCACCGCTCAATTCGCGTCCCTTGGCATGAAGCTTGCCTTTGAGGTCGGGGAAAAGGGTCAATACTTTCTCTAATGACCTATGTATATTCACGGTATCTTTACGAAGATATGCACCCACCTGCAAATTCTCTCTAACCGTAAGTTGGGGGAAAACCCTTCTACCCTCGGGTATCTGTATGACCCCTAGTGAGGCTATCTTTGCCGCTGTCAACCCAGATATCTTCTTGTCGTTAAAATAAATCTCCCCCGTCAATCCCTCTTCTCCACTCTTCTTCCTTTCCTTTATTAGCCCGCTGATAGCATTGAGTGTCGAAGTTTTACCAGCGCCATTTGCTCCCAGAATGGTGACAAAATCACCTTTTTTTATCGATAGCGACAAATTTCTGAGTGCTACGTGCTTTTTATAGAAAACACAAACGCTTTTAAGTTCAAGCATCCTTTATATGGTCTCCGTACCAAGATAAGCCTCAATGACCTCGGATTTATTCATTACATCCTCAGGTTTACCCTCGGCAATCTTATTGCCGAAGTTGAGGACGACCACTCTGGTGGCTACATTTAGAATCACTTTCATATTATGTTCTATCAATATTACGGTAACGCCTTGTTCACCGATTTTTTTAATATTCTCAACTACGAACATGGCTTCTTCATGGTTCATGCCGGTGGTAGGCTCATCGAGAAGCAGAACTTTAGGATTTGCTATAAGTGCCAAAGTTATGCCCAGCATCCGTTGATAGCCGTGTGAGAGTCCTGCCGCCGGTAAAAATATGTCGTTAAATATATTGAACGTCTTCAATAGCTCTATCACTCTGCCAACGACTTCTTCGTTGTCCTTCCTATAAGCCTTGGTTTCAAAAAAGGCTTGCCAGTCCGTCGTTTTATACCGAAGCAATGAGCCTATTAACATGCTTTCCAGTACCGTGGCCCCCTCGAACAAAACATTAGACTGGAAAGTCCTCACTATGCCTTTGGCAGCAATTTGGTCGGGTCTCAACCCCGAGATTTTCTTGCTATTAAAGTAAATTGTTCCCATTGTAGGTCGATAATATCCCGAAATGACGTTAATCAGAGTTGTTTTGCCAGAACCGTTGGGGCCGACTATACCCAGTATTTCACCTTCTTCTACATTGAGGTCGATATCTTCCAGGGCAGCCAGCTTGCCAAATAATTTTGTTATACCGTTCAACTCAAGCAAGGGCATTTCGATTTTCTCTCCAGTCTATTCCACAGCCATTTCAGATTCTTCAGGTATTTCATATTCATCAGGCTCTCTAAATACCTTGCGCCAGAACTTCCCCCATAGATCAACAAGCCCAGTCCCCTTAGGCAAGAACAGCAAAACTAGCACAACAACGGTACCGAACACTACATACTGAATATTGTATATTGGCAGGCGGGATAGATAGATACCCAGAGTATATAATATGGTGGCACCTATTAATGCGCCACCGACTATGGAACTGATGCCGCCCACTACGCTCATCATCATTATCTGTATGGACTGCCATAATCCAAACATGAATGGAGTTATTATTGATAAAAAATTAGCATAGAAGGCGCCTGCAAACCCGGTGAAGACGCCGGCTATAGTAAAAGCTATTACCCTGTATTTCATGAGGTGTATGCCTTGATGTTCAGCAAGTGTTTGATTAAGCGCTAAGCTGGCGAATGTGCCGCCGATTCTACTGTGCTCAATCCGCCAAAAAATAATAGCTGTGATAGCTACAAGGATAATCATGAAGTAGTAGTACGGCACAGGATTACCCGCGGCAAAGTTTATATCGAAACCTAGCAAGGATATAGTGGGTGGTGTGGGTGGTATTATCCCTCTGACCCCACGGGTAATACCTTCCGCTTCCTGGGCAAAAATTCTCACTAGTTCGCCGAAAGCGAGAGTAATAATTGAGAAATATATGCCACCCACCCTCAATACAATTAGGCCTATTATAAGTGCAATAATTCCTGATATGATGCCGGAGAGTAGAAAACTAGGCCAGAACGGCATACCAAGATTGACGGTCAATATGGCAGAGGCATAAGCACCTAACGCCATGAAGGCCGCTTGCCCCATACTGAATTGCCCTGTCCGCAGTACGAGCGTAAAGCCCATCACCGCAATCGTCCAGATGCCGCTTGATATAAATATGGAAAGGGTTATTACACTAGTAGTGAAAACAGGAAGTATAACAAAAATCGCAATCAGAACCCCGATCACGATTCTCGGTATCCAAGTTTTGTAATCAAAGTATGGCATTATTTTATCGGGGCTCCAAATAATCCCTGCGGCCTGACCAATAGGATTATGATTACCAGCATAAATAGCACGAACTCAGATAGGTATGACACATAATAAGCTATGACGCTATTAAGGAACCCCAGTATTATGCCACCCACGATGGCTCCGGTAAGACTACCCAGTCCACCGATGATAATCGCCAGCAAAGAGAAAATCATGGGGATACGTCCCATAAAAGGATTAATTGTATACACGGGGGCCATTATTGCACCAGCCATTGCGGCCAGTGCACAGCCGATGCCCATTACCAGTAGAGATACCCTCTTGACGCTTATACCATACAAACTAGCGGCAACAGATTCCTGAGCTGCGGCTCTGATGGCCAGTCCAACCTTAGTCCGGTTCAATACTACGTACATAATAATCATAACTACCAGGGTAAAAATAATCACAGCAATCTTTTGATAGCTTACACTGAATGAACCCAGGTTAAGTACACCCGGCAGTACTGTGGCCAATCCCTTATCCATTAGACCAAAGGCCATACCTGCAGCTCCCTCAAAGAAAAAAATGAGTGCCAGGGTGGCTACAGATACATACATCATACCGTAGCCGGGAGCATTAAGGCGCTCGATAACGAATCTCTCTACTAGCATGCCCAATGCGCCAATAATAATCCCTGATATTAGCAAACTTAAAGGAAAAGGTATGCCCGCTGCCGTAATACTGTAATAGACTACGAAAGCGCCCAGCATATAGAACTGACCGTGCGTCCAGTTCAGAATGCCGAGAATGCTAAAAACCAGCACCATGCCGAATGCCATGGTAATGTAGATACAGCTCTGGACCAGTCCGTCAATCAATATTTCAGCAGGGGGCATACCGAATTTACCTGTCTATTTTCTATATCGTTATGGTAGGGGTTCCATGGGGTGTTCAGAGAGATATACTTCTTTGTCACCCTGGATAGTGCACAGGGCGCTGGGAGTTCCGAAAACGATTGGTGAGCCGTAGGTTTGTGCCCCTGACATTGTCCACGTACCGGTTGTAGTGTCAAAGGTGCCACCGCGAATGGCCTGCATTATGGCGTCGGTGTCATCCACGGTGCCGGCCTTCTGCATAGCTTGAACAAGTATCAACAGGTGTGATGGACCCCAGCCGATCCAGCCGGTATATGGAAATTTACCGGTTTCCGCAAAAATATTTTGTTGTACTTGCTGGCACATAGCTACATATTTGGGATTCACTTTAGTCTTTTTGAAATCCCAGTTAGCCCAATACTGGCCTATCATACCTTGAGCAGCATCGGCACCAACTATGGCTTTATACATTCCTATATCGACGAACGGGCCAGAATGGCCAACCTTCATGTCCTTAAGGCCCATCTGCCAGCGCTGCTTTGCCAGTGCCCATGTTTCACTAATCCACCCTGCAACATATACTATGTCGCAACCAGCATCCTTATATCTGGAAATAAAGGGTGTAAAGTCCGTCGTGCCTGGTGGGAAC
>Ga0209609_10002216_pt1 | contig 11182 bp, 10 predicted proteins | sample LakKivw325mmetaG_FD_184136 | JGI IMG/M metagenome (GOLD analysis project Ga0209609, IMG submission 184136) | Anoxic lake water microbial communities from Lake Kivu, Rwanda to study Microbial Dark Matter (Phase II) - Lake Kivu water 325m metaG... | ecosystem: Environmental > Aquatic > Freshwater...
GATTCTATCTCCCGAATTTTATAAGTAATATCTCCGAATGCGATTTGAGGCTTTTCTTCTTTAGAAACGGTCTGGGAGAGAGCCATCCCGGTAAAGAAGGGAAATAAAAGGATTAAAAGCGAAAGATTATAAATTCCCTTTTTTCTCATTTTTCATATCTATTCTACCCGTTACTGCGGAAATTTTCAAGCTTTTCGTGGTTCGCAAATTCTGATATAGAATCCGGAACCCTAATTCCATTGGGTCATTGCGAGCACCTGTTCTAAATCGGGGTTTGTAGGAAACCAACAGTTGGTTTATAATGTTTTTTGATTGTGTGAACAAAGGCCATGAAGCCAATTGTTGCCATTGTGGGAAGACCGAATGTCGGGAAATCCACCCTGTTTAATCGCATCGCAGGGAGAAGGAAGGCGATCGTCTGGAACGAACCGGGGGTTACCCGGGATCGGAATTATGCGGATGCGGATTGGGAAGGGAGGTCTTTCACACTGATCGATACGGGTGGTTTTGAACCCATTTCGAAGGACCGTATCTTCATCCAGATGCGTGAACAATGTCAGTTAGCAATGGAGGAGGCCGATCTCATCCTCTTCATGATGGATGGGAAGGAAGGGTTGACTCCTTCCGATCAGGAGATCGCCAATATTTTGAGACGATTGAATAAACCCGTCTTTTATATCGTCAATAAGATTGACGGGCCAAAGGATGAGGAGAAGGTCGTTGAATTTTATGGATTGGGGGTAGACCGGATCTATTCCATTTCCGCCGAACATCGCTATGGTGTGAATGAGCTGATGGATGATGTGCTGGGCCTCCTTCCTGATATGGCCGGGGAGGAATGGGAAGGCGAAGGAATAAGGGTGGCTCTGCTGGGAAGGCCGAATGTCGGGAAGTCCTCCCTAATCAATCGTATCCTGGGGTATAAGAGGGTCATGGTGGATGAGGCCCCGGGGACTACCCGGGATGCCATTGATACCCGGTTTGAGAGAAACGGGAAGAGGTATATCCTGGTGGATACAGCAGGAATCCGGAGAAAGAGCCGGATCAGTTTGCGGCTGGAGAAATATAGCATTGTGGAGGCCCTTCGGACCATTGACCGCTGCACTATCGCCGTCCTCCTATTAGACCCGGAGGAAGGGGTGACGGACCAGGATGCCCGCATCGGCGGGTTCATCCATGAGAAAGGGAAGGGTTGTATTATCGCTGTCAATAAATGGGATCTGGTGAAGAAGGATTCGCAAACCATGGTGCAATTTGAAAAGGGAATCTATCATGATTTAAGATATCTTTCCTATGCACCGATTCTCTTCATTTCGGCATTAACGGGGCAGAGGGTGATGAAGGTTCTGGATACGGTTGACCGCGTATCAGAGCAGACGAAAAAAAGGATTTCCACCTCACCGCTCAACCGATCCCTGGAAGAATGGGTGAAAAAATTTTCACCTCCCTCCTATCGATCCCGACCGGTGAGGCTCAACTATATCACCCAGGTAAAGGTGGGACCGCCCACCTTCATCATCTCCACTAACTCCCCGGAAGGGGTCCATTTTTCCTATGAGCGTTATCTCATCAATCAGATGAGGGAAACCTTCGGTTTCGAAGGGGTGCCGGTTCGACTTCAATTTCAGAGTAAGAGAAAGGGACGCTGAGATGGGCAATTGGAGGAAAAAGAGCTTGACGATCGTGATCATCATCATTGCCATTCTGATTGGCGCGGGGATCCTCTATCAGACGGTTGACCGGAAGGGAACAGGCCAGAAGTTCAGGGCGGTCAAAGTGGAGCGCGGGGAGATCAGCTCGGTGGTGACTGCGACCGGAACCATCAATCCGGTGATCACCGTTTTAGTAGGAAGCCAGGTTTCAGGAACGATCAAGACCCTCCATGCCGATTTTAATTCCCGGGTGAAAGAGGGAGAGGTGATCGCTCAGATCGATCCCTCCATCTTCGAGGCTCAGGTCGAACAGGGAAGGGCAAATGTCCTCAATGCCCAGGCCAATCTTCTCAATTCACAGGCAAACCTCAAGAATGCTCAGGCCAGTCTCACCAAGGCCGAAGTGGCGGTGATCGACGCGAAGAGGACTTTAGAACGAAACAGAGAGCTGATGGAGAGGAAGGTCATTGCCCAGGCCACTTTCGATACCGCACTGACCAATTATGATTCTGCCATTGCACAGAGGGACATCGCCAGGGCCCAACTCGAATCCGCGAGATTCCAGGTGGAGTCAAACCGAGCCCAATTGGAGCAGGCCAGGGCCGCCTTGAAACTCGCAGAGACCAATTTGAGGTATACGACCATTCGTTCGCCGGTGAACGGGATCGTGATATCGAGGAATGTGGATGTGGGGCAGACCGTAGCGGCAAGCCTCCAGGCTCCAACCCTTTTCACCATTGCAAAAGACCTGACCCGGATGCAGGTGGATACGAATGTGAGTGAAGCGGATATCGGTCGAATCGCAGTGGGCCAGGAGGCAACCTTCACGGTCGATGCCTTTCCTGAGAAGGTCTTTCTCGGGAGGGTCTCGGAGATCAGGAATGCTCCCATCACGGTTCAGAACGTGGTGACCTATGATGTGGTGATTCAGGTGGATAATAAAGACCTGAAGCTGAAGCCGGGAATGACGGCCAATGTCTCGGTGATGATAGCCCATCGCGAGGGGATTTTAAAGATCCCCAATTCTGCCCTCCGGTTTCAACCGGAAGTTGCAAGGGGGGAGGAGAAGGGAGAGAAGGGTCAGGAAAGACCCTCGCAGGCCGGCCAGGGAGTGATGGAGCGATTAACAAGAGAACTCCGTCTCACGAAAGACCAGCAATCAAAGGTTGCTATGGTTCTTCAATCATCGAAAGAAGAGTTTCAGGAGATCAGGGAGAAGGCAAAGCCGGAGGAGGCAAGGGCCCGGACACAGAGGTTGCTGAGGCAGAAGATATGGGAATTTCTGACGGAGGAGCAGAGACAGAAGCTTAACGAGTTGGCCCAGTCCTCACAGAAGGATGAAAAGAAGCCAGGGAGGGTATGGGTACTCTCGGAGGGAGGGAAACCGGTTCCGCTCTCCGTTCTTCTTGGAATTACCAATGGGACTTTTAGTGAGGTCGTGGCAGGGGATCTTCGGGAAGGAGCGGAGGTGATCGTCGAGGAGATTTCGAAGAAGAAGGGTTCAACCCAGAGCAGAGCTCCTTCGCCGTTTATGCGCACCCCGGGAAAGTAAGAAGGCATAGAACAGAGGGGCGAATTCATATTTAAAAAATGGAAGCATTAATTCAGGTTCAGGATCTGGTCAAAGTGTATAGTCTGGGAGAGGTCAAGGTCCAGGCCCTTCGCGGAGTCTCTCTCCTGATCGAAAAGGGTGAATTTGTCGCCATTATGGGGGCTTCGGGATCGGGCAAATCGACTTTTATGAATATCCTGGGATTTCTGGACCAACCCACCAGCGGTCTCTATCTTCTCGAAGGGATGAACGGGGAAAATCTTTCGAAGGATCAATTGGCGGAGATACGAAATCGGAAGATCGGTTTCGTCTTTCAGGGGTTCAACCTCCTATCGAGGGCAGCGTCCTTAGAAAATATTGAACTTCCGCTCATCTATGCCGGGACCCCGGCATCGAAGAGGAGGGAGATTGCTCAAAACGCTCTATCTGAAGTCGGTTTGAAAGGGAGGGAGCACCATCATTCCAGCCAGCTCTCCGGAGGCGAGCAGCAGAGGGTTGCGATCGCCAGGGCTCTGGTCAACCACCCCTCCATCCTCCTGGCAGATGAACCCACTGGAAATCTCGATTCAAAGACAAGCGAAGAGATTATGGACATTTTTAGCAGACTCAATCAGGAGAAGGGAATCACGATCATCATGATCACTCATGAGCTTGATATCGCCTCTCATGCGAAAAGGATCATCCTGTTTAAGGATGGAAAAGTGGTTGATGATCATAAGCCAGAGATGAGATCCCGATAGTGCATTTTCGCAGGCTGAAGCCTGCGGCTACAGGGACAGGGTGATGGATAGGGGAATAAAATGATAAGAATATTGGCCGGTCTCCGGATCGCCCTCCGGGCTCTCATGGTCAATAAGATGCGTTCCGCTTTGACCATGCTGGGAATCATCATCGGGGTGGGTGCGGTGATCACCATGATTGCCGTGGGATCCGGGGCAAAGAAACGAATCGCCGAACAGATTGCCAGCATGGGTTCGAACCTCCTCATTGTAATGTCAGGAAGCGCAACGAGCGGGGGATTCAGGCATGGTGCAGGGACAGTTCCCACCCTGACCGTCGAAGACGCAAAGGCGATTCTTTCCGAAATTCCAGGGGTCAGGTATGTTGCTCCGAACCTCTCCGGAGTTGCCCAGACCGTTTTCGGAAATCAGAACTGGTCAACCATCATTTACGGGACAACCCCTGAAATTCTGGAGATCAGGGAGTGGCCCCTTGCTTTTGGCCGATCCTTTACCCAGCAGGATCTCGATGGGGTGACAAAGGTCTGTATTCTCGGCAGGACCGTAGCGGAAAATCTTTTCGGCGGGATTGATCCCATCGGTCAGGTCATTCGGATCAAGAAGGTCCCTTTTAATGTCATCGGTGTCCTCTCCCCGAAAGGCCAATCCACATGGGGTACGGATCAGGATGATGTGATCTTCATTCCCCTGACCACAGCCCAAAAAAGGCTTTTCGGGATGCAGTTCCCAGGGATGGTGAGGGTGATCACCGTCCAGGCCAGAGAGCCCGAGGAGATGGAAGAGGTGGAGGAACAGATTACGGCACTTCTTCGTCAGAGGCACCGCATCCAACCCAATCAGGAAAATGATTTTTCGGTGAGGAATCTTACGGAAATAATGTCGAGTGCGGAACAGTCCGCCGGGGTTATGTCCCTTCTTTTAGGTTCCATTGCCTCCATCTCCCTGATTGTGGGTGGAATCGGGATCATGAATATTATGCTCGTTTCCGTCACTGAGAGGACAAGGGAGATCGGCATCCGGATGGCGGTGGGTGCAAAGGGGAGAGACATCCTTCTTCAATTTCTTATCGAATCTCTGGTGCTCAGCCTGATCGGAGGGACACTGGGAATCGGTATCGGGATAGCGGGGACCCTCATCCTCTCCACTTTTACCCAGTGGCCAGTCCTCTTCTCGGCAGAATCCATCCTTTTGGCCTTTCTCTTCTCGGGCTCCGTAGGGGTATTCTTCGGATTCTACCCGGCGAGAAAAGCATCGCTCCTCAACCCCATTGAAGCGCTGAGGTATGAATAAATGGTGATGGATTTGTGGCTCATCCCTCTGGGTTTCATTATTGGTGCGTTTGGAACCCTCATAGGGGCTGGTGGTGGTTTTGTTTTGATGCCCGTGCTCCTCTTGTTGTATCCTAACGAGAGCCCTGAAATCATTACCAGTATTTCACTGGCAGTCGTTTTCTTCAACACCCTGTCAGGATCAGGGGCGTATGCCCGAATGAGACGAATTGATTACAAATCAGCCTTGCTGTTTTCAGCTGCTACAATTCCTGGCGCAATTTTCGGGGCGCTCACCACGGCCTTCATCCCACGCCGATTGTTCAATGCGATCTTCGGTCTTTTTTTGATCGGAGTATCCATATTCCTATTGTTACGTCCGAATCCTGACCCGAAGAAAAAGAAGAATCCCTCCAAATACTGGTCGACCCGGAACCTTATCGAGGCGGACGGTACCCGTCATACCTTCTCTTTCAATCCCATCGTTGGGGTAGGATTAAGCCTCTTTGTCGGATATGTTTCGAGTTTACTGGGTATCGGGGGTGGCATCATCCATGTTCCTGTCCTGATTCATCTCTTGAATTTCCCGGTCCATATTGCCACTGCAACCTCACACCTCATCTTAGCGGTTATGGCTTTTGTCGGGACTGCTGTACATATCGTAACCGGTGCATTTTCCAGTGGCATTCAGCAAACTGTTTATCTGGTGATCGGCGTTCTGGTCGGGGCACAGATGGGGGCGAGACTTTCAAGCCGTGTTCATGGAGATTGGATCATTCGAGGTCTGGGGATTGCACTTGGATTTGTAGGCATTCGGATTTTCATCATGGCCGTATAGGCAACCGTATGAGATCTAACATGATCCACTTACATCTTCATAACCTGATAACACTGGGCGATGGCCTCTCTTAGCTTTTGGCGGGCGATCGGAGGTGAAAGTAAAGATCGATAAGCAAAAAGTCGTTCGGCCTTGTCCGTACTCAACTCCCAGGCATCGGCCAGAAAGGCGGGTCCTTTCCATTCTTTTGCAGGGATGATTTCAAGTCGAGAAGAGGAATGGGCGACCTCGATGATGATCCGGGCCACCTCTTCCCAGGTGAGAAAGAGGGTGGAGAGGTTGAAGATTTCTCCATGGGTTTCCTTTCTCCCGAGGGCAAGGAGGATCGCATTGGTCAGGTCGTCGAGATGGAGAAAACTTCCACCCGCCCCTTGTGGAACCATCAAGGGTTCCCCAGCCCGGGCAATCCTGATCAGGTCGCGAAGGTGTCTCCCTCCGATCTCCTCACCATAGGACCACCAGAACCGGAAGATGGTAGCGGGGAGTCCCTTCGCTCTAAAATAAGACAACAAGAGTTTTTCAGACATCAGCTTGGCAATGCCATAAAATGGCTTTCTCGCTTCTTCTACCAGACATGGATCCTCTTCGGTGACAGGAGATTTGACAGGTTTGCCATAGACGACCGCAGTGCTGGTATAGAAGAAATGGGTAATTTTTTCGGTGACCGCCGCATCGAGTAAAAAGAAATGTCCTCTGAGGTCGCCGGATAAGAGCCCCACCGGATCATCGGAAAAAGACCAGGCCAGATGGGCAATCACTTCTGTCCCCTTGACTGCTTCTTTGACCAAGGGGAGATCTTCTATTCCTCCCTTCATCAATTCCAGATTCTTCTCTCCGGAAGAGAGCTGATCTGCCTTTTTATCCAGAACCCTCACGGTATGGCCTTTTTTGAGGAGGGATGGGACAAGGGCCTTGCCCACTGATCCGGCTCCGCCCGTAATTAAAAATTTCATGAAGATTCTCTGGTGAATTGAGATTTAAGTTTTCTTCTTGGCAGATAACTTCCCCTTCACCCAGGAGATGGCCGGCCAGAAGAAGATGATAAGCGCAACGATCATCAATGCCAGTGCGATCGGGGGTCTGAAAAAGATCAAAGGAGAGCCCTGAGACATGATCAGGCTCTGACGCATGGCAGTCTCTGCCATATCCCCGAGGACAAGGGCAAGGAGCATCGGAGCCATCGTATAATCCAGCTTCTTAAAGGCATACCCCACAATCCCGAAGAGGATCATATACCAGATATCAATCATCCGGTTATTGACGGCATAGGCCCCGATGGCGCAGACAAAAACAATGATGGGCATCAGGATGGCAAAGGGTGCCCGAAGCACGGCGGCGAAAAAGGGTGCAAAGGCCAGAATAATAAGCACCCCGGCGAAATTCCCTACCCAGGTGCTCGCAATGAGTCCCCATACGAAATCCGGCTTCTCCTTAAAGAGCATGGGCCCCGGAGTAAGACCCCATATCATCAGCCCTCCCAGAATGACCGCTGCAGTGGGAGAACCCGGAATACCCAGGGTGATCATTGGTATCATCGCAGAAGTTCCGGCTCCATGGGCTGCAGCCTCGGGAGCGAATATGCCTGCAATATGGCCTTTTCCAAACTCCTCTTTCTCTTTGGACGAAGCCTTTTCAAACCCGTAGGCCATGAAGGAGGCAGGGGTGGCGCCCCCGGGCTTAAATCCCATCCATACGCCAATGATCGAACCCATCACCAGGGTTTTCGTATATTTGCGCATTGCCTGGAGAACCTCCTTGATATCCTTCCATCGCAATTTAGCCGCAAACCCATCCATCCTTAGCCCTTCCTCCACCGTGAGGAAAATTTCCCCTAACCCGAAAAGCCCGATCACCGCCACAATAAAGTTGAACCCTCCCATGAGAGGGACTGTCCCGAAGGTGAGCCGGAGTTGACCGCTGACGATATCAATCCCCACAGCGGCCATGATGAATCCGAATGCGGTCGCAATGAGGGTCTTGATAGGGGATTTTCCTCCCAGGCCGACAAAGGCGCTGAAGGTCAGAACCATGACCGAGAAGGTCTCAGGGGGACCAAATTTTAAGGCGAATTCTGCAAGGATCGGAGCAAAGAAAGTGAGCAGGATGGTACCGAACACCGCTCCTATGAAGTGGGCTAAAAAAGAGGCCGTGAGAGCCTTTCCCGGCATCCCGTTTTTGGCCATGGGATATCCATCGAATGTCACCGCAACGGCCCAGGGTTCTCCAGGGATATTAAAGAGGATGGAGGTGATGGCCCCTCCGTAAAGCGCCCCCCAGTAGACACAGGCGAGAAGAATGATGGCCGCATTGGGAGGCATGACAAATGTAAATGGAATCAGGATGGCACATCCATTCGCCCCTCCGAGACCGGGGAGGACCCCGATAATGATTCCAAGAACAAGTCCGACCATGGCGATCAGGAGATTATAGGGTAGAAGAGCCACATGGAAACCCATCAATAAATTATTGATTATATCCATTCTTCCGAACTCCTTTCAGAACCCGACCATTGTTCCCAAAATCCCCCTTGGCATTGGGACAAGAAATAGTTTGTCAAATAAGATATAGGTTGACAGAGGGACAATCAGGCTGAGGAGAATCACAAGCCTCCATCGATATCTCCCTATCCATTTCATATAAACTCCGATATAGATCATTGCCGCCACATACAGGCCAATATATTCGGTCAGGATGACCATCCCGATCGCAGGGATTACCACACGAAGTACCGGCTTAATGGCCCCCTTGGGAATAAAGAGTTTTTTTGAGCCGGCGACTCCCTTCCGTGCAATCGCCTGGGCGATCACGATGAGGCACCCGATAATCACGATCAGGCTCATGATAAAGGGATGGAATCCGGGGCGGGGACCATTCATCGCCCATCCGCAACCGAGCCGGATTGAATCAGCCATGATCAGGATTCCGATCCCCAAGAGGATCAATGCACAAATAATATCTGCCTTCCTCATTTCTCCTCCTTTCTCAACCGTCAAAGATCCGGGGAAAGGAAACCGCTTTCCTTTCCCCGGGTGATCGTTTTATTGTTTGAGCATGCCTCCTTTTTTCATCAGGTCTCTATGGAGGTTTTCCGTCTCTTCCAGCCATTTCACATATTCCGGCCCTGTATAGAAGGCGGGCTTTAAGGCAAAATCATTGAGATATTTTTTGAATTCCGGGGTTTCGGTGACCTTCCGGAATAATTCGGTATACCAGCTGGCGACCTCTTTCGGGATCCCTGGGGCAGAAAATATACCCCGGAGCATTAAGTAACTGAGGTCAAAACCGGTCGCCTCCTTCATGGTGGGGATTTTATCCCAATCCGGCAGATGGATTCGATCATGGTCGATCGTTGCGAGAGGCCTTAACCTGCCCGCCTTCCAGTGGCTGACAGCCTCGGAGGGGTTGTTGACGGTTGAATCGACATGTTTTCCCACAAGGTTGACCGCCACATCACCGCCTCCCTTGAAGGGGACATAGGTGAATTTCAGTCCGAAGGCCTGTTCTAACTGAACGGTGATGATCTGATCCTCCTGGTTTGTTCCCGTTCCTCCCATCTTGAATTTGCCGGGTTCCTTCTTGACCGCATCGAGATATTCTTTGGCGGTCTTGTAAGGGGATTCGGCGTTCACCCACAGGACAAAATAATCAAGGGCAAGGCGGGATACGGGTGTCAGGTCCCTCCAGTTAAATGGAACACCCGTGGCCAGAGGAGTGCAGAAAAGGTTGGACAGGGTGATGATCACCACATGGGTATTTCCCTTTTTTCCCTTCACATCCATGAACCCCTCTGCTCCGGCTCCACCCGATTTATTGATGATGATCAGGGGCTGGGGAGATAGCTTATGTTTCTCGACCAGGGGGAAGATAAATCGGGCCATCAGGTCCGCCCCTCCCCCTGTCCCTGCTGGAACGATAAACTCAATGGGTTTGTTGGGTTGCCAGGCGGCATCCGAGATGCCAATCGATAAAAAACAGAGAACCAGACAGCCAGCAAAAACTCTTAACATTTTCATAAATGCCCTCCTTTCTCAGACGATCAAATTGTATTCATTCGGCCCTTATCTTTTTTCTATCACCTCCATTCTCCCATGTAGATTCAGGTTGTTAAGCCTTGGCTTTTGGTGTAGGAATCGGGGCCTCCACTGCAATGGCCTTAATCTTCTGAATCTTCTCATCCACAAAGGCCTGCATCTTGGCGATATGTTCTTCTTTCAGATGGGTGAAACGCCCCTGATATTTCATATATTCGCTGACCGGTTGATACTTTTTTGGGATGTGAGAATATTTATAGTCCCCGTTCTCCCATTCGTAAAGGGTCCACATCCCCGTATCCACTGCCAGACGGCCCATTTCAAGCGTCAATTTTTCATCAAACTTCCACCCCTTTGGACAGGGAGCAAGCATGTGGAGAAAGGACGGGCCATTCATGTTGAGGGCCTTTCGAACCTTATTCATCAGGTCAAGGGGATAGGAAATACAGGTAGTGGCCACATACTTTACGGCCGGATGCCCCCCGATCACCAGCTGGGGCGGGTCTTTGGGGAAAAGGGTTTTCCCCTCAGGGATAGCCTTGCCCGGAGGAGTAAAGGTCGTATTCGCTCCGTAAGGGGTAGTCGGAGAGGTCTGAATGCCCGTATTGGCATAGGACTCATTATCGTAACAGATGAAGAGAACATCATGCCCCCTGTACATCAACCCTGACATCGCCTGAAGGCCAATATCCACCGAACCCCCATCTCCAGCCATAACGATGACATTCGGGAATGGGCCATCATATTTACCCCGGCGTATCAGGGTCTTATAGGCCGCCTCAATCCCCGAGGCCACAGCCCCCCCATTGGTAATCTGAGCATGGATCCAGGAGACCGCATAAGGGGTACAGAGGTAACTCGAATTGGCCACATACATACAGCCGGTGGGCCCGATAAAGATCGTATGCTGGCCGGCGGCCTTTGCAACGAGACGGTAGTTCAAGGCCGGGCCGCAACCCGCGCAGGTCCTGTGCCCCGGGACGTACATTTCTTCTCTCGGAGCACCGCGGAGGGATTTAATCGGTTCTAAGATCTGCTTTCTATAATTAAATGTTTCTGCCATTTCAAACCTCCTTATGTATGTTTTAGATTCCGGAATTC
>Ga0209609_10002219_pt1 | contig 11175 bp, 8 predicted proteins | sample LakKivw325mmetaG_FD_184136 | JGI IMG/M metagenome (GOLD analysis project Ga0209609, IMG submission 184136) | Anoxic lake water microbial communities from Lake Kivu, Rwanda to study Microbial Dark Matter (Phase II) - Lake Kivu water 325m metaG... | ecosystem: Environmental > Aquatic > Freshwater...
TCATTGGAATTATGCCGAAGGAGGTGATTGTCCGTTATGGTGTTTTGGATTCAATAATTGAGGCGGGAAAGGAATACATACGAATGTTCAGAGTTATCCTGATAAGTTTCAAGCTTCTTTTCACAAAGCAGGTGTCTTTTCAGGAACTTTCGGGTCCGGTTGGAATCAGCAGGATGACCATTGAAATTATCAAAGCCGGCATAGCAAGTTTTCTGTATTTCATTGCGTTCATCAATATTAACCTTGGACTTGTGAATCTTTTTCCATTTTTTGTTCTGGATGGTGGACACCTTGTTGGATTGCTTGGCGAAAGGATAATCAGGAGAAAACCGAATAAGAGGATACTTGAAATAGGACAGATCGCAGGAATTGTTTTTTTGCTTATCCTTGTTGTTCTTGTTACCTATAATGACATTTTGAGAATTCTTACGGAAAAGATATCAAGATGAGGAAATCCCGTTGTGTAAAAGTCGGGAGTTGTTACATTGGGGGCGGGTATCCTGTTTCTGTACAAACCATGACAAAGATACCCACATCGAATGTGGAAAAAGTTATCAGACAGATTGAGAGAATAAAAAAAGCAGGCGGAGAAATAGTCAGGGTTTCGGTGCTGAATAAAAATGATGCAAAGGCCATTGCCGCAATCAAGAAAAGGATTGAACTTCCTGTTGTGGCGGATATTCACTATGATTATAGACTGGCTTTCTATTCCATTGAAGCAGGGTCAGATAAAATAAGGGTGAATCCCTCCAATATACCCGCGAATGGTTTGAAAATGATTATAAAGGAAGCAGGCAATAAGGGAATTCCATTGCGGCTTGGTTTGAACTCGGGTTCCATCAGAATCACCGGAAAGGGTATTGTACAGGATATAGTCGATGCAACAATTAATGCGATAAAATTTTGTGAGGACAATGACTTTTTTGATATTGTTCTTTCTCTGAAAACACCCTATGTAAAAGAAACAATCAGCGCCTATCGTGTTATCTCTGAAAGATGCGATTATCCATTGCATCTGGGTATTACTGAATCCGGTTCAGGAGAGATTGGTTTTGCAAAAAGTATTCTTGGAATTGGCATACTTCTTTCAGATGGAATTGGAGATACAATAAGGGTTTCACTTACTGATAAACCTGAAAAAGAAATAAAAACAGGACAGGCAATTCTTCAGGCCCTTGGTATGAGAAGATTCGAGCCAGAAATTATATCCTGCCCTGTGTGTGGAAGATGCCAGGTACCGCTTGAAGAAATTGTGAGAACATTCAAAAAAAAGATTATTCGCATGTCAGAAAAATATCCGGCAATTAAGAATCTGACGATCGCGATTATGGGCTGCAGCGTTAACGGTCCCGGTGAGGCAAAGCAGGCAGACATAGGTATTGCAGGCGGTAAAGACAGGTTTGCATTTTTTATAAAGGGTAATATAATTGGAACATACCAGGCGAAAGACATTGAAAAGGTTTTTTTCGACAGACTCAAGGAAATTGCAAATGGTCAAAATTGGATTTGGAAGTAGAATCGTGAGTCCTCCGGATGGTGTTGGTCTTATCGGTTATTTTGAAAAAAGGATCTCAAAGGGCATCAAAGACGATCTGTACGCGCGCTGTATGTGTTTTGAAGACGGCGGTAATCCTGTTTTTATAATTTCAACAGATTTCTGCTGGATAGAACTGTCTGTTGTGGAAAAAGTGATCAGCCTTATTGAAGAAAGGATGGGAATAAAAAATCCTGGAGTGGTTATTCACGCCACTCACACGCATACCGGACCTTTGACCGGATTGAACAGAGAACTTGTCTTTACAAAAAAAATACCTGTGAATGAGAGATATCTTGAAGAACTTCCTCTGATGATTTACAATGCGGTTGAAGAATCTTACAGATCACGTCAAAATGTCCTGATTGGATTTGCAAACATAGATGTGCCGGGCATTTCATTTATAAGAAGATACAGGATGAAAAATGGAATGACCATCACAAATCCTGTTGACAGAACCCGGATTATTAAACCGGCTGGTGAGATTGACAGGACACTTGGTGTTATGAAGGTTACCGACGAAAAAGGAAAATTGTTTTGTGTCGCGGTGAACTTTGTACTGCATCCTGACACCATCGGCGGTGATTTTGTTTCAGGTGATTGGCCAGGTATGCTGGTTGACAGGATTTCAAAAAACCTTGGTTGCAATGCGATATTTTTTAATGGAGCAGCAGGAGATATTAACCACATCAATCCCTATGACAGCAATACACGCAGCATTGAAATCACCGAAAAAATAGTTTCAACCCTTTTTGAAAACACGAAAAAACTCACTTCTGATATAGAATGTTTTCCGGTAAAAAAAGTCCTTTTTTCTCAGGATATTATTGAAATGCCAAAAAGAAAAATATCCGGCGAACAGATTGAGCGGGCCAGAAAAGATATTCAAACGTATCCGCATTCAAATCTCAGGTCAATTGTTGCAAGAGCGCTGTTGAGTCAATCTGAAATGATGGCTGACTTTATAAGCAACAGGGTGTCTTTTTTAACTCTTGATAGAATGATGGCGGCATTTTTTCTTTCAGGTGAATTATTTTCAAGTATAGGAATTAAGATTAAAAAGATGATGAATGGTTTTGAAAACAGATGGGTGATTGAAAACTGTGATGGTCATGGGGGTTACATACCTGACGAAAGAGCATTCAGGGATGCTGAGGAAAACAGGAAAATAAGAGGCGAAGAAGAGTTTCCTTCAGTTGATGTTTTTGAGTCTATAGGCATGGAAGCCAGTTATGAAACAAGTCCCATTCCATGTCTGGTTGCGCCGGAAGTGGAAAATTCAATTATTTCAGGTTTTCAGAAGATGCTGGAAAAACATACTGGACTTGTTCAGAGCAGTAAAGATTGAACAATTATCTGTATTCTATTTCGATAATCTCGTTGAAAGGTTTGAAAAGATTCAGAACAGAAACCGCATCCTTTTTTCCTCTGGTTCTGCAAACAACTTCTATGACAGAAAAATTTTCTTTTCTGTGTTCAAGTAGAGAAAACTCGAGAATCGTATAACCTGTGTCAGAAAGGATTGACAGAACCTTATCTGGAAATATTGAGATTTCACCTGTAAACTTGATTTTGATACGGGTGTAAGTATCATGAGGAATTTTTGTTTCTATTCCCTTCAATGTAAGAAGTGTGACCATCACCATTAAAGTGGTTGTGATACCAAGAAAATAATATCCGCAGCCCACAGCAAGTCCCATGGCACTGACAATCCAGAGACATGAGGCGGTGGTGATACCCCTGACCCTCCCCCTATCTCTGATTATGGTTCCTGCGCCTATAAAGCCAATTCCAGTAAGAACCCCGTAAGCGATTCGCGCAGGATCAACCGTCAGGTAAGGTACATTCGCTTCTGCAAAAAGTTCGTGGATTCTCAGAGAGACAATCATCGAAAGGCAGCATCCAATACCAACAAGGATCATTGTACGAAAGCCGGCGGCTCTTGCGTGTTTCTCTCTTTCCCAGCCAATAATCCCGCTGAGAATACCTGTAATAAATATCCTGAAAAACCACTCCCATTCACCGATCATAATTTAATTATATCATTTTTTCAGTGAAATTTGTTGCAACTTGTAAAATATGTATGTTTTTTCTAAAATATCATTATGAACGAACAAAGTTTGAAACAGAATCTGAATCAACTGCAGATAAACATACTTTATCAAAAAATTCTTCAGGCTTCTGTTATTTCACTTATGCAGATATGTGAAAATTCAGCTGAGGACAATCCATTTCTTGAGTTCGAAAAAATCTATCAGGAAAATGTTCCTTCCGATGGGCAGTTTTTTGAAAACATCAGCACGAAAGAGACACTGAGCGATAAGCTGGGAATCCAGCTAGCTTATTTAAATCTTGATCCGACACTGGCAGAGGCAGCAAATTTCATTATTGAACTCCTTGATAGAGACGGGTATCTCAGATTTTCTGATGAAGAAATATGCAATATGATACAGTGTGAAATGTCTGTTGTTAAACAGGCATTGAGCGCGGTTCAATCTCTTGAGCCACCGGGAATCGGTGCGCGAAATTTTCAGGAGTGTTTTATTCTGCAGATGAAGGCTGGAAAACTGGAGGAAACTCTTGCCTTTAAGGTGCTTGCAGAATGCGGGCAGGAACTGTTGTCAGGGAAATTCTCTTACATAAAAAAGAAAATGAAACTGACAGATGCTGAACTTTCTTCAGTGATTGCAGAAATAAGTAAACTTGATCCATTTCCTGCACGGAGTCTTGTCAGGACAGAGGAGATTGTTCCGAGATTTCCTGATGTGATAATAAGAAGTCTTGAACCATCTGTTTCAATATATATGGGTGAGGAAAAGCTGTTCAGGGTTTTCATTAATGGTAAATATGTCAAGCTCTTAAAAAGTAAAGCCGTGGGTGCAGGTGACAGAAATTTTCTGCGCGAAAAACTGAATCAGGCGAGAAAATTTATTATGTATCTTGAAAATCGAAAAAAATTCATGGAAAAGGTCATCAAATATATCATTGAATATCAGAAAGATTTTATCTCCGGTAAAGGTTCTCTTAAACCACTTTCAGAGAAGGATCTCGCAATGAAATTTTCATGCAGCTGTTCTTTGATAAGCAGAGCAGTATCAGAAAAGTATATTGCTTTTACCACAGGCATTTTCCCTGTGAGAAATCTTTTCAGTTATTCCACAGGTAAATTGAGTCAGGATTTCATAATAGACCGGATAGAGAATATCATAAAAAATGCAGATACTGTTCTTTCTGATCGCAAGATATCGGAAAAATTGAAAGAACAGGGTATTTCAATTGCTCCAAGAACCGTTAACAAATACCGGAGAAAGAGGGAAATTTTGAATTCGTATGTCAGACGTTCCCTGAGTGCGATGGGAAATAAATAGTAAAAGTGGTCCCTTTCTTCTGTTCGCTTTCCACAGATATTTCGCCCTTATGCGCCTCAATGATTTTTTTTGAAATTGTAAGCCCGATGCCGGTACTTTTTTCTGATTTTGTTGTAAAAAAAGGATTAAAGATTTTTTCCATTATCTCCGGCGATATACCCCTGCCAGTATCGGAAATTTTTACAATTACTTTATCAGATTGCATTTCTGTTTTAATACATATGGTTCCTTTTGAATCCATAACTTCAATGGCGTTGATGAATAAGTTTGTGAAAACCTGCTGAAGCTGTTCAGGAGAGGCAAGGATCAAACGAATGTCTGAATCAAAGTCGCATGAGAAACTTATGTTTTTCGATATGGGGTTATCCTTGAAAAAAGAAACCATATTCTCAAGGATTGAATTGATATTTACAGGAATATGTTTGTAGGGTTTTTTCGAAACATCAAGTGTACTATCTTCAAGTGATGGTAACAGTTACTATTATGCAGTTGGGTGGGAGTCCAGAAGGGGATGTTGATAACTGTGGATAAGTCGGCCTACGCTAAAGCTTTGGCAGGTAGTCTTTTGGTTTTAGCCAGAACCTCTAATAAGATATTTCAAAAGGGAGGTCTGGCCTATGAGCGAAAAGGAGTTTGTTTGTCAAATGAGAGTGAGAATATTTCAGGAAGCAGATAGAAAAGAGGAGACAATTACCTCTCTATGCAAGAAGTATCATGTAAGCAGAAAATGGTTTTATAAATGGAAAAAGAGGAGAGATGAAGAAGGAGAAGAAGGATTGAAGTCAAAGGTAAGAGCAAGTCCCAGGATGCCCAATAAAGTATCAAAAGAAACAGAAGAGCAGATTCTCAACTTCATAAAAGAGTATCCTACCTATGGACCTGAGCGCATAGAGGGAGAATTAAAATCTGCTGGTATTTCTGTAGGGCACACCGGTATCTACAATGTTCTAAAAGCAAGAGGTTTAAATACAGCGAAATCTCGCTTAGAATGGGTAAGGAGATTAAGTGGAGAGGTAGTAACCCAGGATGAAATAACAAGAGATAGAAAGAAAGCAAATAATAATCATGTATCTGCAAATTATCCCGGTCAATTGGTAGGAGAGGACACCTTCTACATTGGTTGCCTGAAAGGGATAGGAAGAATCTATCATCAGGTAGCCTGTGATTGTTTTTCTTCTTTTGGGGTGGCTAAAGTCTATGATAACAAAACTACTTCTGCCTCTACAGACTTTGTAGAGAATCATCTGGTTAAGAAGTTTTCTCCTGTAAGAATAGAGAGAATCCTTACTGACTGTGGCTCAGAGTATACCACCTGGCATGAAGAGGCAATACCAGAGCATGAGTTTGAGAAAACCTGCAAGAACCTTGGAATTAAGCATACTACTACCAAAGTAAAACATCCCTGGACAAATGGCTATGTAGAGAGATTAAATAAAACCCTTTTAGATGAATTTTATTCTGTTGCCTTCGGAAAGAAACAATATAAAAGCATAGAGGAGTTACAAATTGACCTGGATAACTACCTGGATTATTATAACTATAGGAGGACACATCAGAGGCACATCTTCAGAAAAATTTGGCATTACAAAAGGGAGGTAGTAAGATAAAAATACCAAAATCAATCAGAGGCGGAAAGGGAGTGAAAAATAATTTGACTTTTGCAAAATAGAGGAAGAAAATAGGGAGGTTCTGGAGTGCCAATTTGTAACCACATCTTGAAGCTAGGACAAGTTATAAGCACAATGGTAAAGTGGAAAGAGGTGAAAGAAGATTTACCTCAGAATTAGGAAATCTTCCTTTTCCTCTGTATCATACATCAGTATATCCCGGAATAGAGAACAAGATCAGAATGTTTGTGCTTGACGAAAGTCGTGGCTGCAATAATTACTGCTCATTCTGCATTCATCCGATAAAGAGCGGCAGGTTGAGAAAAAAACCCGTGGATAAAATACTCAGGGAGATTGAGCACTCAAATTCTGTTTATGGGACAGGTCTTTTCAGATTTGCTGGTTCCAATACTCCTGATGATATTCTGCAGGGTGTTGCAGGAGAACTTCTGAAAAAAAACCTGAAGATTTCATATACGTGCTTTGGCAATTTTGAGACACTGAAAGACGTGGATTTTAATTCTGTGCGAAAGTCAGGCTGCATGTCAATATTTTTTGGCCTTGAATCCGGAAGCCCTGAAATTTTGAAAAAGGCTTTTAATAAGAAAAACTGTCTGGAAGACGCAGAATCTGTTATAAAAGCATGCAGGGAAGCAGGAATTTTTACAGTTGTGAGTGTGATATATCCGGCACCATTTGAAACCGACAGGACAAGAAAGGAAACAATGAATTTTCTTCTCAAAACGAAACCCGACTCTGTGCTGGTTCAATTTCCAGGACTTTATCCGCAGACTGTATGGGGAAGAAATCCTTCAAGGTTTAATTTTACAGTTGAAACAGAGACCTACGCACTTGATGTGATGACATATCAGATAAAACAATTTTTCCCTCCACGGTACTGGAACCCATTGCCGTACCGTGTTAATGGCATGGTTTTCAAAGAGTATGCCCGGGAAACAGAAAAATTTCAGAAAGAATTAAACCAGAATGGTATGGTTACCTTTGTTTCTGACGAGGCATACCTTCTCAGCAAATGTGCGGGTTTTGAAAATCCGGCAGAATTTATAGATAGAAACAGGTATTTTCTTTTTGCTGGACTTGCTGAAGAAATACGGAAAGAGATAGATATTATTAACGGAAATCTTTTTAAGGTATGAAAATGGGATACAGAGTTGTTGTTACAGGAATAGGTGTGATTGCACCCAATGGCATAGGGAAAGAATTTTTCTGGGAAGCTCTCGAAAATGGTAAAAGTGGCATAAAAAAAATTTCCAGGTTTGATCCTTCAGGACTTCCCTGTCAGGTTGCCGGTGAGATACCACAATTCACCCCGGATCAATTTATTGACAGAAAAAGTACAAGGAGAATGGCAAGGTCTTCTCAGTTTGCAGTATGCGGAGCGAAGATGGCTTTGATTGATGCGGGTCTTGATACTGGTAATATTGATCCGGAGGATGGGCTTATTTCCCTTGGAATCAGTACGAGTGCAATGGATCTGATAGAAAGTCAGCATCAGAACTTTCTCAAATATGGTGCCAGAAGAGTGATACCTTATGGAATTGTTGCTGCTACTCCCCATCGGGTTATGGGAGAATTGATTGAACATTTGAACTGGAAAACGCAAACGATTCTTCTTGCTTCTGCCTGTGCTTCGAGTACTGACGCTATTGGGGTTTCTTTTCAGAAAATAAGAAAGGGAGAGGTAAGAATTGCCCTTGCAGGAGCCACAGATGCTGCGATTACTCCTCTGATAATGGCTGGTTTATCATCTGCTGGACTGACTCCGGAGTTCAATGAGAATCCGGAGAAGGCAAGCAGACCTTTTGATCGTTTAAGATGTGGAGGCATTCTTTCAGAAGGATGTGGTATTGTTGTTCTTGAAGAATTGAATTATGCGGTAAGTCGTGGGGCGAAAATATACGGTGAAATTATAGGATATGGTACATCAGGAGAGATTTTCCAGGAAAATCCATCTTCAGGGCTGAAAAACGCAATAAGAAGGGCTTTTAATGATTCAGGAATATCTCCCGGGAGCGTTGATGGTATTGCTGCTCATGCTCCATCAGATCCTTTGATAGATAAGATTGAAACATACATAATCAAGGATATTTTTGGTACACGTGCATATGATATTCCTGTAAGTTCTATAAAATCAATGACCGGAAATCCTCTTGGATGTGCGGGAGTTTTCCAGACCATTGCGGCTATGTTATGGTTTAATAAAAACATTGTTACACCAACGATTAACTATGAATACCCTGATCCAGAATGCGACCTTTTTTATGTTCCAAATAAGGCGCAGAATCTTGTTGTGAATACTGTACTGTTGAACTGTGGTGGACTTGGAGGCACATGTTCTGCATTATTGTGCAGGAGAATTAATATATGAACTACTGGATCGGCAGTCTTATTGTAACTGTACTTATTCTTGCGACTCTTTCATGGATTGTATACAGTAGGAACAGACACAGACCTCTTAACAGAAGATTTATGGTTTTCAACCTTGCACTGGTTATGTGGTCCTGCACAGCAATTCTTTTAATGAGTCTTAATGATATTGTTCACCTTTTGTTTCTTTTGAAATTGATTTCTGTTATAGGAGCTTTTCTTCCAGCAGCTTTTATGTACTTTGTAGCTGGATTTGAAATCACGCCTGATGGGAAAGAGCCAGAGTCATTAAAGAGGATGCAGGTCGTTTGCTTCGTTTTTGCAGTTATCGCTTCTCTGTTTGTAATATATCCTTCGTTTATCAAAAAAATTATTATCAATGCGGAAACAACCAATAATCTTCCAGGTCCAGAGGTTATTTATGGTTTTCCTTTCATACCATACACCTCAATAATAATTCTTTCAATGGTTTTTGGATTCTGGCATCTTTACAGAATTATGAGGAAAAGAAAAGGAGCTCAGAAGACAGAAATTCAATACATCTTTCTTGCAACCATAGCCGGAACAGTATTTGCGGTTCTGACGGCTCTTGTTGCACCGCTGCTTGGAACAACAGTACCATGCAGGTTCTCTCCGCTTTCTTCAATTATAATGGCATCAATCATTGCTTACGCCATTGCAAAACACAGGATAATGAATATATCTGTGATTGCCGAAAAGGTATTTATATACGCATGTCTTTCTGTATCTCTTATTTTTGTTTATATCTTTTCTTTATTATTTTTTATCAACCTTATGAAGCTTTTTACTCAGAAAGAATCGTCACTTCCAGTTGTTATAAGCGCATTCATAATTGCAATGATTTTTTCTCCCATGAAGGAAATTATAGGAAGATGGGCAAAAACCAGGATATTCCGCCAGCAATATGAAATTGATTCAGTATTATTTCAGATGAGACTGATTACAGGCAGTGCCCTGACTCTTGAAGAGGGTATAATGGCAATGCTGGAGATTTTGAAAAATGAAATAAATCTGACAGGCAGGTCAAATTTTATGCTTAACCTGCGAGACGAATCTTTAAGAAAGATTTTTTCCATTTTGAAAACCAGCCCAATTTCTGTTTTTGAACTGGAAGAAGATTCACCGCTTTTTCGTATGATTGAATCCAGACCGCATGTTCATTTCAGGGACGAACTTTTTAGATTTTCAACCAGGACGATTATAGGTGCTGCAATAAAGGAAATGGATATTTACGAGGCTGATGTTGCAATTCCTGTTATTATCCATAACAGATTTTCAGGGATTTTGCTTCTGGGGGGTAAAGAAGGTCAGATGAATTTTACAGAAAGAGATAGACGAATTCTACATGCTTTTTCAATTTATCTTGGTGTTTTTATCGAGTCTAATCAGCTTTTGAACACATTAAGGGAAAACCGGATTTATCAACAGAGTCTTCTTGAAAATCTTCCTGAAGGCGTTATCGCGGTGGATAACAGCGGCAGAGTGATTGTTTTCAATCATATGGCTGAAAAAGTTACGGGTTTAAGAAAAATAGATGTCATTGAAAGAGATTACGAAACTGTTCTTCCGGAGCCAATCAGACAAAACCTGAGCGAGCTTTTGAAGCACGATACTGAAACAAAGAATACAGAACTTGAACTGGCAAGAAACGGGAAAATGATTCCATTGAGAGCGAGCGGTTCAAGATTTTTTTCATTTGATGGATCTCTTCTTGGAGCTCAACTGATTTTTTCTGATGTTTCCCATTTGAAAAGTCTGCAGAGGCAGATTGAAAGAAACGAACGACTGGCTTCTCTCGGAATTCTTGCGGGTGGAATAGCGCACGAAATAAGAAATCCTCTTGTTGCACTGAAGACATTTTCCCAGCTTCTGCCGGAAAGATTTCAGGACCAGGAGTTCAGAGCCAATTACATAAGAGTCGTTATTCCTGAAATCGAAAGGATTAACCACCTTGTTGAGCAATTGCTTGCATTTGCAAGACCTGGTTCGCCAAGAATGGAAGAGGCTGACCTGGTATCCATTGTTCAATCGACAACAATGCTTCTGTCAGCTCAGGAAAAATTCAAAAATATCAGGATTCTGATAAATTCAAACCTGGCTGTCATAAGGATCATGGTTGATCCAGAAAAAATAAAACAGGCGCTGCTTAATATTTTACTCAATAGTGCTGAATCGATCGAAAATAAATCAGGTGAAATCCAGATTTCCATAAGGAAAGAAACAGATAGAATTGTTCTTGAAATACAGGATAATGGAC
>Ga0209609_10002221_pt1 | contig 11172 bp, 11 predicted proteins | sample LakKivw325mmetaG_FD_184136 | JGI IMG/M metagenome (GOLD analysis project Ga0209609, IMG submission 184136) | Anoxic lake water microbial communities from Lake Kivu, Rwanda to study Microbial Dark Matter (Phase II) - Lake Kivu water 325m metaG... | ecosystem: Environmental > Aquatic > Freshwater...
AAAATGTAGTGCGAGCCCTGAACTTGTTTCAGGGTAGCCTCGTGCACGACCCTAAAGGGTCGCACTACGAAAATTTTGGAGGTGAAGATTACTAGAGCTACATGGGGCAAATCTAGTTTTGAATCTGAGGCAAAATTAAACGGCCTCGTAGTGAAAAAGAGGTGAAAGATTTACGCTATTGTTGAGACAGGTGGCAAACAGTATAAGGTTGCTCCCAGGCAGATTGTAGAAGTTGACTACCTGAATATACCCGAAGGCGATACGGTCGAGCTGGATAAGGTGTTGTTTATCAGCGATAATGAGGATACGCTCATAGGCAATCCGACTATTGAGGGAGCTAAGGTTATCGCTACCTCTTTAGGGGAAATTACGGGGGATAAGATCATAGTATTTAAATATAAGTCTAAGGTTCGATACCGCAAAAAAACCGGGCACCGCCAAATCTATACTAGGTTATCAATAAATGAAATTGTTAGACCGGGAGAGTAACCATGGCACATAAAAAGGGTGGTGGTAGCACCCAAGGTGGGCGCGATAGCCAATCGAAGCGTCTAGGAGTAAAGAAATATGGCGGGGAACAAGTCCGTGCTGGAAATATTCTTGTCCGGCAACGCGGCACTCGCATACTTCCCGGAAATAATGTCGGCCTGGGTAAGGACTATACGCTCTTCGCCTTAATAGATGGCTCGGTTAAATATGAGCCAGCGACTAAATATAAAAAGAAGGTAAGCGTTTATCATGAAAGCCAAAATTCATCCTAAGTATTATGATAATACTAAAGTAACTTGCCTTTGTGGTAATACTTTCACCATTGGCTCGACTAAGCCAGAACTTAAGGTCGAGGTATGTAGCAAATGCCACCCATTCTATACCGGCAAACAAAGGATAGTTGATACCATGGGAAGGGTGGAGAGGTTTAAGAAGCGATACAAGATGAAGGATTAAGCCACAGAGCATAATTGCAAAGTTAAGGGATGGTCTATAATATGAGCCATCCCTTATTGATTTAAGCGAGGCAACTAATGGCAAAACCTTTTTATCACGGTGGGCAGGCAGTTATTGAGGGGGTGATGATGCGGGGTAAGAGGAATTTAGCCATATCCGTGCGCCGCCCCGATGGAAAATTAGAGGTGATAAAGAAACCTTTGGCTAATATATATCAAGGCCGCCTCAGGGAGATACCTCTAACAAGAGGAGCCATTGTTCTTATCGAAACCCTAATTTTAGGCATCCAAGCCTTGCTTCACTCGGCTCAAATCGCTTCTGCAGAAGAGGAAAAAATACCCACGGCTTTGTTGTTTGCCCTTGTAGCTGCCAGCATGGCCTTCGCTGTAGCCCTCTTTTTTATCACCCCTCTCCTCGCCACTCGCTACTTTGATATTTATATCGCCTCCGATTTAATCAGCAACTTGATTGAGGGCTTGCTGCGCATTGGCATTTTCATCGCCTACCTTAAAGTAATAGGGCTCTTTCCCGATATTAAGAGGGTTTTTGCTTACCATGGAGCAGAGCATAAAGTGGTCAACGCTTATGAGGCTGGATGTCCTTTAGAACTAGAAGCGATTAAAAGCTATTCTACTGCCCATGCCCGCTGTGGCACCAGCTTCATCTTTGCTGTCCTGATCATTGCTATCCTCGTCTTTGCCTTGCTGGGTCGCCCATCGTTATGGTTAAGCATCCTATTTCGCATAATCCTTCTCCCTGTCATCGCTGCCCTTGGCTATGAGGTTACCAGATTCGGAGCAAGGTATAGCAAAAGCATCTTGTCCCGAATTCTCCTGGCTCCAGGATTAATGCTGCAAGCTATGACTACCAGAGAACCCGACGATAGCCAACTGGAAGCTGCTATATCAGCATTAAATGAAGTTATCGAGGCTGACAAAGTTACCGACTCGGGCTCTGAGTCGAATTACAGTCATTTGCAAAAATCAGTATAATTCTCCCTCCCCTGGCGGGAGGGAGTTAGAGGGACTTCACCCTCATCCTTCGATAAACTCAGGACAGGCTCTTAATCCTCTCCCATCAAAGGAGAGGAACTTTATACGAGATTATGCGGTTAACTATAATACTCTATGGCAATAGCCCTTTCCAGCTTCCTGGTAAGGGGATTGCCCTTGAGCCCTAAAGCCTCTAAAGTGGTGTAACCAAGCAAAGGTCTTTCCTCGTTCTCCGCTATAGCTACCAGTACAGGTCTTCTCACCCCTTCTATCTCTATCTCTGCTAAGGCTAACCGCCTGGTAATTATTCTCCCGTCCGCCAATTCTATCGGAGCCTCATATTTCGCCTCGAGTCCCAATTTTGCCACAGCGTCCTTGGGAACTTTGGTAAAAGTTGCTCCAGTATCTGCCAAAGTTTCAAGCTCGATAGAGCCAAGGGGACCGCAGAGTTTAACAAGCAATCTCGTTTCGCCCATCAAATATCCTCACTTTCCAATTTTTGAAAGAAACAAGACCGATTGCCTGTATGACATACCGGTCCCGTAGGCTCAGCTTTGATAAGAAGCGCATCACTATCGCAATCTTTAATAATGGACTTCATCCTGAGGAAGTTGCCCGAAGTTTCCCCCTTGTGCCACAATTCCTGTCGACTGCGGCTATAAAACCAGACATCTCCACTGGACAATGTTAGCTTTAGCGACTCCTTATTCATATAGCCCAGCATAAGAACTTCACCACTTTCGGCATCCTGAATAATGGCTGGAATTAAACCCTTATCATCAAACTTTAACATCCTGTCTTCCACCTCCTCTTTCCGCACGAGGCTACCCTGAAACAAGTTCAGGGCTCGCACTACATTTCACCCTCACCTTAATCCTCTCCCATCAAGGGAGAGGATATATAAAGGGAGCCCTTCACTCTTCATCATTCTGAACCCTTCACTCCTTGTCATTCTGAGAGAAAATGTAGTTGCCCAATTTATTGGGCGACTGTGCCTGATAAATCAGGCAACTACAAAAGGCTCCGCGAAGAATCTCGCCATGACCCTCAAGATAATTTGGCTATTGCCTCCTTTAAATCAATATCTCCGCTATAAAGAGCTCTGCCGATAATAGCTCCTTCTGCCCCCAGCTCTTTAAGCCTCTGCAAGTGCTCCAGCTTGCAAATACCTCCGGAAGCAACGATAGGCACATCCACCTCAGCAATTAACCTGCCTACCATATCAAAATTAGGCTCCGTGAGAGTGCCATCTCTTTTTATATCAGTATAAATAAAGCGTCTCACTCCAAATTCCACCATTTCCCGACCTAACTGTAAAACATCAATAACTGTATCCTTTTGCCAGCCATGGATAGCTATCCTGCCATTTCTGGCATCGAGACCAACTATTATAGCTTCGCCAAATCGCTGACACAACTTTCCCACTAAGCTCGGATTTTCTATCGCCACTGTGCCCAGGATTATACGCCTTACCCCCTTGTGCAATACTTCCTCCGCTACATTCTCCTCCCTAATGCCGCCGCCTAACTCCACCAACAAATCACTTGCCCTTATTATCTCTTCAACCACCATCATATTTTGCAACTCGCCCTTAGCTGCTCCATCCAGGTCAATCACATGAAGCCACCTTGCCCCCCGGGACTGCCACCTCAAAGCCACTGCCGCTGGGTTCTCATCAAAGACAGTTTGTTGGCTGTAATCACCCTGATACAGCCTGACGCATTTGCCGCCCCTGATATCAATAGCCGGTATTATCTCCATTCTTCCCCCATGGCGAGCCAGAGTAAAGATTAGCCCAGCGAACTTATAGCCAGATTATAACCCAACAAGTCCCCTTTTTGGCAACTTGCGCAACTTCGCACAGCCATGGTCCGGCTCAGAGCAATCACAAAACCGAAGTTCACCACTCCCCGAAGGCTTTACCCCAATAAGAATATTAGCCCGGCAAACTTTAGTCTTATAGGACTAATTTCCTACCAAAACAGGACTTCTGGGTGATTCACAAGCCGCTGGAACTCTTCTAGCATTAGACAAGCGTAAAGAGTCATGGAAGGGCTAACTAGCAGAATGTTCAATCAGCCTTCAGTTCAGGGAGGTAGCAAATGAAGCACGCGTGGAAGGTTACGTCCATTATTATTGCTCTCACTCTCCTGCTCAGTTTAGCAGGCTTTGGTTCGCCAGCGTCCGCTGATGATGGCCAGCAGGAAAGTTTTGCCTCCAACCGCCTCATAATCCAGTTCGACTCCAGTACAAGCTGGAGCGAGACGATTAAGGTGCATCAGCAGGTCGGTGGCCAGGTGGTAAAGACCATTCCTCAAATCAACTCCCAGGTAGTCACTGTCCCCAAAGGACAGAAGTCCTTCAAGATGTGGGTTTATCGCTTGCATAGCCAAGTATGTCACGTTGAGCCGGATTATGTGGCGCAAGTTGTTGATGTCCCCAACGACCCCTACTTCAATGATAGTTACCAGTGGGGTATGTTCCAAGTCAAAGCTCCCCAAGCCTGGGATATAACCCACGGTAGCTCTAGTATTCGTATTGCCATTCTTGACACCGGTGTTGACAGCAGCCATCCTGATTTAGGGGCTAAAGTAGTAGCCAAGGAGAATTTTACCAGCAGTGATACCGCAGAGCCAGTCAACAATAGCCATGGCACTCATGTTGCTGGCATCGCCGCAGCAATAAGCAATAATGGCATCGGCGTTGCTGGCTTGGGCTACGACTGCAGCCTGATGAATGTGAAAGTGGCCGGTGACGATGGTTATGGCTACTATTCCTGGATAGCACAAGGCATTATCTGGGCTACAGATAACGGGGCTGATGTGATCAATCTGAGCCTCGGCGGCACTAGTCCGTCTTCAACCCTGGAGCAGGCGCTGAACTACGCCTGGAATCATGGTGTTGTGATAGTAGCCGCCGCTGGCAATAATGGCAACACCTCTCCCCTTTACCCCGCTTACTATGATAAATGCCTGGCAGTCGCCGCCACCAATGACAATGACCAATTGACATCATGGTCGAGCCATGGCACTTGGGTAGATGTTGCCGCTCCTGGCTCAGCCTACTCCACTAAGCCCGACAATCAATATGGCAATATGGGCGGCACATCTATGGCCTCCCCACATGTCGCTGGGCTAGCTGGTCTGGTTTTCTCTGTGGCCGGCGATACCAATGGCAATGGTCGGCTCAATGATGAAGTAAGGGCAACAATAGAAGCCACCTGCGATGATGTTGGCATAGATGTAGCTTATGGCCGCATCAATGCCTACCACGCAGTAGGGGGCTCCTCAGCAGCGCCAACTGGCCAGCTCTCTGGCACTGTCACCGCTGCCGCTAGTGGCAAAGCTATATACAGAGCCGCAGTCACCGCTGGCACAACATCTGTTACCACAAACTCCAGGGGAAACTACACTATCTCCAATCTCCCTCAGGGAAGCTATACCGTCACCGCCTCAGCCAGCGGCTATCAAGATGCCTCTCAAACTGTGACCGTAGCTGCCGGCAAGACTTCAACCGCCAATTTCAGCCTTGACCCTATCCCGAACCAGGCACCAGTTTTGAACCCTATCGGAAACAAGACTGTAGATGAGGGTAACTTACTGCAGTTCACCATATCAGCCTCCGACCCCGATGGAGATACTCTGACCTATTCCGCCATTAACCTCCCTAAAGCAGCAAGTTTCTCTCCCAGCACTCGAACATTCACCTGGATTCCTGACTACGACCAGGCTGGCATCTATCATAATGTCCACTTCGAGGTATCCGATGGCAGCCTGACCGACTCAAAAGATATCACCATCACCGTTAACGACGTGTCATTATTCTTTGCCTTTCTCGACCATGGCTTGAGTCCCCAACCGGTGATAAGACCAGGGTACTAGCCTTTGTCCTTCAAGGATTTCTCCACAACTTGAACGCCAAGTCTGTCCAGTTTGTCACCCTGACCCTGAGTGGTAACGAAGGGGAAGGGTCTAGATTCTTCGCGTTGCTCAGAATGACATAGGGGTGTTGCCAAATCGTTTGAAGCTTGAAGGGAGGTATGCACAAAAATGGCTTGTTACTCCCTCCCTGACTGGACCAGTTGACCTGACTGAAATCTACTCTGGCTCAAGAAGTCATCCACTTCTTGAGGCTTGAACCTGCGGTCGCCTCTTGTCCCCAAACGATAAGCGTGGAGCAATTCCCTGTTAGCCCACTGCCTCACTGTGTTGGGATGAACATGGAGAAAGTGAGCTACTTCAGTAGTGGTCAACATCCTTGAGTTGTTCGGTCTTGTCTGCATGCTCCCCCTATCTTAATTATCTTTACAGAACTTTATTTATGCTATCGCAAGCTCTTTTCCTTGTCTATCACCCAAAAGTCCTGTATCCCGGGGAAAATGGTTTCGCTCACCCGGGGGTACCAGGAAAAATAGTACTCTCGTCCTATTTTTGGAGGTAAAGTGAAGATAATACTATTGACAAAAATATCAGGATTGGAACAATAGTAACAGGACTAAAAGTTAGCAATAAGAAATCATCAATACTCAACAAATTCCAAACCAAAATCAGTGCATCAAAGGTATGAGAGACGAAGTTGAGCAAACTAAAGTGGCCTAAGGCAATAAATGTGGCTAGCTATAAACCCAGAGCACCCTTTAGTCGCTTATCAAGTTCCTCTTGGATAGTGGGGCTGACATTGCCAAGGCGGCGGATGGTCCTGGTTCTTTCAATGGTGAGAAGCTTCTTCAGCTTGAACACAGAGGCTTTCTTCAGGCCGGTTTTGGGGAAATCAGGATGGTTTGATGACAGCAGAAAATCAGTCTTTGCCAATTCTCCAGCAGGTACTATGGAAGAGATGAAGGCAATAACCACATCCGTTTCTTGTGGGTCAACGGAAACTATAACTGCGGGGCGGAGTTTTTCAGTAGTTAGGTCAGTGAAGGGGAAAGGGACAAGAACGATATCGCCTCGCTTAAGGGGGGTTTCTGGCCTGGAACTAGATTCCCTCTCCATCCTTTATGGTGTAAATTTCCTCCCCAGGATTTTGCAGGAAATCGTAGCTGCCAGATTGCTTAGCCGCCTGAGCAATGAGCGAGGCGGCTAAGTCATCTTCCAAAATGAGGATTTCCAATTTCTGGTGTTCAGGGATGTCTAGTTTCTGCAAGGGTCTGAGAACCCCGTTTTCAAAGATTGCCTGAATTGTCTGTGGCATTGCTGCTATTTGTTAATATAGCAGAAGGAAATTAGAAATGCAAAAGGTTGCTCCCAGCCTGCTCACGCTACCCCCGACCCAGGCCAGTATGACGCCAGCTAGCAATATGGAAAGATGATAACCATTGACCACTAAGAGGCATCCCCGGTAGGGGAGGGGCTTGTCCCCTCCCAATCCGTAGGAGCCCACAGGGGACGCAGCGTCATAATCCCAACCCCTTTAAATACCAGCCGCCATCACTTTATATTTGAACACAGGGGCGAACTTCACTGGCTCTTTTTCCCTGACATCGATTTTTACCAACTGCTCCACCACTTCAGGCGCCAGCAAGGTATCGCCGCACACATCGCATACCTCAGCCGGAATATCCTCAACCACGATAGCCTGCCCACCACGGGTGAAAAACTGGGTGATAAGCCTCTCCTTATATTCTCCTGAACAACCAGCAACTGCGCACTTCATCATCTCCTCCTTTGCCTAGGGGTAACCCATTTCGGCTCCTTTGGCTCATATACAGTAACCACCACTATAGGAAAACCAGTTGAGCTGCAGATGATATGGAGGTCTCGACCTACCCTTGTTTGCCCATATATCAAACAGCAAGGGCCCCGCTGATGATCAGGGTAGTCCTCCAAAATTTCTCCATGCTCTAACGCCTCCATAACTTCAGAAGGAAGGATCCTCTCCTCATAAGCTTCCTTAGTGGCATGAACGGAAAACCGGAATTTGCCATTCTTGAATGCCAGTCTAATATGTTTCAGCGATTGTCGCAAAAACCTTCCCCGGTATAAATACAGTATACCACCGCCTCTACTGAGGGTCAAAACCAGAATACCCTCCGGGAACCCAGGTATGATTTCCCCTCCATTACCTATTGCCTACAGTCCCCCCATCCGTGCGAGCTTATAACCGCAAAGTCTATATCCGTGTATCCCGTAGGGAAGAGGTTTGTCCCCTCCCCATTCGTGGGAACCCCCAAAGGGCTCCCCTGTCATTGCGAGGCATCCTGAGCATAAGAGAAGGATCATGCCGAAGCACTCTCAAAATTAAGGGATTGCTTCGCTCGTAGCTAACGGGTGAGGAATGATGGCGATTACAGTGATAGCGCAAAATGGTCTCGCCCACCCAGGGGTACCAGGAAAAATAGTACTCTCGTCCTATTTTTGGAGGTAAAGTGAAGATAATGCTATTGACAAAGATATCAGGTCTGGTACAATAGTAGCAGGACTAAAATATAGGAATAAAGAATAACCCGGTAGGGGAGGGGCTTGTCCCCTCCTATCCTAGAAAGGGAGCGACGAAACGCAACCCCTAATTGGTCGCTTGGGTTGTGCCGAGCTAATAGCGAAACCGACCTTGAGGGTTGGTTTTTTTATTTGTGAGTGGCGGGAAAGAACGCCAGACTGAAGGAGGGAAAGACAAATGGAAACAACGAAAAGGCTAAGAACAGCCATAACGGCAATTCTGCTCATAGCGGCGCTGGCGGTGCCGCTCGTGAGCGCCCCTCCAGCACTGGCCGCAACGGAGATATATTATAGCGAGAGTGAAAGTCCAAGTGACACCACTAGCACTAGCTGGCAGGACAAGACCACCCTGACCTTCACTCCGGGCAGTGTTAAGTACTTTTTGATTACCGCCAGCGCCCTTGTCAAGAATAGCAGCACCAGTTCCGACTACTATACAGAAGTCCAACTGACCATAGATGGCACTGAGTATGCCATAAACCAGTTTCGCCCCGATGCGGACGCCGGCAATAACTGGTACGCCGTTGGGGCGCACAAGATAGTCCAGTTGAGTGCTGCGTCGCACACCATCAAAATTCAATATAAAAGAGGGACAAGCTCCAGTACGGCGAGCATCAAGAATGCCAGGATAATGGCACTGGAGGTGACTGACTACCACACCGCAATCTCCGAAGGTTCAAGCTCAACGACCTCAGAAAGCTGGGACACGGATAAGGTCACCCTGACCTTTACCCCATCCACTGCCGGGGACTATCTCATCATCGCCACCGCTGACCTGTCTGGTGATAACACTTCCCGAGTTGCACAAGCTCGATTGACATTGGACGATACTACTCAAGGGAAGATGGTGAGGGAGCCAACACAGAGTTCCCACTTCTATACCTTTGGGATGATAAGGAAGCTCAGCCTTGGAGCCAGTTCCCACACATTCAAGATCCAATACAAATCTCAATCCGGTACGGGTAGCTCTACCACGTACATCAAAAACGCCAGAATCACCGCGGTGAGGCTCAGTGCCCTTTACTGGTATGCTGAAAGTGAAGGGGAAACCAAGACGGAAAGCACTTCATTCCAGGATAAGACGACGCTAAGTTTCACCGCACCGATCGCGGGAGACTACTATATTATCGCCTCTGCTTTAGTTAACCAAGAAAACGACGACTATAGAGTCGAGGCCCAGTTAACGGTAGATGGGGCAGACCAAGGCACAAAACAATATAGACCCAAAGATAGCAAGGATTATGTCCCCTTCTTTATGGTTAAGAAAGTGAGCCTCACCGCCGCATCGCACACCATCAAAATCACATACAGAACGAATAGTAGCTATTATGGTTATAGAGAAGCATTCATCAAGAATGCGCGAATCATCGCCTTTTTTGTTTGCCCAGATACCATCTATTACAAGGACTATGATGGTGATGGCTACGGTGACAGTGGGGACTTCATCTGCGCCACTGTACCCAGCGGTGAATACACCGCCACGCAGGGTGGTGACTGCGATGACAACGATGACACCGTCTACCCCGGCGCCCCTGAGGTGTGTGATGGCAAGGACAACGACTGTGATGGGGCACTCCCTGCAAACGAAGCCGACAGCGACAACGATGGCTACATGATCTGTGAGGGCGACTGCAATGACAACGATGCCACCGTCTACCCCGGTGCCCCTGAGGTGTGTGATGGCAAGGACAACGACTGCGACACCCTGGTGGACTCCGACGACCCTGACTTCATCCCCGTAAAGGTCCAGCTTGCTATGATCCTCGACGGTTCTGGCAGCATCAGCTCCGCCGACTGGACTATTATGAAGAACGGACTGGCCGACGCCGTTGAAAACCCTGGCTGCGTTCCCCATGACGGCTCGGTGGAACTGACCGTAATTCAGTTCTCCAACAACGCAGCGCTGGAAGTAGGACCTATAGTCATCACCGACGCAAATGCGGCTGATGTAGCCGATGATATCAGGGGCATTTCACAACTGGGAGGCTACACCTGTATTTCCTGCGGACTATGTCTGGCTGCCGACACACTGGCCAATTCGCCCTGCTTCGATGCCAGTGTCAAGCAGGCCATCAACCTGGTCACCGACGGTGCCCCGAATCGCTGTTCCTGCTACACGGGAGGCGACTGTGGCTACACCGGGTCTAGTTGCACTGACGCGAATGCCAAGCTCAGCGCCGAGTGCGCCCGTGAATACCTCCTCGCCACGCTGGGGATGACTCCCGACCAGGATGAGATTGACGCCGAGTTCATCGGCTCTCAAGGCAGCGCCAGCAACTGGCTGAGGGACGAGATTGTCTGGCCAGAGCCCGGCTACTACGCCCCACCGTTCGATGATCCGGGCTGGGTGCGGCTGATAGCCAACGCCTCTGAGTTCGCAGAGACCATCTGCGAGAAGTTCGAGATAATCTTGCAGGGCTCCATCACAGCCCATAAGTTCAACGACCTGAACGGCGATGGCACCCAGGGTACCGGCGAAGATAATCTCGAAGGCTGGACTATGACCCTTTACTCGGGGTCTGGCTGTGACCCCGCTAGCTTCGTAACCTCGGGCCAAACCGACAGCAACGGCAACGTGACCTTCACCGGCCTGGAAACTGGCACTTACTCTGTCAAGGAGACGCTAAAGGATGGATGGGCTAACACTACTGACCTGTGCCAGAACGTCACCCTGTCGGCGGGCGGCTCCGAGACCCTCAACTTCGGCAACCAGGGCGGTCTATCCATCTCAGGCATGAAGTTTAACGACCTTGATGGCGACGGAGATAAGGATACTGGTGAGCCTGGCCTTGATGGCT
>Ga0209609_10002222_pt1 | contig 11171 bp, 9 predicted proteins | sample LakKivw325mmetaG_FD_184136 | JGI IMG/M metagenome (GOLD analysis project Ga0209609, IMG submission 184136) | Anoxic lake water microbial communities from Lake Kivu, Rwanda to study Microbial Dark Matter (Phase II) - Lake Kivu water 325m metaG... | ecosystem: Environmental > Aquatic > Freshwater...
CACATCAACGATCTGAACCAGCCCTTGATGAACCTGTGGCGAGAGATCATCGAAAACCCAGAGGAGATCTCGTCCAAATACCGCCAGCTCTGGCTCGCACAGGACGGCGACCCCAAGTCCCACTACATCCAGGTGCGAGAGGAGTTTAACCGAACCGGCAGGCCGGAGCTTTTTCTCTATCTCCTGGCCCGCTGTGTCAAAGGCTCGGTACGCTACAATTCGCGTGGCGAGTTCAATCAAAGCGCCGACAACCGGCGTAAGGGGATGCGACCCGAAACCATGCGTCACCAGATTCTCGGCGTATCGTATCTGCTTCGCAGTAGGACCGAAATCACCGCCCTGGATTATAGAGAAGTTCTGAACAAGGCTACCCCCACCGATCTAGTCTATATGGACCCTCCCTATCAGGGGGTCTGCCGTAATCGTGATCCAAGGTACTTTGAAGCGGTCAGCTTCACCGACTTTGTTGCGGCGTTAGACGATCTCAACAGGCGAGGTATCCGTTACGTGGTCAGCTACGACGGCCGCACAGGAGACAAAACCTATGGGGAGGCCCTGCCCCGCGAGCTCAACCTTACTCTCCTTGAGCTATATGCAGGTCGGTCATCGCAGGCCACACTCCTGGGCCGTGACGATATCACCATAGAGTCCTTGTATCTGTCGCCAGGCCTCGCCGACGAACTCGCCCACATCCCCCTTGTCTATCGCTATACGCGGGGAGAACAACTTTGCCTGCTCGAGGGTCGGCAATGAAGCAAGACCTGCCGCCCGACTTCGTCCAGAAGTGCAAAGTGGTCACTGCCAAGCGCCCCCGTACGGTGATCGAGCATATCCTGAAGCATGGCTATGTCACAACCGAGGAGCTGCGTAACATATACGGCTATAATCATCCTCCCAGAGCCGCGCGGGATGTTCGCGAGCAGGGCATACCTCTCGAGACCTTCCGGGTGACCGGGACTGATGGGCGAAAGATCGGCGCGTACCGTTTCGGCGATCCGCGTAGGGCGCGCTTCAGTAGGCTGCGAGGTCGAACTTCGTTTGCTAAGGAGTTGAAACGGCAGCTCCTAGAGGAACATGGTTCTCGCTGCGCGGTTTATCTCGAGGACTTCCCGGAGCAGGACCTGCAGATTGATCACAGGATTCCATTCGAAGTCGCCGGCGATGCACTGGAAATGGCCGATGATCCCGACAACTACATGCTCTTATCCGGCTCGGCCAATCGGGCCAAGTCCTGGTCGTGCGAGCACTGTGTGAACTGGCTCGAGCTGAAGAACCCAGAGATTTGCCATAGATGCTATTGGGCCCACCCGGAAGACTATGACCACATCGCGATGCAGCAGATCAGACGAGTTGACATCATGTGGTCTGGTGAAGAGATCAGCACCTATGAGCGATTGAAGGAAAAGACCATAGAGCTTCAAAAAGAGTTACCGGCCTACATCAAGGAGATAATCGAGAGGCACTTGACCTAAACCTGTCTCTTCTACACTCACTCAGCCCCCATGTTTTCTGCACACCCTGACAGCCATACCCCCCATGATATACTCGCGCTTGACCTCACGGTTGTGTTTCACTGTGGGTTTCCAGACGTTCTTGCCTTGTGTGCCGTGCTATGCCATGATACGAATACGCACGTATGCGCATATGCAGATACATTACATTGGATAGGACGAGGGCGAATGCCTGATCCCAAGCTGGAACAAGAGGTCACCCTGTTACACAACGCACAACTGGGGGTGATCGGAGGTGAGTATGAAAATCGCCATTTTGGATAAGACCCGGGAGAGACCATGACAGTCGCACTGAGTGTGGACTTGGCCGAGTATGTGCGTCAAGCCTGTGGCGAGAACCTCTATCTCTGCTACCAGTGCCAGCGTTGCAGCGCCGGCTGCCCCACGGCCCCGGCTATGACCATCGCCCCGGCGCAGATGATGCGCCTGGTCCAATGGGGCCAGGAAGAGCGGCTGGTGAGCGATGCCAGCATCTGGCGCTGCCTGGGGTGCGATTCCTGCACCGAGCATTGCCCCTACGGGGTCAGCGTGCGCCGTCTGGTGGAGCTGTTGCGCCAGAAGACGATGCAGGAGTATTATCTGCCCGGCAGGCAAGAAATCTTCCAGGCCGACGAGGCCCTGGCCAAGGGCATCCGCGCTTTGGGCATGTTGGGCAGCCGCGTGCAATCCTTCCACAACGTCTCCGGCGAGGATAACGCCTCGCGCCTGGCCTGGGCGAGCAACCTGCCGAACTTGCCCCCCAACCTCGACCGCAAGCCTGGCGCGGAGACGGTTTACTTTGTGGGCTGCGTGACGGCGATGTTCCCCATGACTTACGGCATCGCCCAAAGTTTTGTCACCATCCTTTCCCGCGCGGGCCTGGACTTTACCACCCTGGGTGGGGAAGAGTGGTGCTGCGGCTTCCCGCTGCTCATGGCCGGGCAGCTCGAACAGGCCAGGGAGCTGATGGCCCACAATCTCGCCGCGATGCGCGCTATCGGAGCCGGGCGCGTGGTGATGACCTGCCCCTCGTGCTACCACATGTGGCAACATCTTTACGCCGAGGAGCTGGGTGAACCGCTGGGGCTTCAAGTGCTCACGGCCAGCGAGCTATTGTGCGAGCTGCTTGCCGAGGGCAAGGTCCACCTGGGCGAGCCGCGGCGGCCCGGCATCGTCACCTATCACGACCCCTGTGATCTGGGGCGCAAGGGCGGGCACTATGACGAGCCGCGCGAGGTGCTGCGGCAGGTGCCCGGCTTCACTTTTGTGGAGATGCAGAACAACCGCGAGCACGCCCTCTGTTGTGGTGGCGGGGGCGACCTGGAGACCTTCTCCCCTGAGTTGACCGCCCAGGTGGCGGCGAAACGCATCGCCCAGGCCGCCGAGGTGCGCGCCGATTACCTCGTCTCGGCCTGCCCACAATGTGTGCGCACGCTGAGCAAGGCCGCGCGCGCCCAGAACCTGCGCATCCGTGTCGTGGACCTGGTGCAGTTCGTAGAGGCCGCTCTGCCCACATCGTAGGGGCAATGGGGTAGGGGCAGCCCTACGTGGCTGCCCGAAGGAGGCTTCCCTTTGACTTCCAAGCCAAAACCCGTGTTAGTGATCGGTGGCGGCGTCACCGGGCAACGTGCCGCACTGGATTTGGCCCACGCCGGCTTAGATGTGCTCTTGATTGAGAAGTCGCCAACGCTGGGGGGCACTGTGGCCCAGTTAGGCACCATGTTTCCCCTCCATAATTGTCTCCTCTGTCGAGGAGAGGCACGTCACGGCCCTGGCTGCACACGCCCCACAATCTCGGCGGACTTGCTCGACCGCGCCCGCCCTGATAACCTTGCCGTGTGGACGCAGAGCCAGGTAGTCGCCCTGGAAGGTAAGCGCGGCGATTTTCTGGTCGCGATCCGCCGCGAGCCGCGCTACGTGGATGTATCTCTCTGCATCAACTGCGACCGTTGCGCCCAAGCCTGCCCTCAAACGCTCGCCGATCCCTTCCAGGCCGGCCTGTCGCAGCGTAAGGCAGCCTACAAGCCTGCCCTACGCGCCGTGCCCGATGCCTATGCCGTTGAGAAGGGAGATTATTGCCAGGGTTGCGAGCGTTGTGCCCAGGTTTGCCCCACGCAGGCCATCAACTTGCAGCAGAAGCCCACTACTGAGCACGTGGCCGTCAGCGCCGTCGTTGTGGCCACGGGGATGCAGCTCTATGATGCCACCCTGAGCCAGGAGTATGGCTATGGGCGCTTTGCCAACGTCTTTACCGGGCTGGAGATGGAGCGCATGACGACGCCGGCCGGTCCCGGCGAAGGGCGCATCCTCCGCCGCAGCGATGGCCTGCCCCCCAGCCGCATTGCCTGGATCCAGTGTGTTGGCTCTCGTGACGATACTCACGACTACTGCTCGGCCTTTTGCTGCGGCTATGCCACTCGCCAGGCGGTCCTGGCCAGGCAGCTTTTGCCCGAGGCCCAAGCGCACATCTATCTGATGGACGACCGCGTATTCAGCAAGTCCTTCAGCGCCACCTATGGCCCTTTGCGGGCGCAATATGGCATCCAACTGATCCGCTGTCGGCCCTCGGTGCTGCGCGAGGACCCTGCCACGCGCGACTTGATCGTTCAGGCGACGGGCGAGGATGGTCGCTTGATTGAGGAGCGCTACAGCCTGGTGGTGCTCTCCGTGGGCGCTGAGGCGGGCTGCGAGGCCAAGGAACTGGCCTGGGCGCTGGGCCTGAGCACCGATACTTTTGGATTCATCCGCACCGCGACCTTTACCCCTGTGGACACGCCGCGCGAGGGGATTTTTGTGGCCGGCACGGCCGCTGGTCCCGCCGACATCGCCGACAGCCTGATGCAGGCGAGCGCCGCTGCCGCGCGGGTCTGTTCTTTCGTGGGATACCGGCCTGCCATGCACCCCTCGGCCACGCCCGCCGCCCAGCAGCCCGAGGCGCGGCGCATCGGCGTCTTGGTGTGCGATTGCGCCGGCGAGATCGGCGGGGTGATTGACCTGCCGGAGGCGATGCGCTACACCGCAAGCCTGCCCGATGTCGTCCTGGCTCAAGTCGTGCCCTTTGGCTGCTTGCCGGACGGCTCGGCTGCCATCCGCGAGATCATCCGAGCGCAGAGCCTCAGCGATGTAGTCATCGGGGCGTGCGACCGGCGTACCTATAGCCCCCTTTTTGAGCGCCAGTTGCCCGCGACGGTGCAGTTCGCCTCCTTGCGCGAGGAGTGTGCCTACGTCCATCGGGATGATCCTTCGGGCGCTACCCGCAAGGCTAAAGAGCTGCTGCGCCTGGCGGTGGAGCGCGCTCACAGCCACACATGGTCCGCGCCGCTGACAGTTGACCCCGTGCGTGCGGCGCTGGTGGTGGGGGGCGGCCTCGCCGGGCTAACTGCCGCGCTTCACTTGGCCGAGGTGGGAATTCCAGTCCATCTGGTCGAGTGCGAGCCGCATCTTGGCGGGAACGCCTTGCGCCTCGGCCGCACCCAGGAGGGCGAGGAGATTCCCGCTCTGGTCAATGGCCTGATCGCGCGGGCCAAGGCCCATCCGGCGATCACCATCCACACCTCCACCGAGGTTGCTCGCCACATCGGGCATTTGGGCCAGTTTACAACCACTATTAGCTCGCGGAACGGCTCCCACCACGAGGAGCGCCTGCAGATCGGCGCGACCGTGGTGGCCACAGGGGGGGAGGAGTATCGCGGGCCGGCCTATGGCCTGGGTCAATCGGAGCGGGTATTAACGCTTCTCGATTTGGGCCAGCGGCTGGCGGCGGAGCCGGATTTGCCCTCCGGGCTTAAGCAGGTGGTTTTTGTGAGCTGCGTCGGCCCATGGGATGAGCCGGGCAGCACCCAAGCCTGGCGCTGCAGCCGCACTTGCTGCGAGGGGATCATCCGCCACGCGCGGACGATCAAGGAGGCCAATCCGGCCTGCCAGGTCGTCGTGCTCCACCGCGAGGTGAACTCTTATGCCTTCCGCGAGGAAGAGTACACCGCCGCCCGGCGGGCGGGAGTGCTCTTTATCCGTTTTGACTCCGCTGATCCGCCTCGCATGGAGCAGGCGGCCGATGGCCTGCGAGTGCTGGCCCGCGACCTAACGTTGCGCGAGACGCTGGAGCTGCGCCCTGACCTCGTGGCTCTGGGAGTGGCGATCTTGCCCCGCGCCGACGCAACCCTGACGGCCTCGCGGCTGGGCATCCCTCAGATTGGGGAGGGATTCTACCGCGAGTGGGAAAGCAAGACCCAAGCTGATCTTTCCCTTGAGCCTGGCATCTTCCTTTGCGGCCTGGGACACGGCCCCAAGCCCAGCCGCGAGACCATCGCCCAGGCGCTGGCGGCGGCGCATCACGCTGCGAGCCTCCTCACGCGGGAGCGCATCACCCTCAGCCCGGTGGTGGCCCAAGTGGACCAGAGGCACTGCATGGGATGCTTGAACTGTGTGCGCATCTGTCCCTATAATGTGCCGCGCATTGATAACCAGGGTGTAGGCCAGCGGGGTAAATCGTACATTGACCCCTTCCGCTGCCAGGGCTGCGGGACCTGTGTCACCGATTGTCCGGGCAAGGCTATCCAGTTCGCCCATTGTAGCGATGCGCAAGTCGCCGGGGGAGGGCAATTAGGAAGATGGCTTGTTTCATAGGGAGATGCTCATGAGCGAGTGGAAGCCCGAGATCACGGTGCTGAGCTGTCAATACTGCGGCAATGTACCCGTGGAGATGGCCGGCTTGCAGCGCATCCCCTACCCGGCAACAATCAAGGTGCAGACTGTGCCCTGCACAGGGCGCATTGACGTGCTGCACTTGCTGAAGGCCCTGGAAGAGGGCGCCGACGGCGTATTGGTCGTCGCCTGCCCGGAGGGGAATTGTCACCACCTCACGGGCAACGAGCGCGCCGCCAAGCGTCTGGCTTATGCCCAGGACCTGCTCCGCGAGGCCGGGATGGAGGCGGAGCGGCTGCGCCTCGTTAACCTGGGGATTGGGCAGGGACAAGCCTTTGCGGAGGTCGTCGAGGATATGACCGCCGAGATAGAGAAGCTGGGGGCGAATCCCTTAAGATTGCGCTCGTAGTGGCGTCATCAGACGCTGATGCCCTCACGGGCACACTACGAGCACTCTGGTGAATTCTTGCGAGGATTAGCAGATCAAGGAGGCAGAGATGACCATTATAGACCGCTTCGAGTTCCCGGATGAGTTGTACTACACCAAGGAGCACGTCTGGGCGCGGATAGATGGTAACGTCATGACCATCGGCCTTTCGCAGTTTGGGCAGGAGCTGGCCGGGCAGATCGTCTATGTCGAGGTGCCCCGCGTGGGGCGCAAGGTGGCCAAGGGCGAGCCGTTCATGTCCATGGAGTCGGGCAAGTGGGTGGGACGGATCAAGTCGCCAGTCGGGGGCACGATCGTTGCTGCAAACGAGGAGATCGAGTGGGAATGCACCCTGGTCAACCAGGAGCCTTACGGCAAGGGATGGTTGGCCAAGATCGAAGCCACGACCCTGGACGACCTGAAGGACCTGCTGCGGGCCAACTCGCCCGAATTCGCCGCCCTGATCGCGGCGGAAAGGGCCAAATACAAGAAGTAGGCGCGGCATCTTGCCGCGTGGGGCCGCTTTACGCGCCAACGTGGCGCGGCTGCCTTTTTGAGGGGTGGTGTGATGCGCCTCTATCATCTCGGCCATGTTTCCTGGCTGGAGTCCCAGCTCATTTACCATACGCAGCCGCGCCTGGGCATGGAGAGCCTGAATATCCTGGCCCCGCGCGAGCCCTACGTCTGCATCGGCTATCACCAGGATTTGGCCCAGGAAGTGGATGTGAGCTATTGCCGCGAGCACTCTATCCCCATCTTCCGCCGCGAGGTGGGCGGCGGGGCCGTCTACCTGGACGGCAACCAGATCTTTTATCAGCTCATCCTGCACAAGGATAACCCCCTGGCCCAAGGCGACAAGGCCGCCTTTTACCAGCGTCTGCTAGAGCCAGTGGCCAAGGCTTATGGCGACCTGGGCGTGCCGGCCCGCTATCGCCCGGTCAATGATGTAATCACCCTCGAAGGGCGCAAGATTTCCGGCACCGGCGCGGCGGAGATCGGCGATTACCTTGTCTTAGTGGGCAACCTGATCGCCGATTTCGACTATGAGACCATGTCGCGCGTGTTGCGCGTGCCCGACGAAAAGTATCGCGACAAGGTATTCAAGAGCATGCGGGAGAACCTGACCACCTTGAAGCGCGAGGCGGGGCGTGCGCTCGAATGGGATGAGATGGTCACGCCGCTCCTGCGGCGCTTCGAGGGGGTGTTGGGGCCGCTTGAGTCGGCGGAGCTGCCCAAGGCCGTTTACGAGCAGGTCAAGGCGCTCAAGCCCCAGTTTCTGAGCGAGGAGTGGCTGTACAAGAGAGGCAAAAAGCTCCCTGGGCGCGAAGTCAAGATCGCGAGCGACGTTCACATCGTTCAACGGGTGCACAAGGCCCCTGGCGGCTTGCTACGGGCCACAGTCGAGCTCAAGGGGGATCGCCTGGCCTCGGTGTCGCTCTCGGGGGACTTCTTCTGCTATCCTCAGGACGCGGTGGGCGATCTTGAGGCCGCGTTGGAATATGCGTCGCTTGGCCAGGTCGCCGATGTGGTGGCCTATTTTTACGCTACACACAAGATCGAGACGCCAGGGGTTGCCCCCGAAGACTGGCAGAAGGTGTTGGGCGCGTGAGTGACGCATTCCTCATCCAGATTGATCTGGGCCAGGGCTTGACCCAGCGCGAGCGGACAATCCTCTACAACTCCGCCCGTCGTTGCGAGGTGTATCAGTTGCTGACAGGAGGAAAGGCCTTCGAGTACGAGCTGCCCGAAGCGGGCGATTCTAGCGTTCACTCCTGCGGCAACCTTCCTGATCCAGAGGGCCGGCGATAGATCTCCTCATACCGGCGATATTGCTCATAAACGCGCCGCACATAGTTCCGCGTTTGGGCAAAGGGGATGGTCTCGACGAAGAGGTCGTGATCGGCGATGGCCTGGCCATTGGTCCAGCGCTGCGCGCTACCTAGACCGGCGTTATAGGCGGTCAGGGCGAGGATCCAGTCGCGATCGAATAGCTCCAGCGACTGGGCCATATACCAGATGCCGAAACGCACGCTGATGACTGGGCGCTCCAGCAGTCGAGTGCTGAAAGGCTCCACCCCCAGCCGCGAGGCGATCCACTGGCCCGTCTCGGGCATCACCTGGGTTAGCCCCGTGGCCCCGGCGTAGGACACGGCCTGGGGGTCGAAGCGGCTCTCCTGGCGGATCAAGGCCAGGAAGAGCAACGGCTCCACTGCCCATTCCTTTGCCTCCGCTTGCACCAGATGTCCGTAGTGCGTCGGATAGGAGAGCTTGAGGAGCGCCTTGGGCGGATCAGGCGCGCCGGCTTTTGCCCCCAGGGCGATGAGACGCTCGGCGCAAGATAGGGCCACAGGGTTTAGTCCCGCCCCATCCGCGATGCGGGCCAGCTTCAATAGGGCCTGGGGGACATCGCGCACCTGATCGCGCAGTGCCTGATAGGTTGTCAGCGCCCTATCGCGCCAGCCGAGGCGCAGCAAAGCAGCCCCGCGCTGGACGAGCTTCTCCTCCAGAAGCGGAGCCTCCGGAGCTGGGCTGGGGGTCGCCGCCGGGCCGCTCCCTTCGCCCCCCTGCGCCGGGGACTGGTCCCCGCTTGAATCTAGTAGGGGCCAGCCCTTAACCCAGAGGCCGATCTCCTGCCAATCGTGCTCACTCAGCTTGCTGTCAGGCAGCGCCGGGGAGACCTCGGGGGATAGGCGCAAGGGCGCCCCTGTGTCCAGGTCGCTCGCGCGCAAGCCGTAGTAGCTTGCCGGAGACGCGGCCGCCGCCTCGCGCCAGTAGCGATGGGCAGCTTCGGCGTCCCCGGCCGCTTTGGCCGCCAGGCCAAGCCAGGTGAGCCGGCGCGCCCGCTCCTCAGGGGTCAGTCCCTCAAGGGGGACCTCGGCCCAGACCTTGAGCGCCGAGGCCGCGTCCCGCAAGGCATAGAGCGCCAGGCCCTGGCGAAACTTGGCCTCCGTCGCCCGCTGGTCCTGAGGATATAGTGCTGCCAATTGCTGGTAAAAGGCGCCCGCCTGCTGACAATCGCCGGCCCGCTCCAAGGCCACCGCGCCCAGCCAGAGGGCCTCAGGGGCGCGGGGATGGTCGGGGTAGCGCCGGGCGAACTCGTGATACAGCCCCGAAGGATCCCCGCCGTAAGCCCCTGCCGCCCGCGCTTTTGCCATCCAGGCTGCGGGAGCCAGCGGGTCCTGCGGGTAACGCTCGATGAGCGTGTCATACTCCTCGAAGGCTCGCTGGTACTGTTCCAACCCCTCGTAGGCCAGGCCCAAGTCATAATGCACGCGGGGGGCGTTCTCCTCGCCATGAGAGCCCGCATAACGCTCCAGGACCTCGACAGAGGCGGCGTACTCTCCCGCGCGATAGAGGATCTCGGCGCGATCCAGGTTGTCAATTCCCGTCGCTCCCAGCTCATCGAGGGCCAACAGGGCAGAGCGGGCCGCGCGGCTGGTGGGATACTCCTGCAAGACCCCCTTGAGGGCGGCCAGGGCCTCATCGCGCCGGCCAGCGTCGCGCAAGGTAAGGCCCTTCTTTTGCAGGATGAGCGCACGATATTCGGAGAGCTGGCTAAATTGCAGGATGCTCTCATAAGCCGCGAGTGCCCCGTCGTAATCGCCCAGGCGCTGGCGCACAGTGGCCAGCTCCTCAAAGGCTTCGGCCCGTTCCGCAGGGGGAAGCTCCGTCAGATCAACGGCCTCAAGCTGCTTCGCTGCCTCCGCATCTTCGCCCAGAGCCTCATGGGCCTTGGCCATTTGCCAATGCACATAGGGCGCGGCGGCCTGCTCCAACTCCAGATAACCCGAGTAGGCCGTGAGCGCCTCGCGCCATTCCCCCAGCGACTCGTGGCAGCCGGCGAGCAGGCCCATCGCCTCAGCCTTCTCCTCGGCTGAAGGTCCCTCGGCAACTACCTGGTTGAGGAGAGTAATGGCCTCGGAAACTCTCTTCTCCTCGATATAGGCTCGCGCCAGAGGGATGGCCAGGGCAGAGCGTTGGGTAGGCTTGGCCAGCGACAGGGCCTCTTCCCAAAGGGCGATGGCCAGGGCGTAATCGCCGTCGTCCGCGGCCTGTTGGGCCAGGGCGAGGCGCATCGCCGGAGTGAGGGTATCGGTAGGCGCGGGGCCTGGCGTGGAAGTCAATAGCGCTTGCTGCTCGGCGCTGGCCGTGCTCCTGCCTCTGGAGAAAGCCTGCCGGGTGGAGGCGGCCTCCGGCGAAGGGACAATCGTCGCGCTGGGCATCTGGGTAGTAGGCGGCTTTGGACGGCTGATGGGTGAGGAGCAGCCCAACAGGATCAGAGCACACAGGCCAAGCGAGGTCAAATGGCCGAGAATCCCGGGACCTCTCTGCCTTTGCGCTGAACGGGGGCCAGGCTCGTACATGGCGCTTACCCTGGCTTCCCAGCCCAAGCGACCAGCGCCTCTTCGAGGACGGCGATCAGGTCGTCGGGATCTTCCAGGCCGATGCTGAGGCGATAGGTGTCGTCGTCAATGCCCAACTCGGCTCGCAAGGCAGGGTCATCCCTGGCGCGGGTGAGCAGGGGCATGATCAGACTCTCATAGCCCCCCCAACTGTAGCCCAGGTGAAAGAGCTTGAGCGTCGCATCCACGAAGCGATGCCGCGCCGCG
>Ga0209609_10002223_pt1 | contig 11171 bp, 9 predicted proteins | sample LakKivw325mmetaG_FD_184136 | JGI IMG/M metagenome (GOLD analysis project Ga0209609, IMG submission 184136) | Anoxic lake water microbial communities from Lake Kivu, Rwanda to study Microbial Dark Matter (Phase II) - Lake Kivu water 325m metaG... | ecosystem: Environmental > Aquatic > Freshwater...
CGATTTTCAGATTCTGATAAAGACGTTTATGGCATTTTTCCGGTTTTTGCATAGTGATACCTTTTAATGCGAGCCAAAATTGCCTACATAATGTCGCGCTTTCCGCACCTTCCCGAGACTTTCATCCTGCGAGAGATGATCGCTGTGGAAGCCCAGGGATGGGACATCGAACTTTATCCACTGATCGTGCAAAAGCAGACCGTTGTACATGCTGAGGCTCAGGCATGGCTAGAGCGAGTACATCACATTCCCTGGTTTTCCACCGATGTTTTGACTGCCAATCTGCGTCAGTTGACAACACTTCCAAGGCGATACATTTCCTTATGGTTTCGCATCGTATGGGAGAACCGCACAAACCTGAAGTTCCTGCTGCGAGCAGTGATCCTTTTTCCAAAAGCAGTGCGCATGGCTGAACAAATGCAAAAAGAAGGGGTGGTGCACATCCATGCTCACTATGCTACCTATCCGGCGCTGGTTGCTTGGCTGATCCACGAATTGACGGGCATCAATTATAGTGTTACAGTTCATGCCCATGATATTTTTGTTAGTACTGCGATGCTGGCGACAAAGCTCCGTGAGGCTACTTTTGTGGTTGCCGTCTCCAATTTCAACCGGGAATACCTGATACGAGTAATTGGCGAGAGGATAGCTAGAAAAACTTTCGTCGTGCACTGTGGCATTGATCCCATAATGTACAGCTCTCGGACTCGTTTGCATGGCGACACCGAACCTTTCGAGATTATCAGCGTAGGCAGCCTCCAACCTTACAAGGGGATGCGCTACCTTATTGAAGCCTGTGCCTTGCTGCGCGAAAGGGGCTTTCCGTTTCACTGCAGCATTATTGGAGATGGCGAAGAACGACCAGGCTTGCAGCGGCTGATCACTGATCGAAAGCTGGCATCATGTGTAGAGTTGATGGGATCGAAAACGCAGGCTGAGGTGGCGCAGTTCTTGCCAAGCGCCCATTGTTACGTGCAGCCGAGTGTGGTAACCCGCTCGGGCAAGATGGAAGGAATCCCAGTCTCGATCATGGAGGCCTTTGCCAGCGGTTTACCGGTGATCGCCACGGAACTATCGGGCATTCCTGAGTTGGTGCAACCTGGCGTGACCGGTTACTTGGTCCCTCCCGCTGACGCTATGGCTCTGGCCGATGCGTTGGTCGCCGTGTGCATGAATCCGGGTGAGGCGACCCGCTTGGCAAAGGCCGGACGCGAGCTCGTTCTTCAGGAATTTAGAGTTGATAACAGCGCCAGGCAACTCTCTGACCTCCTTGAGCGTTCACTGATCTCACCGAGCACGTTCCAATTAGCTCAAGGATAAGCCTACTGATCCCTGTTCTGTCTTGTTCACCCAAAAGCAAGGATTACTATGGAAATCAAACTTTACTTCCAAATATTGCGCCGGACTTGGTGGATTATCGTCATAACGGCTCTAGCTGCTGTGACAGCCTCATTAGCCTATTCCTATTTCGCACAGCCCGTTTATCGCGTGAGTTCGAGATACCTGGTATTGCCCAACCCGTCTCTGGTATCTGGAGGAAGTGGCATGGTTCTCGAAAGTCTGGCCACATTGGATAGGCGTTCGATAATCCAAACGTACGCTGAGATCATGAACAGCCCTCGCATCTACAAAGAAACGCTCAACACGTTGAACATGGATGAAAACGCGCTGCTTGACTATACGTACTCCGCGGTCGTCTTGCCAGATGCAAACATCATCGAACTTTCTGTGACGGGCCCAAACCCTGAGACAGACGTTCTATTAGCCAACAGCATTGGTGATCATGCTATCGCTTTTGTCAAAACCATATATCAAATATTCGATATTGAGGTTCTAGATCCGGCCGTTCCACCGATAGAGCCAATCCGTCCTCAACCTCTACGCGACGCAGTGATTGCTTTGGCTTTAGGGCTCGGAGTGGGTGTGGCCTTGGCGTTCCTGAATGAGGCACTTAGTACTACGATCGGGAATATTATGCAGCGATATTCGCTGGATGAAATGTCTTCTGCGTTCAATCGCAAAACCTTCGAACGCCGCCTGGAGGCGTTGGCTTCCTCAACGGCTATTTCGGATTATCTATCTTTATGTCTTGTGGAAATGGCAGGGCTCAAAGACTATCTCGACGTACTTCCGCAACCGACCCTATATCAAGTATTGCGCGAGGCGCATACCATCTTGAGGAACCAATTGCGCGGGAGCGATATCATTGGGCGGTGGGGCGCTTGTACATTTGCAGTTTTACTCTCGGAAACACCTGGAAAGGTAGCTCTGAATACAATGGGGCTGGTTCGCGTGGCACTATCGGTGCCCATAAGAATCAACATCTCCGGCGAGGAACTTTATCTCAATCCCTTTATCGGAATTGCCGAACATGAGATTGGTAAATCGAAAGACGATTTGATAAAAGGTGCTGAGCTTGCGCTCGAGCGAGCGAAAAAAGGTACGGATAGGGTCGTGCTCATCGATTCTGCAAAGAAGTTGCTTTACAGAGAAGGCGATCGTCTTGGTTGATAGCTCGATGCAAACCAGAAATAGAGCAGAGCTAAAGAAGCGGCTCGCACAGGTAAGAGGAGAAAAGGCTCTATTACCCCAAGCCTCAATTGTGATTCCTGTTAACGCACAAAGTGATCTCCAGAATGTCCTACAGATCGTGTGCGATATCGTTGCTTATCAAGGGGTGAACCGTTTAGAAATCATCCTCGTGATAAACAACTATCCCCCGAATTCCTCGCCTAAGGAGATAAAAGAATATCGCGCCTTGGGCCTGCTCGTTCTGGCTGTCCCGAAACTGAAAGAGCGCGGTGAAATTTACCTCACCGCGCGGATCCCTGGTGTGCGCATCGCCTCTTCTGAATACACAATCCACTTTGATGCGGATTGTCGAATCCCGAACCCAACTAAACTAATAGATTGGTACGTTGGGCAGTTCGATAGGGGAGCCCAACTAGCCTATACGTACGTTGGTTACTATGACCTGCCAAGGAATCTCTCAACAACAGCTTGGATGGCGATCCACCGTGCATTCCGTTGGTTCAAACGTGTTGTTTTACGAATACCCATCAGTCGGGGAAGCAACTACGCAGTGACCCGCTCCCTTATGTTGAACCTGTATGATAAGGGTTTATTGAGTTATGACATAAAAGTAGGTACAACGATCAAGTCCATGGGCGGGACGATCGCTTACTCCGGCGATAGAGCACTTACTGTTCTGACATCTGGTCGCAACTTTCGGGGTGATTGGAAAGAATTGCTTGAGTACATCGTATGGCGCGTGAGATATTACCAGCGCTTGATCCCACTACGATCAGATGCGACTCGACCACGCTGACGACCTTTCGGTTCCAATCATGGAATGACAGACGTGCACACAAAACGGCCAAAAAGCGAAACGAGAACCACGGAACAACTCCGCCAGCAATATGAATTAGAAAAAGAGTTGGCCTCCAGGCTGCGTAATGCCTCTCGAGAAGAAAGACAGGGGCTATATTCATCCCTCTACGATGAGTTGTTCAAGCGTGTTCCACATCATCCTCAATTGACCCTGAAAGCTGCACCTGAAGAACGGCACGAAGCTGTGCTCTCTCGTCTACAGTTGCTGAGGCATTTCATCAACGAGAACACTGTTTTTATGGAGATCGGCCCTGGAGATTGTGCTCTATCTTTCGAAGTGGCAAGGTTTGTGAAGCGGGTTTATGCGGTGGATGTCTCCAAAGAAATTACGAAAACCTCAACGAAGCCAGATAATTTTCAACTTGTAATTTCTGATGGCTGTAGCATTCCTGTGCCGACAGGTAGCGTGGATGTTGCCTATAGCGATCAACTTATGGAGCATCTTCATCCAGATGATGCCTTGGTGCAGCTACAAAATATCTTTACCGCGCTAACCTCCACTGGGATTTACCTGTGCATAACCCCCAATCGCTTGGATGGGCCTCATGATATTTCCATGTACTTTGACGATCAGGCTACAGGCTTTCACCTGCACGAATATACCATCACAGAATTACGCGATTTATTCTTTCGGGTTGGCTTTTCAAAAGTAAAGGTCTACGTGTGGAAATTGGGATTCTTCTTGATGTTGCCTTTGTTCCCTTTTCGCTTGCTTGAGCAAATGCTCTGTGCTCTCCCACGTCCGCTTTCCAAACAATTATCACGGACTAGGATCCTTTCCTGGTTGTTATATATCCGCATGGTTGCAATAAAATAGTGTCTTCTTGCATCTCCCACCTGATCCTACATCATAGAAATCCCAGAGAGCCATTTCCCTCGCAAGAGGTATAGGTCTGTCATGATAATGGATAAAACCCAACAAAAGCCAAAGCGATTCATACCAGCTTTCGTCGGGTTGGCCCTTGTTATAGGCGGATTGTTGGGATTTGCAACCAGCCAGATTGGCAAACCAACGTATCTCTTAATTGGCGCAATTGGTGCGGCTGTAATAATCGCCAGTCTCCTTTCTGTTGAAGCTGGTCTGGTTGTCTTGTTTTTTCTGACATTCACTCGCACCTCAGACATCGCCGTCCATTTTCATGATGCCCCCTCTATAGCAAAATCATACATTTTCATATTGGCGGTCGTGATCCTGATTCGCTGGGCCGTTTTTAGGGAATATCCGACAGGCTGGCAACGTGCTTTTATCCTGATTGGGATTTACCTAGCGGTGCTTGTATCGTCCTTGTTTTACGCTGCAGATCGAACGCTCGTCAGTGAATCTCTAAGCGACATCGAAAAAGACATATTTATCACTTTCATTATTATCATTTTGTTGAATAATGCCACCAGGTTGAACCTTGTAGTGTGGTCTTTGTTGTTTGCCGGAATCTTCATGGGCACGATCAGCGTCTACCAGTATGTGACCGGCACCTTCGAAAATAACTATTGGGGATTCGCCCAGGCAAATTTCATGCAATATGCGGGAACAGTGGAAGGCTATCGAATTTCCGGCCCGATTGGAGATCCGAACTTTTATGCCGAGGTCATGGTTGTTCTAGTTCCTTTGGCATTAGAACGTGTATTGAATGAGCGAAACAGCTTGTTACGTTTGGTCGCTGTTTGGGCTTTGGTTGTTATTACCCTGACGGTCGTGTTTACATACTCCCGGGGCGGATTTGTGGCCTTATGCGCCGCCGTCGGTGTATGGTTTATTCTTTACCCGCCACGCCTCAAATATTTACCCTTCCTGGCTTTATTAGGCATTGGAATTCTAATGTTGATCCCGCAAGAGTATATCACCCGGCTTACTTCACTGACAGAACTAATATCATCACCCTCAGTGGGCTTTCGGACTGCAGATTATTCTTTCCGCGGCCGCGCCAGTGAAACCCTAGCGGGACTGGAAATGATCAAAAGTCGCCCTATTCTCGGCGTGGGTCTAAATAATTTCGCCGAAAATTACCTGGCATATGCCAAAAGCCTGGGCTTATCCCCATCTGCAGAAGAACGGGCAGCTCACAGCCTCTATATCGAGGTGGCTGCTGAAACCGGGCTGGTCGGTTTCACCGCGTTCGCAGCTTTGCTTTACGCGATGACGCTAGGGATCGCGAACTCCTGGAAGAAGCTAAAAGGATTGCAAGAGCACAGACTTGCTTCGATGGTAGCTGCGATCGGCGCTGGTATCGCTGGGTACTTTACTGCTTCTATGTTTATCCATTCAGCCTATCCGCGTTACTTCTGGCTTTTAGTGGGCATTGCATTCAGCATTCCCAATATCGTAGCGAATGTAATCAACAAACCTGGCGAAGGTCTTGCCGCCCGATCCCTGGTTTCTCGTAATTCCAACACCTGAACTGTTGTCCCGATAAACTCCGATGGCCCAGTTCTAATCCTCACTCCACTTAGAAGCCTATGGAAGAAAACAGAAGCCTAGTATCTGCCACAGTTAAGGGGACAGCCTGGAATTATGCTTCTTTCGGTCTGAGTAAGGGGGTGACATTTATCTCTACCTTGATCCTGGCCCGCCTACTTACCCCGAATGAATTTGGCCTGATGTCCATCGCCTTAGTCGTGATTGGTTACCTGGACACATTGAGCGGCATGGGGGTCGAGAACGTTGTAATCTATAAACAGGAGAACATCGAACATAATTCCGATGTGGCCTTCACTTTAGGATTTATTGTCAATTCGATAATCTCGCTTACGACTTTCTTCATTGCGCCTCTCGTGGCAACTTTTTTCAACGATCCGCGTGTGACCGATATCTTGCGCGCTCTGTCCGTCATTTTTGTCATCTGGGGCATTGGCAACATACACGAAGCGCGCCTGAGAAAAGAATTGCGCTTCCGCCAAATCCTATTGCCTGAGATGGGTAAATCTACAGCCAAGGCCGTCGTTTCGATCGGGATGGCCATGTTGGGATTCGGCGTTTGGAGTTTGGTGTGGGGACAGATTGCAGCTAATGTCGCGGCAAGCGCGCTTTATTGGGTGGTCAACAAATGGCGGCCTCACTTGAGTTTGGATTTGAAGACTTCTCGCGACCTTTTGGGCTATAGCTCTCAGACAGTTCTCTCTGAGTTCATGGGGGTGATCCAGACAAATATAGACTACTTGATCGTAGGGAAACGTATTGGGTCTGAGGCACTGGGTTTTTACACCATGGCCTTTCGGGTGCCAGAATTGCTTATCATCAATACGTGTTATATTGTAAGCAACGCGCTTTTTCCTGCTTATTCAAAAGTGCAAAATGACCTCGAAATGCTTCAGAAAGGTTTTCTTATTACACTGAAGTACATTGCCCTGTATACTGTTCCAGTGGGAGTCGGCCTGTTTTTCGTAACCCCAGAATTGGTAAAAGTCCTCTTTGGGGACAAATGGACTCCTGCAATCCCTGCAATGCAAGCGATTTCCTTATATGCAGTGATTTATTCCCTTAGTTTCAACGCCGGCGATATCTATAAAGCTACTGGCAGGCCTCATATTATGAATGTCTTAGGCCTTTTTAAACTCGCGGTAGCAATTCCTCTTCTCTGGATAGCAGCGGGGTATGATATCTATAAAGTGGCCATAGCCCAAATTGTCGCTCACACTTTTCTCACGATCGTGAGATTGCTCGTCATTAAGCTCATCCTCTCACTTCGTTTCGCAGATATCCTATCGGCTTTATTGCCAGCAGCGACCGGAACCTTCGTCATGGCAGTAGGTGTGTACTTTTTCCGAAGCTGGCTAAGAGGTCTCGACCCGCTTTACCTGTTGATAATCCTGCCTCTTGTCGGGGGGCTCCTCTATGGGGCCACGATCTGGTTCACACATCGAGATGTTGCACAACAAGGCATTGCTTTGATACGGGACACCTTTGGCAAGAGGCGAAGACTGGCCGAAATAGAATGAACTTGACTGAGGGCAGTTATGCCCAGGCAGATTTACGTTTTTTGTTACCCCTTACAGCGGGTCAAAGCATAGGTGTATTGGGCGACGCCAGGCCGTTGGTCAGCATCCTCGAGGAAAATGGTTTATCAGTTACCTCACTATCGTCATGCCTCGATCAGCCGTTGAGTATCGTTGTGGGGGTAGGTAACCACGCGGACCTGGATCACATCATCGTTCCGGAATTCTTTCACGATTCTTTGGGCTCTTGCTTAACACACATCAGTCAATGGCTAAAGCCGGGCGGCTGGCTGTTGATTGGTTTCCATAATTCTGAAAGTTTATATCGGCCCCTCCTGAAGAAAGATGCCAAGAACAAGCCACGCTTTTCCCTTCGAAAGTGCACCCGGGCGCTAGAAAAAAGCGGATTTCGAGTGGTGTGCTACTATGGCACTTACGATAAACTCCAAAACCCCCGAGTCTTGATACCATTGGACAATAAACCTGCAGTTGACTATTTCTTCCGCTCCATTTACACGCCGATTTCGCGTTCTTTAGCACTGCTGCAACCCTTGGCGCTCTTGTTGGCGAACACCGGTTTCCAGCGGGTGTTGTTTCGTGGTTTTGTCATTGTGGCACGAAGAGAGACGCATCGCGATCATGCTGAATGAGATAGTAGAAATCCTCGGGCGTGAATGGCGTGATGTACTCATTCAATCAGGGATCGAGTTACGTCCGCCCCTTTCTATTTTAAAAATCGGCAACGATGAACTGACGAGGCGCAAAGTTAACCTTCTTGTTTTTAACCACCACGAACAGCAGCCGATCCTAATTCTAAGACTCACGCAAATTGATGAGCAGAGCTCCTTTCTGGAAAGAGAGTACGAAACTCTCTGTAAGCTGGCCAAGCATGAATCCTTGGCAAGTTCGATCCCACACCCTTTGGGCCTATTGGAGTTACAAGGAACTCTGATCGTGGTCGAGAGTGTTGTGCCGGGCGTTTCGATTTTTTTGTACCTGCACCGGAGGAAACATATTCGCCCGTTTTTGGTAAAGCAAGATTTTGAGTTGGCCTGTGACTTCTTGCATGAACTTGAACGGGTCACGATGGATGGCGACCTCCCCTTCCCCGACGCCGGCATGGTTCAGGATAAATTGGAGCAATTGTGCGTCAATTATGGATCCACAGGCATCCCGAAAGATTATCAAGAACAACTACTTAAAATCGCTGACGAATATCGCTCGCTGAGGCTGGTGAGATGTGCGAGGCATGGCGATTACTGGCCCGGTAATTTTTTGGTTTCGTCTGGAAGAATAGGCGTAATTGATTGGGAAGGATTCACCTACCCCGATGACCTGTTCCACGATATTTTCTTTTTTACGAGCACCTACGCATTGTTCTACCCCTGGCATGGATGGGGAAGCTGCTCACCAGAAGAAGCATTTAGCTTGGGATTTATCGAAAGAAACTGGTTGTCGGCGAGAATAAAAGAAACCCTCGAACGCTTTTTCCTCAAGCTGAATATCCCGCCTCGCGCGATGTGCCTGTTATTCATTCTATTCCTGATCGAAATGGCAATCCCTTCTGCGATCAAGAACGATCCTCGCGATCCGCCTCAACACGAGAAATGGTTTAGCTTGCTAAAAATCATCGCCCAAAGCAAAAATCCATTCCTGGCCAAGTAGTTGATATCGCCATGTCTCTGCGAATTGCCCAAATTATTGATAACCTGATTGTTGGAGGGGCGCAAAAACTCCTGGTCACTCTGGCCAGTCAGGCTCATGCAACCGCGCTTGACGTAACGATTATCTCTCTGAGTTTGAATAATGACCGGATGATCCTCGATGAACTATCCAGGTTAGGGATCAAGGTGGTTATCCACCCCGCGGGACACTTGCTCGACCCGCGGCGTGCATTCCGTCTGACCCGCTTCTTATCCAGCCAGGATTTCGACCTGGCGCAATGCCATTTGACTTATGCCAACATCATCGGCACGCTTTGCGCCAAGTTGGCTGGTCTTCCCGTCATTAACACATTGCATTCGGTAGCAGACGTTCTGCAAGAATTTCCTCCAATGATTGGGGTTTTAGAGATTTGGACAACACGTCTCCTGGCTAACCGCATTGTTGCCGTAGGGGAAACGATACGCGGCTCCTTTCAGACGCGCCTGGGAGATAGGCTGATTGACGTAATCCCCAATGTTGTTCTGGCGCCCAGAAAGATTGCGGATGCCGAGCGTGTAAACCTGCGGAAAGAATTGGTTGGCGACCCGACCAAAACGATCCTTATCTCCGTAGGCAGATTTGTGCCGGCCAAAGGGTACGAGGATTTGATCCTTGCCATGTCTACCCTGGCTTCTTCACATCCAAATATCGTTCTGCTTTTGGTCGGCGATGGCCCCCTGTTCGAAAGCATTCGCAATTTGGTTTCCAAATCAGGCCTCGAGAAAAATGTGCTACCGTTGGGGATGCGCGATGATATCCCCAGTTTACTCGCTGCCAGCGATCTTTACGTGAGTTCATCGCACTGGGAAGGTCTGCCCTTGACGATTTTGGAAGCGATGATGGCTGGTTTGCCGATCATTGCAACGGACGTCGGCGATATCCCCAGCGTGGTCACCGCGGACATTGGGATTGTTATTCCACCTCACCAGCCTGGGTCAATCGCCGAAGCTGTCACGAAACTCCTCGATGAACCGGCTAAGCTCCAGCAAATGGGCTTGGCCGCGCGTGATCTGGCCCTTAGGAATTATTCCCCTCAAGCGTGGATGGAGCAACTCCTAAACCTTTATGCGCAAACCCTCCGGTAATGACGCAACGCGAGTTTCTAACCCGCCGCCGGGTAAAGCAGGGAAGATATCTGCCTCACCTCGGCCTATTCGTGTCGTCATGCTAAGCCACGGATACTTTCCGCGCATCGGAGGGGCAGAACGCCAACTGGCAGCCGTTGCTCCTTTGCTACAGGCGCAGGGTGTGGATACTCACATCCTGACTCGCCGCTTGCCCGGCACCGAGGCATTTGAGAGGCTGGATGGGGTTCCCGTTCATCGGCTGCCGGTTCCGGGTCCGAAACCGCTCGCCTCGTTGACATTCACGCTGGCTGCGTTGGCGTTGATCAAACGATTGGATCCCGACCTGATCCATGCTCACGAGCTCATCTCTCCTGCGACGACCGCGGTCATCGCCAAAAAGCTGTTCAGTAAGCCTGTCATCGCTACCTTGCATGGCAGTGGGGCATCCAGTGACGTGCTACGGTTGAAGCGCCGCTTCGGAGGTCAGACCAGGCTCAGGGTCCTGTGCCGAGAAATTGATGCGTTCTGCGTGATCAGCGACGTGGTTGATCGTGAGCTTGCCGCAGAAGGCGTGCCCCAGTCGAAACGTATCCCTATTCCCAATGGCGTTGATGTCGAACGGTTTCGTCCGTTGCCAGCCTCAGAAAAGGCTGTTTTGCGTTCTCGTTTAGGTTTTCAGAAAGATGCACAGATCGTTATCTTTGTCGGGCGTCTGGTTCCCGAAAAACAGGTCGGCCAACTGGTCAGCATCTGGGAATCCATCCGTAGCGTTTTTCCGCAAGCCTGGTTACTGATCTTGGGCAGCGGGCCTGAAGAGAAGAAGTTGAAACAAAAGGCAGATGATGGTATCCTATTCCTGGGTGAACAATTCGATGTGGTACCTTATTTGCAAGCCTCTGATTTGTTCGTTTTGCCCTCACAAGCTGAGGGATTGTCCCTTGCCTTGCTGGAAGCCTTGGCGTGTGGCTTGCCGGTGATTGTTTCTCGTGTAGGGGGGGCACCGGAAGTGATCCGTCATATGGAAACAGGCTGGTTGATCCCCCCTGAGGACACAACTGCGCTGAGAGAAGCGATTGTGAC
>Ga0209609_10002229_pt1 | contig 11155 bp, 9 predicted proteins | sample LakKivw325mmetaG_FD_184136 | JGI IMG/M metagenome (GOLD analysis project Ga0209609, IMG submission 184136) | Anoxic lake water microbial communities from Lake Kivu, Rwanda to study Microbial Dark Matter (Phase II) - Lake Kivu water 325m metaG... | ecosystem: Environmental > Aquatic > Freshwater...
ACTAACTCTCCAATCGCCACACTGGCCGTCAAGGCTGGTGAATCAATCCCCACCAAATTGATAAAATTAGGTAGGTCTTTGTCTGCTTCAGAACGAATCACAAAATCTTGCGCCGATTCGCCTTTTGCCTGCAGCTTCGCCCTGATACCGGCAATCCCGGGAGCCAGATCACTCCGCTTTAAAAAAGGTAAATAGCTGTGGCAATTCTCAAAAAATTCCTTAGCATGAGCTGGATCAACGTCGTAATCAAGCGCATTAATATAAATTGCATTAGGTCCCAGGGCAAAGGTACCATCCAACCGCAAACGAACATGAATTCCCAGGCTCACCGGCGTGGGTGTGGGATAGATCAGATGACTCATTTTCCCCCGGTGATGATGCTGGACATCAAAATATTCACCCTTGACCCAATAAATCCGATAGTGATACCGATCAATATCAATTCCCAGCATTGCGGCGATTTTATCGGCATTCAGCCCGGCAGCATTGATCAGAACCTTAGTGACAATCTGCGCCCGACTTGCATCGGATCGTTTTACAGTAACCCGATATTTTTCACCCAATTTCTCAAGGTCTATTACCTCATGCTCATAAAGGATTTCAACACCATTGTGGAGCGCTACGCTTTCGAAATAGCTCATCAAGGCAATAACATCCAAGATCCCGGTAGATGGACTCATTAGAGCCCATTTAGCCCGAACATGTGGCTCGAGTTTCTTTATCTCCTGCTCCTCAAGCAGGACCAGATCCGGCACCCGATTGATTTGTCCCTGGCGGTAAATCTCCTCGATGTTGCGCAGCTCATCAGCGGTATTGGCGATAATTAATTTGCCGGTCCGGCGATGGGGAATATCGTTTTGCCGGCAAACCTGGTACAGTTGCCGATTGCCCTCCACACAGAGACTGGCTTTCAGACTATTGGTCGGATAATACATCCCACCATGAATAACCTCGCTGTTACGGGTAGAACTATCCTGGCCAAAAGTGGCATGTCTTTCCAGGAGAATGATCTTTTTATTCGAGGACGACAATCGCTGAGCGATTGCCAGACCAACTACACCGGCGCCGATGATAACAATATCTGCCTGATTCATACTACTCCTTATAGATAATTACCAGGTCTCGTAATGGATTTTGGCATCCTCATATTGTGAACGGGAAATTTTTTCTTCATCGGGATGGCCAACGGCAACCAGACTGAATATGTGCATATTGTCCGGAAGTGGAATAATATTTTTCAATACATCATCGGTTCCGCCACGGGGGTGATACCCAATCCAGACCCCGCCGAGTCCCAATTCCGGCAATGCCAACAGGATGTTCTCCGTAGCCGCGGCGCAATCCTGATACCAATATTTAGGGGAATAAACGACGTCACCACAAATCACAATAGCTAACGGCGCTTGAATAAGCATCTTAGCGTGCGGGTGCTTCTCGGCGATCTGATTTAATTTATTACGATCCCGGATCACGATGAAGTGCCACGGTTTCAGATTATTTGAGGATGGAGCCGCCATCGCTGCCTCAAGGATGTATTTAATCTGTTGATCGGTTACGGTCTTATCGGTATATCTGCGAATACTCCTCCGCCGAAAAATGTAATCAAGGTCCATCTCTCCTCCTTGAACTTATTGATTTTTCTTTTTTAACCACCGATAGAGAAAGATCAAGGGGAATGCGGCAACGGCAGCGAAGATGATAGCCAAACTTAAAGAAGCGGTGGTACCCCCAACCAGGAAGGCAATCCCAATCACCAGTGGACTGATGACCAAATATTCAATTTCAAATCTCATCAAGACTAAAGTATAAAATAAGGTAATCATCTGAATTAAGCCACCGATTACTGCCAAGATGTATCGTTTAATGATTGTGTCCTTTAAAGAAGGAATCCGGGTGACTAACGGAGGTGCATCATTGATATGAAGCGGACAATACCATAAAACAACCTCTTTACAGTATGGAATCACTTTCACCTCATACTGCCAAAGCGTCTTAACCGGCTTGGTATTTGATCTGCCGCAAACAACACACGGTTTGCGTGAGATGAATTGATCTATATAAAACCACCCCGCAGCAAAAATAATCAGGTTAAGCAATAGGACAAAACCGGTGATTTTAACCGTTCGGGAATCAGTCAAAGCCCGTAAGAGCTCATTGATTAAGGATGCTCGCATAAGTAAGAAATAGTTAGGTGCCAATATACTAAAAAATCCTAAAATTTTCGCAATAAACATTTGTCTAATCACGATAATCAATCAGAAATACTGTCTTGAAATATCTATAAATTATGCTTAAATATTGAGTGATGTGAAACTCTTTTTCAGCGACTTAAAATCAGGACAGCAAGCGCGGGTACCATGTTAGAAAATGTCAAATGGTTGGGGCATTCAGCCATCAAAATCAGCGGTGAAAAGACAATTTTTATTGATCCTTTCCAGCTTAAAAGCGGTGACTCGGCTGATCTGATTCTGATCACGCATGACCATTATGATCATCTATCGGTCAGCGACATCGAAAAAATTAGGACCCCAAAAACCACAATCGTGGTCCCAGCTTTGATCAAAACTCACCTGCAAGGCAATATTCGCAAAATCCACATCGGAGATATATTAACCTTCGATACGGTAGTTGTCGAAGCTGTTCCAGCCTACAACCTTCAAAAAAGTTACCATCCCCGGGCTAATCATAATGTTGGCTATTTGATTACCATGGGTGGAGTCCGTTACTATCATGCCGGCGATACCGACCTGATTCCCGAGATGAACAAGCTTTCCTGTGATATCGCTTTTTTACCAATTGGAGGTATTTACACCATGTCGGCAGCAGATGCCGCCCGGGCAGCCGAGCTTATTCGCCCGAAGCTTGCGGTCCCAATTCATTACGGTAGTGTCGTCGGCTCGCCTGCTGATGCTCAAAAATTCAAAGATTTATGCAGCTGCAAGGTGGTAATATTATCACAAGGAGTGTAGCCCCATTTTAGATTCACCCTATGCGACCGAACTGGAACTGGCAATTCAGGCGGCGATCAGCGCCGGTCAAATCATCCTGAAATATTATCAGAAGAATTATCAGATCAGAGATAAAAGCTTTGACAATCCGGTCACCACTGCCGATGTTGAAGCTGATCACTATTTACGGAAAATGCTTATTGGCGAATTTCCAAATGATGGCTGGCTTTCTGAAGAGACTGAGGACACTCGGGAAAGGCTGACTAAAAGGCGCGTCTGGATTGTTGACCCATTAGACGGCACTCGGGAGTTCATCAATTGTCGTCCAGAATTCGCCGTGTCGATAGCCCTGACAGAGAATTCGCTGCCGGTTGTTGGAGTGATCTACAATCCGATAACTGAGGAGCTTTATACGACAACGAGGGGCGGTGCTGGTCGGCTTAACGGCAATCTACTGCAATGCAGCACGGAGTCCAATCTCTCAAATGCTACTCTTTGTGTCAGCCGCTCTGAAACCGCGGCGGGACTCTGGAACGAATATCAGCACCTGTTCCAAAAGCGGCTTATCTGCGGCGGCACAGTAAATAAAATGGCGCATACCGCAACTGGGCACTGCGATCTCTACATCAGCCTAAAACCGAAAAACGAATGGGATATTTGCGCCGGTGACCTGCTTATTCAAACCGCGGGCGGGATGGTTCTCAACGGAAATTTAGAAAAACCGACCTATAATCATCCAAACCCCCTGGTCGCTAAAGGAATAATTGCCGGATCAGTGCCTTTGGTGGCAAAGACCAAGCACATTTTTCACCAAAACCAAAATAATCCGTAACTTATCTTTGGATTCTTGATAACTTGGGTAAGTATTGGAATCAGGTAATTTATGACCGATAAATTTGATTTTGTTGTTCCACCAAAGCAATTAGCCGCAGCCGGGGCGTATATTCGTTCACAGGTTTCATCCATTCCGACAACAGCAATTGTATTGGGTACGGGATTAGGATATTTTGCCCACCTATTGAAAACCGAATTCACCTTCAAGCAGAGCCAAATACCACATTTCCCGAGTGTTTCTGTAGCCGGACATCAAGGCAACCTAATTTTCGGGCGGATTGCGGAGGCAGAGCTGCTTGCAATTCAGGGTAGAGTGCATTACTATGAAGGCAAAACCCTGGCTGAGGTCACCTTCTATGTACAACTCCTTCACCGCTTAGGAATTAAAAACCTGATCCTGACCAACGCGGCGGGCAGTGTCAATCCAGATCTGACCGCCGGTGAGCTGATGATGATTCGCAATTTTATTAATTTTACTCAACTGCCAATAATTCCCGAGGATTTAGCCCCCGAACAGATTTTCGCTCCCAAATTGGCAGATATTGCCCGGATTACCAGTCAGCAATCGGGAATTCACCTATTTGAGGGGACCTATTGTTGGACAACCGGACCCAGTTATGAAACCAATGCCGAAGTCCAAATAATCCGGGCTCTCGGTGGCGATGTGGTCGGCATGTCAACCTTACCAGAGGCTTTAGTAGCTGCCCACTTAGGGCTCCAGGTTTTAGTAATTAGCCTGGTAACTAACATGGCAACCGGAATAAGTACGAAACCACTGAGTCACCACGAAGTTCAAGCTGCGGCTGCCAGGATCAAAAAACCTTACTCAAAATTCATGTCAGCACTGGTTTACAATATTGTCTCCTCAGAAACAAAGCATCTTAAGCGACCGTTTAATACCCAAACAGTTGGCTAAGCTATATGGACATTGTAAAAAATATTAAAAAAATGTAAACTTCGATTACAGATGGGACGTGCCGATCGCAATCAAAAGGTTATTAGTTGGTCTGCAGCATTACTGTACGTTATGGTTTTCTATATTTTCGGCACATTAATAGTAATCGGCATCTTATCCTACTGCTCCAAGGATTTACCTTCGATTGATCAATTGCAAAACATCGAACCGCAGCTCATCACCCGGATCTACTCCGATGATGGCAAGGTTCTACAGGAATTATATACTCAACGTAGAATATATGTGACAATTGATAAAATTCCTCAGGCCTTGGTTAAGGCCGTGATTGCAACCGAGGATTCACGCTTCTATGATCATTGGGGTCTCAGTTTGCGGGACTTTTCCCGGGCAATCATAATGGATATTCTAACTTTTAGTAAAAGACAGGGGGCGAGTACCCTGACGCAACAATTAGCCCGGATTCTCTATGAGTCAATCGGATTTGAGAAGACCATTACCCGCAAAATCAAGGAGCTGCTCACTGCCCTCCAGATCGAACGGATGTACAGCAAGGACGAAATCGTCGAAATGTATCTTAACTCCAGCTGGCTGGGCAGTGGCGCATATGGTATTCAAGCCGCCGCGAAACGCTACTTTAATAAGACCACTGATCAACTGACGGTTGACGAATGTGCTCTATTAGCCGGTGTGATTCAGAATGCCGGTCGCTATTCACCAATTAACCGACCCATCAGCGCCTATCAACGGCGTAATCTGGTTTTGTACCGCATGCTGGAGAAAGGTTATCTATCCAACGAAGAGTTTGCTCTTTACTGTAATGCACCCTTACAAGTCAATCGTCCTGAACCACCCCCAACAATTGCTCCCTACTTCGTTGAGTATGTCCGCCAGTGGCTACAGAAAGAGCAAGAAAAATTAAAGGTTGATATATACCGTGATGGCTTATCCATCTACACGACACTCAATACTGAAATCCAGGCTGCGGCAGACTCGGCTTTCCAAAATCATCTCAAAGTTCAACAACAAATTTTAAATAATCGGCTGCTCCAGCATCCAGATGAGATCAAGGCAATTATTCCTGACTCCTCATTAATTATAGAACAGATAACAGCCATGATCCGGGGCGAAACACCAATGGATCCAGCTTTAGGTTATTCGCTGATCGTGCAGGGTGCTTTAATTGCAATTGATCCGGCTACGGGAAAAATTCTGGCAATGATTGGCGGCCGTGATTTTAATGAATCGGAGTTTAATCGCGCAACCCAGGCTAAGCGCCAACCAGGATCAGTTTTCAAACCGATTGTCTATGCCACCGCCATTGACAATGGTTTCCCGGTAACAACCCAATTACTTAATCAACCAATCGTTATCTACATGGAAGATGGCAAGCGCTGGGTTCCGAACAACTTCGATCTCTCGACTGGAGGATTAACCACCTTCCGCGAAGGGATTAAACACTCCCTGAATCTGGTTGCCGCACGATTAGTTCAGGAATTAATTTCACCAAAATCAGTCGTCGAGACCGCCCACAGAATGCACATAACAACCCCGATGCCGGCCGTTGATGCAATTGCTCTGGGCTCGGCGTCTGTTATCCCAATCGAAATTACCTCAGCCTTTGGTATTTTCGCTAACCATGGCGTCTGGGTTAAACCGATTGCCGTCACCCGGATCGAAGATCGCTACGGCAATCAAATCGCCAGCTATGCGCCCCAGCAGGAATACGTGTTCAGTGAGGAAACTGCTTATGTTCTCACCAGCTTATTAGAAACGAATATCAATGAGGGTACCGGTGCCAGTGCCCGCTGGCGTTTCGGTTTCAACCACATTGCCGGCGGGAAGACTGGAACAACCAATGACAACACCGATGCCTGGTTCGTTGGTTATACCCCCTATTTAGTCGCCGGCGTCTATGTCGGCGTTGATAATCCGGCAGTTTCACTGGGAAAAGAAAAAGGTCACGAACAAACCGGGGCTATCGCAGCCCTTCCCATCTGGGCCAGGTTTATGCGCGAAACACACAAGATCATGGGCTGGAAGAGCAAGCCCTTTATTCGACCCGAAGGCATTATTGAGATCCAAATCTGTAAAGAAACCAAATTACTGCCCTCGAAATACTGTCCGGTTGAAACCGAGATTTTCATCAAAGGCACAGAACCTACCGAGCATTGTCAGATCCACACCGACATTGATGAAAAGCGGGGCGTTGATCGGGTAATTTTTTAGCAATAAGGGATAATATTCGGATCTACTTGTTAAACCCTAAAAAACTGCTGACCAAACACCTCATCGAAACTATTCAATAATTTTTAAGATCAACGGTTAGCAAAAGACATTAACTTTAATACTTTTATTCCCCTCCACAAAATAAACAGGATCAAATGATGAACAATTCCATTTCACCTAATCAAGATCAAAGCTGGTCAAAAACAAAATTAAAATCCATTATTATCTACGGCGGTCCGTTGATTGATGGTCGTGGCTCCGTATTTGATGACGGAGCTATTTATATTACCAGCGGTAAGGTTGCCGCAGTCGGTGATGAGGAAGCCGTCTTTAATCAGATTGCCAGTGAGGATCATCCGGAAGCTTATGATACCTTAGGACGGCTAATCGCTCCTGGATTAATTAATCTTCATCAGCATTCATGCTACAGTTTAGCAGTCGGTTTACCGGAATTTGATCATTGTAATCAAGATTGGCAGACCAAAAAATCTTATTGGTTAGATTTTAGTCAATGTCTGGACGCAGAATCTATTCAACTGTCACTACTGCTTAGTATTATGCATTCAATTCGTGCCGGTGTTACCACCACTTTCGAACTGCATTCAGCGCCACCGGAAATCGGTAGCGTCCTTAGAAATATGGCCAGTGTTATTGAACAGAGCGGGGCCAGGTTTGTACTTAGCTCTGAAGCAGCAGCTACCAATGGGACTACAAAATTCATCCAAAGTATCGAGCAAAATCACGCTTTCCACCAGCAATATCGTGACAATCAACTGATCCGCGGAATGTTCGGATTGCAGGTTAATGAATCTCTAACGGAAAAATTGCTTGGACTGATCGCCGAAAAAATCGGCAGCCAACCGGGAATCCACATTCATCTGGGAGGCATCGCTACGATCGAGCATTGTCAAAAACTTGGTTATCCGGGACCGATCTCACGCTTAAATGAATTCGATCTAATTAAAAAGAAAGCACTATTAGTCAGTTGCGTTTCCCCGAGTTCGACGGAATTGGAGCTAATCATCCAAAAGGGTGCTACTCTGGTCAATGTACCGCCAGCGCTTGTCCCCAATCAACCTAAACCGCCCTCTTTGCCCATTCCGGCAAAACTGCGGCAAGGAATCGGCACAGCCGGTTATCATCAGGATATTCTCCATGCCTTACGCCAAGTGTATCTAATTTATCGCCAACAGGGATTCAGCCACGATACAATTATGAAATATATCGAAACTTTGCTGCTTACTAACCGCACCTTTGCCGGATTATGTTTCGCCGGCAAACCCGGAATCCTCGAGCGCGGCGCCAATGCCGACATCGTGGTCTTTGATTATATCCCCGTAACACCCATTAATAAAACCAACTATCTGGATCATCTGCTTTTCGGAATGTCTGCCACAAGTGTAAACATGGTAATGGTCAACGGAAAATTTATCTATAATGATCGGTCATTTTTGACCCTTGATGAAGAGCTGATACTTGCTGAATGCAAAAAGGTTAGCCGGCGTTTGTGGAGGGCATTTGGCAAAACTCACCCTGTTGCTTTTGAGGACGATTTAGACTAACTTCCGCAGCAATTAAAGGAGTCGTAGGGCGTGAATATTTCCAGATATCAAACTGACCAACAGGAGCAGTGGGATCGGTTCGTCAAAGAGTCCAATAATGGTAATCTGTTTCATTATCGAAATTTTCTGACTTATCATATCGGCAGGACTTTTACAGATCACTCACTCATCTTTCGGAAAAAAGACTCCATCGTTGCCCTTTTCCCGGCTGCCGAGGTGACTAATAATGGTAAAAAAATACTTTATTCTCACCCTGGTGCCAGCTATGGCGGTTTTGTCTTTGCCAGACTGGGTTACGATGAGGCAGACGAAGTGATCGGACTGTTTGAAGATTACTGCCGCAGTCAGGGATTTCATAAAACATTCTTTATCCCGACTCCTGCGCTGTATTTCGAGAATTATGATGAAACCGTGGAATATGCCCTACGCTGGCGGAATTACATTACCATCGAAAATTACATCTCCAGCTTCATTGATCTCAGCGGCAGCGAGGAAGAAATTTTTAATCGGATGGATAAGCGCAAACGACGCTATGTCCGCAATTTAAACACCAATCCCGCAATCCGTCTGGAATGGAACAAAAACTTCGCCGAATATTACCCGATATTAGTCAAGAATAAAGCCAAGCACGGGATCAAGCCAACCCACTCATTAGCGGAGCTCGAAAAATTAGACAGACTCTTTCCCGGGCAATTGAATCTACTGATGTGTTACCACCAAGATAAACCTATTGGCGGGACCCTGAATTTCACCGCAAATTCACAGGTCGTGATCATTTTTTATAACATGATGGATGACCAATTTCAAGCGCTCCAACCAGCCTCCATCCAGATCTGGGAAACCATGCGCTGGGCTCATCAAGCCGGCTTCCGTTATCTTGATTTTGGGGTTTCCCAATTGCCCCTGGCGGCTAATCCGCTCACTCCCAGTAAAAGCCTAATTCTTTTCAAAGAACATTTTGGCAGCCGCAATATGATTCGCAAAGCCCTGGAAAAATCTTTTTAATTGATCTTCAAACTCCGGATAAATCGGTAATATGTCCGCAAACATTCGCTCACTTACCAAACAGACATTAGTCTACGGCTTTGGTACGGTTGCCTCGCGACTTGTCACCTTTTTGTTGCTACCAGTTTATACCAATATTCTTGCTCCGGCAGAATATGGCTTGGCGGTGCTGGTCTTTGTCTTCACTGCCTTTATGAATTATATCTACAATTATGGTCTTGACTCGGCGCTAATGCGCCACTATGACGAGGATCCCGATCCCCGGCAGAGAGCGGTTGTATTATCAACCGCAATTTGGATGGCAATCAGCAGCAGCATTTTGCTAAGTGGGACTATTTATTTACTGAACAATCCCCTGAGCCGGATCTTACTGGCTTCGACCGAGAACCGCATTTTGATTAAATATGCGGCAGTAATCTTATTCTTTGATTGCCTTGAGCGAGTGCCCATGGCTTTTTTACGACTCCAGGAGAAGCCACTACTTTTTATCGGCATCCGGCTTTTTAATGTTGTGGTCACACTGGCACTAAATATCTACTTCGTAGTCTATCAAAGAACAGGCATTATTGGCATCTTTCAAAGCAATGTGATTGCTTCCGGACTGACCATGTTCCTGTTGCTGGTAACTGTGATTACCAAGATTCAATTTACCTTTTCGGGTAATATTGCCCGTGACCTGATGCTTTTTGGAATACCTTTCGTACCGACCGGTTTGGCGACGGCGGCGATGGAGATGCTCAACCGTTACATTGTGCAGCACTATTTAGGTCTTGATGCCGTTGGTATTTTCAGTGCGGGCTATAAGTTGGGTATATTCATGCTCCTGATCACAACCGCGTTCTATTATGCCTGGCAACCATTCTTTATTAAAGCCGGACCCAATGAATCTTCCCGCCCCCTATTTGCTCGGGTTCTGACCTATTTTGTACTGGTCGAAATGTATATCTGGGTCATTCTAACGGTATTCATCCCTGAAATTATCAATTTTCATATTGGCAGGATTTTTCTAATTGGTCCCGAATATCAGAGCTGCGGGTCAATGGTACCATTCATACTGTTAGGATATGTATTCTTTGGCATCAACCAGGTATTTCTACCCGGTATCTACTTCGAGAAAAAAACCCGTTATCTGGCTTACATTACTATCTTTGCTTCAGGTGTCAATATCCTGTTTAATTTCCTGTTGATTCCGCTGCTTGGCTTGGTTGGTTCGGCGATGGCGTCATTCATCGGCTACTTTGCACTTGCCTGTTCGACCTACTTTGTCTCGCAGCGATTATTTCGGGTTCCCTACGAAAAGCGTCGGCTAGCTATTCTATTCTTAATCTCTCTTATCGCCGGCGGCTTCGCCTACTCTTTCAATCTGCCGGCAGTTATCAAGATCGTTATCATCCTGATGCTTCCGGTGATCTTGCGTATCTCCGGGTTCTTCAAAAAAGAGGAAATTGCATCGCTAAAAATATTGCTACCATTCAGATAAAATGAAAAAACGTTGTTACCATATCTGTCATGTCACCATTGGTCACTCACCAACGGATGACAGAATCTATTATAAAGAGGTTCTCACCTTATCGAAGTGGTATCGGCACATTTCGCTGATTGCCCCCAACCGTGGTTGTCCCAAACCAGCGGCAGGGATCTCTTTCCACTTATTTACCGAAAAC
>Ga0209609_10002230_pt1 | contig 11152 bp, 13 predicted proteins | sample LakKivw325mmetaG_FD_184136 | JGI IMG/M metagenome (GOLD analysis project Ga0209609, IMG submission 184136) | Anoxic lake water microbial communities from Lake Kivu, Rwanda to study Microbial Dark Matter (Phase II) - Lake Kivu water 325m metaG... | ecosystem: Environmental > Aquatic > Freshwater...
ACCTGGTGAAGGGAAGACCTTCCTACGCAAAATAAAAAGAGGATTTAAAATGGAGGGGCATTCCCATACTACTGTAGAACAGCACTTTGTCCTGCAGGGCGAGTATGAGAGTGAAGGGAGGGTTTATAAGGCAGGGACTTATAGGTTGATCCCCAAACATAAGACCCATGGTCCGTTTAAGTCGTCAAAAGGGGCTGTCATTCTGGTGATCTGGGACCCGGAGAAAGAGGTTATTCCCATAAATACTGGAGAGATGAAGAAAGTGGTTCAAAAATTATCGAAGGAAGAAAAAATTAAGTTTCTACAGGAAGTCGTGCCAGTGGTTTGTAAAGATCTCTCAGGAGATGAGGAATGTATCAATATGCTGAAAGAAGCCTTCGGCGAGACCTTTATGAGGGAGATGATGAAAAGGTCCGAGGAAATGATCATCATTTAAAGATTAGCGGAAGCAATTGAAAAGAAGAGGATTGGGTCCGGATGGGAAAATCCAGTCCTGTGAGGGCCGGGAAGTAAGCCCATCGTTTGAGAAAAAATATAAAACTATCGAAAGGAGGCTGAAAGATGATCCGCATTTCAAAACGAGCTATTGAAGAATTAAAGGGGTCTAATCAGAGTAGCCAAAAGAATTGGTTTCGCGTTTTTATAAGAGGTATAGGTTGAGGCGGGCCTAAAATGGGTCTGGCTCTGGATGAGCCAAAAATAAATGATGAAAAAATCGAAGTGGAAGGTTTCTCCTTTGTTATGGCTTTAGAAGTGGTGGATGCAATTCGATCATATGGAAACCTCTTCATCGATTACTTAGAACATCCGTGGATGAAAGGATTCCAATTGTCCTTTCAAGGGAAAGGCTCCTGCTGATTCCTTGGTAGGTGGACGAGAAGATGAGAGGTGTGGAAATAACGATGATTTGAAGTTCCAGAAAAGAGGCGTTTGGATTGAAGATAAGCGACTTAAACTTCGCCCATTAAAATCATAGGGTTATGAGTCTACAAGAAGATAGGGGGAAACTTCTAAGAGAGATTGAAGAACTTGAAAAAGAGATTGAAGAGATAAAGAAGAGAATACTCCCCATTCGGTTAAGTATGAGATATTTCAACTGCTGGAACAGAAAGAACAGGAACTCGAAAGGAAAAGATCTCTACTCGGAAAAGGACAATACATTGATTGAAAAAGAATTCCTTCCACCAAAGCTGGGTGAAAAATTGCTGAGGGGGATTGCCGCGTCACCAGGAGTGGCCATAGGAAAGGTCTGCATCCACAAGGATATTTTTTCTCACGTCCCCGTTCGCACCATCGAGGACCATCAAATTGGAGTCGAGATTCAGAAAGTCAAGAAAGCAGTTGAAGAAATTGAAGAGGCCATAAGGAAGGATGAAGAAAAAATAAGAAGACAGATGGGCGCAAGAGATGCAGAGATATTCTCAACCCATCTATCCATCATAGAGGATTCTCACTTTTTGTCTGAAGTCTTCGAAAAAATAGCCACACAGAGAATCAATGCTGCGGCTGCTGTGTTATCCCAGGTAAAAAGATATAAGGAGGTATTCTCTAAAATAGAAGATACCTACCTTAAAGAGCGTATCTTGGACATTCGGGATATTGGAAAAAGACTCCTGGAATCTCTGATGGGACCCCGGGAATTTGATTGCCCTTTTGAGGAAGCCGTGATCATAGCTGGGATTGAATTAACACCCAAGGATACGGTTCAATTCAAAAGAGAACGGGTATTGGCGTTTATTACAGAGCAAGGGGGAAAGGAATCCCATGCCGCCATCCTCGCACGATCGATGGGAATTCCGGCTGTCTTAGGAATAGGAGGGTTGCTGTCACGCATTGAGAGGGGGGATTTTTTAATCGTCGATGGAAATCTGGGTTTTGTCGTGATTAACCCTCCGGAGGAGGTGATCCAAGAATACCGAAGGAATCAGGAAAAGATTGAGGCTCATCGGAAAAATCTGGAGGCACTGATTACCTCTCCGGCAGAGACCCTGGATGGCCTTCGTTTCAAACTGATGGCAAACATTGGGAACATGATGGATCTCGAGTTTGCTATCCATTATCAGGCAGACGGGGTAGGACTCTTCAGGACGGAACTTCCTTTCATTATCGGGGATCATTTTCTCTCCGAGGAAGAACAATTCGAAATTTACAGGAAAGTTGTCGAGAGGATGAATCCTAAAGAGGTGACCATCCGAACCCTCGATTTTGGAGGAGATAAGTTTCTGGTATCTCTTCGCTCGGAAAGGAACCCATTTTTAGGGTACCGTTCCACAAGGGCTTTTTTGAAAGAGAAAGAGATGCTGAAAACTCAGCTCAGAGCGATCTTAAGGGCCAGCGCTTATGGGAAGGTGAAGATCCTATTCCCGATGGTTTCAAGCATTGAAGAGGTGAGGCAGCTCCAAGGAGTGTTTAGAGAAGTTGAAGGCGAGTTGGTGAGCCAACAAGCCGATTTTGGGAAAGGCATTCCCGTTGGTGTGATGGTTGAGGTTCCTTCCTTGGCCATCGTGGCACAGAAATTGATGAAAGAGGTTGACTTCGTAAGCATCGGGACGAATGATCTGGTTCAATTCACGCTGGCTGTGGACAGGGATAACGATTTGGTAAACCACCTTTACCAGCCTCTCGATCCATCGATTCTATGGTTGATAAAAAATGTGGTTGATGCTGGGAATGCTTATGGTAAAAGCGTATCCATCTGCGGGGAGATAGCCGGAGATCCAGCTTACTTTCCCTTGCTATTTGGCCTGGGTCTTAGAGAATTCAGCGTCGCCCCTGTTGCGATGCTTGAGATAAAGGAAATTTCAAGGCTTGTAACCAAGGAACAAGCCTCTCTTATTGCTAATAAGGCCCTGGAGATGGATTCGTCAAAAGAGATTGAACATCTATTGAGGGCTCACTATCCTTTGAAACACTCCTGATTTAAGGCGGAGGATCAATCAGACAGCAAGAAAAAGACGTTGAATCGACTCGGTAGATAGAGACCTTCAGGATGTAAGGAATCGTATTAAAGAATTGGAAGAGGTTCTTTGCATGCACAAGAGGAGGTGGTACACGTATGATGCAGCCTCAAGAAATCTCGGTGCTGATTGCTTTTGTCGCGGGATTTATTTCCTTTATCTCTCCCTGCGTTCTCCCCTTGGTTCCCTCATATCTGACTTACATTACTGGAGTTTCCTTCAAGGAGCTCGCTCTGGAAGAGAAGAAAGGAAGAGTCAGGTGGGTAACCATTTCTCATTCTGTACTATTCATTGCCGGATTCTCCATGATATTTATCCTCATGGGTGCTTCTGCCTCATATCTTGGGAGACTCCTTACTCAGTATCAGCATTGGCTGACGAAAGCAGGAGGCATATTGATCATCATCCTGGGAATCCAGTTTACGGGAATCATAAACATTCCCTTCCTCCAGATGGAGAGACGAATTGAGCTAAGAAAGAAACCTTTGGGCTATATAGGGTCGTTTCTTGTAGGAGTTGTTTTTGCTGCCGGATGGACGCCTTGCATTGGCCCGATACTTTCAACCATCCTTATTTACGCGAGCAGATCACAGGACTTCACAACGGGTGTTCTTCTGCTGACTGTCTATTCACTGGGATTGGGTGTTCCTTTCTTCCTCTCTTCCCTGGCTTTCAATTCATTTCTTTCAGCCTTTGAAAGGGTTAGACGATTCATGAGGGTGATCACGATTGTCAGTGGTTTTTTTCTTGTTCTGGTGGGTATTCTATTCCTAACCGATATGTTCAGTACTATTCACACTTACTTGCATATTTTTGGCGACTGAAATAATTGGATGCACCCAATTGAGGGTCAATCCGCGGTCAGAAAAAGTTTTTGGAGGGACCTATGGGAGAGAAAAAGGATCACCTTAAAAAGCTTTCGGAACTTTCAGAAAAGATCATGGCCCTCGCAAATTCAATAAGGCAGGCAGAAAAAGGTATGGAGTCAACCTGGATAGATGCCATTGAGGCGAGAGACCTTCGGAACGTGAAAGAACGGATGAAGGCTGTAGAAGATGCCCTTTGTATGCTGAAAGAGGAAGTCGGCCATGTAGAGGCAGAACATTGCAAAAAAGCCAAGGGGACGTACTAAGAAGGATATGACAGAAAAACAAAACCTTATGAGAAAGAGAAATGACCCGTCGGGGATAGCTTTCTTCTCAACTCTTCTGAATATTTTTGTGGCAGGGACGAAAGGGGGTTTGGCCTGGCTATCAGGTAGCTCTGCCCTTCTGGCCGACACCATCCATGGTTTCTCAGATACCTTTGCCAGTTTACTGGTTCTTGTGGGAATCTGGTTATCTAAAAGAAAGTCCGAGGCATTTCCGTGGGGTCTTTACAAAGTTGAAAATTTTGTCGCCCTGGTGAGCGCGGGTCTCATCTTTTTCGCAGGTTATGAAATCGTTCGCCATGTCTTTAAGGCAGAAAAGACCTTAATCCTTGGTCATTTGTACTCCGCTCTATTCGGTCTTTCAGCTATCATACTGGCGATTGCCATTTTCTCACGCTTTGAGGCGAAAAAGGCAAGGGCCTTCAACTCCCCCAGTCTTCTTGCTGACGCCTCCCACTGGTATTCGGATATCGCCTCGACTACTCTTGTCTTATTAGCCCTCCTTGGGTCAAGACTCGGATACCTTATCTTCGACCGCATAGCCGCCTTCATCATGGTTGGATTCATAGCGAAGGTAGGATGGGATATCCTGAAAGATTCGATGAAGACTTTGCTTGATGCATCGGTTGATCCGATTACTCTGGATCGTATCCGAAATGTTATTGGGCGCTTTTCGCAAGTCAGGGAAATCAAATCCATTCAGGCAAGAAACTCGGGCAGATTCGTCTTTGTCCGTACCAATCTTGCCTTTGACATAAAGAAATTTGCTCAGGCTCATCAACTTAGCGAAGAAATCGAGAGGTCGATCCTGAAGGAAATTCCTCAGGTGGATCAGGTTACCATTCATTATGAACCAGTGAAAAAGGATTTCTTAATCTATGCCATTCCTGTTGAGGAAGATAAACACAAGATCTCTGATCACTTCGGTGATGCACCCTATTTTTATCTTCTTCAAATTAGCACAGAGAGGCCCATTGTTCAGGAAGAGAAAATCCTGCGAAACCCTTATTTGAAAGAGGAAAAGGGGAAAGGAATTAAGGTGAGTGAATGGCTCATTCAGAATGGAGTCGATACAGTTTATACCAGAAAGACCTTTGACGGGAAAGGGCCTTCCTATGTCTTTTCCAATGCAGAGGTTGATGTGATTATTACGGAGGATAAGACAATGGAAGAAATCCACTCAAAATTGACAGGACCAGAAATTAATTAATCGAATGAGGAGAGCATGCCAAAAACTCTGGATCAGGTTTACGAGAATGAGAAAGCAACGGTGATCGATATTCAAGGAGGTCAAGGGATAAGGCAACGTCTCGGCCAGATGGGTATTCATCCAGGCGATACGATAACAATGCTGAGGTATGGGGCACTCCGGGGTCCTATTCTGATCGAGGTCCATGGCAGTCAGGTGGCTCTTGGAAGGGGGATTGCCTCCCGAATCATTGTGGAGGAAGCGGAATGAAAATTGCTCTGGCTGGCCAGCCAAACTGTGGCAAAAGCACCATATTTAACCATATCGCTGGGTATAAAGCCATTACTTCAAATTTTCCGGGAACAACTGTTAAATACACTGAGACGAAAACCCACATCAATGGATATACGTGTAACTGTATTGACCTTCCTGGAACCTATTCGCTGACATCATCAGACCCAGCCGAATTGGAGGCACGAAAACATCTCCTATCTGGAGAGGTAGATGTGATCATTAATGTAGTCGATGCCTCGCTGCTCTGCCGGAGTCTAGAACTGACACTTCAACTTCTGGAGCTGGAAGTTCCCATGATCCTTTGCCTTAACATGATAGACGAGGCCCAGAGGAAAGGGATCAAAATTGATATCCAGAAACTTTCTTCTGCCATCGGCATACCTGTCATTCCAACCATAGCCACAACTGGAAAAGGGCTGAAGGAGCTATTTATTGAAGTTTTAAGGGTCCGGGAAGAAAGGAGGATAGGGGAAACCCCAAAGTTCAGCAAAGACATTGAAGAAATCGTAAGTCAATTGGACTCCATACTCAACTCTGAATGGCCAGTAAAAGAAAAGGTTCCCCCTCGGTTTCTTTCCATAAAACTCCTTGAAAATGATGAGTTCTTCATTAATGAAACAAAGCGAGATAGTAATGCTATTAATCGAATAAGGCCCCTTCAGGGAAAATTGGAGCAAATTCATGGCGTTCCATCGGATGAAGTAATTTCCTCCGAACGTCATGCCCTGGCTATGAACTTATTTGAGAAGGTCTCCACTGTTATCCATCCTCCAAAGAAGGACCTCCGGATCGCCATTGATCACTGGGTGATGCATCCATTCTTCGGCTATTTGATTCTCGCGGGTGTCTTCTATGGTTTTTTCAATTTCATCTTTGGAATTGGCGGATATATCGAAGAGCCCCTGATGGAGCTCTTTGACCAATGGATAGGAGGTCTTGAAGAACTTTTTGGGAAAGGAAGTTTAGCCTTATTTCTTTCCAAGGGGGTCCTTCAGGGAATTGCAGGAGGCATAGCGATCGTCCTTCCCTACCTTGTCCCCTTCCTCATCGGCCTCTCTATTCTGGAAGACATTGGATATCTGCCGAGGGTGGCTTTCCTGATGGATGTTTTCATGCACAGGATTGGTCTTCATGGCAAATCCATCATTCCATTTATTCTGGGGTATGGATGCAGTGTTCCGGCTGTGATGGCCACAAGAATCCTTGAGTTTCCTCAACATAGGTTTATCGTTTCTATCCTGGCGACCATGATCCCTTGTGCGGCTCGAATTACGATCATCTTCGGCCTGGTTGCCTTTTTCATCAGCCCCAATGCCGCTCTGGCGATTTTTGCCCTTAACATTCTGGTCGTGGCTATCTCAGGGAAGATCTTCTCCACCCTCTATCCAGAACCAGGGAGTTTTGGATTGATTCTGGAAATTCCTGCTTACCAGTTGCCTCCTTTACAAAATACATTGAAAAAATCCTGGTATCGGATAAGAGAATTTATCGTTATCGCTTGGCCACTTCTCATTGTCGGAAGTGCACTGCTGGCACTGATGGAGTATGGCAAGGTAGACCTTTATTTCAATCGTTTGCTGTCTCCCCTCACTCACCTCCTTGGCCTGCCGGTTTCTGTCGGAACAACACTCATCTTTGGTCTTTTAAGAAAAGAACTCTCCATGATTATGCTGACCCAGGCATTGGGAACTACCCAAGTTCTCACGGTGATGACTAAAACTCAAATTATGGTCTTTACTGTCTTTGTTACTTTCTATATTCCCTGTTTGGCTACGATTGCGGCCGTCTGGAAGGAGATCGGTAAGAAGGGAGCGCTTCTGGCGATCCTTTTCACTCTATCTGTGGCCATCATTTTGGCTATTGCCACCCGCGTCTTTTTTGGAATTATTCTTTGAAAGAGTTTATATGGATTAGCGTAAAGTAAACGATCACAAATGCTCACGCAAGGGGGTGATAGGAATGGCAAATATTTCCATCAAGTCGTTAAGGGACAGCAGAGATGTCCATGATCTGACCTTCTATAAATTTGTGATGGAAAGTCTGCCTGTCGCTGTGATGACCGTTGATCCGGAATTGAGGATAACAGGTTTTAATTCATCGGCTGAGGAAATCACCGGTTATTCAAAAGAGGAAACCCTGGGCAGGTATTGCAACCAAATCCTGCGGAGTGAATTGTGTAAAATTAGCTGTCCGTTAAAGACAATACTCAATCACCGGGAACCTATTGTCCGGACCGAGAGTACAATTTGCAACAAATTTGGGGAAACCGTTCCCATCAGGCAACATGCTGCTGGATTATTGAATGATGATGGGACACTTATCGGAGGACTGGAGGCGTTTGTCGATATCTCTCATTCAAAAGCGCTGGAGCGTGAAAAGGCTAATCTTATTTCTATGTTTGCCCATGATATGAGATCCCCTCTCATCAGCATTCAGGGTTTTGTCCTTCGTCTCCTGCAAAATGCCGTTGAGATAAACGAAGAAAAAAGGAAGAAATATTTAAAAATCATAAAACTCGAAGCAAGCAAATTAGAATCTTTGATCGATGGTTTTCTGGAGTATTCCCGCCTCCAAACCGGCAAATTGAACTTTAACTTCACCGCCACATCCTTGGATAAAGAGCTAATCGAGATTTACGAAACTTATCAAGTAAAGGGCTCCCCAAAGGGCATTCAATTCGAGCTTCGAAATATGGAACCTCTACCGGTTGTTGATGCCGATTCAAAATATCTACAGAGGGCGTTTTCAAATCTCTTGGATAATGCCTTGAAATACTCATGAGAAAAAGGCCTTATCACCATTAACACACAACATACGGATCAATACATTATGGTCAAGGTCGCAGACAGAGGGACTGGTATAGATTCAAAGGACCTCCCCTATATTTTTGATCCTTTTTACCAGGGCTGTGGTGAAAAGAGAGGAAAGGGGTATGGTCTGGGTCTGGCTATTGTGAAGGCCATTGTAGAGGGGCATGGAGGAAGGATTTTCGTAGAAAGCGAATTGGGAAAAGGGTCAGTATTTACCGTTGTCTTGCCGAAAGCGAGAAAAATAGAAGAACGAATGTCTTCAAATGCTTGAGGTCAAAATGTCAGTGAATGACGCCGGGAGACAAAAAACATTATTAGGAAATTGTTTTACCCATTTGTTGGGGAAATCGAAACGCCTCCCAAAGGTGTTAAGAGAGATCATGTACGGAATGACGGTCCATGAAATGGATCTGGAACTGAGGAAGGAGAGAGGCAGTTTAGACCACCTTTTTATGCTGGTGGTGTTTGGAGATCTTGTGGGATTACCACTTCTTCCCCCGTACTATTCAATGAGGCTCTTACCCTATATTATACCGTCCATCCAAAAATGGAAAAGAAGCCTTTTGAGGGAGAAAGACCTGACCGATTTTGTAGCGACGGATATTTGATTCTATTTCTAATGACGGAGGAAGGTCCATGAAGGGGGATTTGATTTTGGAAGTAAAAAACTTGAGTGTCATGTTAGATAATCAAAGTATTATTGAAAATCTTTCTTTTGAAGTGAAAAGAGGAGATGCCTTAACCATTTTGGGACCCAACGGAGCAGGTAAGTCAGTTCTGCTGAAAACTCTACTTGGATTAATCCCCTATAGGGGAGAGATAGAATGGGCAAAGGCCATTAGGATTGGTTATGTCCCCCAGAGGCTACCTTTTATCAAAGATATTCCCTTAAGCATAAAAGATTTTTTCAATTTAAAAGGATCTCCTGAGAAGGAGACAGAGGCAATCTTAAACTCAGTGGGGTTTAAGGAAGATTTCTCACAGAAGAAAATAGGTGATCTATCTTCAGGACAATTTCAAAGAGTATTAATTGCATGGGGTCTGGTAGGGAATCCGCAAGTCCTCCTTTTCGATGAACCGACGACCGGAGTTGATATCAGTGCAGAAGAGACCATTTACAATCTATTGGCAAAGTTGAAAGGGGAGAGGGATTTAACCATTTTGTTGGTAACCCACGATTTAAGTGTCGTTTATAAGTTTTCTACTGATGTAATTTGCTTGAACAGACAACCGATATGTTATGGCCCGCCGCAGGAGGTTTTGACTCCAGAAAGCTTGCAAAGACTTTATGGTGGAGAAGTGAAATATTATCAACACAAACACTGATGTAAATCCGGTTAGAAAGTAGAAGACTTTCTAACGGGAAGGCTCACAGGGGGCATTAAACCTGGCGCTCGCTGAAAAAGGAACAACCGTCATCCCTACTGCGAGCCCCGATAGAAGCTGAGTTTGGCACGGGGCGAGCAGCAGGGCTTTCTAACGGGGTAAATATGGACAGTCAATTTCTATTAAGTTTGGTTGTCGGGATTTTTATCGGTGGCGTGGCCGGATATTTAGGGTCCCTGATGTTAAGCCGAAGGATGGCTCTCGTAGCCGGTCCACTCGGGCACTTGACCTTGCCAGGAATAGCCCTCGCTTTGATTTACGGTTTCGATGTTTCATTGGGGGCGTTTCCCTTTGTTATTTTCGGAATCGTTTTGATCTGGCTGTTTGAAATGAGAACGAAATTGCCGATGGAGGCTTTAACGGCTGTTGTCTTCGCTTCAGGGGTAGCTATCACTTTCTTGTTCCTGCCCATTGAGCAGGCGGAAGCAGCTTTAGTGGGCAACATTTCGAGGGTGAATCTTGCCGAGGCGATCATTTCAGTTATTGTGGCTTTTCTTCTCTTCCTGGTCGTTAACAACATTTACCCTAAAATAGTCTTGGTGAATATCTCTGAGGAGTTAGCCCAATCTGAGAATATAAATATCAAGAAATACAATCTCATTTATTTAGGTTCAATTGCCATTATCGTCGCCCTGGGAGTAAAAATGGTGGGTGGTCTCCTTACCGCTGCTTTAGTGGCAATCCCTGCGTCCAGTGCCAGAAATTTGAGTCGAAATTTAACCCAATATTCTTTCGGGGCGATGATTATCGGAATCATATCTTCTTTCTTAGGGATTTTATTTTTAAAACTGACGGGATTTTCAGCTGGACCTTTGATCATTTTAGCAAGCACTTTAATATTTCTAATCTCATTAATTTTCAGAAAATAAATTCAAAGTATTTTTAGTCCTGGGAAAGTAAGAAGGATGGAAGCGAGACAGAACAAAAGGAGGAAAGATGGGCCAGCATAGGGATCAAGAGCTTTTCCCATCGATGATTCATTAAAGAAAGGAGTTGTCCATGGAAGCGATGTTCCAAGAATTCAAACTTGGCACTTTCAAGTTGGTAAATCGGTTCGTGTTTCCACCTATTAAGCTTGCCTGTAGCAATCCCGACGGCACGGTGACGGAAAGACAGCTCCAATTTTACCGGCAAATCGCCAGAGAGGGTCCCGCGGTGGTTATCTTAGAGCCTGTCTCTGTCACTACAGAGGGGAGAGAACATCCCAGACAGCTCTGTGTTCATCTCCCCGAGAGCGCAAAAGAACTCAAGAAGATTGTCAATGTGGTTCAAAAGAGGGGTCGTCTTGTTTGCCTTCACCTGAACCATGCTGGGGCAGCCGCCAATCCCAGGGCTACAGGCACCAAACCTAAGGCCCCTTCAGTTA
>Ga0209609_10002231_pt1 | contig 11151 bp, 10 predicted proteins | sample LakKivw325mmetaG_FD_184136 | JGI IMG/M metagenome (GOLD analysis project Ga0209609, IMG submission 184136) | Anoxic lake water microbial communities from Lake Kivu, Rwanda to study Microbial Dark Matter (Phase II) - Lake Kivu water 325m metaG... | ecosystem: Environmental > Aquatic > Freshwater...
CACCGCGGAGGGATTTAATCGGTTCTAAGATCTGCTTTCTATAATTAAATGTTTCTGCCATTTCAAACCTCCTTATGTATGTTTTAGATTCCGGAATTCGGATTTCGAATTTTCATTCCGCAATCTGCATTCCGCAATCCGCAATCTGGAATGGGGATCTATTCTTCCTCAAACCCTATCCAGTAGACGTGCTGATGGGTCTTTCGATCCTTCACCATCCGGGTGAGGATCTTGGCCATGTAATTGAAGTCTTCGAGTAAAATCACATCCCCGCCCAGGCCGGCCATAAAGGATGTGACCAGCGGCCTCTCTTTAAGGTCATAGAGGGAGGCCCGGACTTCATGAATGAGGTTCCCTCCTCGCATCGCACCGCCATAGGAGGTGCTGGTCTCGACACATCCGACTGCTTTTACCCGGGAGAGGGTCTCAGCAATCTCAGAGGTGGGCCAGGGTCGAAGCCAGCGGGGTCTGACCATTCCCGCTTTGACTCCCTGGGCCCGGAGGTGACGAATGGCCGATTTGCAGGTATTGGCATGGGCTCCCTGAACGAAGAATGCGATCTCTGCATCCTCCATCTGATACTTCTCAATGAAGGGGTCGTACTTCCTTCCAAAAATACGGTTAAAATCATCAATGGCCTCTTCGATCACTTTCGGGACATCGAGAAAGGTGATCGCCCTTTGAGCATCCATCGGTGCCCCCTGGTCCGGCCGGATTTGAGGGCCGTGAGAAACCGGGCAGAGAGGGCTCAGTGGGTGAGGGGCCTTATAAGGGGGTAAGAATTCTCTCACCTGTGAGAGGTCCGGTAAGATCACCTTATCCGGAATGTGGGAGAGGAAATAACCGTCCTGGCAAACGAACTGGGGGAGCATCACACGGGGGTCTTCCCCGATCCGGTAGTTGATCAGGGTATTATCAAATACCTCCTGCGGGGTTGCGGCCCAACCCATCAACCAGCCCTGATCCCTTGCCGACATCGCATCGGTATGTTCTGAACCGAAATCACCCGGTGGATCGAGCGTTCTATCCGCAATGGCCATCTGGAGGGGATAGCGGCCGCCTGCGGCCGGACTATAGACCTCAAAGGCGTAGGTCACTCCAACCCCCGAACTTCCGGTAAAGGCACGGGCGCCCGCTGCCGAGGCCCCCAGGGCCACGGAGAGCTGGGCATGCTCGCCCTCCCCATGGACAAATTCCGCATTGAGTTCACCATTGGCCACCATTCTGGCGAGCTCCATCATGATCGCCGTATAGGGACGGATGGGAAATGAACAGATCACCTCAACTTCAGCAAATTTTGCTCCCTGGGCTGATGCCGCACAGCCGCTGAGCATCTTCTCTTGAGCCATAATGTTTCCTCCTTATTCGAAAATTAAAAAGGTTTTTCCAGACGGACTACTCCATCCTCAAAGTCAAGCTCCGGAACAGCGGTCAGCGCATCTGCGGGACATTCATGGATGCAGATCTGACAGCCTTTACAAAATTTCCAGTTCCATTCCATCTGATCTTCCTTCTCATTATAAGACCAGCAGGAATCCGGGCAGGAGATATAACAGGTGAAACATCGGGTACACTTCTCGTGGTCAATCACCGGCCGGACCACCCGCCAATTGGATGTGATGAAGAGCTCCTGCTGCCTGACCGGAGCAGGGGTGATCGCCCCGAAGGGCACTTCTCTATCTTTGGGAACCTTGATCGCCATAACCTTCTCCTTTCTTCACGGTTTCATTTTTATTCCGCAATCTATATTCCACTTTCTGCCTCCGGCATTATCCTCCCCAGAAATACTCGGATCGGGGTTTACGGAACTTCTGAAAAACGACCTCATTATAACCGCGGTTCATGGCGGCAACATCACTGACCACCTTTGCCAGATTCTCTTTCTTCGCCATCCCTGTGACCCTGGCCATGGCTCCGAGGATGGGGGCAGCAATACCCGCTCCAAGACCTGCCGCATCCACACCCCCTTCAGAACCGGAGAAGTCAACCGTCCGTACCCCTGAAATTCCATCGGCATCCACCGTGGCCATCGCACCCAGAAGATCCGCATTGGGAATAAATTTGAGCATGTAATCGATCGGCCGGCTGGTATTGATGATCAGAAGGCCTCCCTCCGGCATCCCGCGAAGCACATTGATCCCCTTAACGATCGTAGGCTCAACGATCACCACCACGGCAGGATGGTTATTGGTATAGAGGTACTTCATCTCAATTTCCTCATCACTGATCCGGATGTATTTACGCGTTGTCACGAGCACACGGTCGGGAAGGTCTTCATAATTATCAAAGGCCTGGACAAATTTCCCCTCCATCTTCGCCGCCTGGGCAAAGGCATTGGCGATATCACGGGCCTCTTTATCCATGACGACCCCCCGTGTCCACACAGTAATTTCAGTCACTTTCGCCATAAATGGATACCTCCTTGAAAGAAATATGAACCTGTTAAAATTATCCGGTTAATTAAGATTTGAGTAGCGATTGGAACCTCCTCCCCCACCCCTGGGGAGGTTCAAAGGATGAATCATGAGCTCTCTGCCTTTCTAACACCTCCTCTCTTTTTTGAATAGGATGCTCTCCACATCCTCCAGATGGCGGCGCATGGCCTGTCGGGCCGCCTTTCCTTTCCCATTTCTGATGGCGGAGAAAATATGGAGATGACCCTGAAACGATTTATATTTCCTCTCCTCTGTCTGAAGGTACTTCTCCCGGGTTTTGGTCAGCAAGTCCACCAGCGTAAGAAGGAGACGCTCCAGGATTCTGTTTTTTGCCATTCTGGCCAGATGGTGATGAAACTCGGTGTCCGACTGGATGGGATTCTTTCCGTCGGCCAGCTCCTTTTTTTGTTCTTTGAGAATCTCCTTCAGTTCATTGATCTCCTCGGCGGTCCTGTTTTCCGAGGCTAACTGGGCAATCTCCGGTTCGAGGATTTTACGGACGTAAAAGATATCGATCAGATCATCCTTCTCATGGATAAGGGAGGAAGCCAGGGGTTGAACAAGGGCCTCCTCTCTGGAAGCGATTACATAAGTTCCATCCCCCTGACGCCTGTCCACCAGCTTCATCGTTTCCAGGAAGAGAATGGCCTCCCGCACGGTGGCGCGGGAGACCTTAAAGGTTTCCGATAATTCCCTTTCCGTAGGGAGTTGACTGCCCTGCTTCAATTTCCCTTTCTCAATGAGATGACGGACCTGTCTGACAATGTCCTCATAGGCTCTCTTTTTCTTTATTGCCTTAAGCATCCTTAGCCTTTCCCCCTTCCCGGAGTTCCCGGATAGCCTCTTGAAAATGTTTTCCCCTGACGAAAAGCCGGTCAGGGATCTTTTCTCCGGAGTTCTTAATCGATTCAACAATCGCCCTCATGGTTGCACTTCTGCAGATCAATGCAATCTGAGAGCCTGCCATTCCTTCTGTCGATCTGGATAGCTCCTCGAGGTTTACATCGTCCCCCAGAGGCTTTTCTCTGAGATGGATCTGAAATATCTCCAGGCGCTCTTTCTCATCGGGGAGAGGGAATCTCAGGACATAATCGAGCCTGCCGGCACAGAGGAGGGCAGGGTCCAGTAAGTCCTCCCGGTTGGTGGCTCCGAGAACGACCACCTGGGAGAGATCGCTCAGGTTATCCAGTTCGTGAAAGAATTGGCTGGCTACCCTTTCGATCGCCCCTCCATCACTGGTGACCCCCCGTGTGGATACCAGGGCCTCTATTTCATCGAAGAAGAGGATACAGGGTGCCGATTGTTTGGCCTTTTTAAAGATCTGGTGGAGGGCCTTCTCTGATTCTCCTAACCATTTCGAAAAGAGGATCGGGCCACTGATGGAGATGAAATTCAAACCCGTCTCTCCGGCGAGGGCCTTGGCCATCAATGTCTTCCCGGTGCCAGAAGGGCCAACGAAGAGAATTCCTTTCGGAGGGTGGATCTTACCAGCGTTGAAGAGTTCCGGATATTGATAGGGCCATTCCACGATGGAGATGAGTGTCTCCTTAATCTCCTTCAATCCGCCGAGATGGTGCCATTTCACAGTGGATCTCTCGGTATAGAATTCGCGTGTGGCCGTGGGCTCGATCTCACGAAGGGCTGTTAAAAAGTCCTCCATGGTGATGTGGAGCTTTTCCGAATTGGCGAGCATGGCATCGAGATGATTTTCTCCCTCAAGGGAGAGATATCTCCTTAAAGCCACCATGCCTGCCTCTTTACAGAGAGCTTCTAAATCTGCTCCCACAAAGGCATGGGTGATTTGAGCCAGACGGCTCAGGTCCACATCTTGAGAAAGGGGCATATGGCGGCTGTGAATCCGGAGAATGGCATGGCGTCCCTCCACATTAGGAACAGGAAGGGCGATTTCCCGGTCGAAACGGCCCGGTCTCCTCAAGGCAGGGTCGATCATTTCCGGGATATTGGTGGCGCCAATCACAATCACCTGCCCGCGGGAGACCATGCCGTCCATCAGGGCAAGGAGTTGAGCCACCACCCTTTTTTCGACATCCCCTAACACCTCTGCGCGTTTGGGAGCGATCGCATCGATCTCATCGATGAAGATGATGCTGGGAGCCTGGCGTGTGGCCTCCTCAAAGATTTCCCTCAGCCGTGCCTCACTTTCGCCATAAAATTTATGAATGATCTCCGGTCCGTTCACCCTGATAAAATGGAGTTTGGTCTCACTGGCAATGGCACGGGCGATCAGGGTTTTCCCTGTTCCTGGAGGACCATAGAGAAGCACGCCTTTTGGCGCCTCAATGCCCAGCCTTTCGAAGGCTTCGGTATAACGCAGGGGCAGTTCCACCATCTCCCGGATGAGCCTCAGCTCATACTCAAGCCCGCCCACATCCTCATAGGAGACATGGGAGGATGCCTCAAGAGAAAAATCCGGTTTCTTTAAGAGGAATCGGGTCTTTTGATTGATCAGGACTCCTCCCGAGGGGGAGGTGGCTTCCACCTGGAAGAAGCGGTCTTTTCCCGTTAAAAAGGGGACATTGAGCTTATCCCCGATGATCACGGGCAAGCCCTGAAGGAATTTAGGAAATTGCTCCAGCTCATTCTCTTCAGGAAGCCGGTGAGTGAAATCGAGGGGAGTTATAAGGACCGTGGTCGCGGTTTTGCGGGGGATCTTTTTGATCCGGACCACTTCCCCTGTGTTGGCCCTGGCATTGTTACGGGTGATGCCGTCAATCTGGATTATTTTTTTTCCATAGAATTCCGGAAAGGTTCCCGTAATTCTGGCCACCGTCTTTTTCCCGCCACTGATCTCGATCAGATCCCCCAGGACCCCGCCCAGGGTCTTGATATCTTCCGGATCGAGGCGTGCAAGGCCCTTGCCCACATCTTCAGCAAGGGATTCGGTAACCTTTATCTCCAGTTCAACACTCATGGGGAAATTTTGATCCAGCGTTTCATAAATTGGTATAAAGATCAGACCAATATATTTCTATATTAAATTCCATATTTTTGTCAATAAAATTTTAAGAGAACTCTGAAGAAGTGATGACCGGGCTGAAGGGATAGGATTCCAAATCCTTCGAACGCGGTCGTTTAGGTTGATTGCAATGAGCCCCTATTTTTTAAGAGTGATGTGAATTCATGGAGTTGGAGATCTGCGTTTTAACATTTAAAGGTTTCCGCTCGAAGGCTTTTCCATCCCATCCCTTCAGCCCTTTTTATCATCCAGGTTGTTTTTCAGAGATTTCTTTTAAAAGAGTTTTAACCCTTCAAAAGGTTGGAAAAATTTGTTCTCACTCCGGTTTGAGAAACGGGAGTCATTTTCAGGATTCTCCGAAAAGGGATTGAAGGGCATCCTCCCGGGCTTCCTGGATATGTTCCCGCATGATCCGTTCACAGAGGTCCGGGTCTTTCAGTTGAAGGGCCATGATGATCTTCTTATGGCCTTCCACCGCCCTCCGTCCGCCATCAGGATACCGGAGGGTAAACTTCCGGTGCCTCAACACATATTTTCTCATGGTCACAATCAGATGATAAAGCCGGGTCTTATGGGAGACCAGCCCGTGGAGGGTATCATGGAAGCGGGTATTCCATTTAAAGACCTCTTCAATCCTTTTTCTCTTCAATGCCTCTTCGGCATTCCGGATAAAACCGTTCAGCTCCCGAATCGATTTTTCAGTAATCGTTTGAGAGATGAGCCTCAGGGTGTATCCCTCGAGAATGGAACGGAGCTCGAAGAGCTCTTCCACTTCTTCCTTCGAATCCTTTGAGACGATGAATCCTCTCTTCTTCCGGGGTTTGATCAGTCCTTCCGACCCCAGCTTGTGGAGGGCCTCCCGGATCGGAGTCCGGCTGACCCCCATGGTCTGAGCCAGGTGCTGCTCGGTCAGTTTTTCTCCGGGATTGAGGTGGCCGGAAAGGATCCCGGATTTTAAATATTCGTAGACCCTTTCCCTGACAGGAAGGGTATGGTTGATAGTGGATTTTTTTGACATCACGGTTTAATCGGTTGAATACTCCTCTCCTCCTCCCATCACCTTCGGTTTTTTCCTTAAGAAGCCATAGAGGACGGAGATGAGAGCGATGATGAGGATGGTACCGGCAATCGGCCTGAAAAAGAAGGGCGCCAGATGGTAGTCAGTCATCCTCAAGCCTCTTCGCAATGAAATCTCTGTAAGAGGGCCAAGGACTAAACCGATGATCATCGGTGCCAGGGGATAACCGTATTTATTCATGAAGTAACCGATGACGCCGAAGAAGAGCATGATCCAGAGATCGGTCATGTCGTTACGGATCCCAAAGGATCCGATGGCGGCAAATAGAAAGATGCAGGGTCCGATCAGGGAATAACGGACTTTGGCAAAGTTGGAGAAGACCTTTGCCACCCCGAGGCCTGCAAAGAGCATGAGGATGTTGGCGAGGTACATGGCGATGAATATCGAATACATCAATTTGGGCTGATTCATGAAGAGCATGGGGCCTGGCTGGAGGCCGTGGACCAGAAACCCGCCGATGATCACCGCTGTCGTGGCACTTCCGGGAATTCCAAGGGTCAACAGGGGAACCATGGCGCCTCCGGTCGCCGCGTTATTGGCAGTCTCAGGGCCTGCGATGCCTTCAGGGATTCCGGTTCCAAATTTTTCAGGATGTTTTGACCATCGGACCGCCTCTGCGTAACCCACAAAGGCTGCTGTCGTTGCCCCTACACCGGGAAGAATTCCAATCCATGTTCCGATGAGGGCCGAACGAAGCATCAGCCATTTCATTCTGAGGATGTCTTTGATCCGGGGGAGGACGGTGGAAATCTTGGTGGCCAGGACCTCTCCTTTCTTCATCCCGGTTTCTGCCCTGACCAGGACTTCACCGACCGCAAAGGCTCCGATAATGGCAGGGATGAAGTTGACTCCTCCGATCAATGATTTACCGCCAAATGTAAATCGGGCATCTGAGGTCATCGGATCAATGCCGACGGTGGCCACGAGGAGGCCAAAAGCCCCTGAGATGGCTGCCTTCTTCATCCCTCTGGAACCCAGGGAGGCGATCAGGGTCAAAGCGGTGACAGCTAATGCGAAATATTCAGGCTGGGAAAAGGTGAGAGCGACTTTTGCTAATTGCGGGGCTATGAGATTGAGGACAAGGACGCTGAAAAGCCCTCCCATGCAGGAGCATATGACGGTATAACCCAGGGCTTGAGCGGCCTGTCCCTTTTTTGCCATCTGATAACCATCGAATACCGTTGCAGAGGCCTCGGGTGCTCCGGGGACATTGAAGAGGACAGCAGAAATGGAGCCACCATAGGTTCCGCCGCAATATACCGCTGCGAGCAAAGCCAGACCATTGGTAGGGTTCATGGCAAAAGTGAAGGGAATGAGCAACGCTGTTCCCATGGTGGCATTGAGGCCCGGGATGGCACCCAGTACCACTCCTAAAAGAGCTCCCCCCCAGATGAAGAGAAGGGTCGCCGGATTAAAGATGGACTGAAAGGCACCCAGCCAGATTTCCCACATAAGAGCCTCCTAAAAAACCCTTACATGTACAACTTGTTTATCGCGTTTGTATTAATAAAAAATCACACTGAATTTATGGAAAATCCCAATCCCCCGGGGGAGAGGGACATACATCGCCTGTGTAAAAGCCAGGACGATTAGGATCGTCATGCCTATGGAGAGACCGATCATCCAGGGCCAGCTCTTTTCGCCCAGCAGGATCATGAAGGCGACGAGGAAGAAAGGGGTCAATGTGATAAACCCGATGATATTCATGAGAAAGAAATAGGCTATGATCAGAATGAGTGCGGAGAAGAACCGGATCCGGTTTCCCGTAGCCTGATTAACCTCAGGCTCTTTTTCTCTGGATGACCTCTTTCTCGCAAGAAGGGCATCCACCGCAGTCCATAAACTCAGGATCATCATCACAATAAGAATAAGCTTGGGCCAGAAGCCCGGCCCAAGCTTTCCGTAGACCTCATGTCCTTTGTAACCTGCCGCAATGGTATAGAGGTAGAGGGAAGCGAAAAAGATAACCCCGCAGATCATGATCTCTCCTTTGAACATGGAGTCTTCCTCCCTTTTAAACTATTTCTTTAACTTTTCAAGGTATCCTAACTCCTTGAAGATCTCATAATATCTTACATACTCCTCTTCCCAGAATTTGCCATATTCTTCCGGTCCCTTCCAGCCCGGACGGAGATCGAGGAGGTTTGCCTTTTCGATGGCTTTGTAGGAAGGATTCTGGGCGCACTTCTTGAACACATCCGCAAGGTAATTGATGATTTCCTGAGGTGTCCCCTTCTTTACACAGAGGCCTCTCCACCTGCCCATGGTGATATCATATCCGAGCTCTCTTCCGGTTGGGACATCCGGGAATTTATCAAGCCGTTTCTCTGTAAAGACGATCAGCGGTCTTAACTTCTTTGATTCGATAAGCGACATGATGACCCCGGGTTCCTCGTGAAGGACGTCGATATGTCCTCCGAGGACTGCGGCATGGGTCTCAGGTGCCGCATCAAAGGGGATATACTTTACCTTGATCCCTGCCTTCTTGGCAAAGAGCATGATGATCACTTCATCCGGACTTGCGGCAGTCGTGCCCGTAAACTGGAGCTTGCCGGGATTTTCTTTGGCGTACTTGATCACATCCTGAATCGTTTTGAACGGGCTTTCGGCTCTGACGTAGAACATGCTCTCGTCCTGCTGGACATTACAGAGGGGAGCGAACTCCTTATAATTCTCACGGCCGAAAATGGTATTGATGAGCTGCTCGGGGCTGAAATTGTAAATGGTGTAACCATCCGCAGGCTGAGAGAGGACATAGGTTGATGCCTTCACTCCGGCCCCACCGGTGAGGTTCGTTACATTGATGGGGACCTTCAATTGCCTTCTTGCAGGCATCATCAGACTTCTCACGAAGATGTCGCTCCCACCACCTGCTCCATACTGGACAACCACTTCGATCGCCCGGGTAGGATAGTCCTTTGGCTTGGGAGCCTGGCTCCATGCAAAACCAGTTAAAGAAATTGTTAAAACCGTGATCAGCAATGCAGTGAATACCCATTTCCTTTTCATAATCTCCTCCTTTCTGTTGCTTTGTCTATGGACTTGTCATGGCGAGCCATCTCTTCAAATTGGGATTGCCTTGGGGCAAAAATCCCTCGCAATGATACCTCTTTTTGCCTCAATGCCTTGAAAGATAATCCAATGCCTCGCTCGCACCTCCTTTCGAGAATGGGATTTTGGTCAGGGATAAGCCCATTTCAATTCCGCACAGAGTCGCGGCCAGCATCAACTCGTTGAAGTCACCGAGATGTCCGATTCGAAAGATCTTTCCTTTCAGTTTTCCGAGACCCGTACCAAGGGACATATTGAACTTTTTCAGAATAATCCCACGAAGCTCATCCGCATGATATCCATCGGGCATCAGGACTGCGGTGAGGGAATGGCTATACTCCTGAGGATTCACGCAGAGGATTTCAAGCCCCCATGCCCGAACTGCCCGGCGTGTGGCCTCAGCCAGACGTCTGTGACGGTCAAAAACATTTTCCAGTCCTTCTTCGGATAACATCCTGAGGGATTCACGAAGACCATAGAGAAGATTGGTGGCAGGGGTATAGGGAAAGAACCCTGACCGGTTATCGTTTAACATTGCCTCCCAGTCCCAGTATGACTTGCGGAACCGGGATGCCTTAGAGGCGTTCAGGCCTTTTTCGCTGATGGCGTTGAGTCCAAGACCGGGAGGAAGCATCAGACCCTTCTGGGAGCAGGCCACGGTCACATCCACTCCCCATTCATCGTGACGATAATCGATCGAGGCGAGGGAAGAGATCGTATCCACCATCAGAAGGGCCGGGTGATGGGCACGGTCGATCGCCTTGCGAATATCCGCTACCCGGCTGGTGACCCCAGTGGAGGTTTCATTATGAACAACAGCTACGGCTTTGATATTCTGATTCCGGTCTTCGGAAAGTTTCATTTCAGCGATAGAGGGATCAACCCCGTGGCGCCAATCTCCGGGAACGAAGTCAACTTCAAGGCCAAGTTTCACTGCCATGTTCCGCCAAAGGGTTGCAAAATGGCCTGTTTCAAACATCAAGATCTTATCCCGTGGGGAAAGGGTGTTCACCAGAGCGGCTTCCCACGCCCCTGTTCCTGAGGAGGGATAGATGACCACTTTCCCGGAGGTTTTAAAGATTGATTTCAACCCCTCCATCACCTCAAGGGTGAGTTGAGCAAAATCAGGCCCCCGGTGGTCGATCGTTGGACGGGCCATTGCCCTCAGAACACGGTCCGGGACATTGGTCGGACCCGGGATCTGAAGAAAATGTCTTCCGCTCTGATAGGTCATCATGAAGACCCTCCCTATTTAATAAGCCAATGTTCGAGAGATCAGGAAGGGATTATATGGTTTGTCTTTAAAATCTTTTACCCTATCCCTCTCGCCCTGACCCAAACGGGCCTCGTAACCTTAACCCAAAGACTATTTTTACTTCCAGGGTTTTCCACTGATACTGAAACCTTCTTCTCCTTTTAGGGTCTTGATGATCAGGTCTGCCTTTGTGAGGGTCTCCATCTTCTTCTCCATGGGGATATTCAACTTTGAGCCGAACTTTTCCTGACATAATTTGGAGAGGGCATTCATGGTTTTTTGGCTCCCTGTGATGGGTAAGGCAGGCCAGAAAAAAGTCGGAACACCCATGGCCACCATCCATAGGGCCTGGGAC
>Ga0209609_10002232_pt1 | contig 11150 bp, 12 predicted proteins | sample LakKivw325mmetaG_FD_184136 | JGI IMG/M metagenome (GOLD analysis project Ga0209609, IMG submission 184136) | Anoxic lake water microbial communities from Lake Kivu, Rwanda to study Microbial Dark Matter (Phase II) - Lake Kivu water 325m metaG... | ecosystem: Environmental > Aquatic > Freshwater...
GATTGAAGAAGTTCTGCCGAAAACAGCAGAACTTTATCAAACAGCCCGTGTTTCGCCTTTAATTGATTATCAAAAATTAAGAATCGTTTTTATCGTCTTAAAGTGAAAACTTATTTAATTCTAATTCCTATTTTTATCTTGATTATTTTTCAGGCTTCGATTTTGCCTTTGAATCTGGTTTTGCTTTTGCTTTTAATCAGGGTGGCCTTGAAACCTGATCAACAAAGCTTTTACCTTGCTTTTTGGAGTGGTTTATTATTGGATTTAGCTCAAGGAACCCCTTTGGGTCTTTCCAGTCTCATCTTTCTACTAGCCAGTTTGCTTTTGTTTCTTTACTCTAAAAAATTTGAAGCTTCTTATGCCCCTTTTCTGGCGATTTTTGTTTTTTTGATAAGCTTGCTTTACTATCGGACTGTTTTTGGTTATTGGGGTTGGCAGAAAAGTTTGCTTTTGGCCATTTTAGCTTTTCTTTTTAATTTTCTGTGGCAAAAGTTTATAGCGAGGAGTTTCAAATGAAGAACCGCGTTTATCTTTTTTACGGATTCTTAGCCATTGGTTTACTTTTTCTTTTGGCTCGCCTTTTTGAACTGCAGATAATTTTTGGCGCTAAGAATCGCGCCCTGGCTGAGGGCAATCGTATTAAAAAAGAAATTCTGCCAGCTCCCAGGGGTCTCATCTATGATTCAAAAGAACGGGAATTAGTCAGAAATGTTCCTATTTATAGGGTTAAGAAAGAAGAGAAGGAGGAGTATGAAATAATTCCTAGAGAAGAAGCGTTGAAGATGGAGGCCAGAGGAGAAACAGAGAACTTAAGGGTTGATATTGGTCGCAACTATCTTTATGGAGAGGTTTTAGCTCATGTTTTAGGTTATCTGGGAGAGGCTAATGAAGAAGAAGTTAAAAAAAACCAGTTTAAATTGGGTGACTTGGTTGGTCGCGGTGGCCTTGAAGAAGAATATGACAGTTATTTAAGAGGTCAAGATGGGGGAGAGATTTATGAAGTTGACGCTCATGGAGAAAAAATTCGGGAAATTGGTCGGGTTGAACCGATTCCTGGTAAGGATCTTTATTTGACCCTTGACGCCGAACTTTCCCAAATCGCTTACGAAGCTTTGGAGAAAAAACCAGGAGCAGTGGTAGCCACTAATCCGCAAAATGGCGAGGTTTTAGTTTTAATTTCTTCACCTTCTTTTAACCCCAATCATATTACCTCTCAAAATTTGACGGACGAATCATTACCGTTTTTTAATCGGGCCATCAGCGGTGTTTACCCGCCGGGGTCAACTTTCAAAATCGTTACCGCTACGGCTGGTTTAGAAGAAGGCAAGGTTAACGCCGAGACAACTTACAATGATACCGGAGAAATCAGAGTCGGTGATTACTCTTATAAAAACTGGTACTTTACCCAATATGGTCGGACCGAAGGTTTGCTTAATATTGTCCAGGCAATTAAGAGGTCAACCGATACCTTCTTTTACAAAGTGGGCGAGTGGGTTGGACCGACTCGGTTGGCGGCTTGGGCTGAGGCTTTTGGTTTAGGCCAGAAAACAAAAATTGATTTGCCTGGAGAAGTTAAAGGCTTGGTCCCCAGTCCTGCTTTAAAAGAAAAGAGTGGGGATCATTGGTTTTTGGGTAACACTTATCATTTTGCCATTGGTCAAGGAGATTTATTAACCACCCCCTTACAAATAAATCTGATGACCAGTGTCATCGCCAATGGAGGAAAACTTTGTCAACCGATGGTGGCTGAAAATACTTCGGTAAATTGTCAAGACCTCAAACTTAAATTAGAGACAGTAACTTTAGTGAAAGAGGGAATGGCTGGGGTTTGTTCTTCTGGGGGAACAGCTTTTCCTTTTTTTGACTTTCAACCGCCGATTGGTTGTAAGACCGGAACCGCTGAATTTGGCGATCCAGAGGGGAAAACCCATGCTTGGTTAACCGCCTTTGGCCCTTTAGAAAATTCAGAGATTAGCGTCACGGTTTTAGTCGAAAGAGGTGGAGAAGGATCTTATGTGGCAGCACCAATAGCTAAAAAAGTAATGGAGAAATTCTTTAAAAATGACTAATCATTCTTCGTCTTTTCTTCGGCTGCGTGAAAACAAGAGAGAGTGCCAATTTCTCGCTGATAAAAACTATCCAGAAAACTTAAAAAAGATAGATAACCCGCCCCTTAGGTTATTTATAAAAGGGGCTATAAAAGCTTCAGATAAGAGGGCTTTGGCTGTGGTGGGTAGCCGCAGAATGAGTCATTATGGAGAAAAGGTAACACAAAAGTTGGTCGCTGATTTAGTTAGAGAAAAAATAACGATTGTTTCCGGCTTGGCCAGAGGGATTGACACCATTGCTCACCAGACAGCTTTAAAAGCCGGTGGGCGAACCATCGCTGTTTTAGGTTCTGGTCTGGAAAAAATTTATCCACCAGAAAATAAAAGTTTGGTGGAAAAAATTATTAAAGGTCACGGAGCTGTTGTTTCTGAATTTCTGCCGCAGCAGCTACCAGCAGTTATCAATTTTTCAGCCCGCAATCGCCTTATTGCCGGCCTTTCTTTAGGAGTTTTGGTGATTGAAGGGGCAGCCAGATCCGGTTCTTTGATTACTGCCCGCTGGGCAGCTGAGCAAGGCAAAGAAGTTTTTGCTGTGCCCGGGCCGATTGACGCAGTCAATTCTCAAGCTCCTTTATTTTTAATTAAACAAGGAGCTAAAGCAGTTGAGACAGTTGAGGATATTTTAGAAGAGTTGAATTTTTTTTAAGATATTAAGTATTATTAGAGAATGAAACTTATTATTGTTGAGTCGCCGACCAAATCAAAAACCCTCGGTAATTTTTTGGGTAAAGATTTTCGGGTTGTTTCCACCATGGGTCATATCCGTGATTTGCCGGAAAAAACCTTAGGTATCAAAATTGAAAAGGGCAAGACTTTTGATTTTCTACCAGAATATGTTTTCTTGGAGAAGAAGAAAGAAGTCATTGAGAAGTTAAAACAAGAAGCCAAAAAAGCCAGTCAGATTTTCTTAGCTACCGACCCGGACCGCGAAGGTGAAGCCATTGCTTGGCACACCAGTCAAATACTCTCAAAGCCTTCTCTTTCTCGTATTGTTTTTCATGAAATTACTAAAACGGCCATTGAAAAAGCTTTAAAACATCCTGGTAAGATTAACCTGGATTTGGTTGATGCTCAGCAGGCGCGCCGAATTCTTGATCGCTTGGTTGGTTACAAACTTTCCCCTTTGCTCTGGCGAAAAATTAGGCGGGGTTTATCAGCTGGTCGTGTTCAGTCAGTGGCTGTCCGTCTGATTGTGGAACGAGAAAAAGAAATTGAAAAGTTTCTTCCTGAAGAATATTGGGAGATTTGGGCTGAATTACGACGGCATCTCGGTGGTCTAAAAGAGGGCGTGCCGACCTTTTTAGCCAAACTGAATAAACTTAATGGCAAAACGCTTAAAGTTGAAAATCAGACTCAAGCTAAAGAGATTGTTGAAGAACTGCAAAAGGCCAATTACGAAGTCGGTAGTGTTGAAGAAAAAGAAGTTTCCCAATCGCCAGTGCCACCTTTTACAACTTCAACTTTACAACAGCGAGCTGCCTCCCTTTTAGGTTTTTCCAGTAAAAGAACGATGAGAATTGCCCAGGGTTTGTATGAAAAAGGCTTGATTACTTATCATCGTACTGATTCTTTAAGTTTAGCCAATGAAGCCATTAAAAGTATTAGAAATTACATTCAAAAGAATTACGGTTCTGATTTTCTTCCGGAGAACCCCCATTTTTACAAAACTAAATCCAGAGTCGCTCAGGAGGCTCATGAGGCGATAAGACCAACCGACATTTTTCGACCATCAACAGTGATTAAGAGCGGGAACAAAGATGAAGAACATCTTTATGATTTAATTTGGCGACGGACTTTAGCTTGTCAGATGATGGCTGCCATTTGGGACCAGACCAGAATTAATGTTCAGGCTGTTTCTGTAAAAAACCTTTATACTCTTTTGGCTGAAGGTAAGGTGATTAAATTTGCCGGCTGGTTGAAACTTTATGAGAAGAGTAATGAAGAGGAAGTTTTACCCAAGGTTAAAGCCGGTGATGATTTGGACTTACTTAAATTAAAAGATGAACAGAAATTTACTCAACCGCCACCTCGTTATACCGAAGCAACCTTAATCAAAGCTTTAGAGGAAAGAGGTATTGGTCGTCCTTCCACCTATGCGCCGATTGTTTCTACCATCCAAACCCGACAATACGTGGAGAAGCAAGAAGGCAAATTTAAACCGACTTCTTTAGGGACAACGGTTAATGATTTTCTGGTTGAATACTTTCCCGATGTTTTTGATTATCAATTTACCGCCAACATGGAGGATGAGCTGGATGACATTGCCAACGGCAAAAGACAATGGATACCGGTTATCAATGATTTTTACCGACCCTTTGAAGAAAAATTAACCTCTGTTTCTCAAGTGGCAGAGCGGGTTCAGGTTCCCACTGAAGCTACCGGAGAAAAATGTCCGAAATGCCAAGAAGGCCAACTGGTTATTAGGGTTGGTCGCTTCGGTAAGTTTTTATCTTGTTCAAGATTTCCGGATTGTGATTATTCTGCACCTTTTATACAGAGGTTAGAAGGAGTAAAATGTCCTCAATGCGGTAGTGAGGTGGTAGTTCGGCGGACTAAAAAGGGCAAACAATTTTACGGCTGTGCCAATTATCCGAAATGTCAATGGGCTTCCTGGCGAAAACCAACACCTAAGGGAGAAAAATGAAGAAAAAATCAATTCATTCAGAAAAATTAAGGAAGATAAAAAATCGTCCTTCTTGGGATGAATATTTTATGGAGTTGACTAAATTAGTCGCTACCCGAAGCACTTGTTTACGCCACGCTGTCGGTGCCATTTTAGTGAGAGATAAACGAATTTTGGCGACTGGCTATAATGGTTCTCCACGTGGGTTAGCCCATTGTCTAGAAATTGGCTGTTTAAGGGATAAATTAAAAATTCCTTCAGGGACTAGGGCGGAGATTTGTCGGGCCGTTCATGCGGAACAAAATGCTATTATTCAATGTGCTATTTATGGTGTTCATTCTGAAGAAAGTACCATCTATACGACCCATGAACCCTGTTCTGTTTGTGTCAAACTTTTAATCTCCGCCGGAATTAAAAGAATTGTCTATGAATTTCCTTATCCTGATGAATTTGCTCGTTCACTTCTGAAAGAAGCGAAAATTAAAGTTGAAAAATGGCAAACAAAACAAAAAAAATAATTATCGGCTTAACCGGACCAATGGGCGCTGGCCATGGAATGGTAGCAGAATATTTGAAGAAAAAGGGATTCTTTTATTCTTCAACTTCCGAACGCGTTAGGGAAGAATGTCGTCAAAGAGGAATAGAAATCACCAGAGACAGCCTTCAAGATGTAGCGGATGAGCTTCGTCGTAAATTTGGGCCAGAAGTTTTGGCCAAAAGAACTTGGGATATCGTTAAAAAATATCCACGTGCTGTTGTTGATTCAATTCGGGGAATAGCTGAAGTTGAATTTTTTAAATCCAAACCTAATTTTTATTTAATCGGCATAACGGCGCCTCACAAAATACGTTATCAAAGAGTCGTGGCGCGTCATCGGGAATCAGATCCGACAACTTGGAAGGAGTTTTTGATGGCTGATAAAAAAGATTTTAAAAGTGGACAGGGGAAATTCGGGCGAAATATCACCGGTTGTTTAAAAAAAGCTGATTTTTTAATTGTTAATAAGGGAACAATTAAAGAGCTTGAGAAAAAGATAGAAAAATATGTCTCCATGCTCAACCGTTAAAAAACAAATTTCTTTAAGAGAATTTAAGGTTAATCCTTTTCCTGGTTTTTTTATTGATATTGAAGGCTTGGATGGTTCCGGTCAATCAACCCAAATAAAATTACTGATCACAACATTGGGTTTGAAAGGGATCATCCCCTTGTTGACTAAAGAACCTAATGAAGATTGTTATTTGGGTAAAGAAATCCGGCAAATTTTAAAGAAAGAAAAAGAGATGGAAAGCCCATTAAAACTTCAAGAGATGTTTGTTGATAACAGAAAAGATCATCTTAAAAAGATAATTATCCCTCAATTAAAAGATAATGGGGTAGTTATAACAGATCGTTATTTATGGTCAACTGTAGCTTATGGCTCGTTAGATATCAGTCCTCAACAAACTCTCAGAATGAATAAAGATTTTATTCTGCCAGATATTACTTTCTTTATAAAGACCTCGCCGCAAGAATGTATGCGAAGAATGAAAGCTTCTCGTTCATCATTAGAATATTTTGAAGAATTAGACAAATTAAAAAAGGTTTATGAAACTTACCTAGATTTATCCAAGAAATTTAAAGATAATATTATAGTAGTTAATGGAAAAGATAAAGAAGAAAAAATAGCTGAAAAGATTTTAAATTTTCTTTCTCATCAGCCTAAATTTCAAAGATTAACAGCTTTCTAAATAATTCTTTCTGGGTATTCCTCAACCTTTTTATCCCATAAAGGTTTACCACAATACCTTTCTCCTTCTGGACAAAAAGGCGTTGTGTGAGCTGACCAGCGTATTCCACAAGGTGCCAAAAGCCACTTACCAATTTGGGGGTGAATGGCACTTATTTGCTTTGTTTCGTCCACCGAGGCGTTAAAAATTTCTTCTTGAGCATTAAAACAAAGCCGCATTCGGTATTTATGATGAAGATTAAGTAAATCTCCTGACTCAACAAAACGGATAGGAAAAGCATTAGGAAGACGATACAAAGCATTTTCTGGGGAAATCCCTCTTTCTAAAAGTTGATTAATAGTTTTAAAGGTTTTCTTCATGATATTCTGATAGAGCTTTAAAGCTTCAGGACTTTGTTTAATCAAAGTAGGAATAATATAATCTGGATTACCATCATAATGGGTGGCTAAAATTGGCCGTGCTGCTGGAGTCATGCGGTGACGCTGGTCTTGGGAATCTGCAGTATGACTAATTTTTTTCTCAAAAGTATAAGAAATAGTGTGAAGAGCTTGACTGGGCTTATTGAGAGTGGTGAGATTTAAGACTTCACCTAAAAGCTTATTTTTGTCTGGATTTAAAATGAGTTCAATCGCTTTTTCATCAGAGAGAGAGTTTGAATCTTTGCCGAGAACATCCCGCACGGCTTTGGCTAGAGTCTGGGGGGCATTGACATTCCAACTAATTAGTTTTGATGTGTATCCCTGGAGGCCCTCATCGAATTCTTTTTTAAATAATTTGGCTTTTTTAAAATTAATAGGGTTTTTTAAGGATTTTAAAACTTGGAATTCAGGCGTTTTTTCAAGAGGCAAAGGATCTTCAAGCTCCTTGAGGAATTTAATGTCTTTTTCAGCTACCTGGTTAACCATTTCAAAAACAACGAATTTTGTTTCAATAGGGACATCAGTTAAAGAGCAGGCACGAAAATAACGCATTAGAGTAAGAGCATTGACACTATGATAAAGGTAAGCAAAGGTATCTACCCCCAAAACATAACGGGCCACTTCCTGCGATTTTTTTTCAATAGTATTTTCATTTGATTTTTGGTATTTTTCTTTCCCTTCTCTTTGGGGAAAAATTTTAAAATATTCTTTCGCCACCACAGGAGCAAGAATCTCTTTTAATTGATTGTAGGCATCTATTTGTTCTTTGGCATTTTCAATGTAAAGGTTTAAAGCTTTTCCTTCAATTGGGGGAATATAATAATTACCCTCCTTAACAGCAACATATCTTTGGCTAACTTGGTCGGAATTATAAAAAGGATGAGGGTGGAGAAATGACCAGATTAATTGGCGAGAAACATTGTCAAGACCGAAAAGAATTTCGAAATTCTGCCGAGTGGTTAAATGACCGGATTTTCTGGTTGATTCAACTATTAGGTCAGTTATTGATTCATGTTTTGGATCTAGATAGTCAACAGGACGATAAAGTCCTTTACTAGAATAGCAAACTCTTGCTGATTCGCCAGCAAAGACGTTGGGTGAAGAAGCAATTTTTTGAAAATCTTCAATAGTTTTCCCTTTAGGTAATTTTTCGGGTGATGGTGCGGTTGTTAAACCTAAGATTTCTACTTTAGGAAGAGAAGAAAGTGGTAGTTTTTCAATTTGGGGATTTTTGTATTCAAAAAATTCCTGCCTGGCCATAGAATTAAATTAACAGAAGAAAATTTACTTGTCAAGGGGATTCTTGTTAACTTGGAATATTTGTGTTAAAATATTTCCATTACACACATCAACAGTTGTTTTTCTGATTACTTCTTGTTGATGGCGGTTTAAGAAAAACAGGATTTTTAATGGCTAAAACAAAATCTGAAATTAAAATAAATTTAAAGGACCTTTTAGATGCTGGTTGTCATTTCGGTCATCAAGCCCAGCGCTGGAATCCGAAGATGGCCCCTTTTTTGTATGGGGTTCGTGATGGTGTTCATATCTTTGATTTAGCCAAGACCAAAGAGGGTTTGGAAAAGGCAGCTGAATTTGTTAAAGACACGGTAGCCAAAGGTGGCAAGATTATTTTCGTGGGGACCAAACGTCAGGCTCAAGCAATCGTTAAAGAAGAGGCACAAAAAGCCAAAATGCCCTTTATCACTGAACGCTGGCTGGGGGGCATTATTACCAACTGGGATAATATTAAGAAATCAATTGACAAATTAAAGGATTTAAAAACCCAAAAAGAAGCTGGGGAGTTGAAAAAATATACTAAAAAGGAGAATATTTTAATTGATAGGGAGATTGCTCGTTTAGAAAGATTTTTTGGCGGTTTAGTTGATTTAAAAGAGTTACCAGCAGCCATTTTTATCATTGACGTTAAAAAGGAACAGGCTGCCTTAAGAGAAGCTGACAAGAAAAACATTCCAGTGATTGCCATTGTTGACTCTAACAGCGATCCTGGTATGGTTGACTGGGTTATTCCCGCCAATGATGATGCCGTTGGTTCTATCAAATTGATTGTTTCGTTAATAGCCGAAGCGGTTAAAAGAGGACAACAAAAAGATGAAAAATAATTTAGAACAAATTAAAAAATTAAGGGCCAAAACCAAGGCTGGGGTGATGGATTGTCGTCAAGCCTTGGAGGCTAGTGGTGGTGATTTTAAAAAAGCTGAGAAATGGCTCAAAGAGAAAGGAATGGCTTCAGCTGCGAAAAAAGCTCATCGTCAAACAGACCATGGCAGAATTGAAGCTTATACTCATGGACCTAATAATTTAGTCGCTGTAGTAGAACTTCTTTGTGAAACAGATTTTGTCGCTAAAACTGATGAGTTTAAAAATTTAGCTCATGAATTAGCCATGCAGGTGGCGGCGATGAAACCCAAAAATATTGAAGAGTTGTTAAAACAACCCTGGATTCGTGATGAAAAAATAATCATTGAGGATTTGCTTAAAGAAACCATTGGCAAAGTAGGAGAAAATATTAAAATTGGCAGAATTGCCAGATTTGAATTGGGAGAAAAGTGATAGATTTAAACGACGCTCAAGAAAAAATGACCAAAGCTTTACAGGTTTTGGCTGAAGATTTGGCGACCTTAAGAACTGGTCAAGCTAATCCGGCCTTGATTGAGAAAATAATGGTGGAAGCCTATGAAACAAAAATGCCATTGGTAGAGCTGGCGACCATCACCACTTCTGGTCCTAATCAGCTTTTAGTGACCCCTTTTGATCAGACGATTATTGGTGACATCAATCGTAGTCTCTGTTTGGATCGTAATTTGGGTTTGTCTTCAATTATTGATAATAATGTCATTCGTATTCAAATTCCGCCCTTGACCCAAGAAAGACGCCAAGAATTTACCAAAATTCTTCATCAGAAGCTAGAAGCTGGTCGGGTGATGATTAGGCAAATTCGCCACGAAAAGATGGCTGAGATTGATCAGGCCTTTGAGGCTAAACAAATGAGTGAAGATGAAAAATTCCGCCTTCATCAAGAACTGCAAAAAATTACTGATGAGTTTAATGGTCAGATTGAAGAAATGGGACAAAGGAAAGAAGCAGAATTGCTGGCCATTTAAATAAAGATGCTTTTAACCATCATCACTTTCTTTATTGTTTTATCCCTGCTGGTTTTTGTTCATGAATTCGGCCATTTTCTGGCCGCTAAAAAGGCTGGTATTAAGGTTGAGGAATTTGGTTTTGGTTATCCACCTAGACTCTGGGGCAAAAAAATAGGGGGTACAGTTTACTCTCTTAACTGGTTGTTTTTTGGCGGCTTTGTTAAGCTTTATGGCGAAGAGATGTCTGAGAAAAAAGAAGGTAAAAATGCTTTCTGGGCAAAATCCAAGAAGTCACGGGCATTAGTCATTGTTGCGGGTGTTTTGGCTAATTTTGTTTTAGCGATTGGTTTTTTTGCTATTGTTTATTCCGTTTCTGGAATCCCTACTAAAACCGATAAAGTCAGAATTTTAGGCATTGTTCCTAATTCACCAGCAGCTCAGAGTGGCTTGAAAGAAAGGGATGTGGTTTTAAAAATTAATGATCAAACCCTAAAAGATAGTCAAACTTTTGTTGACTTGATTGAAAAAGAAAAAGGCCAACAAGTGCTTTTAACCATTGAAAGAGAAAAAGATAATCCTTGTGAAACTCAGGTTTTCGGTGGCGGCCCTGGCTTTGAGTCAAAACCGGCCTTCAGCTGTCAGGAAGGTAAACTCCTTTTATGGGTTGTTCCCCGGCAAAATCCACCAGAACAAGAAGGTCCATTAGGGGTAATTATCTCGGATATGGAAATGAAAAAATATAGCTGGTGGCAGATGCCTTTTCGAGGTGTGATTGAAGGGGTTAAAGAAGCTTTAGGTTGGTTGGTGGTCATTGCCAAAGCTTTAGAGAAAATGCTCGTTGATCTTTTAGTAAGAGGTATTATTCCTAAAGATGTGGCTGGGCCAGTGGGGATTTTCCAGATTACTGGCCTGGTAGCTCAAACAGGTATTTTAAATACTTTACAATTTATAGGTGTTCTTTCGGTTAATTTAGCGGTCATTAATCTTCTGCCCTTGCCGGCTTTGGATGGCGGTCGTTTAGTTTTTATACTTTATGAAGCGATTACTCGTCGTCGCCCTAAGCCTTCGTTTGAACGTTGGGTCAACGCCGCCGGCATGGCCTTTTTACTTTTATTAATTATCTTAATCACCATTAATGACGTGATAAGGCTGATAAAAAAGTAGTATAA
>Ga0209609_10002233_pt1 | contig 11148 bp, 5 predicted proteins | sample LakKivw325mmetaG_FD_184136 | JGI IMG/M metagenome (GOLD analysis project Ga0209609, IMG submission 184136) | Anoxic lake water microbial communities from Lake Kivu, Rwanda to study Microbial Dark Matter (Phase II) - Lake Kivu water 325m metaG... | ecosystem: Environmental > Aquatic > Freshwater...
GCCGGCCCCACGATCGCCAATACATTCACGATTGAGGCGATAGTGAAGCCTGACCTCTCAGGGTGTGCTTTTGGTCTGGCGGGGATATCCTACATCTATGATGCGTCCTGCCACGATGGCACGCAGTGGCTGCACGGCAGCGGACTCTATGTTAACCAGAACACCGGCACCGTGCACCTGGCTATGAACATGCCTGGCTACGGAGATATCTCTTCTACCACGGCGCTCCAGTCGGGTCAATGGTACCATATTGCCGTAGTGGTGCGGGGTTCTGGAGACGCCAGTCAGCGGACCGAGCTATGGATCAACGGCACGCTGGACGCAACTGGTTCCTATCCTGCCGGATGGGAAACGCAGGGCCTGTTCGTGGTTCCGGGATACTTTAACATCGGCAGTTGGTACTGGTCGACCGCAAGGAACTGGCAGGGCCAGATCGACGCTTTCGCGATCAGCGACACTGCTCTGAGCCCTGGGAGCTTTGTCCTCTGGAGTGCAACCTGAACCCTCAACTGCGACCCAAAGATCATAGAATGGGAGACACACTTTGACGCCACGTGAAAGAGTTCTTGCATGTTTGAACGGGCATACGCCTGACGAAGTCCCGATGAGGGATGCGCCTCTCTCCTGGGCGCTCGAGCGATGGGAGAAGGAAGGGATGGCGGCGGGGGGATTCCCGTTAGAGTTCTTCGACAACTGTATCGACGGCACCGGTTACGACCAGTCCCTCCGTTTGCCGGAGGAAGTTCTGGAGGACGACGGGCGCGCGCGGATTGTCAGAACGAGCGACGGGACCATTCAGAAGGTGCTTCCTGACGTGAACTCCACTCCGCACGTCCTGGACTGGACCATCAAGACCAGAGAGGACTGGGACCGCGTCAAAGACCGGCTTGTTCCCGACATTGAGCGGGTGCCGGACAGCACGCTCAAGTGGCTCACCGAAATTGGCGAGAAACGGCATGCGTGGTCTTGCGTGGTACTCGACGGGTTCTTTGGCAGAGCGGTCGGTATGGTGGGAATCGAGCAGGCCCTTGAGATGACTGTGGCCGACCCGGAATGGGCGCTTGACATATACACCGTTGTCACCGATTTCAACATCGGAATGCTGGAACTCGTGCGCCAGGCCGGAGTCAGGATGGACGGTGTGTACTACGCGGACGACATCGCGTTCAAGAACGGGCCGCTGGTGAGTCCCAGGGTCTTTCGCGAACTGATGGCGGACAATCTGGCTCGAGTCTGCGACTATGTCCACGGTTTCGGAGACCACCTGCTATATCACACGGACGGCCTCATGACTGCGCTTATCCCGCCAATGATCGACGCCGGCGTGGATATCATAGACCCACTTGAAGTCAAGGCAGGAATGGACCTTGCCCAGTTGCGCGAGCAGTTTGGCCGCGCCGTGGTCTGGGAAGGCAACATAGACGCAAGAGTGCTCTACTACGGCACGAAGGATGACATTGAGACTGAAGTGAAGAACAAACTGTCGGTCTTCCCCGACGGCGGATACATCTACCGTTTGGACGGGCCAATTACTGATGAAGCGAGTCTGGACAACTACCGGTGGCTTATCGACTGCGTCAAGAAGTATGGTAGGTACGCCTGATTCGTGCCATGGAAGGGCTAAAGATGATGAGTTTCCTCGTGACGGGCGCCACTGGCTACGTGGGGCGCGAAGTGGTAAGGCAGTTGTTGGAACTGGGAAAGGACGTGACGGTTCTTGGCCGGACAATGCCCGACTTTGAAGTTCCGTTCATTCAGGCCGATTTTACGGATGCCGAGGCGTTGGACAGGGCACTTTATGGCAAGCGATTCGACTCCATCCTGCACATTGCCTCTCTCCCCGGAGACACGGGCGACCCGGTGCAGATGGTCAGGGTCAACGTTAATGGGTGCCAGAACATGCTTGAGTTCGCACGAAAGTCGGCGACTGAGCGGTTTGTGCTTTCGGGCAGCATAGCGGCGTATGAGTGGTATCCCGCCACCAAGTTCAATCCTCCGGACTATATGCCCGTAGACGAGCATCATCCCTGCCGGCCGAAGGACATGTACGGCACTACCAAGAGAATGCAGGAGGAGCTTGCTCTTACGTACTACCATGAGTACGGAGTGCCGGTCTCTGTCCTGCGGCTAACAGCGGTAGTCGGACCGAGGGGCAGAGGCGGCGGAAGGGGATGGCGTGAGTTCGCGGAGAAGTTGGCCGAGGGCCGGAAAGTGCAGATCCCGCATTTCTCAATGGACGAGCTCTGCCATTACGTGGATCTACGTGATGCGGCCCGGATGCACGTTGCCGTATCTGAGCACGCTGCAGCCGTTCCTGAGATATTCAACTGCTGCGGCCCGGGCCCGATTCGTGGAAGCGAATTTGCCGATCTTGTGCGGACGATTGTGCCAGGGATAGAAGTAGAATATGGTTTCCCGTGGAGTATGGCTCAGGGAGGGGAGATATCTTTTTCTATGGAAAAGGCAAAACGAGTTATCGGCTTTGAGCCGCGCTACACAATGGCGGACTCGATTGGCAGCATCAAAGACTGGATAGATGCCGGAGGACTTGATGAGAGCGCGACCGGCAACGAGAAGTTCGGCTCGGGATTGGCCCAGTGACACTGCGCCATCTGTCAGTGCAGCAGCTAAGCACCCGTATTCCGAAGCCGCACGCTGGGTGAGACTGAGCCCGGCCGACCAGATTTCACACGGAGGAAGACCAAGGAAATGAACATGAATATCGACTGGAGCAAGTATCTCAGGCAGTTTGACCCGGTCTATGAGATGCAGGCACGGGTATGGCAGGATGGCATGGCGCTCGGCAACGGTTCGCTCGGTGCGCTTGCCTATGAGCCGTTCCACCCGGAGTGGGTGATTAACAAGACCGACGTGTGGGACTACCGTCATCCGGAGTTCAAGCGTCACACGATGGCCCAGATGAGGGAGATTGTGGCCCAGGACAAGAACTACCTGGAGGAGATGAACAAGGAAAACATCTCCGGCCTGGGTCTCTACTCTTGTCCGAAGTCGTGCGGCCAGCTTCGCATACGTTTCGGGCTCGACTCCATCTACGCTCCGGGACACCGCATCAGCAAGTGGCTTAGTCTCCACGAAGGCACACTGCACACGAACCTTGACAAGCATCTCTCGCATCCCCGCATCACAAGTTTCATCTCGGCGGAAGAAGACATCATGGTTGCGGCTGTCCGCGACGTATCCGCGATGACCGCATTCCACAATATGGTCGATCTCTACCGGGTTCCCGACGCACAGATGCCCACGTGTATCAAAGGCGCCAAGGGAGACTCCATCTGGATCGACCAGCCGTTCCACGATGGTTTCCGCTATGTCATGATGGCACGCATAGTCCCGACCGGCGGATCGGCCTATGGCGATCTCTTCCGCGAGACTGTGCAGGAGAAGTGGTGGTTCACCATCGAGCCGTCCGAGGCAGTTGAGAGCAGGATCGAAGGGGAGTACGCTGTGGCGCCAGTGGCGGGCGACTTCGACATCTATCTTACGGTGGTCAGCAGTCTGGACTCAGACGACCCGATGAGCGCCGCACGCGAAAGACTCGCAAACGCCATCAACAAGGGCACCGGCAGACTGGCCGAGGAGCACCGGCGATGGTGGGCGGAGTTTTGGACCAAGAGCTATGTGGCGCTTCACGAGCCGATTCTGGAGCAGTTGTGGTATGTTAGTCTGTACAACTTGGCAACGGTTCTGCGTGGCACTCCGGTCGGCGGCCTGTGCGGGTTGTGGTTTGGGCCGATGGACACGCCGACCCAACTACTGCCCTGGATGGGCTCCTATACGAACGACTACAACATGCAGTTGCCGGTGATGCCGGTCTTCCGCGCGAACCATCCCGAACTGGCGGACGGATCGTTCAAAACCCTCTTGCAGGAACTCCCCGGAGCGATGAAGAGTGCAAGGGATCTCTATGAACTGCCGGGCGCTCTCTTCAGCAACTCAGCGGACCCTACAGGAGAAGAAATCACCAACGGGCCTTACCGCTTCTGTCAGGGCGCCGGGCCGTACTGGTGCGTGTTTATGTGGTGGCACTACCTGTACACCAAAGATACCCAGTACCTGCGCGAGATCACATATCCGATAATGCGAGAGGTAGCGACGTTCTTCGTGAGCTATATCCAGTGGCACGAAGACGAGAACCTGTATCACCTTGAGATCAGCCAGAACCCGGAGCTGATGTACGTCAAATACCCCGACCCCATCGACACCTTGTCGTTCCTCAAATACACCCTGAAGGCGACTATCGCCGCTTCGGAAACACTTGGCGTTGATGAGCAGTTGCGCGATCGCTGCCAGCACGTGCTGGATCACTACCCGCCTTACCCGACAACCGACGGGGAGATAGTCCCGCTAAAGGGCCTGCCGGCCAATCATATAAACCATCTGCGCACGCTGGCGGCTCTGTTCCCTTGTGGCGAGTTCGATCCGGAGATTGCCCCAGAGTGGCATGAGATGTGCTGTCGGGACCTGGAGAAATCGGAGTTCTGGCACAGAAACTACGGATGCAACAGCGGATGGAGGGCACGCGGCTATTCCGGGATCGTCTACCACCTCGGCGTTCCCTCGTGCAGGCTTGGCCTGAAAGAGCAGGCCTGGGACTACTTTGAGTCGCTGCTCAAGACAAACGTGAAACCAAATGGCCTGATTGGCCACAACGCCGCTATCCTTGCCAACAGCGAGCTGAGCGAACGCAACATCCAGCAGATCCCTGAAAAGAGCATCTACCACGATATGGATCCCGATCCGCTGCACGCGCCGGAGATTCTCAACGGACGGCTGATGGAAAGCGTCACTGAGAACCTTGATTGCCGAGATACGATATTCCCCGCCTTCGAGGGTCCTGCCACTTATCTGCTGATGGTGGAAGAGATGTTGCTGCAGAGTCACAACGGCATCATACGCGTGTTCCCGGCGCTCCCGGATGACAAGGATGCGTCATTTGTCGATCTCAGGGCGGAAGGCCCCACGCTTGTTTCTGCGCAAAGAGCAGGCGGCGAAGTGGTGTTCGTGCGTGTTGAGGCTCTCGACGATGTGAACTGGAGGCTGAAGAACCCGTGGTCCGGCAAATCGGTCTGGACGCAATCAGACCGTAACGGAGCCCCAAGCGTACAGGCCGGTGACTACATTGAACTCAGTCTGGCTGCCGGCGAGTCGATCACCGTTGCTGCTTTGCAGGAGAACCTTTGCGGCTTGGACAAGGTCGTGCCGAGAAGCGGCGAAGACCCTCAGGCGAGGCTCCTCACTTTTGATGATGGCATGTTGGTGTGGGTTGGTAAGCCGCAGCCCTCACGGTACTACGCCGCATTGGAGGCGGCCAGACGAGGTGTGCGGGCCAACGTCTACTCGAAAGCGAACGACGGTGCCTGATCGATTCTGACTACAGTTCTTATGAGGAGACTAAGCTATTGAACGGCATTACCAAGACATCCACTGGCTGGCAGATTGTGGCCGGTAATCTGATTCTGGACATAGACAAGAAGACCGGGAGCCTTTCCGGGCTCTGCATCGACGCCCAGAAGCAGTTCAACTGGACGGAGCATCCGGGAGATGTTACTGTCCGCGACGACCTGCTGCGCAAGACGTTCGATCGGCGAGACCTTCAGCGCGTGGAATTCTCGGACGAGGGCGGCTCGCTTAGTATCAAGAAGGTGTTCCAGGGCGCACCGTGGCTTCTTGAGGAGACGTATGCGTTTGATGGCGGAGCCATCTCCTGGAATGCGGAAGTCATGCTCGATTCGGGCGAGTTTCGTTCATGCGCCGTGAGCTACAACATACCTTGGCCGCAACCGCTGTATCCCGTGTCGTTTTGGGCGGCAAAGGACAACATGCCGTCCGCGCCGCACAGATTTGCCGAGATAGCGCTTGAGTATGGCGAGGTCACCAGCGGCATTACCATTCCCGCCCTGAGTTCATACATAGAGTCTGAGAATGCGGGCTTACTGCTGGCTATGCCGTTTGATTTCTGCACCCCGCGCTTTCGGTTCATCAGTGGATACAGAGACCCAGACCTGCAAACGCAGTTTGACTGGATGGCTCTCGCGCCCGGCCGGCCCGCCCGTGCGAGCCTGTTGCTGCGCGGCACGCCCGGTGCGTGGCGTCCTGCCCTCGGATGGCTTTACGAGCGGTTCACGGAGTACTTCGAGCCGCGATCTACGATGGTGGACCGGCTCTGGGGCGGACACGTATCCGGCACGTTCGACGTTTCGGTCGAGGACGCTGAGGCAATGGCACGGCTGGGGCTGAAGTGGCACGAAGTCCACGCTCACTATCCTGCCTACGGCAACTACTGCCCCGAAGGGATTAGCGAGTGGCGAAGCGGCCATGATCGAGACAATGAGACCATCATTACTTCAGACATGGTTCGCCGCACGATACGCAACCTGCAAAGTGTTGGCGCTGCGGCTATGCTCTACCTGCAGGTGACCGGCGACGGCGATGAGAAGCTGCTTGATCCTGCGTTCGATGGGTCGAGAATCCGAGATCTCTACGGCAATCTGTCGAGTGCATGGCCTGGGACGTACCTGATGAACTCCGACCCGGCGCTTCCATTCGGCAAGGACATGGTGAGGCAGATCGACTGCATTGTGACTCGCTACCCGGATATGGACGGGATATTCCTTGACCAGCCCAGCTACAACTTCCTGGACACGGCTCACGGCGACGGCATTTCCGCCGTGAACAACCGCCCCGTCTACATGACAGGATTCAACTACTTCCCCCATCTGGAGCACCTCTCGTCGCTGCTGCATCCGCACAAAGCGATCATTTCCAACGGCGGGTTCGGCATCGGCATAATGAAGTACATCGACGGGTTTATGGCAGAAGGGTCCGGCTGGCTGTGTGACCACTTCCAATACTACGGTCTGGCGAAACCCCTGTTCTTCCTGATGTACGAGTCCGGTGATGCTGATATTGAGCGTATGTTCCAGCAGTGCCTTCTCTATGCCGCGGGCTTCACCAGCTACACCAAGGCTGCTGCCTCGAGCGACCTCTACGCGATGTATGTGCCGCTTCTGCAGAGGCTCTTCCGCCGCCGCTGGGTGTTCGACCCCAAACCGATCAGTTTCCCCACGGGCCTGAACGGCGGCGTCTTCCGCAGTTCCAGCGGATCGCTTGTCGCGAGCATAGTGGGCCAAAACCCGGCCGTTGCCGGCAGAACGCTGGCGGACAGGACAGTCTGTGTGCGCACCGCAGATATCGACCGCGTGCAAAAGGTGACGTTGCACTCACTCGGAGCAGAATCCTTCGACCTGCCTTTCCTCAAGGAAGATGGCGCGGTGCAGTTCGACGTGCCATACGGGACCGTAGCAGCAGTGGCTGAGATGTGAAGCAAGTCCGCCGGCCACGATTGCTCCCTCCCGGCGATGCGCCTTCTTGACGCCGGGGCGCTTCCTGTTGTATATTGAAGCCGTAGGTTACGGAGCATGCTTGTCTGCACTATGCAGTTCGGCATAAGGTCATTGAACCGGGAGCAACAGAGAACTGCGGACTATGAGTAATCGCATATGCCGGTGATTGCGTACACGGACATCTTCGACGAGATCGTGATTCTCCTGCTTGTGGCAACACTCGTGGGAATGTTCGCGGTCCGCCTCCGCCAACCTCTAATCATTGGCTTCATTGCCGTTGGGATTCTAGTCGGCCCATCCAGCCTCAACTGGATTAGATCAGTAGAGCAGATACACGCATTGGCCCAGATGGGCCTGGCACTGCTGCTGTTCATCGTAGGACTTAAGCTCGACATACGTCTGATCCGCGGAATGGGGCGCGTTGCTCTCGCCACGGGCTTGGGCCAGGTGTTGTTCACGTCGGTTGGTGGATTCCTCATCTCGCTAGCGTTGGGGATGAATGCCGTCACATCGATGTACGTGGCTGTGGCTCTGACATTCTCCAGCACGATCATCATCGTTAAACTGCTCTCCGATAAGAAAGAGACCGGGTCTCTGCACGGACAGATCGCTCTTGGATTTCTGATTGTCCAGGACATCGTCGTTGTGTTGGCGATGATTGGGCTATCCGCGTTTTCGGGCGGCAAGTCTGGACACCCGGCCTACCAGATCATGCTCATTGCCCTCAAGGGAACGGGATTTCTGGCGTGCGCGTGGGTTCTGAGTACATTTATCCTCCCCAGGATGCTTCCGTTGATAGCCAGAACAGCTGAATTGCTCGTCTTGTTCGGTATAATGTGGGCTTTCGCGCTGGCAAATCTTGGAGAAATGCTCGGATTCAGCAAGGAAATAGGCGCGTTTCTGGCGGGAATATCTCTGGCGTCCACTCCTTACCGGGATACTATGGGTGTTAAGCTCGTCAGCTTGCGAGACTTTCTTTTGTTGTTCTTCTTCATTGAGCTGGGAAGCAGCCTCGACATGAGCCTGTTGGGTGCTCAGGTGTGGTCGGCGATTCCTTTGTCGATCTTTGTTCTTGTCGGCAATCCCATCATTGTCATGGTCATTATGGGGCTGATGGGGTATAGGAAGCGCACCAGCTTTCTCGCCGGGTTGACGGTTGCGCAGATCAGTGAGTTCTCCCTGATCCTGATAGCCATGGGCGCCAAGTTCGGACACTTGGGCGACGAAACTGTAGGATTGGTGACTTTGGTTGGGCTGATCACGATAGGCCTGTCCACATACCTGATCCTGTACTCACAGAACCTCTACAGTCGGCTCGCAAAGTACCTGGGGGTATTTGAGCGAAAGGTGCCTTATCGGGAAGACTCTCGAGATGATATGCAGCACGTATCGGATTCAGCCGACACCCTCGTTTTTGGGCTCGGTAGCTACGGAACGGGGATAGCCGAACAACTCGAGGCTAGAGGCAGGAGCGTGCTTGGCGTTGACTTTGACCCCCAGGCTGTCAAAGTCTGGAGGGAGCGGGGATGGTACGCGGTCTTTGGAGACGCGAAAGACGTCGACGTCGCGGACGCGCTTCACCTGGAACACATAAGGTGGGTTGTCAGCTCAATACGTGATGATGAGGTCAACAACTCTCTGCTTACCAGCCTCCGTCAAGCAGGTTACTCGGGGTACACCGCCATAGCGGCCTACGGCCAGTCTGGGACGAAGATGCCAGCCGATATGCACACGGATCTCATACTGGATCCATATGCGGATGCCGCCGTGCAGGCTGCAGATTTGATGTTTACCAAAGAAGAACAAGTAGCGAGGAAAGCCATGGACAGACTGATTGAGACGATGACTGATCACTACGTGATATGTGGATACGGTCGGATGGGCCAGCAGATAGTAAAGGACCTCGGAAAACACGGAGTCCCTTGCGTGGTGGTTGAATCCAACCCGGAGCAGTTGCCCAAATTGCGCGATGGAGCAATAACTCACGTTGAGGGAAGAGCCAGCGAGGACAGCATGCTGCTCAGGGCCGGAATCGAGCGTGCGAAGGGCTTGATCGCAGTGTCTGCTTCGGACGAGGATAACGTCTTCATCGTTCTGACCGCGCGGGTCCTCAACCCCAATCTGTACATTGTTGCCAGATCGATTCTGAAAGAGAATGAGGACAAGTTGCGCCACGCGGGCGCTGACATGGTTGTGTCGCCATACATTCTGGGTGGGCGAAGAATGGCCGCCGCCGTGATAAAACCGGACGTGATGGACTTCCTCGATCTGGTTGTTCACACCGACGGGCTGGAGACGGAAATGGCAAAGATCACTGTCCCGCCAGGTTCGTCTTGTGTAGGAAAGTCACTCTGCGACATCAGCCTTTGGCAGACCTGCGAAGTGACACTGCTCGCTGTCAGACGCGCCGGTGAGGATCTTCACGCGAACCCCAGTCCTTCACTTATTGTTCGCGAAGGCGACGAATTTATCGTCATGGGCACGCCCTCACAGATAAGCTCTGCCACAGAGACTATGTCATCGACCCAGACCTGGCCTGACGCGCCCACGTGCCCTGTGGAGCCGAGCTAAGGCACACTCTGATAGTCGGAGCTATTGGCGATTGGCTTCATCAATGGACAACACGCTCGTTGACAGAATCGTTAACCTTAATGACAGGCCCGTCGACCCTGGCGGACTCTGCGTCGTCTACTGGATGCAGAGGTCACAAAGGGCAGCCGACAATCCGGCACTGAATTGCGCGGTGCAACTGGCGAACGATCTTGGGAAGCCGGTGCTGGTCTATTTCGGCTTGCACGAAGCGTACCCGATGGCGAGCGTAAGAGCGTTTCAGTTCATGTTGGAGGGGCTTCGCGAAACCGCTGCCGAGCTGGAGAGCCGCGGCATTGGTTTTGTGATCAGGCGCGAGCATCCGCAGGACGGTATCGTGCGCGCGGCCCAGGAGTTCACGGCCTGCGCCGTTGTGGTTGATGAAGACTATCTTAACACTGGCAGGTCCTGGAGGTCGCACGCGGCGAGCCGGCTGGACGTAAGACTCATACAGGTGGACGCCGAGACAGTCGTTCCCGCGCGCGTGTCGGGTAAGGAGGAGTGGGGGGCCTACACTCTTCGTCCCAAAATCAAGCGAGCGCTTCCCGACTACTTCACTGGCTCCGCCGACAACTCCGTTGAACACCGGTGGACCTGTGATTTCGGAGAATCCCTCGATATCCGCAAGATCGACCCCGGGATCCTCGCACGCAGCCTGAGTGTTGATCAGGACGTCGCTCCAACAAAGCTATTCAAAGGAACACCTCCCCCCTCCGCTTCGGAGGGGGCTAGGGGGAGGTCTGGTGGGGCTTCGCAGGCCGAGCGCAAGCTGCGGGAGTTCATCCAGGAGAACTTGCCCCGCTACGCAGGCGAGAGCAATCAGATAGGCGTGTCGGTTACCAGCGATCTGAGCCCATATCTGCACTTCGGCCAGGTGTCCGCTCGAATGATTGGGCTTGCAGTGGAGTCCGCCGATGCTCCAGGTGAGTGCATAGACGCCTTTCTAGAACAGTTGATCGTCCGGCGAGAGCTGGGCATCAATTTCTGTCTCTACAACCCGAACTATGACAATCTGGACGCAGCGCCTGACTGGGCGCGCAAGACCCTTGACGCGCACCGTCTTGACGATCGTCCCGAGCTCTACGCACTCGAAGAGCTTGAGTCCGCGTCAACGCACGATGAGCTCTGGAACGCAGCGCAGACGGAACTGATTCAATGCGGGAGAATCCACGGATACATGCGTATGGTGTGGGCG
>Ga0209609_10002235_pt1 | contig 11140 bp, 7 predicted proteins | sample LakKivw325mmetaG_FD_184136 | JGI IMG/M metagenome (GOLD analysis project Ga0209609, IMG submission 184136) | Anoxic lake water microbial communities from Lake Kivu, Rwanda to study Microbial Dark Matter (Phase II) - Lake Kivu water 325m metaG... | ecosystem: Environmental > Aquatic > Freshwater...
ATACTATGATGTCAAGCCCGGCACGAATGTGCTGGAAGCCTGCCAGGCCCTGGGCCTCGATGTGCCTTATTTCTGCTTTCATCCGGCCCTGGGATCCGTCGGTGCCTGCCGTCTGTGTGCCGTGAAAAAATATGCCAGTGCCGACGATAAGAAGGGTACGATCGTCATGGCGTGCATGGAGCCGTTGAAAGACGGTCTGATCATCTCGGTGGATGACCCCGAGGTGAAAGCCTTCCGCGCCGCCGTCATCGAGGGCCTGATGACCAACCACCCCCATGACTGCCTCGTATGCGACGAAGGCGGCGAATGCCATCTCCAGGATATGACGGTGATGTCAGGCCACAATTACAGGCGTTTTACGTTCAGGAAGAGGACTCATAACAACCAGTACCTGGGCCCCTTCATACAGCACGAGATGAACCGCTGCATACAGTGTTACCGTTGCGTTCGCTTTTACAGGGATTATGCCGGCGGAAAAGATTTCGACGTGTTCGGCGCCAACAACCGCGTTTACTTTGGCAGGTACGAAGATGGCATCCTGGAGAATGAATTCAGCGGCAATCTTGTGGAAGTCTGTCCTACCGGCGTGTTTACCGATAAAACCCTGAAGAGTCATTACTCACGGAAATGGGATCTCACTCATACCCCTTCGCTGTGTGTGCACTGCAGTGTGGGATGTAACATCATAGCCTCAGAACGCTATGATTACCTCCGGCGCATCATCAGCAGGTACCATGGCCGGGTGAACGGATATTTCATTTGCGACAGGGGCCGCTTCGGCTATGAGTTCGTCAATGATAAACAGCGCTTGAGAAAGATCATGGTCCGTGAGACGAAAACAGGCAAATTAAAGGAAACAGATCATGACACCCTGACCACCGTTCTTAAGCAAGCGCTTGTTCATGACAGGAAAATCATCGGCATCGGATCACCGCGGGCTTCACTCGAATCCAACTTTGCCCTGTCGGTACTCACCGGTATGGAGAATTTCTACCATGGCCTTGGTGCCAATGATTTTAACCTGGTGAAGACAGCCCTGCATATTTTAAACAATGGTCCGGCCCATACGCCTTCACTTAAAGAAATGGAACAGGCCGACGCGGTTTTCATTGTGGGTGAAGATGTCACCCATACGGCGCCGATGGTGGCGCTGGCGTTACGGCAGGCCGCCCTCAACAAGCCTTCGGAGAAGGTGACGGAAATGGGCATCCCGTTATGGCATGACAGGGCCCGTCGTGATGTCATACAGGATATGAAAAGCCCCTGTTTCATCGCCACACCTTATCCCACCAAACTCGACGACATTGCCTTGGAGACCTGCAGGGCTGCTCCTGATGACATCGCGGTGCTGGCTTTTGCCGTGGCCCACATCCTGGACGGGAAGGCACCCGCACCCGAACAAACTGACAAGGAAACGGCAGAATTGGCTCAGACCATAGCCACGGCGTTAAAAGAAGCCCGGCATCCTTTGATAGTCACAGGCATACACAGTGGTTGCGCAGCATTGCTGCAAGCATCGGCCAATGTGGCGTGGGCGCTGGCATCGCTGGGGAAGACGGTGAATCTGAGCATGCTGTTGCCTGAATGCAACAGCACCGGCCTCGGCATGATGGGCGGCGGCACCCTTGAGGATGCCGCGGAGGTCATTCAAAATAGTGAGGATGTCACGGTGATCATCCTCGAAAACGAACTCTTCAGGAGGGCAGGAGAGAAGACCGTCGGCAGGATTTTGCATAAGGCAGGGCGGGTCATCGTCCTGGATCATCTGTTGAATGCCACGGCACGGAAGGCAGATGTGCTGTTGCCTGCCGGCACCTTCGCCGAGGCGGAGGGCACCCTCGTCAGCAGTGAAGGCAGGGCACAGCGTTTCTACAGGGTCTTCCCCCTCACCGGGCCTGTGCAGGAGAGCTGGCGCTGGATAGGAGAGATGATAAAAGTGAGGGACGACAAAGAACAGGTGCCCTGGCCTGACTTCGATTCTGTGGTTAGCGCCATGACGTCCGCCCTGCCGGTTTTCACCGCCATCAGGGGACATTTTCCTGATGCCGCCTTCAGGGTCGTCAATGAGAAGATACCGCGGCAGACTTTGCGTTACAGCGGCCGCACGGCCATCCATGCTGCCGTTAACGTGAACGAGCCCAAACCGCCCGGCGACACCGACTCGCCCCTGGCCTTCAGCATGGAAGGCAACAGTGACCACACACCGTCACCGCTCATCGCCTTTTACTGGACACCGGGATGGAACTCCATACAGGCTGTCAACAAATACCTTGAGGAACCGGCCGGAGCACTGAAAGAAGGCAATCCCGGCGTGCGGCTGATAGAGACGACCTCTGACCGTCGTTTTACCTATTATCCTGTGAAAAGCTCTTTATTTCGGCCACGGCAGGGTGAATGGCTCCTCGTCGCCGCACACCGCATCTTCGGGTCGGAAGAGCTGAGTGCACAAAGCCCGGCCATAGCGGAACGGATACCTGCGCGTTTTATCATGGTCAACAGCGAGGAGGCTTCACAGGCAGGATTTAAGGATGATGAAGAGGTCCATCTGATAGTAGATGATACTACATTGAAACTGAAACTGAAAACCAGTCCGGATGTAGCCTTAGGCGTCGCCGCTGTGGGGTTTAACCTCCCCGGCATGCCGTGGCTGCCGTTGCCCGGATGGGGTAAGATCATAAAAATAAACACCGAAAAATAAATTTATGAAGTATGTCCTTATTGTCATCGGTGTTCTGGTCATTGTCCTGGCGATAGCGGCCGGCCTGATATGGGTGGAGCGGCGTCTGCTGGCCCTGTGGCAGGACCGCTATGGCCCTAACCGCGTCGGCCCTTTCGGGCTGCTGCAGGTCGCCGCCGATATGATAAAGATCTTCTTCAAGGAGGACTGGGTGCCTCCTTTCGCCGACAAAGTGGTATTCGTATTGGCTCCCGGCATACTCATCATGACCATGCTGCTCACCTTCGCCGTCATCCCCTTCACGGATCATTTCTTAGTGCTTGATTCGAACATTGGCGTTCTCTTTTTCCTTGGCAACTCCTCGTTAGGCGTTTACAGCATCGTCCTGGGAGGATGGGCCTCCAACAACAAATATTCGTTGCTGGGATCCATGAGAGGATCGGCACAGATGCTGACCTATGAGGTGTTCATGGGCTTGTCGCTGATGGGGGTGGTGATGATGGCGAACAGTTTTAACCTCAGGGAGATCGTGGAGGCACAGCGTCACATGTGGTTTGTCTTCCCCCAGTTCGTCGGCTTTGTGGTGTTCCTCATCGCCGGCCTGGCCGAGACACACCGACTGCCCTTCGACATCCCTGAAGCCGAAGGGGAGCTGGTGGCAGGCTACCACTCCGAATATTCAGGGATGAAATTCGGGATGTTCTTCGTGGGTGAGTATCTCGGTATCACACTTATATCGGCACTCATAACGACTTTGTTTTTTGGAGGATGGCTGGGGCCTTCTTTTCTGCCCCCTGCCTTCTGGTTTTTCTTTAAGACAGCCATCTTCATCTGTCTGTTCATCCTGTTCCGGGCTTCTTTGCCACGGCCACGCTATGACCAGCTTATGGAGATCGGATGGAAGATATTGTTGCCGTTGGTGTTACTGAACCTGTTGGTGACAGGGGCAGTGTTGATATTTATTAAATGACCTCACCCCCTGCCCCCTCTCCTTGAAAGGAGAGGGGTTTGGGGTGAGGTTGTAAAAACGATAGCATGTTCAGCATCTTGCAAACCGTCTGGCTCATTTTTCTCCACGCCTTCCGCAGGCGTGAGACGATCATGTATCCTGAGAAAAAGCCCTACCTGCCGCCGCGGTACCGTGGCAGGATCGTCCTCACGCGTGATGAAAGCGGCAAGGAGCGCTGTGTGGCCTGTAACCTGTGCGCCGCCGCCTGCCCCGTTGACTGTATCGCCTTGCAGGCTGCCGAAGATGAGGACGGCCGCCGTTACCCGGTGTTTTTCAGGATCAATTTCTCACGTTGTATCTTTTGCGGGTTGTGCGAGGAGGCCTGCCCGACATACGCCATACAGCTCATACCTGACTTTGAGCTGGGCGAGTACAACCGTCAGGATATGGTATACGAGAAAGAGCATTTGTTGATCAGCGGTGAAGGTAAATACCACGATTATAATTTTTACAAGGTCGCCGGCGTCGATATGGGCGTGAAGGGAACAGGCGAGGGAGACAACGAGGAACCGCCGGTGGATTTGAAAAGCCTCATACATTGAACAAGGACGACAACATGCATATAAACGGTCAGCGATGAATACCATTTTTTATATAGCGGCAGCTGTGGCTCTTCTCTCCACACTGTTGGCCATCACACGCCGCAACGCCATCCATGCGCTCATCTATCTCATCATGTCCCTGCTGTCGATCTCGGTGATCTTTTACATCCTGGGAGCACCGTTTATCGCTGCACTGGAGGTGATCATCTATGCCGGCGCCATCGTGGTCCTGTTTATCTTTGTGATCATGATGCTGAACATAGGCTTGGAAGATGAGCTCGAGCACCGCTGGCTTAAGCCGCGGATGTGGATCGTGCCGTCAATATTGGCGGCCATCCTGCTCGTAGAGTTTATCTATGCCATGAAAACGCTTCATTACGAGAAGATAGAAAGCCAGGTGGTCCTGCCCAGGCAGGTGGGCCTGTCTCTGTTCTCGACTTACCTGCTGGGAGTAGAGATAGCCGGCATGCTCCTGCTGGCAGCCATCATCGGGACATATCATCTTGGGAAACAGAAGAAAAAGGTGTTGCACCGTTTTCTTCCTAAACGTTAAAGTAACACCATATGGTCACCGTATCACTGGACATACAGATCCTGCTGGCCTCCCTTCTCTTCCTGATGGGGTTGGTAGGGTTGCTGGTGCGCCGGAACATCATCTTCATGCTCATGTCGATCGAGATCATGCTCAACAGCGCCGGTCTGGTCTTTGTCATCGCCGGGGCTCACTGGATCCAGACCGACGGACAGGTGATGTTCATCTTCATCCTGGCCATAGCTGCCTCCGAGGTGTCGGTGGGACTCGCTTTGATATTACAGATGTACCATCATTATAAAACGCTCGATGCGGATGCCATGAACAAGCTTAAGGATAAAACAACGGAATCATGACGGCACTGATAGCGCTTATACCGGGCATACCTCTGCTGGGCTTTCTGGTCATCGCCCTCTTCGGCAAGCTGCTGGGACGCCGTGCCGTGTCGTTCCTCGGGGCAGGCTCTGTAACCCTTTCGGCTGTGCTTATGATCATCGTGGGCATCGCCTTCATAATATCACCGCCGGCGGACGGAGCTTACACGGTGACATTATGGCACTGGCTCACTGCCGGCGGCTTCCGGGCCGCCATCACCCTGCGGCTCGATACCCTGGCGTTGGTTTTCGTCTTCGTGATCACTTTCGTGGGCGCTCTCATCCATATCTATTCCGTTGAGCACATGGCCGACGACAAGGGCATCATACGTTTCTTCGCTTACATGAACCTGTTCGTGGGCTCCATGCTCCTCCTGGTGCTGGCCGGCAACCTGTTGCTGCTATACCTGGGATGGGAAGGCGTGGGGCTGTGCAGCTACCTGCTCATAGGCTTCTGGTATAAGGATCCCGCCAACGGCTATGCGGCGCGCAAGGCCTTCATCGTGACACGTGTCGGCGATACGGCTATGATCATAGGCCTCTTCCTGTTGTATGTCAACCTGGGCACACTCAATATACAGGATCTCATGCAGCAGGCGTCATTGAAATGGGTGGCAGGGTCACCGCCGGCCGTGGCCTCGGCCGCGCTGCTGCTGGGTGGTGCCTTGGGCAAGTCGGCACAGCTGCCGTTGCAGACCTGGCTCCCCGACGCCATGGCGGGCCCCTCACCGGTGAGCGCTCTCATCCATGCCGCCACCATGGTCACCGCCGGCGTCTACCTCATCGCACGCACAAACGTCCTCTTTACCCTGGCTCCTGCCGTGCAGATGACCGTGGCCATCATCGGCGCCGTCACACTGCTGGTGGCCGGCCTCGCCGCCCTGGGACAGCACGACCTGAAACGCGTGCTGGCATACTCCACCATCAGCCAGATAGGTTATATGTTCCTGGCCCTCGGAATAGGAGCCTGGTCCGCAGCCATCTTTCATTTTATGATCCATGCTTTCTTCAAAGCCCTCTTATTCCTCGCCGGCGGCATAGTCATCGTGGCCCTCGACGATGAACATGATATATTCAAAATGGGAGGCCTGATAAAAAAATTACCCGTCACCTTCATCACCTTTCTCATAGGCTCCGCCTCCCTCGCCGCCCTGCCATTGGTAACGGCGGGCTTCTATAGCAAAGACCAGATCCTGTGGTATGCCTGGTCGTCGGAGCATGGCAGCCCGTGGCTGTGGCTCGCAGGACTCGTAGGCGCCCTGCTGACATCACTCTACACCTTCAGGATGGTCTTCATCGCCTTTTTCGGAGAGGCTAAAACGGCCATTACCCGCAAACCCGGACTGACCACGCTCATACCGGTATCTATTCTGGCGACGTTGTCGGTCATTGGGGGATTCGTGGGACTGCCCGGCAATATGGGTAACTTTCACCCTTTCTCCACTTTTGTCGATAAAACGCTGCCGCATGTCGTGATGAATCCCGGCATGCATATGGAAACGTTTTTTCAGGTTATCTCTGGGATCGTCTCACTGGCAGGCATCTATGCGGCGTATGTGCTGTTCCTGAAGAGAAAAGGCTTCGCCGAGGCTTTCCGCAGGAGTGCAGTAAGCATATTTTTATACATGGGATTGGGATTTGACTGGCTTTACGACAGGCTCTTCGTCCGGCCTGTCGTATGGCTCTCCGAGATAGACAAAGAGGATTTCATCGACCTGTTCTATTCCGGCATAGCCGCCGTCACCGGTTTCATGCACAGCGTGATGACCCGCACCCAGACCGGCAGGCTGCGGTGGTATGTAATGGCCATATCGATCGGAGTGGTCCTGGTAGTAACCATTATACTGTATTTATGATCCTGGTTGTTCTGATACTCATCTTACTGGCCGCAGGGCTGCTGGCCTGGCTCACGGGGAAATGGAATAGCGTCGTAGCTCGGATCATCTCCCTGGCAGCGCTTCTGGCCGACACCGTCATCCTGATCATCGCCTTTGCCCTGCACCACACCTATGGCCAGGGGACCTGGCTCATCGATTATAACGTTCCCTGGATACCCCGCCTGGGCATCAGCCTTCACCTGGCCCTCGACGGCCTGAGCGTGATGATGCTGTTCCTTACTTTCTTCCTCGGTATTCTGGCCGTGCTCATATCATGGAAAGAGATACAGAAAAACGTCGGCTTTTTCCATTTCAACATCCTGTGGATACTGGCAGGCCTCGCCGGCGTGTTCCTTGCCATGGACCTGTTCCTGTTTTACTTTTTCTGGGAGCTGATGCTCATACCCATGTACTTTCTTATCGGAATCTGGGGCCATGAGAACCGCATTTATGCCTCCTACAAATTTTTCATCTTCACCCAGGCCGGCGGCCTGCTGATGTTCCTGTCGATCCTGGCCCTGTATCTCATCCACGGCCGGCATACCGGCATTTACACCTTTGATTACCAGGCGTTGCTGGGCACCACCATGTCGCCCGTGGTGGCTTTCATTGTCATGGTGGGTTTCCTGATGGCTTTCATGGTGAAGCTGCCCGTGGTGCCCTTCCATAACTGGCTCCCCGACGCCCACACCGAGGCGCCCACGGCCGGCAGCCTCATCCTCGCAGGCCTGATGCTGAAAACAGGAGCCTATGGCCTGCTGCGTTTCATCGTCCCTCTTTTCCCCGGTGCTGCCGCCACTTTCGCACCGTTGGGTATGGTGCTGGGAGTGATCGGCATCCTGTACGGCGCCAAGCTGGCCTTTGCTCAGACCGATCTTAAACGTTTGGTGGCTTATACCAGCGTGAGCCACATGGGTTTTATCATGCTCGGTGTCTTTGCTTTCAATGCGATGGCTTACCAGGGCGTGATGGTGCAGATCATCGCCCACGGCATCAGCACAGGGGCTCTCTTTATCATGGTGGGACAGATACAGGAGCGGATACACACACGCGATGTAGCCCGCATGGGAGGGCTTTGGCATCAGACTCCGGTCCTGGGCGCCATGGGTCTCGTCTTCGCCATGGCATCACTGGGGTTGCCGGGACTGGGTAACTTCATCGCCGAATTCCTCATTTTGGCCGGCACCTTCCAGACCAACATCCTCATGGCTGTCATCGCCAGCGTCGGCCTCATCGTGGCTACGATCTACTCGCTGAAGATAATACAGAAAGTGTTTCATGGCGCTGTTGATACGACCTTGAAGATGAACGACCTCAATTTGCGAGAGGCCTTCGTTATGGGTGTGATGGTCGCCGCCATCGTATACCTCGGCGTATCACCGCAACAGGTGCTGGATACGGCTAAACCGGCACTGGCAAAATCGCTCGAGGCGAAAGCCCATTATGTGCTGAAGGAGGGAAAGGTGAAAGACAAACAGAACACCTTTTATCTGCCCGCCGTGTTTGAAGCGGAACAAAAATAAACAGATCATGACAGGATTGGATTTCATATGCCTCATACCGTTACTGATCATCTCGGTAGCGCCCATCCTCATCATGGTCACAATCACCTTCGTGAGGAATTATACGGTCATCGCTGCCTTCTCGTTCCTGGCGTTCCTGCTGGCTTTCCTGTCAGTTTCTTATGTCATGCCGTATGCTCCTCATGCCATCGCTCCGCTGTTCATCTTCGACACTTACAGTTATCTTTTCACCGGCATCATCCTGTTCGGGTGTATGCTGGTGACCATCCTGTCATATGTTTACTTCCGACGGCAGAGCGTTGTGAAGGAAGAGTATTTTATCATCCTTTTTGTCTCGGCGCTGGGTGCTTCCATCCTGGCGGCGGCGAACCATTTCGTCACCTTTTTTTTGGGCCTTGAGACACTGAGCGTCACCTTGTATATTCTTATCGGCTATCTGCGGCAACGTGACCAGTCCGTCGAAGCGGGTGTCAAGTACCTCATCCTGGCCTCCGTGTCGGCGGCTATTCTGTTGTTTGGCATGGCACTGGTCTACACGGGGACGGGGACCATGAATTTCAATGAGCTGTCTTCATATTTCGTGACGGCGAAGGCTGTGTCACCCTTTATCATGGTGGGCGCCGGCATGATCATCGTGGGTGTGGGCTTTAAGCTGGCGGTGGCTCCTTTTCATATGTGGACACCCGACGTGTACCAGGGCGCCCCGGCACCGGTCACAACCTATATCGCCACCATATCCAAAGGTGCTGTGATCGCCGTCATCCTGCGTTTCTTCGTGGATATCAGGGGGCATCAGAACCATGCCCTCGTCGTTATCATCACCGTCATCGCCATCCTGTCGATGTTCATCGGCAACTTTCTGGCACTGCGCCAGACCAACATGAAGAGGCTGCTGGCCTATTCTTCTATCGCCCACCTGGGTTACCTGCTGATCATGTTGCTGGCCGGCACTTCCGCCGGCATCCAGGCGGCCATCTTCTACCTCATCGCCTATATCATCACCTCGCTGGGTACCTTCGGCGTCATCGCCATCCTGTCAACTGTGCAACGCGACGCCGACAGCTTCGATGATTACAGGGGCCTCTTCTGGCGCCGGCCCTGGATAGCCATCGTGTTCACACTCACCCTGCTGTCGCTGGCGGGGATACCCATCACGGCAGGCTTCATCGCCAAGTTTTACCTGGTGCTGGCAGGTGTCGGGTCGGGGCTGTGGCTGCTGGCCTTCGTCCTCATCGTCAACAGCGTCATCGGATTATACTATTACCTGAGGGTCGTCGCCACCATGTTCCACAGCACCGGTAAAGAAAACGTGCCGGCGCTGCCTTTTCTGGGCCACGTGGTGCTGGCCGTCATCGCCGCCGTCATCCTCCTGTTGGGAGTCATCCCGGAATGGCTGTTAGATATTATCGGGAAGTTTTCATTATGACCTCACCCCCTTGCCCTCCCGCTTTTCAGCGGGACAGGCTTTCTCCTGGAAGGTGAGGGGGCTGATTGTCGATTGTCGATTTTCGACGTTAGATGTTCGAAGTGAAAATTTCGAACGTCGAAAGTCGTCGCGCCAAGTTAAGCCCATGAGAGGGGAATAAGAAAATTCTTTGAAACCGATCGAAGGATACCTTCAGGTGAACAATCCTGATTGGTAAAGCTTAACCGGCAGCCAAAACCGAATATTCCGTAGTAAGCAGAGATGTTTGCACGAAGCGTGCACAGGGAGTGTAAAAGCTGTATTATAAAGCTCCAAAATGAACAGTTTTGGCATGGAGCTTACATTGTCGAATAGATGTGAGCAGCACTATATGTCTGTGAAGAGTGAGGTCAAATTGTCCGGTCCAAGTCTGAGAGTACGGCTGATACACAAAATGAAGAAATATCCTACGACACGTCGTACGGGTTCAAACCGGGCAAGTCGCAACACCAGCCATTACAAATACTATATAAAGAGAGGCTGATAGAATTTGATGAGAAGGATGGACAAAAGCCAAGAAGCTTTGACTTTTTAGGATTTATCCATTATTGAGGTGAACCAAAAGCTGAGATGGCATTATGAGTATTACGGAATAACATTCAACAATAGAAAATTAAACGTTTACTGTGAACAGACCAAGCGCCGGCTCCATTATTGGCTGAATCGCCATGGAGGAAAGCGTCGATGGAACTGAGAAAAGTATGTAAAGCTGATAGAAGAATGGAATCCGTTACTCAAGTCCAAGATATATCGCAGTATTCTTTAGCGAAACTGTATTCAGAGGAACCGTATGCGGGAAAACCGCTTGTATGGGTCTGTGGTGGAGCGAAGAGGTAACGAATTGCCCTATACGGAAAATTAAATGAATTTAATATGCTTAAATGTCATAATTTTGTGAGAAAAAAGCTTTATTGACCTCATTAAGTTCAAAAGAAAATTGGAACTTACTGATTTAAATATTATCATTTACGGCTTTCAAAATAAAAATTATTATATTATCAAAAAAATATATAAATCAAATTATTACCTTATTGAAAGATTTATTATACATGACGACCTAAATAATACAGCATAATTTTCGTAATGTTTCATTCGGAATCCCCCAGATATTTAATTGTTCTTTGACATTATTAATAAGGCA
>Ga0209609_10002236_pt1 | contig 11138 bp, 8 predicted proteins | sample LakKivw325mmetaG_FD_184136 | JGI IMG/M metagenome (GOLD analysis project Ga0209609, IMG submission 184136) | Anoxic lake water microbial communities from Lake Kivu, Rwanda to study Microbial Dark Matter (Phase II) - Lake Kivu water 325m metaG... | ecosystem: Environmental > Aquatic > Freshwater...
CCCACAGGGCGGGGCTTCCCGGAAAGGAAATCTCATTTATATTGTGCCCCTTGACCCCGCCTACAAGGCGGGGCTTGCGGGGCACTTGCCGGTCAAAGCTGACCATATTAAAGAATTGTCCTTAATCCGGAAACCTCCCTGTGGGTAGCTTCACCTCTGGTAAGTATGTTATGCCGCACTTGATGCGGCATCCGGCCTATGTTCTTTCGGGTTTCAAATGGGCAGGCCTCTCTTTTTCCTGTGACAGGTATACCAGATGGCAAATGATTGATGAGGGAACAGATCAGCCGTTTGGGAGATGGTTAAGAGAAAAGGGGTCTATTCGAACTTCTTGATCAGGATAGCACTGTTCACCCCTCCGAACCCTGCGGAGATGGATAGGCCGGCCCTGACCTCTTTCTTTCTCACTTCATTGGGCACATAATCCAGGTCGCATTCGGGATCCGGGAACTCATAATGGAGGGTGGGATGAATGATTCCCTTCTCGATGGCCAATAGCACAGCAATCGCCTCCGCCCCTCCGGCTGCTCCCATCAAATGGCCTGTGATGGATTTGGTGGAGCTGATGGGAATACGGTAGGCCGCCTTTCCAAAGACCTCTTTCAACATCTTTGTTTCAATCTTGTCGTTGAGGGGTGTGGAGGTGCCATGGGGATTGATGTAATCCACCTCTTCCGGTCGAATCCCAGCGATCTGAAGGGCATCCCTGACCGCTTTCCCCAGGGCCTTGGCATCCGGATCGGGCTCGGTGAGATGAAAGGCGTCCGCGGTCATGCCGAATCCTGCCACCTCTCCATAGATGTGAGCCCCTCTTTTGCGGGCATGTTCCAATTCCTCAAAAATTAAGACCCCCGAGCCCTCCCCCATGACAAATCCATCTCTCTCACGATCAAAGGGTCTGCAGGCCCTCTCGGGATCATCATTCCGTGTGGACATCGCTCTGAGCACATCGAATCCCCCGAAGGCATAGGGGGTGATACAGGCATCCGCACCGCCGGTCACCATCAAACTCTCCGTTCCGCCCTGAATCTGATGAAAACTGTTGATCATGGCATGAGTGGCTGAGGCACAGGCTGTCGAAACCGCATAGGAGGTTCCCCGGATGCTAAAATACTGGGCGACCTGAGAGGTGATGGCGCTCAAATAGATATTGGGAAGGGCAAAAGGAGAGATGCCCCTAGGCCCTTTAGCTAAAAACCGCTCATGATAATATTCCATCAGGTCCATGGATTCCACACCGACTCCCAGGATCACTCCTATTTGAAAGGGATCGACCCCCTCCAGCCGGTATTCTCCCCTCTTTTCAGAAGAACCTCCTTCTTTTTGGACCTGAATTCCCGCATCCTCAAGAGCCAGTTTGGTAGCGGTGATGGCAAATCGGGAAGTCCGTCCGAAGTGCTTCGAATGTTTGGTCTTCTCGACATATTGGTCCAGATCAAACCCTTCAATCGGAGCGGCAATGTTGCAACGATACTGACTCATATCGCGGTCGGGAAATTCAATCCTTTTGAAGGAGGTCCTTCCCTGAATCAAGCTTTCCCAGAAGGCCTCTTTCCCGATCCCGACGGGTGTGACCGGGCCCGCTCCTGTAATCACCACTCGTTTCCTGTAATCTCCCAAAACCCTCTCCTTTCTGTGAAAGTTTCACTATTTTGATCGATTACCCTTCCCCTTGTCAAGAAAATTCACCGGAAATCCATTGCCCAGTAAGAAAAAAATTTAAGAAAGCTCCTTTAAAAATGAAAGGATCATCTCATTGACCTCCTGAGGTTTTTCCCACATTGGTATATGGCCACTCCCTCTGATGATCCGAAGGGTCGAGCCGTGGATAGCCTGGTGAAGTTCCTCTCCCACTGAAGGAGGAAAGATCAGGTCTCTTTCCCCCCAGATGAGGAGGGTCGGGTGGCGGATGAGGGAGAGGGAATCTCGCATGGATCTCGCCTCCTCTGCATTCTTGAGGGTGGAGAAGAGGACCCGGGTGGTCCCTCTGAGTTGGGAGAGCCGGTTCTGACGATCCACGATCTCCGGAGTGATGAGCCGGGAATCGAAAATACATTCCCTTAAGACCTGCCGAATCGAATTTCGATTTCGACCTGCGATGAAAAGGCGGGGGAGCAGGGGAATATCCCTGATGGCTGCCAATGCCTTAAAGGAATCATTTCTCACCCGGTCCAAGACATCAGGAGGGATGCAATCGATCAGGATTAACCGGTCTGCTCGTTCAGGGAAGAAGATTGCCATGGCCCATGCAATCCCGCCTCCCATGGAATTCCCGATGAGCGTGGCCTTCTCAATCCCTAACCCATCCATGAAATCCCTTAAAAAATGGATGTAAGTTTCAGGGCGATACTCTATCCTGGGCCTGTCCGAGAACCCATGGCCGATTAGGTCCAGGGCGTAAACCCGGTAGAGGTTTGAGAGAATATCGATCTGTCTCTCCCAGACCCAGATCCCGGCCCCGAAGCCATGGATCAGCAGAAGAGGTTTCCCCTCCCCTTTTACGACATAAAAAATGGTGTGGCCTTTTATCTGAATGGTCTCTGGAATCAGGGAGGGATTCCATTCGATCCGCTTCGGCCGGAGAAGGGAAGTTTCAGGCTTCCAGAAAAAAGGGGTTGATAAAAGGGTGAGAATCCAGCGGATGGAAATCATAAGGAGATCATCACTTGATTGAGCCTGCCCCGTACTTGATACGGGGGAATCCAGTAGTCCGGGACTTACTTCTTCTTCTCCTTTTTCCCGAACATCTCCTCAAGGGATCTTAAGCCTTCGACCCATCCTCCGGACCCTTTCCCGGATTCTCTGGGAATGGCCTCTCCTGCTATTTTTACCGGGAATCCGAGCCCCGAAAGAAGTGAAACGGCCATTTGAGTCAGAAGGGCCTCCTTGAGTTGAAATTGAGGATCATTCAAATTCCCTTTGACGCGGAAGGAAGTTCTGATCCGGTTTTCATTCTCCTTCAGAAGAGGAAGGAGCGTCTTCGCCGGGACATAAAAAACCGTCCCTCCTTCTTTCATCAGAAGATCAGCAATCTCCAGCCTTGCGAGTAGATCGATCATCCTCTCCTTTACGATCACCTGAGCCTCTAAATTGATATGACCGGATTCGATCTCAGCCGAAACCCTCTCCCGGTAATAGGGCTCAAAGGTTCTCAACTCCACTTCCCGGACTTTGAGAGACAGGTTCATGTCAAGGGTTTTAAAGTCGATCCACCCCTGAGAATGGATCTCACCTCCCTTGCCCTTTCCCATCATCTTTCCTTTCAGCTTAAGAGGAGATCGGGTTGAGAGGATGGGATAGTGAATATCTTTTAGATCGAGATCGAGATCTCTCAGCCGGACCCGGCCGGGGACCTCTCCCGCCTTTCGATCATTGAAATCGATTGTCCCCTTTAAAATGCGAAACCGTTCGATCCTGATTCGGAAGGGGCTCTCCTCCTTTCTCTCTCCCTGAAAGGCATCCTTTTTATCCTTCTCCTCCGGATGGATGGGTATCCATGGACCGATGATCTTCCCATCTTCCGATCTTTCAAAGAAGAAGGAGGGCTTCAGGACCCTCCATTCCCGGATCTCCATCCTCTTCTTCAGAAAAGAAAAGAGATCGGGGTAGATCCTGATCTCATCAATTTGAAGAAACCGTTTTTTCGAACCGGGGTCCTCATACCGGATTCCTAAAACGGAGAGATGGGTCATTCTGATTTGAATGCCGGAGAAGGTCATTCCGGGGCCTACTGCCTTTTGAATCCGGGGCTCGATCAATTTTACAGCATAGAAGGAGAGAAGGAGATAACCTCCCACAAAGAGGAAGAGAATAACCCCTGCAAGGATTAGCCACTTTTTCATTTTAATGATTACCCTGATTGAGCCATAATTTTTAGAAAATCCCTCCCCGCCTCCCTTTGCCAAAGGGAGCAGTAATGATCCTCCTTTGTAAAAGGGGAGAACCCATTCCGGTTACGGTTTAACAATCAGGGAGGACTCCCCCTCCTTCTCATGTGTCTCTGATAAAAAGGTCAGAATGGAATGGATGACCCATTGATAGAGGAAAGGGTTGGGTTGAAGCAGGCGGGGCGGTTTTTTTAGATCGAGTGCAACGGCCAGAGAAACTTTTGCCTCTTCCTCCCTGCCCGACCTGAAGAGGAGGTAGGCCATCTCCTCCATCCTCCGCTGATAAAGCGCCCTCTTCTCCTCAGGGAAGAGGGCGGAAAGTGCCCTCTGATAGATTTCCTGAAATCGAGCCTCCTTCTGAGTCTGGTTGAGGACGAGCTTGGACTCCCTCGCCTCCCAGACCTCATCGGCATAGGGTTTGATCTCTTCCCCTCCGATCATCCATCCGTAAAAGAGATCTGTTTTGAGAAGCTCCCCTCCCCTTCTCAAAATCCGCTCATCCCCATCGATCTCACTCTCCTCGATGAAGGAATAGATCAATGGCCTCTCATACTCCTTTTTGATCTTCTCGATCTCACTCTTTAACCGGAGGTAATCCGGCGGGGGTGCCTCCCCTTTCTCAAGGGTTAATCGATAGGCCTCCGTGAAAAGGAAACCCGCATAGGAGGCCTCGATCTCCACAACAGGGGTCGGGCTTGCCTTTTTAACTTCATCGAAGAAACTCCTGAACTCTTTTCTTGAGATCTCTCCTCCGGAAAAATTGACCAGTCCCTTCGTATCATTAATCAGCCCGTGAAGGACCATCCATCCTCTGCCGGGCCGGGGAAGGGTGAGGATGAGAAACCGATTCCATGAAAAATCGTAGCCATTTCCGAACCCTCTGGGTGGTTCAACCCTTAAGGGTCTGAGAACCGACCCCTTGGGGCCGGCGGAAATCTCTTCTGCAACCACTCCTCTGCTTTTCAGCCTGTAAAGGGATCGTTTGATGATCTTCCGGACTCTCTTCTCATTATAAACCTCGAGCATACGATGAAGGAGGTGAGCGACCTTTACATCCGGGATCAATGCCAGCCCCTCAGCCACCTCTCCGGCAATTTCTAACCCCTTCCCTAAAAGGGAGAGGAGGGATTGAGAAATTTCCTCAACTGACTTTCCCTCCTGGATATCCGTTCTCACCTTCTCGATGATGGATTGAACCTGTTCCAAGGTTACCTCCTGAGTGCCGATGGGACGAGGCTCTGCTGGATTGTGAGAATCATGGTGATGGAAAGATTGATGAGCAGGGTGTTTCTGCAGAGCGCCTCCATCCCTCTAACATCTAATTTCTCTCCATTCCAGATCCGTGTGAGATTCCATAGAATGAGCAGAAGAGGAATCCCTGCCAGAAGAAGAAACCAGAAAGAGGGCCTGCTGAATATCCCTAACACCCTGATCAGAGAGAGGCCCAGCAGGACGGAGAGTCCCATATAAAGATCGGCCATCCTCTCCTTCCCGAACCGCACCACCAGATTTCTTTTTCCGATGGTGCGATCCGCCTCTTCATCCGGAAACTCATTGATCAGGATGACATTAAAAATGGAGAGCCCGACAGGAATGGAGAGGAAAAATATCTCCCGGTGAAAGAAACCGGTGAAGAGATAGAAACCGGTTGCAATCGGTAACCAGCTATAACAGAATCCGATGAGAATCTCTCCCCACCCGCGATAGGACCACCGAAAAGGTTTTTCTGAGTAAAAGAAGCCAGAAAAGAGGCCCGCCCCTCCCAAGAGAAGGGTCCACGGACCGGTCCGGTAACGAAAATAGAGGTAGAGACCGATGGCCATGGCTCCGAGCATACATCCATAACCCAAGAAAAAGGCCGCCCGGGCAGGAAGCTGCCCTTTGACCAGCACCCTTGACCCTCCGGAAAAGGCATTAAAATGTTCGTTGATCCGGTCTCCCTCCAGATCATTTCGCTCACCGAGATAATAGGTCATCCACATGATGAGAATGACCGTGAGGGAGGCAAAAAGGTAGAGGCCTGGCGGACCCTGATAGCCCCATCGCCATGCCAGAACAAACCCCAGGATCAAAGGAAGGATTCCCACCGAAAGGAAAGGAACCCGTGAGAGCCTCCACCATCCAACAACATAGGTTTTCCACTTCGTCATAGCAAATCTAATTAAAAATTTGGCATTCGGATAATGAAATGAACTTAAAAATAAAATTCCAATAACCAAATCTCAAGCTCCAAATAAATTCCAATGATCAATAATCAAACAAAATCTTAGGTCATTGGAATTTGGATATTGGATATTATTTGGTTATTGGTGCTTGGTTATTGGTAATTATCTATTGCACCACTCTCTTGCATTCTGGAACATCCGGATCCACGGGGAGGCCTGAAGCCTGTCGTTCAGATCCTGAGGCATCCATGGCCATTGCCATTTCAGAAAAGCCCGCTCCGGATGAGGCATTACAGTCAGATGCCGGCCATCAGGCGAGCAGAGTCCTGTGATCCCGAAGGGTGACCCATTCGGATTGAAAGGATAGCCTTTCGGAGTCCTTCCGTCAGCGCGGCCTTCATCATTCACAAACACGGCCGGAACAAGTTTTTTCCGGATGACCTCATCCATCAGGTTTGAGTCTGGAAAGTGAACCCTTCCCTCGCCATGAGCTACCCAGATTCCGAGTATGGAATCAACCATGCCTCTGAACATGATCGCCGGGCTTTCTAAAATCTTTACGGTCACCCAGCGGGATTCAAAGCGCCCGGATAAATTCTGGACGAAACGGGGCTGCTCTGGGTCAGGGATTCCCGGCCAGGGGACCCATCCTAAAAGTGCAAAGAGTTGGCAACCGTTGCACACCCCCAGCGTGAAGGTGTCCGGACGACGGTAAAAATCGTCAAACATCCTCTTCAAACTTTCATTGAATCGGATCGCTGCCGCCCATCCTTTGGCACTTTCGGGAACATCCGCATAGGAGAATCCTCCGACCGCAACGAGCCCTCTGAAGCGCTCCAGCGTCACGCGTCCCCGGATCAGATCGGTCATGGTGATATCCCAGGGCCGGAAGCCTGCCTGGTAGAAGGCAGAGGTCATCTCCCGGTCTCCATTGCTTCCTTCTTCCCGGAGAATGGCCACCTCCGGTTTGTCTTTCGCTTCGAGAAGATGGGTCGGAGTCAACTGGGGTTCGAAAGGGATGATGTAACCCGGGCCTTTCCGGTCGAAGATATTTTCCCTCTCCTCATCGGCACACTGGGGATTCATCTGAAGCCGCTCGATCTGATAGGACGTCTCCTCCCAGCACTGGCGAAGAACACGCATGTCCGCTTCAAGGACCTTCTTCAAATTACAGGTTATAACAATCTTCTTTTCTTCTGTGGCCTCCCCGATCAGGCTTGAGCGGAGATGAAAAGAATCGAGAATTTCCAAAGCCTTCCGGACATCCGCCCCAGGACATTCGATGACAGCTCCCAGCTCTTCCGAAAAAAGCCTCCCGAGGGGACTCCATGGACCTTCCATCCGGATTTTGAGCCCGCAGTTTCCAGAAAACGCCATCTCAAGAAGCGTCGTGATCAGGCCTCCATCACTGATGTCATGTCCTGAGAGGATTAAATTCTCCGAGATCAACTTTTGGATGGCACGAAAGGCGTTTTTAAGCATCTCGGGATCATCCACGTCAGGAGAGTCGTTTCCGATCTGTCCGTAAACCTGAGCTAAGACCGACCCTCCGAGCCGGGCCTGACCCTGGGCGATGTCAATGAAGAGGAGCTGGCTCTGACCCGGTTTTTTGATATCCGGAGTAACCACCTTTGTGATATCGGGCATCGTGGCGTAGGCGGAGATCACAAGCTCCCGGGGGGACTTCACAATCTCTTCTCCCACCCGGGTTGCCATGGAAAGACTGTCCTTTCCCCCATCCACCGCAATACCCATCCGGATCATCAGATCCCTCATTGCGGCCACCGCATCGTAAAGGGCCGCTCCTTCGCCCGAAAGCTTGGGTGCCCACATCCAATTGGCCGAACACTTGATATCCTCCAATCCGCTGATCTTCGCCCATACGATATTCGTGAGCGCCTCTCCGACCGCCATCCGAGCCCCTGCCTTCGGGCTGACCAGCATTTTAACCGGTTGCTCCCCGATCGAGGTGGCGGCACCTGTTAATCCGAAGTGGCTCTGGGCGATGACCGCCACATCGCCGACCGTGAGTTGAAGCGGGCCACAGCATTGTTGCCGTGCAATCAATCCGGTGACACTTCGATCCACCTTATTGGTCAGAAATCTCTTGGATCCGACCGAAAGGTTACGAAGAACACGAGACAGGGCCTCTTCCACAGGCAATGGATCCGGTAATTCAAGGGGTTTAAGTAAAGGGTCTATTCTTTCATCCCGGAACGTCTTCTGCGGCATATTGCCTAAAACCTTTTCGAGATTAAGATTGACAGGGGTTGAATCATTCCTCTCGTCATGGACCACGAACCGGCCATCTCCTGTCACTTCCCCGAGGATTTCGCAATTGACCTTCTCCCTTTCGCAGAGGGATCTGAATTCTTCAATCCTCTCAACCGGGATCAGGAAACCGCATCGTTCCTGATATTCGGCGATCCAGATTTTGAGCACCGGCAGCGTCGGGTCCCCTAACCTGATCCGTCGGAGTTCGATTTTGCCCCCGGCTTTTTCGACCAGCTCCTTCAGGACATTGGCAGGTCCACCCGCTCCCTGGTCATGGATACTGATAATCGGGCTCCGGTCACCCATCTCAATGCAGGCCCGAATCACTCGGTTCATCTTCTGTTCCATCTCGGCATCGCCACGCTGGACCGCATTAAAATCAAGTTCTTCCACATTCTCGCCCTGGAGTTTGCTGGAGGCAGAGCCTCCGCTCACCCCGATGCCATAAGCCGGGCCGCCGACCTGAACGATCAGCAGTCCTTTTTGAGCTTCTTCCTTCTCAACATGCCGGGCATCGATCTGCCCGATCCCGCCCGTGAACATAATCGGCTTAATCCACGCCCAGCGTTCTCCGTTCGGAAGCCTCTGGTCAAAGGAACGGGTAAAACCTAAAATGACTGGCTCACCGAACTTGTTGCCATAATCACTTGCCCCGTCGCTCGCCCTGATTTCGATGGTGAGAGGAGAAGCCAGGTTCGGTAGATAAATGGACCTCCTGTCTTCCCATGGCAGATCGTAGCCGGGGATCAGTAAATTAGCCACACAGTAGGCCGCTGATCCGGCAACGACGAGCCCCCCCCTGCCGGTGGCCTGAATATCACGGATCCGGCCTCCCGTGCCTGTTTCAGCACCGGGGAAAGGTGCGACTCCGGTCGGAAAATTGTGTGTCTCCGCTGTAAAAATGATATGGTAATGTACCCTCTCCTTCTTGAAAGGCGAAGGTCTGCCGGGTTGTTCGGGGAGAATCGTCCAGCAGTCATACCCCTGGATCCCGCTTGAATTATCCTTGAAGGCAATGAGGCTGTTGGATGGATTTGCTTTTAAAGTCGATTTGACGATATTTAGAAGCGTTTCCTGCATCACGACTCCATTGATGATCTGTTTGCCTTTGAAATACCCGTGCCGTGAGTGCTCGCTGTTTGCGTTGTCCAGATCTCTTATTTCAACGATCGTTGGGTTTCTTCCCTCTCCCCTGACAAAATAATCATAGTAGAGATTCCTGTCCCACTCATCCATCGCAAGTCCGGGTATCTCCGTAAGGGCGTCCGGCCCCTTTTCCAGAAGAGGGACCTTAAAAACAGGTTCCGGTTCAATTCCGGATTCGAAGGTGTCCAGCGGACGATCATACACACATTCGGTCATTCGATCATGATGTTCCCGGATAAAACGTTCCTGATCCACCTCCGGGGGAAGGTAATATCGCCTGGAACGCTCAATTCGAACGACCTTCTCAAGCCCGCAGGTATGGCAAATGGCGACGAGGTTGGTTGAATAGGCAGTTGCGAAATTCATCCGTGGGCCGAGTTCCACTCCCCTGCGTCCCTCAGGCTGAATCGGTTGGGTGGATATGCTTTCCGATACAAAACCATCAGCCAGGATCTGTCTTAAAATCAAAAGCTCCTCTGAATTTAAAGGGCCGGACGCCTCCACATTGAAGCAGTATTCCAGATGTTCATCTCTGCACAGGAAAAAGTGGTACATGGCTCTCCTTTACCCCTCTTAATAAAACAGCCTTTTTATCAAACTGCTTTCGTAAAAGACCTGTCCATTGATGAGATAGATATGGCGATGGACGACCAGATTTAAAATATAACTCTGCCAGGCGCGTTCTTTTTCGTTCACCCTTTTAGCCAGTGTCCCGGCGTCATCGTCAGGTCTGATCAGCACCGGCATCTGGAAGATAATGGGGCCGTGATCATAGGCATTCTCGTCAACAAAATGCATGGTCACCGCGCTCTGCTTTATTTCTCCCCGGCGGTAAGCAGCCATGACGGCTTCGTGGACATGATGCCCGAACATTCCAGGCCCCCCGAACCGTGGAAGTGGTCCCGGGTGGATGTTGACTGTCCTCGCAGGATCGAGCCCCCTTACGAACTTCAACCATCCGGAGCACATGACAAAGTCAGCCCCATACTTTTCAACGAAGGAGCGGTATCCCTCGGCATCAAAAGGTCCGGGCCAACACTCGAAAGGGATATGAAGCGCATCCGCCCTTTTACGAACCCCCCCGTGCTCATGATTGGAAATGACCCCGGCGATCTGAGCGTCAAGAACAGGCGGATCGGTCCGTGAAAACTCAACCAGCTCCTGAAACCCGGAGCCTCCCCCCTTCGCATCACCACTTGCAAAAACTAAAACCCAAATCCTTTGGTTGCTTGAATCCATCTCCGCTTCTCTATATGGAGAGTAAATGATTTAACAAAAAAGTCAATAACCTTTTGCGGGACCCCACAAAAGAAAAGGCGATTGTTCCAACTGAAACAATCGCCTTTCAGGAGTTGAAGGAGGCTGGGACCGGAATTGTTTTATGAAGAGAGCTATCTAAACAAGGTGAAACAGTTTCAGGAAAAAGTAAGAGATGAAAAACATATTGGTGAAAACCAGAACCAATTCAGCGACTCTCTGGATATTGATCTCGATCTTTCTCACCTCTTCTTTTACCTCGAAAACACCAGCGACTGGGCTTGCGTTCATCTCACACCTCATCAATCCTCAAGATAGATTTTAAACAACCTTATAAAACCAAAAGCGCAAAAGACAATCAGGAAAATGGTGAATAAATTGAGTGAAGCTAACTCAAACATCATCGAAC
>Ga0209609_10002238_pt1 | contig 11133 bp, 9 predicted proteins | sample LakKivw325mmetaG_FD_184136 | JGI IMG/M metagenome (GOLD analysis project Ga0209609, IMG submission 184136) | Anoxic lake water microbial communities from Lake Kivu, Rwanda to study Microbial Dark Matter (Phase II) - Lake Kivu water 325m metaG... | ecosystem: Environmental > Aquatic > Freshwater...
CGCCGGTGGCATTACTACCATGACTGGTCTTCCTCCCGAGATACGTGAGCGCACCGATGCGCTTGACTCCCTGGGCAACACGACCGCCGCCACGGGCAAGGGCTTCGCCATCGGCGCCGCCGCGCTCAACTCCCTTGGCCTGATCCTGTCGTACGCCATCGCCACGAACATCGTCAGCATCAAGGGCGGCGCTATCGTGACGACTGACTCGGGCGCCCTCAGCCTGCTGAGCGCCCCTGTCCTGATCGGCGTGCTCATCGGCGCCCTCATGCCTCCCGTCTTCTGCGCCATGACGATGAAGGCCGTGGGCATTACCACGGAAGCCATCGTCGCCGAGGTCCGCAGGCAGTGGCGCGAGATTCCCGGCCTGATGCAGGGCACGGCCAAGCCTCAGTACGGTCTGGTTGTCGACATCTGTACGAAGAAGGCACTCCGGGCAATGCTGACTCCGTCCATCATGTCCATCCTCGCCCCCATCGTCGTCGGCCTCATCCTCGGCAAGTACGCCCTTGCCGGCTTCCTCGTTGGCGCGGTCGTCATCGGCTTCATCATGGCTATCATGCTGAACAACGCCGGCGGCGCCTGGGACAACGCCAAGAAGTGGATCGAGTCCGGCAAGTACGGCGGCAAGGGCTCGGATGCTCACAAGGCGGCCGTGGCCGGCGACACCGCGGGCGATCCGATGAAGGACACCGCGGGTCCGTCGCTGAACATCATGCTCAAGCTGATGTCCGTCATCTCCCTGATGCTTGCTCCGGTCATCATGAACTTTACCGGCATCATCTAGGTTTCCTGACAGTCTAACTACTGAGGGCGGGGCTCTTGCGGAGCCCCGCCCTTTCCGTTATCACGAGTGCCGCGGACTTTGTTGGCCGTTCGTACCGGGTGGTACAATCACGACGGCCATGTCCGACGCGATTATCGTGAGGGGTGCGCGTGAGCACAACCTCAAGAACATAGATGTCGTCATCCCCCGGGGCAAGCTGGTCGTCGTGACTGGCGTGTCAGGCTCGGGCAAGAGCTCGCTCGCGTTCGACACCATCTATGCCGAGGGCCAGCGGCGCTACGTCGAGTCGCTGTCGGCATACGCGCGCCAGTTCCTCGGACAGATGCAGAAGCCCGACGTCGACTACGTCGAAGGGCTGAGCCCGGCCATCTCCATCGATCAGAAGGGACCGGGCCACAACCCCCGCTCGACCGTCGGCACGGTGACGGAGGTGTACGACTACCTTCGGCTGCTGTTCGCGCGCATCGGGCATCCGCACTGTCCGAACTGCGGCCGGGAGATTCAGCGACAGACGGTGCAGCAGATTGTCGATGCCCTGCGGGCTCTTCCTGCGGGCAGCAGGGTAGCCATCATGGCTCCCCTTGTGCGCGACCGAAAAGGCGAGTATCAGCAGGTGTTCCAGGACCTGCGTAAGGCAGGGTATGTCCGGGTGCGGGTAGACGGCGAAGTGAGAGAGCTATCCGACGACTTCCAACTCGACCGCAACAGGAAGCACTCCATCGAAGCTGTCGTGGATCGCGTCGTGGTCTCGCCCGATGAGGGAGCCACTCGCCTGGCGGAGTCCATCGAGACTGCACTCAAGCTCGGTTCAGGCATCGTCCTCGTCAACGTGGTGGACGGCGAAGAGATGCTCTTCTCCGAACATTTCGCGTGTGTCCAGTGCGGCATCAGCCTCGGCGAGATCGAACCGAGGACCTTCAGTTTCAACAATCCTCACGGCGCCTGCCCGACCTGCACCGGCCTCGGAGTGAAGTGGGAGTTCGACCCGGCGCTGGTCATTCCTGACCGCAACTTGAGTATCGAGGAGGGCGCCATCTTCCCGTGGTCCCGCAACGGCGGCATGTCCGTCTGGTACGGCAGCATGCTCGAATCTCTCGCGGCACGAGACGGATTCCCTCTCTCGTCCCCGGTCTCGGAGCTGTCGGAGTCCCAGCTCAACATGATTCTGTACGGCGACGACCGCGGGCCCGTGCTCGCGTCCTACGACGGCCGCAACGGGCTCGTGCAGCGCTACACGAGATTCGAGGGCGTCATCCCCAACCTTGAGCGTCGCTTCCGGGAGACGGATTCTGACGCCATCCGGGCGGAGATAAGCCGGTATATGTCGTCACACCCGTGCGCTGCCTGCGGCGGGAAGCGCCTGAAGCCCGAGTCACTCGCGGTGAAGATTGGGGAACGAAGCATCGTGGACGTGGCCGCGATGCCGGTGCTGGCAGCGGTCGAGTGGGCGACGCGGCTGCCGGAGGCTATCTCCGAGCGGGAACGGGTCATTGCGAGCCAGATCCTCAAGGAGATTCGGAGCCGTCTCGGTTTCCTGCGTGACATCGGTCTCGGCTACATCACCATCGACCGCGCCTCTTCGACCCTCAGCGGCGGAGAGGCGCAACGCATACATCTCGCCACGCAGATAGGCAGCGGGCTGACCGGGGTCCTCTACGTCTGCGACGAGCCGACGGTCGGCCTGCATCCGGCCGACGATTCACGACTCATCTCCACGCTCGAACGGCTTCGCGACCTCGGCAACACCGTGCTGGTGGTCGAGCACGACGAGGCGATGATGAGAGCAGCGGACCACGTCATCGATATCGGACCGGGCGCGGGCAAGTGGGGCGGATACGTCGTGGCCACGGGCACCATCGACGACATCATGGCTTGCGAGTCATCCGCCACCGGCAACTACCTGAGTGGGAGACTGCGCATCCCTATGCCTGCGACGCGGAGGGCCGGTAACGGACGGTCGATTGCCATCCGCGGCGCGCGGGAGAACAACCTGAAGAACGTCGACGTGGATATCCCCCTGGGCAAGTTCGTCTGTGTGACCGGTGTGTCCGGCTCGGGCAAGAGCACCCTCGTCAACGAGGTGCTCTACAAGCGCCTCGCCTGGGACCTTTACCGGGCCAAGGACCTGCCGGGCGCATGCGACTCGATTACCGGGCTTCAGAACATAGACAAGGTCGTCTGCATCGACCAGTCGCCCATCGGCCGCACGCCGCGGAGCAACCCCGCGACGTACACCGGTCTCTTCACACCGATACGCGATGTCTTTGCGCGCGTCCCGGAGGCGCGGGCACGCGGCTACGGTCCCGGCAGGTTCTCCTTCAATGTGAAAGGAGGCCGATGTGAAGCGTGCCAGGGCGCCGGATTCGTGCAGATCGAGATGCAGTTCCTGTCCGATGTCACCGTTCCCTGCGAGGTATGCAAAGGGCGTCGCTACAACCGCGAGGCCCTCGAGATTCATTTCAAGGGGAAGTCTATTGCCGACGTCCTCGACATGACGGTCGATGAGGCCCTGGAGTTCTTCGAGAACATCCCGGTGATTCGCCGCAAGCTGGAGACGATACGGGATGTCGGCCTCGGCTATGTCTGCCTCGGGCAGCCCGCTCCGACGCTGTCCGGCGGAGAGGCCCAGCGAGTGAAGCTGGCGACTGAGCTGTCGCGCCGATGGACCGGCAACACTCTCTACATCCTCGACGAGCCCACCACGGGACTGGCGTTCTCAGATGTCGACTGTCTGCTGCGTGTGCTGCAGCGCCTCGTTGACAACGGCAATACCATGCTCGTCATCGAGCACCACCTCGACGTGATGAAGAACGCGGACTGGATACTCGACCTCGGCCCCGGGGCGGGAGATGAAGGCGGATGGCTCATCGCGGCAGGGACGCCGGAAGACGTGGTCCGCGACGAGCGCTCCGCAACGGGACGCTACCTTCGGGAGGTGCTTGCCGGAGAGGCCGCTCGGGCGAACTGACGCAGCAACACCGAACCCCGAGCGCAGTCAGGCGCTGCGGTGCGGCTCACCTCTACAGCTTCGCAAGCCCGTTGACCACTTCCGTGAGGTCCTCAAACGGGATGCAGTCGAGGCCGTGCCTCAGGTAGTAGGTGAGCAGGTCGCCCGTGGCGAAGACCACGTGGGCGTGGCGCGAGGCGTAGGAGTCCGACGTGCCGTTTCCCACGTAGATGACGCGGTATCCCTCACTCAGATACAGCTTCATGTACGCTTCCTTGAATCCGTCGTCCAGCACCCTGCCATCCGGTGCAACGTACTGCACCCGGATACCGTCGGGCAGGAACGCGTTTGTAGCGGCGTGAGCCTCCACGCCGTCGATGCCCAGAGCCCGGAGGATGGCTTCGACGTAGAACTGCAGGCCGTTGCTGACTATGACGAAGCGGAACCCGCGGTATGAACTGTAGTCCAGCAGCTCCCTGAACCCGGGTCGAACCCGCACGTTCTCGTCCAGTTTGCTGAGGAGCGTGGCCTCGTCGGCCTTGATCATGGCGAAGGCGCGCGTGTTGAACTCGCCGACCGTGATCCTGCCCTCCTTGTACTCCTTGAGAATGGAGCGCCAGTCTCCCTGCGCGTAGGCATCCAGCAGATAGAAGCTGGCGTCGTCCTCCGTGATGGTGCCGTCGAAGTCGCACTGTATCAGTGTCTTCATATCCGCATGCGAGCGGCCCGTCGCGGCGACGGGCCGACAGCGGATTGTACCATGTGAGGAGGCGTCGCTAGACGTCAAGGGTGAGGCTCACCGGGCAGTGGTCGGAGCCGAACACCTCGGGATGAATGGCTGCATCCCGGACTGCGCCGGCGAGGTTGTCGCTCACGAAGAAGTAGTCCAGGCGCCAGCCGATGTTCCGTTCGCGCGCCCGCGTCTTCAAGTCCCACCAGGTGTAGTGACCCCCATCCGCGTGGAACATGCGGAACGTGTCGATGAAGCCATGACCGGCGAGCCGGTCCATCCACTCGCGTTCCTGAGGCAGGAAGCCCGAGACCTTGACGTTCTCTTTCGGGTGCGAGAGGTCGATTTCCGTATGCGCCGTGTTGTAGTCGCCGCAAATCACGATGCGCTCCCCACGGTCCCTGAGGGCCACCAGGCGACCGAGGAACTCCTCGTAGAAGTCCATCTTGTACTGAAGACGCTCGTCGTTCATCTTGCCGTTGGGGAAGTAGACGTTGAAGAGCAGGAACTGCGGATAGCGCGCTGACAGCACTCTACCCTCGCTGTCGAAACGGGGAAGGCCGAGTCCCGCGGTGACCTCCAGCGGTTCGCGGCGCACGAACAGCGCCACGCCGCTGTATCCACGGCGCTCGGCGCATGCCCAGAACGTGTGGAAGCTCTGTGGCTCGCGAAGCGACTCGTCGACCTGGTCGGGATGCGCCTTCGTCTCCTGCAGACAGTACACGTCCGCGCCCGTCTCGCTGAGCCATTCCAGGAGGCCTCGCTTCGCGGCCGCACGGATTCCGTTGACGTTCCAACTCACCAGGCGCATATCGCTGTGCCGGTCCGCAGGTTAGCAGGTTGCTGAATTGCGCACAATCCTCCTCCCACTTGCGCATCCCGCAGCTATGCAGCAGAATTCCCGTGGAGGGAAGAAAGGCGCATGACCAAGATACGGCTGCTCGTGGCGGACGACCACGCTGTTGTGCGACAGGGCATACGGCAGATACTGGCGGATACACTCGACTTCGCGATCGTCCGGGAAGCGTCCGACGGCATCCAGGTGCTGGAGAAACTGAGGGACTGCAAGGTTGACGTGGTTGTTCTCGACCTGTCCATGCCTATGATGAGCGGCCTTGAGGTCATCAAGCAGGTTCGCAAGGAGTTCCCGGCCGTAGCCATCCTGGTGCTGAGCTTCCACTCGGAGGAGCAATACGCCGTGCGTGTGATGAAGGCCGGCGCCTCAGGCTATCTGACGAAGGGCAGCGACCCCGAGGAACTCATTACGGCGCTGCGAAGCGTCGCCAGGGGAAGGAAGTACGTGACCGGCACACTGGCGGAGAGGCTCGCCGTTGAGATCGAGTCCGGTACCGACAAACTGCCCCATGAGATGCTCTCGGACCGGGAGTACGAGGTACTCTGCCTTATCGCCTCCGGGTTGAGCATCCAGGAGATTGCGGAGAAGCTCATACTGAGCGTCAAGACGGTCAGTACCTATCGGACACGTCTGGTCCACAAGATGAGAATGCACGGCACGGCCGAGTTGACCCGCTATGCAATCATGCACGGCCTGGTCGACTAGGAACGTGTCGGTCCGGTCACTACATGAGGCGTTTGGCGTCGCCTACGGCGTGTCTGGCGGAATTCCCGTAGCAGGTTGACTCGTGGTCAGAGATAATACATGGTGCAGAGCGGGGCGGCTCTTGGTGCGTCTACGGGACGGTGGAGGAGGCGCTGCATGAGGGTGTTTGTCGTCGACGACTCACCGCTTGTCCGGGAAAGGCTGGTCGCGCTTCTGTCGGAGGTCGAGGGAGTTGAGGTTGTCGGCACCGCCGACAGCGCGGCCGACGGTATCGGTGGCATCATCGGTACCCGTCCCGAGGTTGCCATCCTCGACATACGGATGCCTGCCGGAAGCGGGATATCGGTCCTGGAGGCGATCAAGCAGCAGGAGTCACCGCCGATCGTCGTCATGTTGACCAACTACCCGTACCCGCAGTACCGCAAGAAGTGCATGGACGCTGGTGCGGACTACTTCTTCGACAAGTCGAATGAGTTCCACAAGGTTGCAGAGTTGCTCCAGCGTCTCGGCTCATCGTGAGCTGTGACCGCAGTCCCATTCCGAGGCCGCCGAGGCGCAGCCGGGTGCTTCCCCATTGACACCGGGGTGACGGATGCTCCGCGTGTCCGTCGGTTGCGGAAAGGACGCGGAGCGTGCTGCAACGCACGGCTCTGCTCTGAGTGACTGCGGCGGACGCGGTGAGTCGGTGATGCGCGGAGATGTAGTCGGCCGGTTGGACGTGCGGCGCGAGCTTGAGAAGGCCCGGCGACTCCTTTCCTTCTTGTCGGACAACGCCCGTGAGGCGGTGGTCGTGCTTCAGGGCGGAACGATACGTTTCTGCAACGCCCGTGCGGCAGAGCTTTCCGGTGTTCCGGTGGCTCAGCTCGCCGGAAGAGAGTTCCGCGGTTTCGTTCACCCCGATGACCTGCCGTTCGTCGATGCAACGCACGAGCAGAGACTGAAGAGGAAGGACGTACCGCGCACCTACATGGTTCGTGTGCGGGACCTCAGCGGCGCGTTCAGGTGGCTCGAGCTCAACGCCGCTCTTGTCGAGTGGGAGGGAGCTCCCGCCGTGCTCGCATTCCTGACGGATGTGTCGGAAAGGGTGCATGTCGAGGAGCGGCTGCGCGAGGGCAACGAGCGCTTCCGCATGCTGTTTGAGCAATCCAGAGATGCGACGTACATCTCGACTCGCGATGGCAGGTTCGCTGATGTCAACCCGGCCATGCTCCGGCTCCTCGGCTACGAGCAGGAAGAGATGCGGGGACTGGATCTCGTCGATGTCGCCGCGGAGCCTGCCGATTGCCGCGAGTTCCTGGCGGCTGTGGAGCAGCAGGGGTTTGTGGATGACCGTCCCCTGAAGCTCCGCCGGAAGGACGGCAGGCTGGTTGACTGCCTCGTCTCGGCAACCGTGCGGCGCTCTGCCGACGACGCTGTCGCGGGCTATCAGGGGTTTGCCCGCGATATCTCCGAGCAGAGGCATGCGTACGAGCGGCTTCAAGAGGTGTTCATCGACCTCGTGGAAACCACCGCCCGCATGATGGAAACGGTCGACCCCTACACGGCGGAGCACCAGCGGCGGGTCGCACGAATCGCGGACATGGTCGGGAGGAAGCTGAGCCTGGACGACGAACGGCTGCAGGGCCTGTACATCGGCGCCATGCTGCACGACATCGGGAAGCTGGCCGTGCCCGTGACCGTTCTGACCAAACCAGGGCGCCTGACGGCCAACGAATGGAATCTTCTCCGGTCACACTCCGTGAGGGGCTACGAGATTCTGAAGGAGGCGAGCTTTCCATGGCCGGTCGCCGAGATGGCGCTGAGTCATCATGAACGGCTGGACGGTTCAGGCTACCCTCATGGTCTCCGCGGAACGCAGCTTCAGGCGGAGGTCCTGATTCTCGGTGCCTGTGATGTTCTGGAGGCGATGAGCTCGTTTCGGCCCTATCGACCTGCCCTGTCTCGCGACGTCGTCGTGGCGGAGCTTCGTGAGGGGCGGTCTGTCAGGTACAGTGCCGACGTTGTCGACGCACTCCTCGAGTTGATTGCGCAGGATGCTATCCCTCTTGGCGTCACGTACGGCCCCGTTCCGGGGATGCCGTGAAAAGAGTGAGTCCTGAGCAGGAGTCCGGCGTTTGCCGCAGCGGCGCCGTTTGTTGGCGGTTGCGTTCGCCCGGGCGGCGATGCGGTCCGACGGGAGTGCCGTCGCCTTGCTGACGCATCGGCACGGAACCGGACGAGGAGAGACTGCATGATTCCTCTTAAAGTGCTGCTCGTCGAAGAGGCTATCGAGGACGCCGTGGCCCTGCAGGCGGAGCTTGAACACGCCGGCTACTCTGTCGCAATCGAGCGCGTCGAATCCGCTGAGGCGCTGGCGATGGCGCTCATCCGCGGCCCCTGGGATGTTGTCCTCAGTGACTACCAGCTTCCGGCGATGAGCGCGCTCGAGGCGCTGAAGCTCTGCCAGCAGTCGGGATGCGACGCGCCGTTCATCGTCGTGTCGGGAGCCATCGGCGAAGACGCAGTGGTCGACCTCCTGAAGGCCGGAGCCAGCGACTACGTCGTGAAGAGCCGGCTGTCGCGGCTCGGTTCGGCCATCGCACGCGGGCTTGGAGACGCGGCAGTCCGGCGGGAGCGCAGAGGCGCCGAGGAGAGGATACGCCGCTCAAGCATCAGCCTGGCTGAGACGGTCGGCCGGGCGATGGAGCCCCGCGACCCGTACACCGCCGGCCACCAGCGCCGCGTCGCCGAGCTGTCCCGCCTTGTGGGGCGCAAGCTCGGATGCTCCGTGGCCCAGCAGGAGGGACTCTACGTCGGCGGCCTGCTGCACGATATCGGCAAGATGGCCATACCGGAATCCATCCTGACGAAGCCCGGCCGGTTGACGCCCGAGGAATGGGAGATCGTGAAGGAGCATGTCATCGTCGGCTGTGACGTACTCAGAAAGGCCGACCTTCCGTGGCCGGTGGCCGAGATGGCTCTGAGACACCATGAGCGCCTGGACGGCTCCGGCTACCCCGACGGACTGACGGGGGATTCCCTCGGATTCGAGTCCAGGCTCCTCGCAGCCTGCAACGTCGTCGAAGCGATGTCGTCGCATCGCCCCTACAGGCCGGCGTCCAGCCCCGTCCTGGTCTGGGAGGAGATGAACTCAGGCAAGGGAAGGCTGTACGATGCGCGCGTGGTCGAGGCAATCGAAGACGTCATTCGGAACGACGAGTTCAGACTTGTCCACTGACCCGGTTTACACTCCCGTCCGGCTGGACTAAGATGGTGTCACATGACAAGTGACGGCGGGCAGACGATGAACGTTCGCGAGTTGCTCCGTATCATGGCGGAACGCAGTGCGTCCGACCTTCACCTGAGGGTGCCGGCGCCGCCCATGTTGCGCGTCGACGGCGAACTGGTGCCCGCCGAAGGTCAGGGACGGCTCTCTCCCGCCGACGTCGAGGAAGCCTTCAAGCAGACGACCACCGAGCAGCAACGTGAGAGATTCTACGGCGAACTCGAGCTCGACTTCGCCTACAGTGTGCCGGGGCTGGCCAGATTCCGCGTCAACGTTATGCAGCAGCGCGGCTCGATGAGCATCGCCTTCCGTCGTATCCCCTTCAGCATTCCGACTATTCAGGAGTTCAACCTGCCGGAGGTGTGCAAGACGCTCATCCTCAAGCCGCGGGGACTGGTGCTCGTGACCGGACCGACCGGGAGCGGCAAGAGCACGACCCTCGCCGCCATGATTGACTACCTCAACGAGACTGAAGCCAGGAACGTCATCACCATCGAGGACCCGGTCGAGTTCCTGCACCACAACAAGAAGTGCCTCATTGCCCAGCGCGACCTCGGCGACGACACCAAGTCGTTCGCGAACGCGCTGAAGCACGCACTGCGGCACGATCCGGATGTCATCCTGGTCGGCGAGATGCGTGACCTCGAGACCATCTCTACCGCCATCACCGCCGCTGAAACCGGTCACCTGGTGCTCGGCACACTGCACACGGTCGACGCTGTTCAGACGGTCGACCGCATCATCGACGCCTTCCCTCCCGAACACCAGCACCAGATACGGCTTCAGCTTTCCCAGGTCATCGAGGGTGTCCTTTCGCAGACGCTTGTTCCCAAGGCCTCAGGGTCCGGGCGCGTGGGCGTGTTCGAGATACTCGTTGCCAATGCCGCCGTGCGTAACCTCATCAGGACAGACAAGACGTTCGAGCTTCCCAGCGTGTTTCAGCTTGGCAGCAAAGAGGGCATGCAGTCGCTCAACCAGGCGCTTGCCGCGCTCGTGCGGTCCCACACTATCAGCGCCGAAGAAGCTATCAGGAAGAGCAGCGATCCCGACCAGTTGCAGCGGCTCATCCACGGGTACTGATGGGAATCGACGTGTCGTTCGGTCAAGTGATACTGCTGTGGCTGGGCAGGACCGCCATCCTGGCACTGGTCGCCTCCGCGCTCGCATGGCTCGGCATCTCCGTCCTCGACGTCCTCACCCCTGGCATCCGGCAGCGACAGCGCGTGGGCGAGAACCCTCTCTCCATCGGCCTCTTCATCGCCGGATTCATGATCATGATAGGCCTTGTCATCCATGGCGCAGTGACGGGGCCGGTGGTTGTCGGCGCGGGCGTGCTTCGCAGCCTTATCGCCCCGACCCGTCTCGGGCTGATCGCCGTCAGCTTCCTCATCAGCCTCCTCCTGGGCATCCTCCTGCTACACGTGCTCGACAGGCTCACGCCCGGCATCCGGTTCTGTCGCGTTGACGAGAATCCGGTCGCAGTGGGAGTGTACGTCTTCGGATACCTGGTGTTCTTCGGGCTCATTCTTCATGCTGCACTCACCACGCCCCTCTAGCGCATCCCGGTCCCGCGTCGCACGGGTTGCCCTGTCTGTCGCGGCCGTCGTTCTCCTCTGTCCGATGGCGCTGCTCGCTGCTCCCACCGCGAGCTACTACTCGGACGGAGTGGACGTCTACGACGATTGGAGCATCTGCCGTACAAACGGAGACGGCAAGGACGGTTTCTTCCGCCGCATCGGCGACCGGTTCGAACCTGTCATCGCCTCCGAGAGCCTGGGTGGCAACACGCACCGCGCATACGTGCGAGGCATGCAGTTCGCTGAGGCGTATCCATCGGTGACGC
>Ga0209609_10002239_pt1 | contig 11128 bp, 9 predicted proteins | sample LakKivw325mmetaG_FD_184136 | JGI IMG/M metagenome (GOLD analysis project Ga0209609, IMG submission 184136) | Anoxic lake water microbial communities from Lake Kivu, Rwanda to study Microbial Dark Matter (Phase II) - Lake Kivu water 325m metaG... | ecosystem: Environmental > Aquatic > Freshwater...
CTGGATAAAAACCAGGGAAGAAAGGCCGAAATTATAAGTCAGCTTGTTAAGCACCGGGACATTTTCGTCTGATATGATGCCTCTCTTTTTTATAAAATATCCAATTGCAATAACAACAAAAATCGGAAGTGTAACGCCAAGTACCTCGATTATAGTTGACCCTAATGAGTTCATTTTGCCAACCTGGAGCTATTGATTATTGACTGGCAAACCTTAAGGAGCCCTTCCTGCCTTTGGCTGCCCTCTATTTTTTTCGTAATTTCTATTGCCATATTGATATATTCAAAAAACTTCTCCCTGGTCTTCTTAATAGCCCCTGTATCTATAAGAAGGCCCAGAATATATTGCATATCATTATCAGTGAGGCTGCCTTTTTTAAGCAGCTTGCTGATTTCTTTTCTGAACTTAATGTTTTCAAAACCGTATATAAATGGAAGAGTTATATCACCCTGGCGAAGGTCATTTCCAACTGGCTTTCCTACCTGTACAGAAGAGCCGTTAATATCAACATCTATAAGATCGTCATTTATCTGAAATGAAGTTCCTATATATTCGCCGAATCTTCCCATGTTTTCAATGTCTGCATCACCGGATTCTGAAAGGATTCCCCCGAGTGTGCAACTTACCTTAAAGAGTGAAGAAGTTTTTTCAAATATCTTTCCGAAATATATTTTTTCACCCTGGTAAATATCTTTTTTTGTCCTTAACTGGTCAAATTCACCCCTGACCAGAAGCTCTGCAGCAACAGACATTTCGATGTTTATCCTTGAATCATTATAGGCGTTTAAAATAGCAAATGTCTGGGTAAAAAGATAATCGCCTACAAATTTTGCAGTATCTTTATCATATGTCTGGTGGATGGTCCGTTTGCCCCTTCTAAGTATTGATTTATCTATAATATCATCGTGTATCAGTGAAGCTGTGTGCAGGATTTCAATAGAGGCAGCTGCCGGAAGCAATTTTTCTATGTCATAGTTTTCATTTCTTGCACAAATCAAAAAAAGTGAAGGCCTTATGCGTTTTCCTCCTGCCATTAGAGTATTTCTTACAGTCTCCCTAAGTATTCCTTCAAGTGATTCTGTATAAGCAGACAGGTAGTTTTCCAGCTTTTCTATATCACGGGCTAAAAAATCAATTGAAATTAAATTGTTATCCTGTTTCTGCATTTTATGCTATTTTGAACCAAAAGATGATTTAAGTATTTCAAGCCATTTGAAACTTTTGTTGGAAAACGGAAATTCAAGCTCCTTTTTTTCGCACACTGTCGAAAGGCTGTAATTATAAACCTCACTGCCAAGTTGTGCCAGTTTCTGTTCAATGGCCTCTTCATCGCCGGATTCCATTATCTCATCTATCTTTTTCATTATCTGTATTGCCCGCAGCGTCCGGTTTTCATTATCAAGCATTACTTTTTCATTAATTGAGCCGGACCTGCCCTTAAGCCTGTTGAGGCCAAGAGCGGCATCATAAGTGCTGCTGACAAGGTCATCCTTAGTTATGAAGTCACTTTCATAATTCAATATGTATTTCCAGGATGGCATGGTAATTGCCTTTATATGCTCCTTGAGTGTCCTGGCCAGTAACCTGTAGCCAAACTTCTCCGGGTTTTCAAATGCCCTGCTCCCGGGATCAAGAAATGGGGCCATGGGGGAAATAAACGGGGCAAACCTTCTGTCCCAGCCTGTTTTTTCATATATCATCTCACTGAAACCTACAGTATCAAGAATCGACTGCTTTGTCTGGTGAGGCAGGCCTGTCATGAAATACAGGTCAAAACGCAGGGCACCGAATTCAAGTGCATTTTTTATACTCTCAATAAGCTCATCATTAGTGTAGCTTTTTCCCATGATGCTTCTGATCTTTTCGTCATGGGAATCAGGTGAGATTTCATAACAGACTTTTGAAAATGTCCTGGCTGATTCTTCAAAAAACCACCTCCCTGGAGGTGAAAAGAATTCAAAAAATATCTGAAGCTCTTTATCCAGCTCTTTTGCGAACCTGAAGAATTCCATAACATAATCCCTGCCATTGCTGTTAAGATCGCCAAGTAAAAAAACTGGAGAGTTCATGTATTTGCGTATTGTTTTTATCTCATTAACCAGTTTTTCAGGGTCCCTGAAGGCAGGTTTGCTTCGCTGGCCGAAAAGTTCAAATGCGTCTTTTGAACCTCCGCAGTTTGCACAGTTATTATTGCAGCCCCTGACAACAGGTATTGTAGTTATCGGATACCTGAACCAGTCACAAAATGGCACAATACTGCGTATGTCCCTGTATTTTATTACCTCTTTAAACATTATACGGTAATCAAAATCTATTTCCTCAAGGTCGGCAGATATGCATTTTATTGGGTTTGCATAGGCTTTTCCGTTTTGTTTATATACAAGATTTGGTATATTTCTTAACTCTTTATAAGGCAATTCCTGCATTTTAAATAAAACTTTGCTATTGCCTTCAGACTGGCTATAAGATTTTAACAATTTTATAAGCTGGTACAAAGGTTCCTCTGTTGAGTCGCCCCTGAGAATGTAATCCACCTGCTCAAAATCAATGAGCTCCCTGTAAAAATAAGATGAAGAAAAACCTCCAAAAATCACTGGCGTTTCCGGATGATATTTTTTTACAATCTTTGCAATCTCAGTTGAACCCTGGCAATGCGGCAGCCAGTGAAGGTCGATGCCAAAAGCAACAGCTTTGAGCCTTTTTATAAAGAGCTCGACATCAAAATCAGGTTCATGGAACATCCGGTATGCAATATTTATTATCCTTACAGATATGCCCCTCTTTGTTAAATAATTTGCAATGGTCATAAATCCTATCGGGTACATCTCAAAAACAGGTGACGACGGCACCAGGTCGCTGACCGGACCGAACATTATGCTTTTTTTCCTGAAATCATACACGCTTGGCGCATGCAGAAGTATAAGATCTGTTTTGGAACCTGCCATATTAAAAACCTTCTAAGAATACAAATAATAATTTATAAAATCCACTGAGTTTAAATATAATAACTTTAAAAATACAACCTGGAAAGCGATTTAAGATTTACTTTTAACCATTCCGGTTGCACATATGAAATATTTTTATTTAACCTTGTTTTTATTGCATCTTCTTTGCTGCCAATATATTTTATTTTTTTCAGGAAATAATAATCAGCAGGAAGGCTTGCAAAAAACCCGGAAAGGTCCCTGTATGCCTTGATATAAAGGAAATCATTGATTATTTCGTAAGGAAAAGATGCTTCAGTATCTCCAAAAAACCCCCATCCTGTTAAGAAAGATGTTTTAAGAAGTGAATTTACTCCAAGAATCAATAAATCATTTTCTTCCAGCAGCTCCTCAATCCTTGTCTCAAAATCAATAAGTTTCAGATGGTTCTTTATATTATTTACAGTTTCTGTAAGTTTCTGGTGCAGCAGTAACCTGTTTTTATGCACTGACTTAAGGGATTCAAGGATACTGTCAAAAATATAATAATCTCCATATTCAAGCAGGTATATTACAGCTCTTGAGTAAAAAATATCTCCATAAAGCAGGTCAACTGTGTAATTCTTGTCGCTTCTGGACCTGTGTGCGGTCGAATTATAACTTTTCCCGGATTTTAATTTTATATCTTCGGCAAGCATTACAAAATCATCGGTGTTGAAACTGTGGAGATTTACGCCAGTTGCAAGCAGTTCTATTCCTGCAATAAGATTTGTGAGTTTGTAGCTGAAATTATCAGGGAGTTGAGCGTTTTTATCAAGAAAAACTGTGATATTTGCAGCATGAAGCATCCGCAAATCAAAAAATTTTTTAATATTATAGGGGTAAAACCTTGAAAGATACTTCAGTTCCTGCAGTATTATTTTTTTTGCCTGCAAGACTTCCGGACTTATTTTGGTTCCTGTCTTTTGTCCCATACCCTTTTGGCTTTCCCTTCGCTTCGCATGATGGTTTTGGGCTCTTTTAACTTCACATCTATTTGAATGCCTATCATTGCATAGAGCTTACTTTCAATCATTGACTCAAAATTCTCAAGGTCATTTATCCTTTCTGCAAATACATCTTCTGAGACCTCGACCCACAGCTCTATGGTATCCATATAATTTACCCTGTCAACAACTATAAGATAATGCGGCTCGATTTCCTTTACTTTCATCAGCACTTCTTCAATCTGTGACGGGAACACATTAACACCCCTTATAATAAGCATATCGTCTGTCCTGCCCATCGGTTTTTTCATCCTGCCATGCGTTCTTCCGCATTCACATTTGCCGGTATTGAGCACAGAAAGGTCCCTTGTCCTGTAACGGATAAGCGGCATTGCCTCTTTAGTAAGTGAAGTAAATACTATCTCGCCCTGTTTGCCGTCTTCAATTTGCTTTCCTGTAGCCGGGTCAACGATTTCAACATAGAAATGGTCCTCAGCAACATGCAGGCCTTTTTTTTCGGTGCATTCACAGGATACCCCCGGCCCTATTATTTCACTTAACCCGTATATATCTATTGCCAGAATATCGAGCCTGGTTTCTATTTCACTTCTCATCTGCTCAGTCCAGGGTTCCGCACCAAAAATACCTACACGAAGGGGCATATCCTTAAAATCAAGGCCGTTTTCCCTGCCAACTTCTGCGATATGGAGCGCATATGATGGTGTGCAGCACAGGACCGTGGAGCCATAGTCCTTCATGATTTTTATCTGCCTTTCTGTCAGGCCGCCGGAAACAGGAATCACTGTTGCTCCAAGAAGTTCTGCGCCATAATGAAGTCCCAGGCCGCCGGTAAAGAGCCCGTAACCATAACTGTTCTGTATTATATCGTTTTTACGGACACCTGCCCCGTAAAGATCCCTGGCAATTAAGTTGCCCCAGAGTGCAATATCATTTTTTGTGTAACTTACAACAGTAGGATTGCCCGTGGTTCCTGAAGAAGAGTGTATCCTTACAATATCACTCATCTGTCTTGCAAAAAGGCCAAAGGGATAATTATCCCTGAGGTCCTCTTTTCTAGTAAAAGGTATTTTTTCAATATCATCGAGGTTATCAAATTTGTATGGGTTTACGCCGCAATCATCAAGCCTTTTTTTATAGAACTTCACATTTTCATAAACATTGATAAGGGTATTCTTAAGACGCTGCGTTTGCAGTTTTCTTAATTCTTCCCTTGGCATTGTCTCAACCTGTTCTTCCCAGTAAATGCCGCTCATTAAAGACCTCCATAAAATTATTTCTGGCAGTTTTAAGAAATATATTATATTTCAACAATAATTTCAAAAAACTACCAGAAAAATATTCAAAATATAAGTTGCTCTTTTTATACTATCCTGCAAAAAATGCAAAGATATTAATTTGCCTGCACTTCTTTTTTAAATGCTGCTTCAATCATTTCTTTGGGCATTGGTTTAGTGCAAAGTGTTACTATTATTGTAACTATAAATGCAAGCGGGAACGCTATTACAATCTGGTCTATATTGCTCCACGGTGGCGCAAGAAGTGTAGTTTTTCCTGTAATAAGAGTTACCAGGCCAATTGCTTTTGAAGTCGATTCGTGAATGAAAAGCATCCAGAAAAGGCTTGAGACTATTCCTGTTATCATTCCGGCCAGCGCACCTGCTTTATTTGATCTTTTCCAGAAAAGCCCGAGGATGTACATCGGCAAGAAAGTAGAGGCACAGAGCCCGAAGAAAAGACTGGTTGCTTTTGCTATAATGCCAGTAAATTCAGGGATATCCTTATATGTGGGATGGAAAATACTGAAAATAAATGCAATAGCAATACCTATAAGGATCCCGATCTTTGTTGAAACAACGCCCTTCATCGTCCTTTCTTCTTTATAGTTTGCTGCATATGTGCTCTTGCTGAATACATCTCTTCCAAAAGAAGTTCCCATTGCGTGGAACTGTCCGCTTATTGTTGACATTGCAGCTGCCAGCAGTGTAATCATAAAAAGATAGACAAACCATGGCGGCATTGCAGAATTGATAAATGCAGGGATTATTTTATCTACATTGCCCTCTGCTGCAGCAATTGCAATCTTTCCGGTCTTATCAAAGAAGTATAAATTTGAAATGGCACCAACAACAAACGCAACGCCTGTCATTAATAGAATAAATATACCGCCCATCAAAACACCCTGGTTCAATTGCTTATTGCTTTTAACCATCATGAATCTTGCTGCCAGTTGTGGCTGGGCAAGCACTCCTATGCCGACTCCAAGCACTATTGATGAGACAAGGGTCCACCATAGCGGTGAGCCAAATACGGGCATTGTTGTCCAGCCCTGCATGCCGGATGCTGCAAGTTTTTCAGGGACTTGTGACGCAAGATTTGTAAGTGCCTGATGTGTACCAATAAATCCGCCGGGTGTTTTTATATATGTGAGTACTAACAGGGCAATCATTCCAAGCAGCATTATGGTTCCCTGAAGAGTATCAGTATACATTACACCTTTGATTCCACCTGCAAGAACGTATGCTGCAATTATTACTGTAAATATTACAAGTGCCCACACAAAGGGTAATTTTGTTATTTCTGTAATAAATAATGCGGCGCCTATCATTACTGCACCGGTATAAAGGGGCATAAAAAGAAAAACTATCGCTCCCCCGATTCTCTGTATGGCCCTTGAACCATACCTCTTACCCAGAAGTTCAGGGAATGTATGGGCATCCAGGTTGTGGCCAACCAGACGGGTTTTCTTGCCAAAGAAAACAAATGCCACAAATATGCCGAGTATGATGTTTAGGAAAGTCAGCCATAGAAGGCCCATGCCAAGGTTTGCCGCCTGTCCGCCAAAACCTACAATAGCTGATGTGGATATAAATGTTGCGCCATAAGATATGGCCATTACATACGGGTGGGTCCTCCTGCCTCCGACCATGAAATCAGATGCACTTTTGGTGCGTTTCCAGCCCAGATAACCCAGAAAAATTGTAGCCAGAAGATAAACAACCAGTATAACAATAAATACAACTAAATTCACTTCACTCTCCTTTCAAAACTTAAAATAGATGCTTTAAATAATAAAGCAATCTTTTTTATACTTAGCAGAGACCTGCATAATCAGGAAATAATTTCTGCTTTTCCTGAAGATTTTACTTGTCTTTGTTCCACATCACGGCGCCATAAATTATGCATACCAAAGCTGAAAGAATACAAAACAAGTAAGCCAGAAAAACTGAAACTCCAGCAAAACCCAGCATGCTAACCCCCCTTTCTCTTTATTATTAAATCCCCTGTATTAATTACAGAGAGTAACTCCGTTGCTTCGGAGAATTTTCTCTGTCCTTTCTATATCATTGACACTTAATACAAGTTTTGTGTCTGCAATAACATAAATATAGTCTATATTGACTTTTTCTTTTGCAAGCATATCAAGGATCTTATAAAGCTCGCCCGGCTTATCTTCTACTTTTATGCAGATTGCTTCGGCAATATGTGTCGTAAACCCGGCATCTTTTAACTTCGCTCTTGCTGTTTGTGTATCCGAAACAACGAGCCTTAATATGCCATAGTCTCTTGCCTCAGTAGTTGAAAAACCTTTAAGGTTTATATTTGCTTCCTTTAGGATTCTTGTAACCTCGGCCAGCCGGCCTGTCTGGTTTTCAAGGAACACTGTAAGTTGCTGAACAGGCATTTTCCCTCCTGTATTAAAATTTTAAAAAAGGTTTTTCCCCATATTAAATGCTTCCAGGTTTAAATTCAATGCTTTAGCAGGAACACTTTGTTTAACTGACGCCAGCCAGCATTCATTATCAATGGGAAGGAAATTGGAAAAGACTCCCAGTAAAACTACATTAGAGGCTCTTATCTCATTTAACCTCCCTGCAATTCTGACAGCATCGACAATTAAGAAATGATTTGTGACACTGCTGATCCGGCTTTCTATATCCTGCGGGTATGTGACTTCTTTTGAAAAAACTGTAGAGGGATATATTTCATAATCATTTATAATCAGGAAACCGTCCGGGGTGAGCCTTGGCATATAACGGAGCGCTTCGAGTTTTTCAAGCGCAATTATAAAATCTGCTTTATTTATTGTGGGAGAATAAACTTTTTTTCCAAACCTGACGCTTCCCTCAACGCTGCCGCCTCTTTGAGCCATGCCATGCACCTCCGATACCTTTACATCATAACCCGCATTTATTGCGGCATTTGCAAGTATTGTTGTTGCAAGTATTATGCCCTGGCCGCCCACTCCTGAAAAAAGCACCGATATAATTTCTTCGTTTTTCAATGAACCTTCTGCTTTTTTAGAAGCAAATTTTACTGCCTGCTTGTAATTATTGTTATTATTGTCGTTAATTATCATTAATTGTTTTATTTTTTTAATATTTTTATATAGTTTTATACTATTTTTTACTGTTTTTTTGTAAATTCTTTAAATTTATTATTTATTCCTGTTGTCTGGCTTTTATCGCTTTACTTTTACAAACCGGCACACAACTTTGGCACTCTGTACATAAAGAGGCGTTTATCTCATATTTTTCCTGCTTTAATTCTATTGCAGGGCACCCGAATTTAACACAGTTTCCGCATTTTATGCACTCTTCCACTTCTATATAGATTCTGCTTTGCCTTTTTTTCTTCTCAAGAAGTACGCATATCCTCCGGCACACGACAACTGAAAGTTCTTTTCTTTCCAGCTCTTCTTTTAATACTGCTTCAAGTTCGGCACGGTTGTAGGGATCTACTACTTTGACATTTTTAATGCCTGCTGCCCTTGCAAAATCTTCAGGTTTTATTTTTTCTGTAATGCCGCCCATTAGTGTCATGCCAACACCAGGGTGCGCCTGGTGCCCTGTCATGGCAGTGGTGCTGTTATCCAGTATTATAATCAGCCCTGTACCACCATTATATGAATTATCGATAAGAGGGGTGATCCCTGAATGAAAAAAAGTTGAATCACCTATGACTGAGACCACCCTGTTTTTTAAATCAGGGTCAGCCTTTTCCATTCCAAGGGCCTGCCCGATTCCTGCCCCCATGCACAGGCATGAATCAAGCGCAGAAAGTGGGGGAAGCACAGATAGCGTATAACAGCCGATATCGCCCATAACAACCGCTTTCAGTTTTTTGAGTACATGAAAAACCGGCCGGTGCGGGCACCCTGCGCATAAAACCGGGGGCCTTGCAGGAATGTCTTTTATGGATTGTGAAGTTAAGCTGCTCTGCGCTTTTCCTTCAAGAAGATTTGTGCCAAAAAGGCTGTCATGCACCTTTTCAAGTATTTCGAGCCCGAGCTCTCCCTTATAAGGGAAATACTGCTTGCCTGCTATCTGGACACCAGTATTTAAAAGTCTTACCTGTTCTTCAATATATGGCTCCAGCTCTTCGACAACAAGCAGCAATCTTTTGCCGGTGCAGAATTGCCTGATTGTTTTTTCCGGTAGAGGGCCTGTCATTTTTAATTTCAGTATGGGGACCTCTGTAAAAACTTCCCTGCAGTACTGGAAAGATACTCCAGAAGTTATAATGCCTATGTCTTTTACTGCTTTTTTCCCCTGCGGCAGATATATTTCATAAAACCTTTCATCTTCACAAAAATCTTTAAGGGCAAGCCATCTTTCAAGGAGGGCATCGTGACGAAGCCTTGCGTAAGCTGGTATCATTACATATTTCTGTGCGTTTTTTAAGTATTTCTTTTCAGCGGCAGGGACCCTTTCTGCTATCCTTACAAGAGATCTTGAGTGGGAGATCCTCGTTGTTGTACGAAGGATGACAGGAGTGTCAAATCTTTCACTTATATCAAATGCTTCTTTTACAAGCTCCAGAGCCTCCCGGCTGTCTGATGGTTCAAGCATTGGAACACGGGCAAATTTTGCATAAAACCTGTTATCCTGCTCATTCTGGGAACTGTGCATATAGGGATCATCAGCAGAAACAATAACCATGCCCCCGCCCACTCCTGTGTATGCCAGGGTCATAAACGGATCTGCAGCCACATTTAATCCGACATGCTTCATAGCTGTCAGTGTCCTTGCACCTGCAATACTTGCTCCCGATGCTACTTCAAGCGCCACTTTTTCATTAACTGACCATTGGGAATAGATTTCGGGATATTTTGAAATATTTTCAAGTATCTCTGTTGATGGCGTCCCGGGGTATGCAGTTGCAACTTTTACTCCTGCTTCGTATGCACCCCTTGCAATAGCTTCATTGCCGGTTAACAGTTTGAGATTATTTTCTTTACCCATTTTCCTTTGAAAGAATTGCCTTCAAATCCTGTAAACGGTTTTGTAAATTAAGTTATATAGTATATATAAGAAAATCCAAATGTAAAGCAGCGGAGGATTCAGTAATTTATAATGGGAACCCGGTTTCAAAGTGGCAGCAAAATGATATTTTTCTGTGACAGACATTTTATTTTATTTGCGTTTTAAGATAATATATTCTCTTGATATGGATAAGGCCAGGAAAATCTATGTGAGAAAGAGCCATGGTACAAAGGTGATAGTTTTTGCCGTTATTGTGCTGGCTGCTGTGCAGGGCTGGTTTTTATACAGCAGCTACAAAGAAGTTGTTACTGAAATGCCTGCTAATCTTTTTGCATCGCCAAGGCCTTTTCCTTTAACCGAACTCATAGCAAACACTCCTTATGTACCATCGGGACAGGAAAACATACAATCGACGGATACTACTGCAGGGCCCCAGGATACTGCAGAAGAAAACCTGGCAACTGTAACAGAAACTGCCGGTGAGACTGAGACAGCTGCAGGCGACACAGCGGTACAGGAATTTGAACTTTCAGAGGTCCAGAAAAAAATAGTGCTGAGGCTGATGGAACTCATTGAAGAGGATATACAGTACGGATATGAAGTCTACCCTGACAGCGGCTATCCTCCAGGCAACACATGGATTTCCACTGATGTCATTGCTGTTGTGCTCAAGGATGCAGGTTTTGACCTGATGGAGCTTATATATAAGGATATGACCGAGCATAAGGAAGATTATCCCCTTGATATTAAAAAACGTGATGAACCAATAAAATATATTGATTTCAGGGATGTATTTTTCCAGGAGCAGTTCTTCAAACGCAACGCACTCGAACTTGATAAACAATTTATACCCGGCGACGAAAACAATAATATACAATGGCAGCCGGGAGACATTGTTTATTTCCAGTTTGACCCTGATAATCCCTACCAGGAC
>Ga0209609_10002246_pt1 | contig 11102 bp, 10 predicted proteins | sample LakKivw325mmetaG_FD_184136 | JGI IMG/M metagenome (GOLD analysis project Ga0209609, IMG submission 184136) | Anoxic lake water microbial communities from Lake Kivu, Rwanda to study Microbial Dark Matter (Phase II) - Lake Kivu water 325m metaG... | ecosystem: Environmental > Aquatic > Freshwater...
TATTCTTGGAATTGGTGAACCCCTTATTGGGAAATTCCTTCTATTCGATACCTTAGAGATGAGTTTAACGAAATTGAATACGAGGAAGGATGAAAATTGTCCTATCTGCAGCAAGAACCCATCGATTCGGGAATTGGTCAATTATGAAGAATTTTGTAAATCAAGTGCCTCACCCCGCCTTTCTGTCCATGAAGTGGACTTTTAAAGAACACATACATGAGGCTCGTTGCTGGCAACCACTTCTCCAACCTGAACAGCAGTTTTAACGCCTGCCCTTTTCAATTCAGTGACCAGCCGGTCGGCCTCGGCAGAAGGAACAGAAAGCAGGAGTCCTCCGGATGTCTGAGGATCGAAGAGAAGTTCTTCTTCCTCTCTTGAAAGCTCTCTGATTTTCCTAAAGAACCCTTCGGCCAATTTTCTGTTGGCCTTGTTGCTCCCTGTTGTTTCGCCCTTACGATACATTTGGAGGGCATTTGGGTAGAAAGGAAGTTTATCGTAAAAAAGATTGATCTGGACTCCACTTCCCTTTGCCATCCCTAAGGAATGGCCGACGATACCAAATCCCGTTATATCGGTGCAAGCATGAATATCAAAGTTCAAGGCAATTTCTATCGCTTTTTTATTGAGAAACGCCACCTCGTGAAGAATAACCTCGAGGTCACGCCACGGCAGTTTCTTGGAACGGCATGCATTAAACAAAACACCTGTCCCAAGAGGTTTGGTCAAGATCAAAACATCCCCTTCTTTGGCACCACAATTGGTAAGGATGCGATCAGGATGAACCACTCCTGTAACGGCCAGGCCATACTTGGGTTCATTGTCATCGACTGAGTGGCCGCCTGCAATGGAGGCGCCTGCCTCAGAAACCTTGTCACATCCTCCACGGAGTATCTCTCTTAAAATACTCGCATCGAGTTTTTTAGTCGGATACATGACAAGATTTAGGGCAGTCAGAGGTTTACCTCCCATGGCGTATACGTCCGATAACGCATTGGCACCAGCTATCTGCCCAAACCAATAGGGGTCATCAACCGGAGGCGTAATAAAGTCCACTGTACTGATTAAAGCCAGATTATCTGACAGACGATAAACAGCCGCATCATCACTGGTCTCAAAACCTACCAGGAGATTTGGATCCTGAGAAGGCTTCAATGCTTTCAGCGCTTCCGACAGATCTGTCGGACCGATTTTAGCCGCTCAGCCGCAGGTGCGGGAGAGCCCCGTTAAAGTCTTCTTTTTTCTGAAAAACGCCATAATTCACCTCGATCTTTACCCCCCTTATCCCTCTTTATAAACCTGCAGAAAAAGTAGGTACTGCTATTCTCATTAGAGTTCCTTAAAAGTGATAGTATACCCTAAATTAAATCCAAATAGATCATCTAATGCCTTCCCGTCAGCCTCTGCATAGGGGTACATGAAATAGTTTAACCTTCCGCCTTTCTGAGGGGGATCAAGGATGAGGTCTCTACCAATTCCGTAGGATATTCTACTTGCATCTACAGCGCCAAAATAATATTCCCTGTATTCTTTCTCCTCTCCCAAATTCAGTTTCTTCTCAAGCATGATCTTTCTTACATCAGACGGGTCAATCGGCACCCAGCCGTATCCGGGAAGATAGAACTCCGCCCAGCAGTGCTGGGTTTTTGTCATATCCCCCTCTTTTCCATTTGGGATTCGAATACCGAAGATCTCTCGTGAAGGGACGCCAACGCTCCTTGCAAGTGCCACATAGACAGAATGAATATCTCCACATTTACCACCCAAACTTTTTAGAAGCTTTTCCACTTCTCCCATTCCGCAACCTTTAATCTGGGGATCACGATACATATTATCCACAATCCAATCATAAATCGCTCGTGCTTTGGCAAGGGTTGTCCTTTTACCCTTCGTAATATTTTCGGCTACTTCTCTAACCTTCCCGCCAATCGGGCTAAGACTTGTTGCCATCAGATATTTTTCAAATTCCTTTTGGTTAAATGGTAGTTCGTCCTTGGAAAAGCCCTTTTTTACTACCTCCTTTCTCTTTATCTTAAAAGTATAGGTGAGAATTCTTTCCTTTACAGGGCTTTTCCATTCTGCATAGAGAATCGAATTTCCGAATCCCTTTTCTCTGTAAATACCTTGTTTGGAATAATTCCCACTAATCCTCACATCCTCTATTGCCTGGTTTTCATCGGATACCGGATATGGAATCCAGAGCCTCACATCTTTTGAATTCTCTGGTGCTTTAAGATTGATCTTAAAGATCACCTCTACGCTTCTCACTTTTGCCTCAGAGGAAGTAAAAAGGAAACATATGACAACCAAAATCAGAATAAAGCGTATAACCTTTTTCTTTGGCATAAAATTACCTCCTATGAACTCACAGTGCATCTTACGGTCGGATCAAACGATCAGCCTCCAGCATGGACTGGAGAATATCATACATGTTGGAAATCGTGCCTACACTCAGTTTTTCTCTTAACTTATAGAAATCGAGACATGTTCCGCAGGAGACAATCTCCACTCCCGCTTTAGATAACTCTACAAGATTCTCAAGAACCTTGGAACCTTCGGCAGCCAATTGAACTCCGCTATTGATTAGAATCAAACGATCAGGCTTCTTCTCCAGATCCAGTAGGGTCTTAAGGAAGGCCTTCATTAAGAAGGATCCCAATGCTTCATCCCCCATCCCGAGAAGATCGGAGTTGATGTAGACTACTACCTTTCTTACTTTCTCCTCCTGTTTGACTGCTCTTTCTTCATCTCTGGCCTTGATCTTCTGGATATGGATATAAAAATCCTCTCCTTTCTTCTCCACTCCGACTGAACATCCCTGACTTTGAGCGAATCTCTCCACATTGCCACATGAAGAAGGATTGTCCACAATAACGATCAACTCACCCTCTTTTAGTTGATCCAATGCTTGCTTTGTCGTAATTACAGGTTGAGGGCAGCCCATGCCCCTGCAATCGATCTCTTTCATCTGTTGGTCCCTCCTTTTAATCATTTAATTTATTATTCAGATTGGATGGAAAGCGGATTTAAGATGGTGATTAATGTGGCTTCAGAAGAAGTTCTCGGCGAGATGAGAGCCCTCTATCCAACCAGTCCAATCTTTCTCCTCACACCCTGCCCATTTGAAATTAGCCCAAACCTATGGGCAATTTGAGGCCTCTTTCATGGACGGCATAGAGAATTCCAAATACGGTTCATTGGCTCTCACCTCTTTCCTATCCATAGCTGAATTCCCCCGCCCTTCACCCTTTTTCCAGGCGCGAGAGGATTCCAACAATCAACACAACTTCAGATTAGAAAAAGAATTTCTATATGTCAAATCGGAAATTTCGATAATAATTTCCTTAAATATTGAGATTTCAGATGATCTCTAAATAGGATTTAGATAGAAATTTTTTAAAACAGAAATGAAATTTGCAGTCCTTTTGCTTTAATCTTAAGATGATTAAAATAAAAGCTCTCTTCGAGATATTTATGGAAGATCATTTTTATATTCAATGGCATATCACTAACCTTTGCAATCTGCGATGCAAGCATTGCTACCAGGATGATTTCTCTAAAGGGAATGATCTGAATTGGGAAGGTCTTAAAAAGGTCTCTGAAAATCTCCTCACCACGATCGAAAAATGGGATCAGAAAGCCTGCATCCATCTTACCGGTGGTGAACCTCTTTTAAAACCCGAGCTATTTCTCCTCCTGGATCGTCTTGATCAATCCCCTGTCATTGAAGAATTGGGTCTCATCACTAATGGCCTTTTTTTGGATAGGGAGGGGATCGAAAAGCTCATCCCCTTTTCTAAATTAAAGAAGATCAAAGTCTCTCTGGACGGAGCGAGTGCGGAGACGAATGATTCGATTCGTGGAAAGGGGAATTTTTCTAAGGTGATCCGGAATCTCTCCCGGCTTAAGGATGAAAACCGCTTTGAGACCATTCTCATGCTCACCCTCATGAGAAGAAATTTCAGGGATCTTCCGGCTTTTCTTAAACTCTCTCAGGATCTGGGGGTCAATGGGTTCATCATTGAAAGGTTCATTCCTTTGGGAAGGGGAAGGGAGAGGATGGATGAGGTATTGAAAAAAGAGCAGTGGAAAGAATTGACCACCCTTCTTTCAGACCTATTTTTAATCGAGGAAAGGGATAACCTTCTTTCCTTTCAGGCCTTCCAGGTCAACCTCAATGGAGATGAACCGGAACTCTTAGGCGCTCCATGTGTCATCGGGAGAGATGGGATCTGTGTGATGCCGGATAGAGATGTTTTTCCCTGCCGGAGGTTTCCCGTCTCCATAGGAAATCTTTCGGAAGATTCATTGAAGACGATCTGGGAGAAATCAGAGATTCTTGAGAAATTAAGAGGAAAAGACAATCTCAAAGGCAAATGCGGAGCATGTGATATAGAGGACTGCCGCGGTTGCCGTAGTTTAGCCTTCTCTTTAACTGGAGACTACCTCGCTGAAGATCCTCATTGCTGGTATTCCGGTCAATCCTGAAATTTTCATGCCGAACTTGTTTCAGCATCTCTTCAGGATGATACAGACAAGGAGTTTCCAGTTCCCGCAAAAATCCATTGACAACATAAAGCTTTTAATCAAGAATTGGCATATCTGGAAGCTATGAAAACCTTTCATAAAATAATCAAATGAAACAAGGCTTAAGCTTTCTTAAAAAATTCCCAAAAGATCGCAATGGATTGTATATTGTGTATGACCTTTACACCTTTGATAATTTTTTTCAATTGTTTTTGAAGAGCTGGCATGACCATGAAGAAGCTCTATTGTTTATCCTTGGTCATTGCTCATTAAGTGCCTTAGTGTTCCAGGAGAGGATTCACAATAAAAAATATAAAAGACTCTTAGGAAAGGATGCATTACCGCCAGATTTGGCCGCTCACAAGGCGAGACTTATCTACGATTTCATGAGCCTTAAATAGTTAGCAAACTTCCTCAAGAATTAGTTGGTTATCTTTGAAGTGATATTCTACAAGGGTAATGGTATTCTCTCTCAGGGCTTGTATTTTCTTGCATAGCTGATTATATTTTTCAAAAATTACGGACTTGAATCGTTCATTATCGGTATTCCTGAGATAGATCAAATAGAAATTGAGTCTTTCTATATTATTTGATTTTATTCTTTCAGAAAAAAGAGAATAATATAGATGCTTTCTAATTTCTTTTTGAATTTGTGGGATGATGTTAGCTGTCAACTTACCTTTTTTAAGTTCAAAGATATTGATATTGTTTTCGTTTAAAACTACTATATCTGAAGGGTAAGCGTTTCCGAAAATAAATTGGTTATAGATTTCTGAAAAACCTAAATCATTGCTCTCGTATTTGTTTAGAAGGGTGTTAAAACTTTTGCATTCCTCACCCTTTTCGTTTTTTAGAGAAAGAATAATATAAGATTCGAGATCACTCTCCGAGGAGAAATAGTTCTTCTTGTTAAGTCTGTTTTTTCGATAGATATATTCGCAATCGACGTGATTCATATCGTTAATCAATGCACTTTCTCGAACAGGGCTATAATTAGAGCCAAAATCATCGAATGTGGCTAAGATTGCGTCTCCCTCATCATTAGTTAAAGAAACGCAATGCAAGTGTTTATTCTGTTGAATTAAATTGATTATCCTAAAATACAATGCTATTTTTTCCAATTGTATTCCATTTAAGTACAGGTCTGTTTCTTCAATGATTCTTATTGTTCCTATGGGCTTAAATTTAATGCGATAGAAATATCTTTGCTGAGGATATATGATATCGTTGTTATGGAAGAGAGTCTCGGTAACCTGAAGTGGACCAAAAAGATTTTGAGATTTGGGGTTAAATTGAGAGAGAAAAATGATATCACCAACATTTATATTGGCTAACCAATTTGATTGACTTGCCCCGTAGGTCAAATACTCCAAGCATGGATCAGCAAATTTAGTTGTTGTTACTATGTAATATCTCATATTTTAAGGCTAGCAAAAGCAAAACTATTTGTCTAGTAGATTCAGATAAAATTGAATAATTAACAATTTGGGATCCGAATGGGGTGAGAAAAGGGCCTCTTTTGTAGGGTCAGTGACATGAAAGGACGCCAGGAAATACTGACGGGTTATTCAGGATGAATGAGAGAATTACTGGTGAATCGGTCTACCCTATTTTCACTTTCCCTTGATTAATTTAGCAAATCAATATGCTCAAGGAACTAGACCAAAAGTGGTTGGTCAAAGGATATTGCAGAAATTGAAAGACCTTAAAAATTCCCTAAATAAAATTGATCGAACGATGGTTGAACAGTGGGTAAGAGATTTAGTGGTTGTCAAAACATTTGCCGGATTAAGGTTCCAAGAAGCCATCCTTAAGAAAGGTGCAGACATAAAGAGAATAAACTCTCGCCTCTCTGAGCCGCATGAAGAGCGGAGAGGGGTTGACGGGTTTATCGGCGATATTCCTGTTTCTATAAAGCCTGATACCTACAAAGTAAAGGCAGCATTACCAGAACAAATAGATATTAAGATTGTCTATTACAAAAAGGTTGATGATACCATACTACCATTTTCTTTGACCTCCTCCATCGAAACAAAATCGTGATAAAAATTGATTGACAATTATAAGGGTTTACTCAAGAATAAATGAAATAGTTCGTTCCCCTAAAAGGGGTAGGATTTCGAGGAAGATGATGATCGGGTCCTCAAGGAGGAAGTGATGAGTTGGACGCCTGTTTTGGTCGCCCTGCTGGCAGGGTTCATTTTAGGTTTAGTGGTCGCATTTGTCTTGAGGGTCATCCACGGGAAGACGGCCAAGGAGCTTGCCAGTGAAATTTTTCAGGAGAGTGAGTCTCAACGAAAAGCCAATATCGAAGCCCTGATGGAGAATGTAAAGGCTAACTTTGGAAGCCTGTCGCTTGAGGCCCTGTCCACCTCTACAGAGGAATTTTTAAAATTGGCCAAGGCAAAGTTGGAATCAGAAAGGGAGGTCGGGTCCCGGGAATTGGAAGCGAAGAAGGGCCTCATTGACCAGGAGCTGAAACGGATGACCGTCGAATTGGAAAAGGTTTCAGGGCTGATGAAGGAACTTGAGAAAGACAGAGCGGAAAAATTCGGGGAACTTTCTAGTCAATTGAAGACGGCAAGTGAGCAGACCAAAGCCCTCATGCAAACCACCCAGACCCTTCGGGAGGCTCTCGGTAGCACGAAGGCGAGGGGGCAGTGGGGGGAACGCATGGCAGAGGATGTCCTTCGCCTTGCCGGTTTTATCGAGAATGTTAATTATTTAAAGCAGAAAGCGATCGAAGAGTCTGGATCGCGACCAGATTTTACCTTCCTCCTGCCCCGTAACCTCAAACTCAATATGGATGTGAAGTTCCCTCTGGACAACTATATCCGGTTCCTGGAGGCCAAAGCAGAGGCCGAGAAGACAAAGTTCCGGAATGACTTCCTTCGGGATGTCAAGGCGAGAATCAAGGAAGTGACCACCCGTGAATATATCGATCCCGGGCAGAATACGGTGGATTATGTGCTTCTCTTTATTCCCAACGAACAGATTTATGCCTTCATCCATGAGCAGGACAGCTCCATCCTTGATGACGGGATCAAGAACCGGGTGGTTTTTTGTTCACCGATCACCCTCTTTGCCGTGCTGGCAGTCATCCGGCAGGCGGTTGATAATTTTTCATTGGAGCAGACCTCCAACGAAATACTGTCCCTTTTGGGTTCCTTCAAGAAGCAGTGGGGGGAGTTCCTTAAAAAGCTCGAAAACGTGGGCAGGCGAATCGGGGATGCGCAGAAGGAGTACGATGCCCTCATGACGACCAGACGGACGCAGCTTGAAAAACCTCTTAAAAAGATGGAGTGGATCAGGACCCAGCGGGGATTGCCCGTCGCTCTGAATGAGAATGAAAAATCTCTGACAGCCGGCGAAGGGGCTGAAAAAGAGGGCGAGAACGAATCCTGATCCTCTCCTTCCTTCAGAAAATTTTCTTTCCTCCTGAGAGGGTCCTTTCCTCAACCTCCTTCTTCCTTGATTTGAGATAGAGAGTAAAGGAGCCGTAGGCATCGCACAGGACAGAGAATTCAGGGCTGACGAAGGTGGTTGTGTTAACCTGCTCAATGATCGTAGGTCCATCGATTTGGTTTCCATACCGAAGCCAGTCCCCCTCGAAGACCGGAACCAGTTGAAATCTCCTCTGAGTAGGGAGATAGACCCTCCGCTTCTTTTTGAAGGCCTTGGAGGGATCCAGTCCCTTATATTTCATCTTGAGAAATTTTGGTTTCTCTGTATGACCAATGCAGGTGAGTCTCAGATTAATCACTTCGATCGGTGTCCCAATCTCTTCCAGGGAATACCCGTAGAGGCGATTGTGTTCTGAATGAAATTTTTTTATGACCGATTCAAGTTTCCCCCGATGGATCTCTTCCTGGATTACGGTGACATTGACCTCGTGATACTGCTTCACGTATCGCATGTCCATGGAATAGACGAATTGGATTCGATTTTTTGAGACATGTTCATTTTTCAGAAGAGTTGTGCCTTCTTTTTCCATCTCTTCGAAGAGTTGACGAAACTTTTTAAGATCCAATTTCTGAAGAGGGCTCACACAAGTCCTAACGAAGTCATGTTGAAGATTGCTCATCAACATCCCGGCAGCGCAAAAAATGGAGGACTCCTTGGGGATGATCATCACGGGGATCTCCAATTCAAGGGCGATCATGCAGGCGTGATTGGGGCCTGCTCCTCCTGCTACAACCAGTGGAAATTCACGCGGGTCTTCTCCTCTCTTTACTGAGACTTCTCGAATCCCAGCAGCCATGTTCACATTGATCACATGGTACATTCCGGCGGCAGCCTCGATGACATCCATCTTCATCTTATCAGCGATGTGTTCTTTTATGGCCCTGGTCGCTTTTTCTTCATTCAGGGGGATCTTTCCTCCTGCGAAATAGTCTTTGTCGAGATAACCTAACAACAGGTCAGCATCCGTGCAGGTAGGCAGCGTTCCTCCCAGGTCGTAACAGGCAGGCCCTGGTTTTGCTCCCGCGCTCTGCGGTCCCATTCTCAAAAGTCCCCCTTCATCGATCCAACCGATCGATCCGCCTCCTGCGCCAATGGTGACAATGTTCAGCATAGGCAAGGCCAGCCGTAGACGGTTGATCTCACCTTCCGTGGTCACCAGCGGACTTCGGTTCTTGATCAGGGCGGCATCAAAACTTGTTCCTCCCATATCAACAGTGATGCAGTCCCTATATCCCTGGACAGCTGTATAGGCAATGCCAGCCACAGGTCCTCCTGCTGGTCCTGAGAGAAGGGTGACTACTGCTTTCTCAATCGCATTCTCAGGAGAGATTACTCCACCATTGGACTGCATGATGAGAAGCACACCCTTAAACCCAATCCCTTTGAGCCTGCGAAGAAGGCTCGTCAAATAGCTTCTCAGGATTGGACCCACATAGGAGTTGAGCACAGTGGTCGAGATGCGATCATAGAAACGTATGGAAGGGAGGACGGTGCTTGAGAGGGTGAGATAGAGATCGGGCATCCTCTCCCGGATGATTTTGGCGGCCGCTTCTTCATGATCAGGGTTGGCAAAGGAGTTCATGAAACAGATGGCAATGGCCTCGATCCCTTCTTCTGTGAACAGTTTCATCGAATCTTCCACATCTGATGAATGGAATGGAGTGATCACCTCTCCTTTATAATCCAGACGTTCCTCAATGGAGTGGCGAAGATATCGTGGAACCAATGGCATGACATTGGTGAAACGATTATTATATTGCTCCTCACGAATCCCCCTCCTCATCTCAAGGGTATCCCTGAGCCCTTTGGTGGTGAGAAGTCCTGTCTTGGCTCCCCGATAGGTGAGCACCGCATTGGTCGTGACCGTTGTCCCATGGACAATCGTATCGACCTCTTTGATAAATTGTTGAATAGAGATCTTTCGACCTTTCGCCATCTCCTCCAGACCATTCATCAGACCAATGGAGGGGTCATCCGGTGTAGAAAGAACTTTGTAGATCTCTGTATTCCCGTCTTCTTGAGCCAGAATGAAGTCCGTAAAGGTTCCACCCACATCAATCCCGATCTTATATTTCATTGTCGGTTGACCTCTTTCATCGCTTCTTCGCTATGGGGCCTCTCCGTTTTGCTGTCTCTTCTTCATCCACAACAAGTGTCTGGGGATCAATTACCACCCCATAATCTTCTTTCGCCTTCTCAATGGAAACGAAGCCATTACGGACATCTTTCAGAACCTTTTCTATGGGTCTTTTCAATGGGTCGCCGTATCCTCCGCCACCTCCTGCAATCTCATGGAAGACGGCTCCCTTTGGGATACCTCTGATCACATCCTTCGATTTAGGAGAATGGATGCGACCATCTGGATAGATCAAATCGAGTTTATTCAATGCTCCCTCTTTCCCCCCAAATAAACCAAAAGCCCTTGCCTCCTCATCCACTCCATCTCCAAAGACAATTCCGGTCACCTCTTCACCGTAGATTTTGAAGATCGTCTCCACACCGAGCCCACCCCGCCACTGACCTGCCCCTGCGGAGTCGGTTACATATTCGTGTTTCAGAAGGAGATGAGGGGTGGTGAGTTCGAACATCTCCGGATCCTGGGCGAGGATGCCTCCAGCACAATTGATCAGGCCGATATGGTCATACCCATCCACTCCATAGGTTGCTCCAGAACCTCCTTTCAGGGCATTAAAGAGGATATCCACATAGGGCGCATTCTTTCTCGGATCTTTCCCGGAAATGGCAAAGGCGAGCATCCGATTCCATCCAGCGGTCACCCTTTCAGGCAGTGCCTTTGAGAGAGCCTTGAGGATGGCATCGGCATGGGGACCGGTGATACTGTTTCCAAAGGTGGAGGCTCCTGGGAATTTCACATTAAGGAAAGTCCCTTCAGGAATGTGGATATGAATCGGCCGCATCATCCCATCATTATGTGGCATATCCGGATTGACCAACATGAGAAAGGTTAAGGTGATGGCTGAGACGCTTGCCGCATAAGGGGCATTGACAAATCCTTCTGTTTGGGGGTCCGTTCCAGTGTAGTCGAAATAGATATCGCTTCCCTTGATCTTAATCGTTAGAGAGATTTTGAATTTTGAACCTTCATGGAAACC
>Ga0209609_10002253_pt1 | contig 11091 bp, 8 predicted proteins | sample LakKivw325mmetaG_FD_184136 | JGI IMG/M metagenome (GOLD analysis project Ga0209609, IMG submission 184136) | Anoxic lake water microbial communities from Lake Kivu, Rwanda to study Microbial Dark Matter (Phase II) - Lake Kivu water 325m metaG... | ecosystem: Environmental > Aquatic > Freshwater...
GTTATTTTGATTGCAAACTTGTCGGCCTGCCAATTCCTTAAATGTACCAAAGCCATAACATTGACCCTTCCAATCAGCGTAACTTCCGCACCACCAGCCCGCGCCATATTCTTCTTGGCAGGCAATTAGTGGCTTTACCGGAGCGGCAATAATACTAAAATTATTATCACTCATATCCGAAGCGCCAGTTAAGCCGCTGGCTAAAACCTCACTAACTAGAATCTTAAACCTATCATTAGTTGTAATGCCAGCCTTAAACGAACTAAATACGTCAGCGGGTATTGTCCACGATAAAGCAGTTTCAGTAGTTGACAATAGAATACCGCCGTTAGCAGACACGCAAATCGGCACAGCTTGATCGGTGCAAACTTGCGCCTTAAGCTTACTGGCTGAGGCCAAACCACTGGCTTGCCAACTAAGTGTGTAAGTTTTACCAATTTCAAAAGTTTCCCCACCTTTGGGAGAAACCACGGTAATTGATGGAGCCACGATATCTTTACACACGCATTGATAGTCAATACATTGAAAAGCTTGATTTGCTGCGCAAGGAAAATTGGCGCAATCTTTAACAGTAGAACATTTTTGCACCTCCTCCACGCAAGCCCCGTCTTTACATTCCGCGGGACACTTATAAATTGCTTTACCTATGGCCGAATCGCCAGCACAATAATATTCATTCAAAACACTGCCTTCGCAAGAATCGGTAAACTCTCTTTGAGTGGATTTTGTCGTGCCTTTCAGGTAATAATTTTTTCCATCTGAAAATTTGTCACTAACATCCGAGTCAACGCAGCTAACAATGGGTTTCTTGAGGCCTATTGTCACCGAAGGGGATTTCTGAGGAACAAATAATATCTTCCCACTGCCAGCGTACCCATCTGCTGCGGCCTCAGCCGAATATTCATGGGTCGCGAAAAGAGAAATGGCGCAAGTATTTTGATTTCCAGTAATACAAGTGTCTACGTATCTTTCGCCTTCATATATCTTTACGGTAGCCGCGGATATCGCTTGTTCGGTTTGGCCGTCAAGCACGGAAAGAACCACTTTTATCTTATTCTTGCAAGTACCGCTAATGTCATACCAATTCTTTTCAAATTCGCAATCGCCCAAAGAATAACATTCTTTTTCATCGCAAACGTTTAGTAATCCTTGACCGCACGAAGAACAGTTAGGCACCGCCTCGGCTTGAGCAATGTGACTCAAAATAAGGTTAAGAAAAGAAAAAGACGCTAAACAAAAAATAGCTGCCAAAATAATTTTAAATTTTTTAAGCATACTTTTACTTTTTATCCCACTAAAATCATTTTAATTATCGCACTAATGCCTTTAGCAAACAAGATGATAGCAAAACCAATGGCTGTCCATTGAATAACGCTACCGCCTAATTTGGTTTGCTTGGGATTGCCAGCTGAAGTGAGATACAAGAAAGCGCCGATAATAATCATTAGAGGAGCCAGAATAATACTAATATTAAAAATATAGCTAACCGCCTCGTCTATAAATTCTTTGACGCTGGTGTGAACAGAAAAAGGGCAGATAACGCCTTTGCAATCAACATCAAGTGTTTGCGAGCCGGATTTAATTTGTTTGGCAAAACAGAAGCCCTTCTCATCAGCAGTGGTGCCAGGGCACTCTTGGTTGGCTTTGCAGCAACAGCATTGCTCGCCCGTTGGGCAGCCACTATCATCAGTACATGGTTTACCCGCCGCCAAAACCAAGCCGCCCCAACCGCTGAAAACCAAAGTGATTATTGCTACTGCTAAGATTTGCCGAATTTTTATCATACAAAATCAAGAGTAGTTATAGGGGAATATTTTTTTACTATTCCTTTACGAAAAGCAAACCATAATGATAAAGCTCGCTGGGCAAGTCATTTTCAAACCGCAAACGGAATTTAGCGGCAATGTTTTTGACCTCCTGAGCAGAAATCTTGCCCTGTTTAGGCCCCAAGGTTGCCTCGGGCAGCCAGTCAACCACCAACAACTGACCACCACTCTTCAAGACGCGGCCTATTTCCTTAAAGGCTGCTTCCCTATCCTCAATCTGAAACAACACGTTAGTAATCAAAGCAAAATCACACGACTCGCTGCTAACCTTAGGCACGCCGGCCTCAATATCGCCGAGAACTGGACGAATATTATTTAACCCTAACGAACGAGCCTTACCTTGTAGCGCCGACAATGGCTCTTCTAAAATATCAACCGCAAAAACAGAGCCATCTTCCAAAATTTTGGCTAATGGCAAGGTCCAGCCGCCCGAACCACAACCAAAATCAACGGCGGTCATCTCTTTTTTAAGGCCAACTTGTTTGAGAGTTTCTGAGGGATTGATGAACATAAAATTCTATTTAGGTCTCGTCCTACGGTGTCGGCATCGCAGCCCGTATCGGTGTGGTTATGCGGCTAACGGCTAAATAAATGCCGCGAGACGACACCGTTTAACGATAGGGGCCTCCACACCGCCAACGATAAATGAGATAATAACTTGAGATTTGAATTTTGAACTATTATTTATCACTTTTTTGGACTTCCTCTACTTTTTCACCTAATAGACAGGTCCCCGAGGCCACCTTATCGCCTGAGCCCAGTTTCATCACCCGAACGCCCGAGGCCGCCCTGCCGTGAACAGGAATGGACTTCAAGGCGCTACGTATCACCTGGCCTTTTTTGGAAATCACTACCAAGTCCTCCTCCTCTGGTTCCAACACCTTAGCGAAAACAATCTTACCGGTCTTTTCATTGATTTTAGCCGCTTTAATACCACTGCCCCCTCGATGCTGCAGCCGATATTCTTCAACCGCTGTCCTCTTGCCACACCCATTCTCCGTAATAATCAAAAGATAATTCTTCTCTAACTTTGAACTTTTTACCCTGTCAAATGGCGGCTTTACCGCCCCCGCTTCGCGGGATTTGACAGGGTGAATCACGTCCATCGCGATGATTTCATCACCTTTATCTATCTTCATTCCCTTAACACCGCCAGCCCCTCTGCCCATACTCCTGACATCGCTCTCTTTAAAACGAATGGATTGGCCATTTCTGGTAACCAAACTAATTTCGTCATTCTTATCAGCGATTTTGGCCGACCTTAATAAATCACCTGCTTGCAATTTAATGGCTAATAACCCGTTCTTGCGAACATTCTTAAAAGCAGAAAGGACTGTTTTCTTAATTATACCATCTTTGGTAACCATCACTAAAAACTTATCCACTAATTCCTCATCTTTTTTGGTATAAGAAATCAAACTTAAAACCTTATCTTGCGGAGCAATCTCAATAAAATTCAAAAGCCCCCGGCCCTTAGAAACCCTAGTTAGCTCGGGTATCTCCCAAGCAAAACATTGAAACACCTTGCCCGAATCCGTAAAAAACATTAACTTATCCAATGTGTTAGCCACTAAAAAATGCTCAACAATATCTTCTTTGTTTACCTCTAAACCCGAAACCCCTTTGCCGCCTCGCTTTTGGGTTCGGTACACCGACGGCTTCATCCGTTTAATAAAACCTCCTTGAGTAACCGTAATAATCGCCTCTTCCTGCGGGATTAAATCCTCATCGCCAATCTCTCCCACTTTGCCAGCCACTACTTTAGTTCGGCGATTGTCTTTATACTTCTCGGCCATTTCCAACAAGTCCTTTTTAATAACCTCCTTTAATTTTTTAGGACTATTTAAAATTAGTGTTAGCTCTTTTATTAATTGTTCAATCTCTGCCAATTCCTTTTCAATCTTGTCTCTTTCCAGTTTAGCCAATTGCGATAAGCGCATCTCCAAAATGGCTATGGCCTGAATCTCGGTAAACTTAAATTTCTTTTGTAAATTAACTTTGGCTTCGTCCTTACTGGCTGATTGTTTAATCGTCTTAATTATCTCGTCAATGTTCTTCAAGGCCTTCATCAATCCCTCCAAAATATGGGCCCTTTCCTTGGCTTTCTGTAAATCAAACCGTGTTCGTCTCACCACCACCTCTTCTTTATGTTTTAGATAAAGCGACAAAACATCCACCAGCGACAAAACCCTTGGCTGAATGCCATCAACCAATGCCAGCATATTAAGATGAAATGTCTTTTGCAAGTCGGTGTACTTAAAAAGGCCGTTGAGCACTTTTTTAGGAAAGGCCTCTTTTTTAAGCTCAACCACAATCCGCATACCCTCCCGGTCAGATTCATCTCTGATATCTTTTATGCCGTCAACTTTTTTGTCCTCCACCAGCTTAGCCATCTGCATAACCAATGATGATTTCTGCACTTGAAACGGAATCTCGGTGATAATAATAATTGGATTACCCTTTTTGGTTTCTTCAATCTCTGCTTTGCCTCGCATTAAAATCGGGCCTTTGCCTTGCGAATAAGCAGCCAAGATATCCTTCTTGCCGTAGATAATGCCGCCGGTTGGAAAATCAGGGCCTTGGAAAAACTGAAACAAATCCTCGGTAGTGGCTTCGGGGTTTTCCAAAAGATAAACAGTGGCTTGCAAAACCTCACCGGCATTATGCGTTGGTATATTAGTGGCCATACCAACGGCAATACCCAAAGAACCGTTTAATAATAATTGGGGTAAGGGGGAGGGTAAAACCGTTGGCTCTTGACGGGTGCCGTCATAGTTGGGCGCAAAATTAACGGTTTCTTTCTCAATATCACGGAGCATCTCCTCGCCAATCGGAGTAAGTTTACACTCGGTGTATCTCTGCGCGGCCGCGCCGTCTCCGTCAATCGATCCAAAATTGCCTTGTCCCCTAATCAAAGGATATCTCAAAGAAAAATCCTGCGCCATTCGCACCATTGAATCATAAACCGCCATATCACCGTGAGGATGGTATTTGCCCAAGACCTCCCCCACCACCGTGGCTGATTTTCGGAATTTAACATTAGCCCGCAAGCCCATATCATACATCGCGTATAAAATCCTGCGGTGCACGGGCTTGAGGCCGTCCCGAACATCGGGCAAGGCGCGAGAAATAATCACTGACATCGCATAATCCAAATAACTCTCCTGCATTTCCGCAGTAATTTCTCGGGGCTTGATGTAGCCAACCTCTTTATTTGGCTCTTTTGTTTGTTTTTCTGAAGGCATAGAAAGTTAATTATCAATTATCAAAAGTCATCAGGAATATTTATTATGTCGTTTTCAAAATTAACTTCACCAGTGGTAGTCGGCATAGTATCAGTGGAGAAATCGCCCCAGTCCGCCGGGATATCCCAATCGGTGGAAGTACCCTGATTGGTAGAAGTTCCAAAATTTTCAAAAGTCTCCAACACGGCCCGCTGTTCATCAAGCTCCTCTTTGGCTTGTTGCAACTCTTCCCAGGATTTGCCAACTTCAGGCGGCGCTTCGGGCAATCTTAACTTACTGGCATTATCTTGTTCTAATTCAGCCATTCTTATTTTGAAATTACGGCCCACTAAAAATAATAAGGGCAAAGCCAAAAAAAATAAAACAACCAAAACAACCACCCGCCTCTTTTTCTCATCAAGGCCTTTAATTTTCTCAATAATCCACATTTATTCCGTTGATTTAATCTGCTCGGCTAAAATTTTAGCCCCGATGTCCCTTATTTTTTGCTCCAAAGCACTATACTGGGCCATAACCGCTTGGTGATGCTCTTGTAATAATCTGCTCCTCTGTTCAAAGTCATCATCAGGAACTTGCGCCAATTTATTTTTCAGCTCGGCCAAAAGAACAGAATTTTTTTCCTCCATTTCTTGTTCGGCTGCTGTAGCTTGTCCATCAAAATTAGCAATAATCGGCTGGCCTTTTTGAGCGGCTCTTTTAACGGCCATTTCAAACATTTCTTTGACTTTCTGAAAAAAAACTTCGCTCACCCCCTCTCTTGCAAGTAAATCAGCTAAGAGTTTCTGTTCCTCCTGACTAAAAAACTTGGCCTTGATAATCTTTCCTACTGTTTGATTTATATCTGCTGTTTCTTCGTTCATAAGTTATTTATTTATGCCCTTTTTTATCATCATTCTTATCTTTTCGTTTTTCTTTTCTTTTCTCACGCCTTTTTCCAGGGCCCCAATTCCTCCCCATCCAAGTTTCAAACCCAAACGAGTCGGAGAAATAAGGGTTTCTTTAAGAAAAAATTCGGCCCCGCCGGAAATAAAATTCCAAAAGAACTTGCCGACCTCTTTCCCGCCCCCCGCTAATATCCCATGCTTAAAGACATTCCCAAAAGGGCCTATCACCCCTCTAAACATATCAATGAAATTCCTATACAAAATATCCTGCAAATCCTGCTTAAGGGTGTTTTTAAGGGTTTGTATGCTACGTTGTTCTCCTATCTCCAATTGAAATGATTTCTCTATATCTTTTTGATACTTTACGGCCTCTTTTATTTTAAGCCAGTCGTGGAACGCATCGGGATTTCTTCTAAAAAAAGTCGCTAAATTCCGCACCTCGGGGTCGTTCTCTAATGAAACCCGCATTCTCTCTCTTATTCTTTCAAGATTTTTTAAAATTATCTTTTGGGACTTGGCGTATTCATCTGCTCTCAAATCAACCCACTCTTTTTTCTCACCATATTCTCTCCTGACTTTATCCCTCCGCATTTTTTCATCGGTGGGTTTCTTGGGTTCTATGCTGATTTCGCGAGGAACTTTGTCAAACTTAGCTTCTTCGTACCATTTCTTGGTGTTACGTAATTCCGTGGCCATTATTTTATACTTATGATTCAACACTTCCCTTACTTGTTTTTTCCAGGCATCTACTTCGCCACCAGACCATTTAAAACCTTCTATTGGCTGATATTTGCCGCTTAAACCCGCCTCCTGCCTGACATCTTTGTCAACAAAATCGTCAATAACATCTTCTACTTTTTTTAAATTAGCGGCATCCAAAGCCCGGGCAACTTTCAACATTTCCTTTTCAACTTCTTTTTTCAATGATTCTATTTCGGCCTCTATATCTTTTTTTTCCTGCCCCGACAACGTTTCCGCTTCTTCTGATTTCTTCTTATACAACTCATTTAACTTTTCTTGTCTCTTTTTCTCCCGGTCAAGGTATTCTGAATCCGAAATAATCGCCCCGGCGTTAACAATCTCTTCCGCCCGTCTTCTCAAAATTTCTCTTTCAGCATAACCACGCGGGTGTTCCTCTTCCTTGCTGTCCGAAGGCCCTTTTATCAATGTCATCTGCCAACTGATTTTTTTCTCTCCTTCTCGTTTTTTCTCAAGTCCTTCTTCAAGTTTCCTTTTCTCTCCTTCTCGTTTTTGCCTCCAATTGCTTTCAAATTGCCTTCTTAACTCTCTCTTATTACTCTGGCTGGCCATTTTATATTCTTCACTATTCTCAAGTTCTTCCCTGCTCTTTTTTTTATCCTCCTGCAAACTCTCTTTAAGTTCTTCCCTCTGCCTTTCTTCATCCCTCTTTATGTTCTCTTCTCGCCGCCTTCTCCTTTCAAGCCCTTTCTCAAGATTTTCAAGTTCCTTACCACGCTTTTCTTTATTTGGCTCGTTCTTGAGTTCTTCTCCTTTCTCTCTCCTGCGCTTTTGTTCATATTGTTGAGTAAGTAAATCAATAACCTTATTAGGGTTTGCGTCAAGAATGGCGTTTTCAACTCTTTCTGCTTTCGCCTTTTCTGTTGCTTCAATGAATCTATCAGCCGTGCGTTCTCCAGCGTCTTCAACACCTTGCTTTATCCTTTTTCCAAATTCAGCCAAGTTAAATTTCATAAAAAACAAAACTACGGTTCTAAAACCACAATTTTTGTTTCTTCAGCAGGCAGGTTTTTGGCAGTAATCTTGAATTTTTTTTCGGGGACAGCGCCCTCCTCACCCATAACCTTCAAAAACCTGTCTACGCCGTCCAACTCGGCCTTTAATTTTAAATTAGGAATTTTGTAATGCATCGGAATAACTACCCGCGGCTCTATTTGACTAATAATCTCGGAGGCCTCTTTGGCATCAATAGTAACCTTGCCTCCCACTGGAATTATAAGAATATCCACATCGCCAATTTGTTCTAACTGCTCGCTGGTTAGCTCTTTCTGTCCTAAATCCGCTAAGTGGCAAAGGGTAATATCCTCGCCTTCAATTTTATAAATAATCACATCGCCCCTCTCCTTGCCGCCCTGTGTATCATGAGATGCGATAATACCTTGAATGAAAACATCCTTTATTTCATACTCGCCCGGTGAATTAATCAAAAAATGCTCCCCGTTTACCCTGTCAAATAATTCCGCCGAGGGCGGAATTCCCGCTTCGCGGGATTTGACAGGGTGAACCGCCTTTACATTATTGTGGTCGGGGTGTTGATGGGTAATGAGCAAAACATCGGCATTAAGTTTTGGTAATTTCAAGCCCACCTCTTCAGAAAAAGGGTCTGTCACGATAACGGTCTCTCCGTTTTCTCTGTTTTTGACCACAATCTCAAAACAGGACTGGCCATACCAAGTAATCGTCATAATATAGTTTATGCTTTATTTTATCACTCTTAGTACGGTCTTGCAATACTCTGATTTTTCAGGTATATTGTCTTTGTAATAGAAAGGACTATGCTAAAAACATTGAAAAAAGTTAAGACCGATTTGATTTGCCCGCCAAAGGTTGGTGAATTGATTGAAGGCACTATTATCAATAGAGGTAAAAGTGCCCTATACGTTGACTTGGGCGCAAAGGGCATCGGCGTTATCTATGGCCGAGAATTCTTTGACGCCAAAGAAGGATTAAAGGGCCACGAAGTGGGAAGTAAATTAGTGGCTAAAATCACAAACATAGAAAATGACGAGGGCTACCGAGAGCTTTCGCTGGCGGAGGCCTCGCAAGAAATGTCGTGGAATAAACTCAATGAGGCCAAAGAAAACGGGCTTTCTTTTGAGGTTACAGTACGAAACGCCAACAAGGGTGGGCTCATTTGCCCCTTGATGGGTATTAACGGCTTTTTGCCTACCTCCCAACTCTTGCCTGAACACTATCCTAAGGTTACGGGCGGGGACCCTTCAAAAATCGCTCTGGAATTACAAAAACTGGTTGGACAAAAAATAACGGTCAAAATTTTTGACTTAGATCCCAAAGAAAAAAAACTCATACTTTCTGAAAAAGCTACCAAAAAAGACCGCGCTGAAGAAGAATTAAAAAAATATATGACTGGCGACATAGTAGAGGGTGAAATCAGCGGCGTTACCAGCTTTGGTGCCTTTATCAAGTTCGGCAAGGATTTGGAAGGATTGATTCATTCCTCGGAAATTCTCACCGAGCCCAACCAAACGCCCGACAAGGTTCTCTCGGTTGGCCAAAAAGTAAAAGCCAAGATCATTGATATCGCCAACGGTCGCATTTATCTCTCTTTGAAAAATGCCGAAAAAGATAAATAAAGTTCTCAAAAATATCCTCGTAATCTTCTTCTCTTTCCTGTTTATTGCAGGCGCTTTTTCTTTACTCAATCCAGATGCCTTACAAAAAAACAAAGAGGTTTCCTTGAGCGCCTTGTCACAAAAAATCGCTCAAGGCAACATCAAAGAGATTCAAGTGGCGGGCGATAAAATAACCGCCATTGATAAGGAGGGACAAAAAATTTCCAGCCGCAAAGAAAGCGGTGTCTCACTTAGCGAAACCTTAAAGGCCTACGGCATAACCGAAGAACAAATTAAGGCCATAAATATAAAGATTGAAGAAGAAAAACAGGGCTTGATGGGCTGGCTGTTTCCCTTATCGCTGATCCTGCCGATTATTATCTTTGCTTTATTCTTTTGGGTGATTGCCCGGCAAGCCAGAGGCGGGCCGGGGGGTGGCGGTTTTAACTTTTTAAAAGCGCCAGCCAAGCTTTTTGGCGACGGCAAGGACGGAAAACAATCAGAAAAAGTAACCTTCAAGGATATAGCGGGCTTGGAAGAAGCCAAAGAAGAAATAGAGGAAGTGGTTGATTTCCTGAAAAACCCAAAGAAATATTACAAGATGGGCGCTCGCATTCCCCGAGGCGTTCTGTTAGTGGGGCCGCCTGGGGTTGGAAAAACTTTATTGGCCAGAGCTGTTGCCAATGAAAGCGGAGTGCCATTTTTTTCTATTGCCGGTTCGGCTTTCATTGAGCTCTTTGTAGGTGTGGGAAGCTCAAGAGTTCGGAATCTATTTGAAACAGCCAAGAAGCACGCTCCTTCTCTAATTTTTATTGATGAATTAGACGCTATCGGCAAAATCAGAATGCCGGGATTGGGCGGAGGCCACGAAGAAAGAGAACAAACCCTAAATCAAATCTTGGCAGAAATGGACGGCTTTGAACGGGAAACCGGTATTATTGTCTTAGCGGCTACTAATGCTCCCCAAATGCTTGACCCGGCCCTATTACGGCCCGGCCGGTTTGATAGAAGGATCGTCTTGGACTTGCCCGATGTTAAAGGAAGAGAGGAAATTCTGAAAATTCACACCCAAGGAAAACCCTTGTCTGGTGATGTAAATTTGCGAGAAATAGCCGAGCGAACCCCCGGGTTCTCCGGCGCTGATTTGGCCAATTTAGTTAATGAGGCCGCCATTTTAGCTGCCCGACAAGGCCAAGAACAAATTACACAAAAAGAACTTTTAATTTCCATTGAGAAAGTAATGCTGGGCCCGGAAAGAAAAAGCCACTTGTTGTCAGAAAAAGAAAAAGAAATATCGGCTTATCACGAAGCCGGCCACGCCTTGCTTACTGCTACTCTACCTGACGCCGAAGAGGTACGCAAAATTTCTATTGTGGCGCGGGGTATGGCCGCTGGCTATACCCTGGCCTTGCCAAAACAAGAAAAAAGGATTAGAACAAAATCCGAATTCAAGGCAGAACTGGCGGTTCTATTAGCGGGCTATACCGCCGAACGATTAACCTTCAAAGAGCTCTCCACAGGCGCCTCCAATGATTTAGAGAAAGCCAACGAATTGGCAAGAGATATAGTTACTAAATACGGGATGGCAAAATTCGGGCCACGGGTGTTCGGCATTAGAGAGGCACTGCCGTTCTTGGGCTGGGAACAGGAAACCGAAAAAAATTATTCGGAAAAAATGGCTGCCGAAATTGACGAAGAAACCACAAAGTTCATCAAAGAAGCAGAGGTAACAGCTACAAAGGTTCTCACACAAAAAAAAGCCGTATTAGAAAAAATTGCCAAGGCCTTAATAGAAAAAGAAACC
>Ga0209609_10002255_pt1 | contig 11086 bp, 9 predicted proteins | sample LakKivw325mmetaG_FD_184136 | JGI IMG/M metagenome (GOLD analysis project Ga0209609, IMG submission 184136) | Anoxic lake water microbial communities from Lake Kivu, Rwanda to study Microbial Dark Matter (Phase II) - Lake Kivu water 325m metaG... | ecosystem: Environmental > Aquatic > Freshwater...
GTCGAGGGGCTTGCTTAGGCTTTGTTGTTGGATATAGTATTAACCGGATTGCCTTCCGTGTCAACCGGCGCCGAGGTTTTCTATCTTTTGTCGGAGTTAGCGGTCGGGTTACTTTCCGGTCTTAAATCCGGCCACCCGGTTGCTTTGGGCTAGCATAATTTTTCCTTTAGAATGTTTTTCTAGGCGATTAAGACTCCTATAGAAGTATACTTAGAAGTATTCTTAACGTCTTGAGGTAGCTAGTGCCTTCAGCGCCCAATCTTGAATTCAATTACCTCTCCGTCTTGGACAAGATAATCTTTTCCTTCGGAGCGAACTTTGCCTTGCTCGCAGGCAGCTTTCAACCCATCTAATTTTGCCGAGTGCCATTCACGAGAAATTTTCAAGAGGGATTTCGGGGCTTCATGGATTTTAGAAGCTCCTGATTATACGACTTCTCAAGGGTCGACTTGAGATATTCGGGAGAAGGGAGATCCTCACGTGGTTTAAGGATTTTTGCCCACTCGGCCAAGTGGCTCACTGTAAAAATGGCGGCGCGTACATCTTCCATATAGAGCTCACCCTCGGTGGTAGGTTGCCCCTGCTCTCTTCTCGATGAAACTTCGTCTGAAGTGGTATTCATCGAATCGAGATCTACGAGGCAACAGTCAAGGGTGATATCGTGTGGAAAAAGACCCTTATGTACAAGATTTAGTTGGTGCAATCTTGCGACCTGCTTCCCTAAGGTTTCTGCAAACCATATAAGATAGTCTTCGGTGGAAAATTCTTTGGGGTCTTTGCCTAGCTCTGCGGCGACAAGAGTTTTAGCGTCTTTGAGAGCGTGCTTCGCCGTCCTCTTATTTGTTTCTGTGCGAGAGACGCCCGGGATCCTTTCGCGTGTGCCCGGATAGGCGCGAACTTGAATAACCGGTTCAAACCCTTCAGGGATTATGCCTCGTTCTCTCGCCTTTTCCACGGAAATTTTTTCACCCGCCTCATCGATTATCTCCTCTAACCCGATGATGGCTACCGTGCGATACGTGCGGATTCCGTGTGCGAGCAGCTTTTCGGAATTGTCCTTATCGTAGAAAGCCAATTCGGAATTCAGAAAGCCCCTAACTCTTTTGGGATTGAGTGCTTCGGATAAACGGCTGACTCGGAAAGAAGCCCGGGAATGCCATCCGCGAAGGTCAACCTCGAAACACCCTACTCCTTTCTGATCGACGTCACGGTAGTGTATTCCCCCTTGATCTCGGAATACGACTTCCTGCCAGAGGCCACTTCTGCCCCTTTTGGCCTCGTTGTGGGACACATAAAATACACGCTGGCCTTCCCTCTCTTTGGGGGATAAGAATGCCGCTAGTTTAGTCGGCTCCCCTTCTTTAAGTTCAAAAGGCAGCGTTCCTGCAAAAGCAGGGTTTACCCAGAGGACTGTGTTTTCTACCTCTTCGGCCGGTAGAGCGTATTTCTCACGCTCCTCGAGAAAAGCGCCACCTTCTCCAATAGGAAGTCTAGTCATGACGAATTAGGAACCTCTTTCAAAAGTAACAGATACCACATTGCCTATCAATTTCTTGTCGTTAGTTGTCTTGCATCTAAAGTCAGTTGGGAAGATAGCAACATCTGGACAGGGGTGCGAAATCAGAGCGAGAGGTTATTGTCGGTGGAGGAACGTGGAGCCCATTTACCGTCCAATCTTAAATTCAATTACCTCTCCATCTTTGACGAGATAATCTTTTCCTTCGGAGCGGACTTTGCCTTGCTCACGAGCAACTTTCCATCCTCCCACAGAAACGAATTCCTCCCAGGGAATAACATCGGCCTTGATGAAGAATTGCTCGAAATCGGAGTGGATTGCCCCGCTGGCCTTCTTTGCCGACGTTGCTTTCTCGATAGTCCAAGCGCGAACTTCTTTTTCTCCGGCAGTGAGGAACGAAATCAGGCTTAATGTCGTGTAAGCTTTTCTGATCAGTCGCTCCAGCCCCGATTCTTGAATGGTGTACTCGGCGAGGTAGTTTTTCTGCTCTTCCTCCGGCAGTTGTGCCAACTCCATTTCAAGCTTAGCGCAGATTACTACTATCTGATCTTCGTAAACGCCAAGCCCTTTGGCGTATTTTTTCTCGATTTCCCCAGCCTGTCTCAAATCACCTTCACCTACATTGAGGGCGACTAGGATCGGCTTGGCCGTGAGAAGGTTGAGCGTTTGGGCAATTTCCTTTTCGTTTTCATCCAGCGCTACTTCTCTCGCCGGTGCTCCCGATTCGAGCGCTTGGCGGAGTTTGACGACCACCGCCCAGCGGGCCTGCTCGTCTTTATCCGCTACCCCTCTGGGTTCTGTCTGCTTCTCCAAGGTAGACAAATCTGCCAACTTAAGCTCCGTCTCTACTATTTCGAGGTCTTCTTCCGGGTCGCCCGAACCCTCGCGGGCGGCGTTTGGGTCTTCAAAAAGGCGGAGGACATGGCAGACTGCCGTTGTTTCACGAATATGGGCGAGGAATTTGTTTCCCAGCCCCTCCCCTTTGTGGGCGCCGGCGACGAGGCCGGCGATATCGACGAATTTAACCGTTGCCGGTACGATCGGTGGGGGAGTTTCCATTCCTTCGCTCTCTTTAACAATTTCAGCTAGCTCTTTTAAGCGCGGATCAGGGACGGGAACAATGCCAATGTTCGGTTCAATCGTCGCAAAAGGGAAATTGGCGACAAAGGCCTGTTGTCTTTTAAGCAAAGCGTTGAAGAGGGTTGATTTTCCGACGTTGGGCAAGCCAACGATTCCGATGGAAAGGGACATCTAGGATGATTATAAACCACCGGGCCTGAGGGGCCTCGGCATTTGCGAAGGATAAGATAAACATCCTGATTATGACCGGAGGAAATTGAGAACGGCTTGATGGAAGTCTTCGGTGTTCTTGTGAACGACGGCATGTTTAGCGGAGGGGATGGTCTTGTAGGAGGCGTTTTCCATTGTCTTTGCCAGCTTCTCCAGATCGCCGTTCCAAATGAGGGGGTCATCTTCCCCGGCGATAAAGATAGTTCTCGCCTGAACCCTCCTAAGGGTTTCCGGGAGATTTATCTTAAAGGTGCTTGAGAGCAAGCCGAAATAGACATCGGCGTTGAAGCTGGCTGGGGAGAGCAGTTTGAAGTCTTGGGCGAAGACGTCCGCCAATCCTTTGTATCCGCCGAAAATGTCGGTGATTCCCTGCAGAAGTTGGTGCCTTACAATAAGGTGACTGGCGAGAAGCTTAGCGATCCCATTTCTTTCCATAAAGGAGAAGATGATCCTTAGCGACTTGTTTACTTCAGGTTGATAGCAAAGGAGCGGGGGGGAGGTGGCGATAAGGTTCCTGACCCGCTCCGGATACTGGGCGGCAAAGTTGAGAGCGATAACGCTCCCTAGGCATTGGCCGAGGAGGTCCACTTTTTCAAATCCCAAGTAATCAGAGAGCCCTGCCAGGATGCGGTTCAAGTTCGGCAGGTTCGTTGCCAATTTTCCCGACGCTTTGGAATAGTAACCGGGGGCGTCGAAGGTGATGATTTGGTAGGAACCTTTAGGGAGAGATTGCGCCAAGCGCTTGGCGTAAGGATGCCAGGTGTGGATCAAGATGAGGGGAAAGCCCCGGCCGCTTTTTTTAACCGAAACTTGATAGCCATCGATATTGAGATTTAGTTCCTTAAGGCCAGTTGGCATGCCCCTTATTATATACATTTATCTCGCCTTTCCAGTGGCGGATACTAGGGCGAGATCTTCGTCTTGAAGACCATGAGATACTCGTTTTCTCCGAGCTGGATTACCCCCGGATCGGCAGTAAGTCCCGTCGAGCACTGGAAGGTGTAGCTCTGCTTGGTGAAAGTTTTTCCGTCGACGGAGAGGGCAATATCAATGCCGGCGGTGTAGAGAATATATTTCTGTCCGTCGTAGAAGACATTGGGGACGGAGCCGCCTTCATAAGCAACTCCTTCCTCAGTGAAAGTCAGTCCGTCGGCGGAAGTAGCGTAGATCACCTTCGGTGCCTCTCCGGCGCCGGTGTACATCCGCCAAGTGTCGCCAATTCTAGTTACATCCGGGTCGAAGAGGCCTTGCTCCCGCTCAAGGCGGACGCCTTCTTCCTCGGCGAAATTGATTCCGTCGCTGGAAATCGCCGAGTAGATCTTGCCGCTTGTCTTCTGCTCGGGCCTGGCGGTGGCGATGTCAAGGTAGTAGAGGCGGATTCGGCCGTCGGGGAGAAGGAAGGGGTCGGGATCGACGGCGACCTTCTGTCCCAGGCCATCGATCTTGATGATCACTTTGTCCGCCCAAGTTTGGCCTTTGTCCTCGGAACGGAGAAGGCCAATTTGCTCCGGTTTATCGTCTTGAGTAACATCGACAAAATAAACGTAAATTACCCCGTCCTTGTAAATCGCATCTGGAACCGAGGCGTGTTCGGCGATCGTTACTCCCGACTCGGTCCAGTGAAAGAGGTCGCTGCTGGTGGCAAAAGAAACTTTATCTTTGTAGGGCCCGGAATCCATCGTTGACCAGTTGTTCCTCTGGTCATCATCTGGCGAATCCAATGATTCTCCTCCATTGCCGGCGGTACTGGCAGGAAGCTCCCTAACCTTATCCGACGTCGAAAATCTTCTTCCGATCACGAAGCCAACGGCTCCGCCGACTAAGAAGGCGGAGACAATAACGGCTGCTAAGGCAATATTCCTCATCTAATTTCTATTGGAGCCCGTTCTTTACTTAACCCCGTCATCCAGAAGAAACTCCTCCGGATGTTTTTCAGAGGCGCTGATGGTGTTTAATGCCTGGCCTCCTCCTCCTTGATTTACCCTTACCTACGAACTTTGCGTTGACTTCGTCGTGGGGGGGGTGAATTTTCGCTTCGGGTGTGGGAGCAGATTCCAGCATTTTACTCGCCTGTACTTGAGTATAGCAGAGTCTGGCGACGGTGGCGCAGCGCTTTTGTGGGTGGACAGCCATCCCGCCTCTTAGCTAGAATTAGCTGATGGCATCCTTGGGGTTTAGGCCTTTCGGCTTGGTTAAGAGGATTTTAACGCCGCGGGTCGGGACTATTGTCCTTGTGGTCTTGTTGGTAACCATCGCTGGGGGCTCTCTTTGCTGGAGGTATCTTGAGGCGGTCCCCCAGCTTTCCGTTTATCGAATGTTTAGAGCCGCTGCTGCCGGTGATTACGAGGCTTTTACTAAGTACTTTGATATTAACCTAGTGCTCGGTACGCTGGTGGAGAATCTCGAGGACACTTGGAGTGGGGAAGTTAGCGGCGAGGACTTGGTGGCGGCGGCGAAACCAGTTTTTGAGGCCCGGCTTAGTGCCGAGGTTGAAGAAGGTATTTTCCAGGAAGGTTACGGGCTGTCGAATGTAATCGAAGCTTTTACCAAGGTCAAGGTTCGGCGGGAAGGTGAGATTGCCGACGTGACGGTAGTGAATAGTCAGGGGGGGAGCCTTACCTTCAAGATGAGCCGAAGGGGTGACGTTTGGCGCGTCTCCGAAATGGCCTTGGATTTCGACGCCTGCCTGGAGTCGGCCCTCTCGAGCCTTCTTGGTGGGGGCGAGGAGGAGGAGGAGGAGGAGATCGTTTCCCTGCCGACACGGGTTGAGGGCTTGGCGGCGATTAAGGTTGAGAGCGCCTGGGCGGATTGGGATGACGACGGAGTCGAAGACGGGGCCAAAGTCTTGGTTACTTATCTTGATGGCGAGGGGAACAATATCTCGACGGAAGAGAACGTGACGATGCCCATCTCGGCTGATGTCAAGATTGTTACCCTCGTTTGGGGTGGCGAAGTAGCAGGTTATGAGAGAGGGAGGGAGGTATACTCGGCGAAGATTTCGAGCGATGAGTTTGTAACCGATTGGCTCTCGCCGTGGTTTAAGATCATGAAGGATCAAATCAACGTCGATCTCGAGAACGACTATCGGTATGGCCTTTTGGAAGTGACTATTCACACCCCCGGGCAGGGGAGTTTCTCCGGTGCCAACGAGTCCTTCCGCCTTTTCTGATTGCCGTTTTGGGACCCTTCCTGTGTTCTACCGGAGCGACCCTCTGCTGCTCATTAGTCTAGTGAAGGCAGCTTTGGCTGTAATTGGAGCAATTTTTCATTCTCATAGGCTATCTTTGGGCCGCGGTTTCCACCTCTTCTTGGGGATTTACGGAAGGATATTAGGGGCGGAGTCAATGAGTTGGGCAGAGGTGGACTTTGCCCGCCTTACTTAGATTCGGGGCGGCGATAGTAGCGCCTCCTCTTCAACTTGTCGGGCAACTGACTCTCCTCCGTATATTTCTCGTATCCCTTTCCGTAGCCCAAATCCCTCATCAATTTAGTGGGGGCATTTCGTAGGTTCATCGGGATGGGAAGGTTGCCATGCTCTTTGACGTCCTTCAATGCCCTGAAGTAAGCGTCGTAGGCGCCGCGGTCCTTCTGGCATACGGAGAGATAGACAGCCCCGTGGGCGAGATTGATGGCGCATTCGGGGTAACCGATCGTCTCGCAGGCACGAAAGACCTCATTAGCGACAACGAGGGCTGTCGGCTGAGCCATACCGATATCTTCTGAAGCAAAGATCACCATCCGCCGCGCGATGAAGAGGGGATCCTCACCCGCGTCAACCATCCGCGCCAAGTAGTAAAGGGCAGCGTCAGGGTCGCTGGCGCGCATGCTTTTGATGAAGGCGCTGATGGTGTTGTAGTGCTCATCTCCGGCGCGATCGTACTGGAGAAATTTGCTTTGGAGAGCATTTTTGAGATTTTCCAGCGTTATTTTCCGGTAGAGACGTGCGGTTGCTTCTAGCAGATTAAGCACTTGGCGGGCATCACCATTGGCGAATTTGATCAGGAACTTTAATGCCTCTTTTGGAACGGCCCTTCTTTCTATCTGCTTCTCCTTTTTCAGCTCCTCGAGCCCTCTCCTGGCGATCTTCTCCAAATCGTTTTCACCCAAGGGGTTTAGGACAAAGACTTGGCAGCGTGAGAGGAGAGGGGAGATAACCTCAAAGCTCGGGTTTTCTGTGGTGGCGCCGATGAGGATAATGGTCCCGTCTTCAACAGACGGAAGGAGGTAGTCCTGTTGGGCCTTGTTAAAGCGGTGAATCTCATCAAGGAAGAGGACTACCTTGCCGCGGGAGACCTTTTTAGCCAGCTCGACAACCTTCCGCACATCTTCCTTTCCGGCGGAGACGGCGGAGAGGGGGAAGAATTGAGCACCAGCTTCGTTGGCGATGATTCGCGCGAGGGTAGTTTTTCCGCTCCCCGGTGGACCCCAGAAGATCATCGAATGAATCTGGCCCCTTTCAACTGCGAGGGTGATCGGTTTGTCTTTGCCGACCAAATGTGCTTGGCCGACGAACTCTTTGAGTTTTTGGGGGCGGATCAGATCTGCTAAGGGTTGGGTCATAGAGGTGGGAGGCTCGGCATCGCACCCACATTATCAAGTATAGCAGGGGTTATCTTGGGGGTAGGGTTACTCGACCGTCAATCACTTAATGTGTTCCGGCCGTTTTTTCCGTTATTTTTCCTCGGCTTGAAATCCTCTAACCGATCAGGATTGCTGATGTTGCTTTTCTGCTATCATAAATCCTGAATGAAATCTGTTAAGGAAGCCGATGTTTCTGGGAAAAGGGTGATTTTGCGGGCGGACCTCGATGTTCCTCTAGAAAGGCAGCAGTCGGCAGACGGTAGACAGCAGTTCATTGTTGCTGACGATACACGGTTGAAGGCGCTGCTACCAACGCTCCAATATCTTCTCGCAAACAAGGCGAAGAGCATATTGATTATTGGTCACCTTGGGCGTCCGGAGGGGAAGAGAGATCCCAAGTTCTCCCTCAGTCCAGTGGCAACCCGCCTTCAAGAACTGGTTGGTCAGGAGGTTAGCTTTCTTCAGGACTATCAGCAGTCAGCAAGCAACAGTCGGCTGGCTCTTTTGGAAAACTTGCGTTTCTGGCCCGAAGAAGAGGGGAATGATCCTTCCTTCTCTCGGAGGTTAGCCGCTCTTGGAGATCTTTACGTCAACGATTCCTTCTCCACTTCGCATCGCAAACACGCTTCAATTGTAGGCATACCCAAATACCTTCCTGCTTATGCTGGTTGTCAACTCGAAGAAGAGGTAAAGCAATTAGGTGGCGTTTTGGGAAATCCCGCCCGTCCGCTGGTTTTCGTTATGGGCGGGGCGAAGCCGGAAACAAAGGAACCCCTCGTTTTCGGATTCGCTAAGATCGCCGATAAGGTTCTTCTCGGTGGACTGTTAATGTTCTCCCGCAAACTTGAAGGGATTCCCAATGTTGTTTCTCCCGTTGACGCGGTTGATGTCTACGACATCGGTCCCAAATCGATTGATCTTTTTGTGGCAGCGATAAGAGGGGCAAAGACGGTCGTGTGGAATGGTCCGCTGGGGAAATGGGAGGAGAAAAAATACGAGAAAGGAACCCGTGCTGTGGCTGAGGCGCTGGCTATTCTTCCGGCAAAGACGATTGTCGGTGGAGGCGATACCATTGCTGCTTTGAATGCCTTCGGACTTCTCGGCAAGATGGGTTATGTGAGCTTGGGTGGCGGAGCGATGCTGGAGTTCTTGGCAGGGAAGGAGCTTCCGGGAATTGAGGCTTTGGGGTAGCGGGTTAGTAGTCGGGGCGCCCTCTCCTTTTCCTTTCCTCCATCCTCCTGTCTTTTCTTCGTTGATGTCGTTGATGTCGTCGTCTGCCCGATGGAGACGCCTCTTCTGGTTCCCCTGCTGCCGGTTTCTCTTCTCCCTTCGGGGAGAGGAAGAGCTCGACCGTCTCCCGCACATCTTGGAGCGCTCTCTCTATTCGCTTGACATCAAGGAGGTTCTGCGCCTCTCCCCCGGTCCTGTCTTTTATGGCTTCGACGGTCATTTCGGCAAGGTTGGGGACAAGTATCGCCGCCCCACCCCATCCTTGGGCCATTAGGGCGTCGTCGGCGAGTTCTCGGGGGGGGACGTTATCTTTCAGCATGAGGTAAGCGAAGAGGACTCGCTGATCGGAGGTCTCCGGATCCGCTCCTTGCTTCCTTCGAAATTGGCTGACTATGCTCTTGAGGGCGGAATAATCGGCTATCACTTCCGATAGGGCCCTCTCGCAATTTTCTAAGAGACTCCCCTCTGTTGGTCCTTCCTCTCTCCTGGGCTCTTCGAGTATTGGTCGCTGCCTCTGTTCACTCATCCTGCCTTCATTCTATCATGCCGGCTTTGCAACCTCGGCCGAAATGGCGTATCCTTATTCGAGCGATGGCGCGGGTTTTGAAGGGAACACGGATGGGAAACTGCATTGGCTGCGGCCTGTGTGAGCTACTGGCTTCCCGTATTGCTGGAGGAAGGTTGTCTTACTCGGATGGTTTCCTTCAGATTAGGAAAGTGGCTTCCGGCGAGCCGCGCTTCAAGGCGGTAATTGATTACGGTCAGAAGACTGGCTATAAGGAGGTTTGCGAAATCTGTCCCGGAAATTGTTTTGATCTTGTGGAGGAATAGTAATGCCGTACCGCAGCCCAGCTGTCCTTCATCTTGATCTCGCTAACAAATCTTCCGAGGTAAGGACTCACGAAGAGTTAATGCCCCTAGTTGGCGGTCTGGGTTGGGCTTTGGCCCTTTTCGAGGAGGCATTGAAGGCCGGTGCTAAGGATGGTGCTGATGCGGGGCCGGTTGTCTTTGCCACCGGACCCTTGAGTGCGGTCTTCCCCGGGTGTTCTAAGGTCGTGGCTGTCTTCCGTTCTCCTCAGACTGGTTTTCTATCTGTTTCTTTAGGAGGGGGGCACTTGGCCCGCTTTATGCGCTTCGCCGGCTATCGGGCATTAGTGGTTACTGGTGCGGCCGGCGAGCCAACTATTGCCAGCATTGACGGCGAACAAGTGAGTTTTAAAGATGGATCAATGTTGCTTGGCAAAGAGGTGCCCGAGGTATTTAAACTTCTCTTCGGTTCCGAAGGTGGTCTTGGGGAGAGATCAGTTCTTGCCAGCGGTCCCGCCGCCGAGAGGGGGGTTGCCTTCTCTCCCCTCTATATAGATGAGTTCTTCTCCTTCGCCCGTGGAGGCTTGGGGGCCGTCTTCCACCGTAAGGGCCTTAAGAGTCTCGTCGTTTCCGGCGGAGGGAGTGAGGAGCCGAGTCTTCCCGATCGTTATGAGGAGGTCTTTAACTCGATTTTGAAGAAGTTGGCGGGGTTTGAGGAGCTAAGTCGGCAGGGGACACTAAGAAATCTTCAGGTCGAGAGGAAAATCTCCGGAGTTCCTTTCGAGAATTTGGCCGAGCCTAATTTTGAGGACCAGCATCGGCTGGGCGAGGCGTTTCTTGGTTCTCGGCGCCTTGCCTGTGGTGGCTGTCCGGTCGGCTGTGTCCATCTCGCAAGGAAGAATGGTGGCTACGTCCCCTACGACTACGATCAGGTTGTGGCTGTTGGCCCTCTTCTCGGAATTACTTCCGAGAAAGCAATTAGCCAACTTTTGGATAAAACTTACCATGCCGGTCTGGACCCAGTTTCCCTTGGTGTTATTCTTGCCTACCTTACGGTGAGGGAGAAGCTGGCTTTTGGCAATGTTGGTACTTACCTCACTCTAATCGATGCCTTTCTCGAGGGGAAGGAGGATTGGGCGCGAGCTTTGCGGGAGGGATTGGCGACGGGAGTTGAAACTCTGGGTGGCGGAGAATTTGCCCTTGTGCTGGGAGGGATGGAGGCGGCGCCTTACTTCAACGGGTATGCGACGCTCCTGTCCCAAATCCTTGGTTTTTCCGCTACCACCGAGGAGAATCGTGGCTTTCTCCTGGACCTTGATCTTCTCGAAGGGAACTTGGAACCGAAGGCGGTGGTTTCCGGCTTGCTTGCCGAGGAAAGGCGAAAGATTTTGGTTGAATTGTTAGTAGGGTGCGGTTACCTTTCTGCCGCTTTTGAAGTTCCTGCCGCCGCCTTTGCTGCTCTGGAGGCTTTGGGAGCGGGGATCACGCACGAGGGACTGGAGAGCGCCGTGGCGAAAGTTTTCCGGCTCTACCTCACCCTCCAGAAGCGGTTGGGGTTCGAGCCTCGCACCGGCGGGTTCCCGGCGCGGTTCTTTTCAATTCCCTCCCCGCAAGGTACACTAGAAGAGGGGAAGTTGGGGGCGATGGTTGAGCTGTTTAAGG
>Ga0209609_10002256_pt1 | contig 11076 bp, 14 predicted proteins | sample LakKivw325mmetaG_FD_184136 | JGI IMG/M metagenome (GOLD analysis project Ga0209609, IMG submission 184136) | Anoxic lake water microbial communities from Lake Kivu, Rwanda to study Microbial Dark Matter (Phase II) - Lake Kivu water 325m metaG... | ecosystem: Environmental > Aquatic > Freshwater...
GAATTTCCAGCTCACCGAATTGTTCACGTACGGTAAACGCCGCTTCTTCTACCATGAACGCTTCGCACCAAACCGCTCCTGGCGTATATTGAATGAATCCGCCAGCAGTTAAAGAGCGGCCGCAACGTCCCTATACTGCCCTGATCTACGATGGCTCGCTCATCTTCAACTCACTCTCCTCCGGCAACTTCCGGTCCACACTGGAAGGACCTGGCGGCCATCCCTGGTGGTCCGAGCCCGCCTTCAACGAGGTGCAGTTCCGCAACGATACTGCGAATGGAACGCTGGCGGTGTATCTGGGCACCAGCAACTCGCCCTTCGTGCCGCAGCTCGTCATCCAGTACTGCGCGACGCTCTTCGAGGGCGAATACCCCTAAACACTAAGACAGACACTCGATTGGCTGGGCGATAACGAGCGCTTTGCCACGCTGCTCGAGCGCTTTGACCATGTCCTCATCGAGTGCCTCGATGGGGAGGGCGCACGCGTGTCGCTCCTGAACGATGGGACCGAGGTGGCGAGCAAAACGTTTGACCTCCAGGGCGTGACAGATCCCGAGTTTGCCGAGCGGTTCATTGCCTTCTTCTCCGAGTTTCTCAACCCACCAGTACAGCTTCCGGCACTCAACCTGCTCGGGCTGCTCCGCCTCATGGGGCTCCTCAGCCTCATCGCCCTCCGGCGAATTCGGCCACACGTTTGAGCCAGTACTAAAACGAGTCGGGTGAAGCTTTAAACTCTACCCGCTCCATCTTCTTGATACCGCTCCTCAGAGAGAGTGAGAGATGCACGATCAGATGCCCAGGAACGCCTTCTCCGAACAGCTCTTCGAGTATCGCGCCGTCGAGAAACGGAAACTCCGCCTCTCACTTGCCATCACCGCTGCCGTGATGGTTGTGGAAGTGATTGGCGGCATGCTCGCCAATAGCATTGCCCTGATCAGCGATGCCGGGCACATGTTCACGCACGCCTTTGCGATTGGCATCAGCCTCGTTGCGATCCAAATTGCACGACGGCCACCATGCCATCACCGGACCTTCGGACTCTACCGCGCGGAGATACTCGCAGCGTTCATCAATGGCTTGTTCCTCCTGCTTATCGTCGGGGTGATCATCTACGAGGCCGTCTTGCGGTTGCTCCATCCCCGGGACGTTCTCGGGCTTCATATGCTCACGATCGCGCTCATCGGCCTCGCGGTCAATCTGGTAAGTATCTACATCCTCCACGGGAGCACGGCGGATCTCAACGTGCGAAGCGTCTTCTACCATCTGATCGGCGATGCAGCCTCGTCGATCGGTATTGTCGCTGCGGCTATCGTCATCTATTTCACGGGCTGGAACGCGCTTGACCCGCTCGTCAGCCTCGGGATCTCTGCACTCATCCTCTACTGGGCCAGCGGGATCCTCAAGGATTCCGCGCGGATACTCCTGGAGATCGCGCCCGCCGGGCTGGATGTCGAGCTCATTGAGCGCGATCTGAAGCGCACGTTTTCGGAGATTGAGGGGCTCTTCAATTCGCATCTCTGGGCAATTACGCCCAGCATGCTCGTCTTCTCTGCCCATCTGAAAGTCGCGCCTGCCACGGACCCGAACGAGCTGCCGAGCCTGCTCGCACGGATCAATGCCCATCTCGCCGCGCAGTATCATATCATTGAATCCACGATCCAGCTAGCCGCGGAAGAGGAGCGCGAGGTCTGCAACATCCCTCTACCCTCGACCCATTAAGCCGGTTGAAGCCACGCGCACGCTAAGAGATCGTTACCGCAGCCCCCGGGCACGCAGGCGACGCTCTATATGCGGATTGATCCTTAAGGGCTCTACCTCGAGCCCGTCAACGAGCTCGGGCGCAATGCCGCGTAACCGTAGAAGGAGATACTCGTTCGCGTAATCCGCGACGACCGCGACGTGGAATGAGACCTGGTGGGCATATAATGACACAGCTGCTTTGAGCGGCAGCTCGAACCACTCCTTCGGACGATTGGTGATCTGCTCGAAGTTTTCCGGTGTGCCCGTCTTGAAGGAGAGACGGATGTGCAGGTTGCGGCATGCTGCGAGCTCCGCGACGAAGCGCTCGTCCGCGCCCAGGAGCATGCCGTTCGTCTCCAGGATAAAAAGCAGGTTCGGATCCAGGCGCTCGACCGCTTGTATAACTCCGAGGAGGTGCGCTTGACAGAGCGTCGGCTCATTCCCGCTCAGGCGCACCGCGCTGAACCTGTGCTCGTGCGCGATCCGAACGAGCCGTTCCGCGGCCTCTTCAGACGAGTAAAACGCTCCGAACCGCTCCGGATGGAGCCGTGTCCGGTAGCTCCAGCAGAAGGCGCAGTCCAGGTTGCAGCCCATGCAGTCCGCTGTGGCTATCCCGCCATAAAATCGAGCGGCGCGGAAGCGGTAATATTTCCGTTTCCTCTCGTTACACACGCCCTGCTCGCCGATAGCGGCCTCCACGACCTCGGGCTCAGCCATACCTAGCTGGTTAATAGGTAAGCGGGTGGTACATTTACCCATGAATACCCCTGACCTGCTCCTTCACTATTTGCCGCTCTACAGTGAAGAGCTGGGAATCGATCTGAGTGCCCCCTCAGGCAGGTTCAAATGGTTCCTCGCTTCGATCCTCTTCGGCGCACCGATCAGCGAGCAGATCGCGATGAATACCTTCCGCTGCTTCGACCGGTACGGACTCGATAACCCGGAGCAGATCCTCGCCGCGGGCTGGGACGAACTGGTCCGGATCTTAGACGAAGGCGGGTACGTCCGCTACGACTTCTCGACTGCGACGAAGCTGCTCGGCGTACTGGAGACGCTCCGTGAGAGATACGGCTCGCTCGAGCAGCTCTATCGAGACGCGAAGGATACCAGTGATCTGGAGCAGCGGCTGCGGGAGTTCAAAGGCATCGGACCGGTGACGGCCCAGATCTTTCTCCGCGAACTCCGTGGCACCTGGCAGATCCACCCTGAGGTATCGAGCAGCGCGCGAAGCGTCGCGGCGATGCTGGGCATCGACCTCGGCGAGTACGAGGGTGAAGCGCTCGCCCACCTTGAGACGGCGCTCGTTAAACTGAGTATCCGCTATTGCAAGCGGCGGAAATGCGCGGAATGCCCGGTGCACGCGGCGTGCTCGGATCTCACTCAGTACCCGTGAGAAGCCAGTTGGGAGGATAAGAAGTCATGACGTGAGTAGCATCATGGCCTTCGTCTATCTTTCTCCCTGCCTTCCACCGCGCCGGGCCGCGCCAGCGGATCAAAACCACGAAGGTATATATACCAGCCATCCTTTTGTATGCGGTAGGCGCCTGATCTCAGAAGGAGTCCCTCAGTACGCGGAAAAGCTTCGCGGCCCGCGGCGCGGAATAATAGCGGTTTCCCCTATAAAAACATTTTTTATTCTAAAATATTTATATATACGAGCCGCTAAATGATACCCATGACAAAAGTGGAAGACGAGCTATTGAAGGATGCGCATGTACTGTTGCATCCGATCCGGTTCCGGATCGTGGAACTGCTCATGGAGAGCCCGACGCACATCAACGGGATAAGCAAGGCGATGGGCGAAGAGCGAAGGCTTGTGTCGTACCATCTCCAGACGCTGGAGGACTTCGGGTTCGTCAAGAGCAAGTACGAGATCTCGGAAGAGGCGAAGTCGAAGGGGAAGGCGATACGGAAGTACTGGACGACGGACAAAGTGGAAAAAGTGATTGCCGCGATCAAAAAGACCCTCTAACTCGAGGGTCGAGTTAGATTGCGGTCCGCTGGAGCGGTGCTCTTTTTTCCCTTTTCTTTTTTCTCCTTTTCTCTTTTCCTCTTCACCAGGCCGCTTCATGTATCCGCTTCGGTTTGAACCGGTCCTCACTCCGATAAGCCTGAGCAGGATACCCGAGGGGGATCAGGGCGAACGGTATCACGTCTTCAGGGAGGCTGAACAGCTTTTTGAGGATCACGATGAAGTGCCAGGGCTGTTCATTGCCTGCGGAAGGCGCGCTCATGCCCGCAGCCACAATCGTACGAAGCTCCGCTTCCCGGACGGCCTGAGCCTGATAGCGTCGTATACTTCGCCGGGTTCGAATCGCTTCCAGGGTGTCCATAGTCGAACTCTCTCTTCTCTACACCCATTCGTGGTAGCTCACCGGGTCACGTAGCGAGTTCGATGACGTCCTTGCTGGTCTGGAGAAAGACATTGTTGTAGCTCAGGCCCGGGGGAATGGTCAAGCTGGGATTGATCCGGGTGCGTACGAGTCGACAGCCCCGGCCAATGGAGACCGCGTTACCAAGCACCGACTCTCCCGTGACATACGTGGGCTGCTGCTGGGTTGAGTCGAGCACCACTTTCCGACCCAGTATGCTCGTGGAGATCTGCGTATATTCCCCGATACGTGCCGCATCCATAATCGCCGACTTCTCCACGGTCACGTGCTCCCCGAGTATACAGAAATTATCGATGTTTGAATCGACGATCCGGGAATAATCGCCGATCCGCGTGTGCCGTCCGATGAGCGCAGCACCCTCGAGGGAGAGTTTCTGCTCGGTGTATTTCCTGGCGATCTCCTGGCGACGCTTGATCGAATCCTCACTGTAGCCCTGCACCCAGATGTTCTTACCCGGCGCGATCCGCTCCTCGAGGATCCTGATATCCAGCGCGCCGTGCAGCACCTCGTGCATTGTCTTTAAGTAACGTTCGGGGCTGCCCACATCGTACCAGACCGCCAGAGGATAGCCGTAGACCGGGAAGCCCTGATCCACGAGATAGGGGATGAAATCGTACCCGAAATCGAGCCGGCCGCGGTGCGCCATGAGTGCCCTGATATCCTCGCTCTCGACAAGCTCGCGGACCTCAGGTGCGAGGAGATAAATGCCCGCATTGGCGAGCTTGCTCGGCGCGGCATCCGCGCTCGGCTTCTCCACAAAACGCCGGATCCGCATCTCATCACTGAGCTCTGCAATGCCGTATTCCTCCACGTTCTCTACCCTGGCAAGCGCGATGGTCATCACAGCCCCCGACTCTTCGTGCCGCCGGACAAGCTCGGGGAGGTTCAGGTTGAAGAGGTTATCTCCCTGAATGACGAGCACTGGATCGCGAACGTCGTAATACGCCATATTCAGGCGATAGGAATCCGCGTTCCCTGCATCATCCAGGTTGGGCTGATACTTGATGTGCACCCGCGGCTCGATTCGATACTTCGCGGAGAGGCACACGCCTTCTCCATACTGATCGAAGAGATTGGTATAGTTCGTGTAGCCGCGCACGCCGAGGATGAAGTTCCGTACCCCCTGTTCCGCGAGCAGTGCCATCGGGAACTCGATGAGTGGCCGGTTCAAGAACCGGATGCAGGGCTTTGAGATATCCTGCGTGAGCGGTTTCATTCGCTTCGCTTCGCCCCCCACGGGAATGAAACAGCGCAGCCTCGATAGCTCCATAGTCACAGTATGTGCAGCGATAGGTTATATTATTCTCACTCCCTGACGACCGGTCCCGCGCTCTTCTGAGAGCATACGAGCGAGTGGCCGCGTAAACCGCGCGACCGTTGACGCCCATCACGATCACGCCACTGCACGCTGGGTAAATGCCAGGTACTACTCCCGATGCGCTGCAGGGAAGAGGTTGCTTGCTTGAATGGCGTGGCCGTCTACCTTTACCCGCGAGAGGTAAATCGCCGCTCGATAAAGGCCACCACCTCGCGTGCGCAGGCTTCGACGCTCTGGGTCTCGCTGTCCACCACGACCTCCGGGTTCAGTGGCGCTTCGTACGGCACATTCACGCCCGGTACCGAAGCGCCCTCGTTCGCAGCCCGCTGGTAAATACCCGGGGGTGCATGTGCCGCCTTCCGGTGCCGTTCACGGGCCATGCAGGTTGCCAGTGAGCACTGCACGTACACCTCGGCGAAGTACGGAATGAGCGCACGCGCTCTATCCCGGTAGCTGCGCTGGTTCGCCGTCGCGTCGATAATGACCGGCCTGCCGCACTCCACGAGGAGCTTCGCCATATAGACGAGCGCTGCGTACACGATTGCGCGTTCCGCCTCGGAGTAGCTCGGCTCAGGGGTGATGAATTTACGGATCTCGTCGAGCTCCAGCACCTTTACCGGAGCACTGCCTCGCGCCTCCAGGAGCGCACGCACCTTCTGTGCAATCACGGTCTTCCCGCTGCCCGGCAAGCCTGTAATCCATACCGCCCAGGTCATGCTTCCTTACCTTACTGCTCAGGCGCTGCGGGCCGGCGGCCAGTGCTCCTCCAGCCAGCCGGGAAGCCGGCCACTGTCCCGCGGACCCACCAGCACCGTCCAGCCAGTAACATCTTCCAGCTCACCTGAAAGTCGCGCAGCAAGCCCGGGAATGACCAGCGTACGATTCGTGACCGTTGTCTCAACCTTGATGGAGTCCATCGTCTCTTTTATTCGATCTGCCGTCAGCTGCCCGCCGGCGACCGAAGCCTCAACGCCTATACCCTCCGTGTCCACCACGAGCAGGTACGAGTCGATCTTGTTCGAGCTGAGATCACTCTCCACCGTATAGTAGGTCAGTGCGAAATTGGTGGTGAGGAAGAGTGGTGATTCCGCGGTCGGTGTCCCGATCGCCCGCAGGCCTGGCTCGACGCTCACCGGGCGGCGTGGGTCCGTATAGATGTTCGCCGCGAGTGTACGCTCAACGATCAGTGCATGGGGCTCGATGGAGTGCATAATCATGATATCCGCGTACTTGATGATCCCGATCGTGGCGAGCACCGCTTCCCAGTACGAGGCATCCAGGCCAGCTCCGGTATCATCCTGGAGAAGCCATGCGGTCATGGGCACGACCAGCAAAGGGTACGCGACTTCTTTCGTGCCCTCCGCAATTCCCGCACGCCGCAGCTGTACTAATTTCGTGAAGGTCTCCGCAAGCCCCGCACCCAGCGGCGCGGTACCCGGATCCAGGACCAGCTTGGCATGACCCGCGGTCGAGAAGGTCCGCGCCAGACTCATCAGCGTGTCGAGATCGGGTGAGAAGAGCGTTACCGGGACATCGTACGTACGCGCAAGCTCTAACACAGCACGCCAGTTCGTCGAAGTCGCCGCGTAGAGCAGCGGGTTTGTAGCCGCGACCTCCCGTAAGCCCGCTTCCAGTACCTTCGGCTCGAACGAGCAGAGCACGAGCGGGAGATCCGTGGCAGCTGCTACCTGCTTCACGCACCCGGCAAATCGTTGAGGATCGCCCGAGACCGCACGAACGGCGATCGCATCGATGGTGAGGAATTCGCCCACATAGAACTTCCGCCAGCTCGAGAGGTGCTGCACGCGTTCGCGCAACGTCACCTCGTCAAGCGTGTCCCAGACGTCGTAGGCGAGCAGCGTGCGGTTAAAGAAGGTGAGTTCGTGCCGATGCATCACATCCTCACCGCCCATCCGACGCGCCGTCGCACCCACGCCGAACTCAATCTCTCGGATCTCCGGCGCCAGGAGTGCGACCAGCTGCTTCGACTTCTCCGCGTACTTCTCCTCCGTAAAGAGGGGGGTACAGGCCTCAACCACCTTTTTACGCTCCTTCAAGAGCGAGGCGAACGCTAAGCAGGTCTTCTCGTCGCAGATACCGCAATTCGTCCCTGGAAGGTACTTCCAGATCTCCATCGGGCTGCTCAGCTTCATTGCCGCGCTCCCCCTCCGTCCCAGGTGAGCCAGTCCTCGAGTGCCACCCCATGGCCTTTGCCCGCTTCCGCCGCGGATCCGAAGAGCTGCTGCGTTACCCGCTTCACGGCGGCCGCAGCGGTGGGGTGCATCATCATGAAGAGATCGCCACCGGCCAGGGCGAGGGTCGATCCGGTCACGAGTTCGTACAGGGGCCCTCGTAACGCCGCCGGGCCCCAGGTGGAATCTTCTTTAAGGGGCGAGTCCTTCATCCAGGCCTCGCGCGCGCCCCACGCATTCGTGATCCCACACGAGATGGGGAACGCCAGATCGGTATCGCCTTTCAAGGCTGCTATTCGCATTCGTTCTATATTGGTGAAGGCATAATCAAGGCCGTAGCCCAGTGCTGCCGTCGTCGGGTCAATTACGATCGCCTCCCGAGGCACGCCCAGTTTGAAGAGATAGCGGTTCAAGGTCTTCTGAGCATTGATGTCGAGCTGCGTCCACGAGAGGATCACATGCCCGTACTTCATGGCCGCCTGCGCGACTCGTTCATAATCCATATTCAAGTTCGCCGAGGCGATCAAACAGCGTTCGCCCGCCGCAGCCTCCGCCGCAGCCTCCAGCACCGCGGGATCCTTCTCCGGGTTGCCCGAGCCGCCGATGATGAGCGGGACCTTCACGGCCTGGAGCACCTCCTCCACCGTCTTCGCCGCTTCCCGTGCCGGCGTATCCTTCAGCATCGGGTCCGTGCTGATGAGATGAATGGTGACCAGTTCAGCGCCGAACTCCTGGACGTTCTTCTTCGCCCAGGCGCCCGGATCCTCCATCACGTCCTCGTAATACACGCGTACCGCCTTGGCCAGGGATATCGGCATATCAAAGCAGTCCAGGGAGATCACGGGAGGGTGCGGCATCGGCGCGTCGAACCGATAAAATGGCAGGGCGTGCTCACCGCCGAGCGTCACCGTCCGCTCCCGCGTCCCGCCATCAGCCGCGGTCGCACCGATAGTGACCTCCTCCACCTTGCCCGTCCATTCCGCGCGGGCAACCTTAAAGCTCGCCGGGATGAGCTCCTGTGCTCGCTGCGCCTCGAAAGCCCGCGGGACTGCACCACCACTGAGCAGGGTCTGCAAGGCGTGCGTGAGCGCGGGTGGCAAACTCATCCCCGTGGTACCGCCAAATTCGAGCCCAATATCACCGTGGATCGTAACATCCTCCAGCTCGATCACCTCGAAGTCCTCCAGCATCCGCAGTAACTCCGCGAGGGTAAGCTTCTTCTCCATCTCCAAAACCTCAAATGGTACTGCGCTCTTATAAGTCTATGGCGCGTCAGTTTTAACCGGCTGAATGATCGTGCCAAGCCCCCGCTGCCCCGCTACTGCGCGTTTGAGATTGCCCGGCGCACCGCTCAGGATCTCCGACTCGATACCGCGCTTCGCCAGCTCGATCAGCTCTCTTACCTTGCTCGCCATGCCGCCGGTCACATCGACCGAAAATGATCCCCCGAGGCACGATTCGAGCGTGCTCAGCTGCTCCACCTCGATTGAGGGGATGAATCGCGCGTTCTTGTCCTTTTGAGGATCTGAGGTGTACACGCCGCGGACTAACCCCACGATGAGCACCCGAGAGGGCCGGAGCACGCCACTTAAGAATGAGAAGAGCTGCTCCGTGGAGAGAATGCAGCAGCCCTTCACGGTATCGAAGACGCAGTCGCCGAAGAGCACCGGTACAAGCCCGTGGTCGAGCGCAGCTTCGACCGGCTGGCTGAAAAAGCCGCTGACACGGCCATTCGTCGCGATGCAGCACGCTGAGGGCTGGATCGAGACCGCGTTGATCGCGTAGTGAAGCATGAGATCGACGACTATCCGGTTCAAGGTCGATGCGGCATGCTGGCACAGGGCGAAGCCGCGCACGCTCGTCTCATGGACAAAGCCCTCCGCGGTTCTATAGGCCTGCGCAACCGGGTGTGGGAACGACCCGCCGCCGTGCCCGACCACGAGCTGCAGCTGCGGATCCTGATCGAGCGCTTCTTTCAACTCCTGAACAATGCACCGGATGGTCTGATAATTGATCGTCTGTGGTGCATTCTTGTTCGTGATGAGCGAACCGCCCAGCTTAAGAAAGAGCAAGTTCTTCCCCGGTTCAGTCATCCCCTGCTCCGCCCTCCGGTTTCTTCCAGCGCGGGACCAGCGTATGCGGTACCTGCAAGTGATCGAGGATCTTGGCGATGATGTAATCGACGAGTTCGAGCACGGAGGTGGGCTGATAGTAGAACGCGGTCACGGGCGGTATAATCGTCACGCCCATTCTCCGCAGCCGTAAGAGATTCTCCAGATGCGCCTCGTGCAGCGGCGTCTCCCGGGGCACGATGATAATTTGCCGGTTCTCCTTCAGCATTACCTCAAAGCAGCGTAAGAGGAGATTATCAGAGATGCCATGTGCCATCTTCGCCACGGTATTCATCGTGCAGGGGAGAACTACCAGCGCGTCTCGCGCCTGCGAGCCACTGGCGATATCCGCAGCGAAGTCCGAGATATCCCACGCGGTCGTGGCGAGCTTCTGCAACTCCGTGCTCGGGATTCCCAGTTCAGTTTGGATGATGTACGCCGCGGGTGCCGTGACGATTAAGTCAACCTTGATCTGCTGAGCCTTGAGAACCTCCAGGAGCCGGCGCGCATAAATCGCGCCACTCGCACCCGTGACACCCACAACGACGCGCATGGTTGGTAAGAGCAACTCCAGTAATTTACTTCTTCTACCTCCATATCAAATGTGGGGGTCGCGAGAGGGCGTCGCGGTCGTTCGTGACCGAGTTCGAATTTGTCGAGGGTATGTACCAGAAGCCTGCAGGGCCATCGCAGGGGCTCTTGGAGCCGGATCTTCTCTCTTCAGACTTCGGGAACTACAAGGGTATCATCAAATCCCCTATCCTGGAGGAATAATTTGAGCTCGAGGTCGAACGATAAAAATTGTAACCCTGCCTTGAGCGAAAGCGCATAAAGCAGACAATCGATGATGTCCGTATGGCCTGCTCTAAAAAAGAAGTATCAAGAAGTATTCTCATAGGTGCGCTGCTCCTCTTCGCTTATTTTTTCCACCTCATCAAACCGAAGAGAAGCGAACTTCTTCCCTTTGACGGCGAGCTCCACCGCGTCCTTCTCCGTAGTGGCTCAAAAACGAGCTTATCACCCTCAATGTACAGGCTCAGCTTCCCTCCTTCGCGGAGATCAAGCCGCTCTGCGAGCGCCTCGGGAATGTGTACTACAAACTTCTTTCCAAATTTCACTTCCGCTTCCTGCGCCATTTAGTACTTGTTAGGTCTTCCTCTACTTTAATCTAGGGATGAATCGCCCATGTTATTTATTCGCCCAAGAGACTGGAACATATAATCACCTAAGTTTCAGACTTTATATACTCCACCCCCAACACGTCCATAATTTGCCTTTGTTCCAGTGAGGGAATGGACAATTTCGATGTTGTGATGTCCCCC